>ERZ772812.1553-NODE-1553-length-16585-cov-7.923896_pt1 | contig 16585 bp, 14 predicted proteins | sample MGYA00511343_ERZ772812 | MGnify/ENA primary metagenome ERZ772812 (study PRJEB29015, sample SAMEA2737706) | human gut metagenome | biome: human gut; feature: human-associated habitat; material: faeces | place: China | collected 2012 ...
AGGAATTTAATCCCGAGCACCTCAGCGAGTTGGTGAAGAAGCACCGCCCGACCCAGATAATGCTTGAGTACAACGGCATGTGGAAGCTGGAAAAGCTGATGCAGGACCTGCAGGCCATGCTGGATGCAAGCCCCCTCACCAACCACGGCACCAACATCGTGCAGCTGGCCAGCTTCGGAGATTCCAGCATCAACATCCTGATCTCGGCCTACCTGCTGACCAACGTCTACGCCGAGTTTCTGCAGATGCAGAACGACCTGAACCTGAACATTATGGACATCATGCAGGCCGACGGTGTGGATTTTGCGTTCCCCTCCACCAGCGTGTATATCGAAAAGAACTGAGCAAACCTGTAAAGGGGCTGTTGCAAAATAGCGCCAACGAAAAGCGGAAAGCAAAAATCTCATCTTTTTCCCTCAAAAAGAGTAGAATTTTTCGGAACTAAAAATGCAAAAAGCTGAACACCTGCTTTTTCACAGATGCTCAGCTTTGCTATACTCATTTTTTGAAATCTGCCTTTGAGACCTCAACATTCTGCCCGTTTTGTACGGTGAATGCGGCGGCTATTTTCAATCCGTCAACTCAAGACTGGCAGGCAGTGATCAGGCTCATCTTGTAGACCTCGTCGGCGTTGCAGCCACGGGACAGGTCGTTGATGGGAGCGTTCAGGCCCTGCAGGATGGGGCCGTAGGCAGCGTAGCCGCCCAGACGCTGTGCGATCTTATAGCCGATGTTGCCGGCCTCGATGCAGGGGAAGATGAAGGTGTTGGCCTGACCGGCAACCTTGCTGCCCTTGCACTTGACCTGTGCAACCTCGGGAGCAACGGCTGCGTCAAACTGCAGCTCGCCGTCCACAGCCAGCTCGGGGTCCATCTCCTGAGCCTTGATGGTAGCGTCGTGGCTCAGTGCCACGGTGCCGCCCTTGCCGGAGCCCTTGGTGGAGAAGCTCAGCACAGCCACCTTCGGGTCGATGCCGAACAGCTTTGCGGTGCGGGCAGTCTCCACAGCCACCTCTGCCAGCTTGGAAGCGGCAGACACCTTGACCTCGCCGGTAGCCTTATCGACGGTATCGGTGTAATCAATGTTGACAGCGCAGTCGCCCATGGCAATGCGCTTCAGACCCTCTTCGCCGCAGTCGCGGTCCAGAATAAAGCAGGAGCTCACCAGATGTGCGCCCTTCTTGGTCTTGACCAGCTGCAGAGCGGGACGGATGGTGTCGGCGGTGGAGTAGGTAGCGCCGCCCAGCAGGCAGTCTGCCTTGCCCATCTTCACCAGCATGGTGCCGAAGTAGTTGGACTTCTTCAGCAGTGCGGTGCACTCCTCTGCGGACTGCTTGCCCTTGCGCAGCTCCACCATGGTGCTGACCATCTCATCGAAACCGGCGTAGTTCTCCGGGTCGATGATCTCGGCAGCGGAAATATCAAAGTTACCGGCGGCGGCAGCAGCCTTGCACTCTGCCTCGTTGCCCACCATAACGACCTTCAGCACGCCCTCGGCCAGCAGCTTGCTTGCGGCCTCCAGAATGCGGGGGTCATTGCCCTCGGTGAACACGATCGTCTTGGGATTTGCCTTCAGCTGTGCTACCAGCGGTGCAAACATATCAGCCATTGTGATTACCTCCGAAAATGCTTTCCAAAATTTGCTTCCTCTGTCTGTTGGACACAAGGATGCCTTTCTTCTTTATTCTAGCACAGACGGCAAAAAGTTCAAGACAAAATTGTGTTTTTGTGCTATATTTTAGGGGAGAAACCGCCATTTGATTTGTGAATAAAATATCATACTGGTTTTAAAGGAGATGTTCTCCATGGATATGGATACTTTAAAGGCCGAATGCCTTGCCTGCACCCGGTGCGAGCTGTGCGCCACCCGGACGAACGTGGTGTTCGGGCAGGGCGTGCCGGACGCCGAGGTGCTGTTTGTGGGCGAGGGCCCCGGCCAGAGCGAGGACGAGCAGGGTCTGCCCTTTGTGGGGCGCAGCGGGCAGCTGCTGGACAAATACCTGTTTGCCATCGACCTTGACCGCGAAAAGAACTGCTATATCGCCAACATCGTCAAGTGCCGCCCGCCCCAGAACCGCGACCCGCTGCCCGCCGAGAGCGAAGCCTGTATGCCGTGGCTGCGGGAGCAGTTCCGGCTGCTGCAGCCCAAGATTGTGGTCTGCCTTGGGCGCATTGCCGCCCAGCGGATGATCCGGCAGGATTTTTCCGTCACCCGGGAGCACGGACAGATCATTGAGAAGGGTGGCATTTTGTTCATGGGCACCTTCCACCCCGCCGCCCTGCTGCGCCAGCCCCAGAATAAGCCCGAAGCCTTTGCGGACTTTACCGTGCTGCGGGACACCATTGCCGCCGTGTGCGAGCATACCTATCATAAATAAGGTCAGGAACCAACCGCGCCGCTTTTGCATACTGTAAAGCAAAAGCGAGGTGTTTTTGTATGGAAAGTTCCGTGCATCCTTCTGTGGATTTCTTTCTGGGCGCTACAACGCCCGCCGGGTTCAAGGGCTACTTTGCGCCGCTGCGCCGGGAACCCGGGATGCAGCTGGTGCTGCTCAAAAGCGGCCCGGGCTGCGGCAAGTCTACTTTGATGAAGCGTCTGGCGCGCGCCGCACAGGAGAAAGGCGAGCCCATCCAGCGCATCCACTGCGCCAGCGACCCCGACAGTCTGGACGGGGTGGTGTTCCTGCGGCAGAAACGCGCCATTATCGACGCCACCGCACCCCATGTGGTGGAACCGGAAGCCCCCGGCGCAGACGAGCGAGTGCTGAGTTTGTACCACACCATCGACGCCGATGCCCTGCACCCCCACAAGGACGAGGTGACCGCCCTGTTTGCCCGCAACCAGCTGCTGCGCAGCCGGGCGGCGCGGTATGTGGCTTCGGCGGGCAGCCTGCTGCTGGACAGCCGCCGCGCCGAAGCGTGCAGCGCAAACTTTGAGAAGGTGCGCCGCTACGTCAAGCGGCTGTGCACCCGCCTGTTGCCCCGCACTGAGGAGATGGGCTCTGAAGAGCTGCGGCTGCTCTCTGCCATCACGCCCAAGGGCGAGGTGTTCTATCAGGGCACGGTGCAGGCACTGGCAGACAAATGCATCCTCTTCCGGGACGACTACGGGGCAGTCTCCCGCCTGCTGCTGGAACTCATCCGCGCCGAGGCACTGGCGCGGGGCTACCACATCATCACCTGCCCCTGCGCCATGCACCCGGAGGACAAGATCGACCACATTATCATCCCCTCCCTGCGGCTGGCATTTTTGACCGACAACCGCTGGCATCCGGTGCGGCTGTCTGCCGCGCAGACCGTGCGGTGCAGCCGTTTTGTGGACAGGGAGAACCTTTCCGCCTGCCGGGCACGGCTGCGTTTCAACGAGCGCGCCGCCGCCGAATTGCTGGAACAGGCCTGTGCCCTGATGGCGCAGGCAAAAAGCTGCCACGATGAACTGGAGACCTACTACCGCACCGCCGTGGACTTTGCACAGGTGGATGCCGCAGCCGCCCAGTGCATGGAGCTGTTCGGGGTAGGATAACGAAAAAACGGAGGTGAAACGCCTTGGCAAGCATCCATCTGCCCATCCGGCAGCTGGTGGAGTTTTTGCTGCGCACCGGCAGCATCGACAGCCGCTTTACCGGCTTTGACCGCGCCAACGAGGGTGCACGCATCCACCGCAGGCTGCAAAAAGCCGCCGGGGAGGGTTATCAGGCTGAGGTGTTCCTCAGCGCGGAGCGGGAAGCCTGCGGCATCGCCTTTACGCTGGAAGGCCGGGCAGACGGCATTTTCACCGATGAAACCGGCACTGTGACCATCGACGAGATCAAGACCACCACTGTCCCCTACGAGGAGATCACCGAGGAGCTGAACCCCTGCCACTGGGCGCAGGGCATGGTGTATGCCGCTATTTACAGCAGCCAGCAGGGACTGGAAGCGCTGGCGGTGCGGCTGACCTATTATCAGGTCGATACCGATCAGATTCAGCGCTTTACCCGGCAGTTCACTCAGCAGCAGCTGGAGCAGTTTTTGCGGCAGCTTTTAATGCAGTATGCCCCGTGGGCGCGGCGGCAGATGGACTGGGTCACCCGGCGCAGCCAAAGCCTTGCGGCGCTGCAATTTCCCTTTGCGGAGTATCGCCCCGGGCAGCGGGCGCTGGCGGGTGAAGTGTACCGCGCCTGCCGCGCTGGAAAAAGCACCGACCGCAAGGGCGGCACCCGCGTTTTTTGTCAGGCACCTACCGGCATCGGCAAGACTATGAGCGCGCTCTTCCCTGCCTTAAAGGCCATGGGCGAGGGCTGCGGCGCAAAGCTGTTCTATCTGACCGCCCGCAACACCACCCAAGCCGCCGCCGAGGACGCAGTGGCGCGGCTGCGTGCCGCACAACCCGGTCTCGCCTTGCGCAGCGTGACCCTGACCGCCAAGGAAAAGGCTTGTCTGCACCCGGACGCCGAAGGGCACCCCGCCTGTCTGCCGGAGGTGTGCCCCTTTGCCAACGGCTACTACGACCGCCGCAAGGATGCGCTGGCGGCTCTGCTGGACGGCAGCGGCAGTTTCAGCCGTGCCGCGCTGGCGGACACCGCCCGGCAGTTCTCAGTGTGTCCCTTTGAGCTGGGGCTGGATCTGAGCGAGTGGTGTGATGTGGTCATCGGGGACTACAACTATCTGTTTGACCCGGTGGTGCACCTCAAGCGCTTTTTCGATGCCGCCGGGGACTGGCTGTTCCTCATTGACGAGGCGCACAACCTGCCGGACAGAGCCCGCGCCATGTACTCGGCGCAGTTTGCCAAAAGCAGCCTGACCGAGGCAAAGCGGGCGCTGGGCAAGGGCAAAAGCAGCCTGAAAACCGCGCTGACCAAGGCGGATAAGGTCTTTCTGGCGGCGCGCAAAGCCTGCGCACAGGCTGCGCCCCGCACAGGCGCAGAACCTGCCGGGGAGACAGAGCCCGCACAGATAAGCCTTTTACCCGCTGAAGCTGCCCCGGATTTTGCCCTGCCACAGCCGCTGTACGCCCGGGACGGCACTGTGTTTTTGCAGCAGCTGCCCGCCGCTTTGCCCGCTGCCCTGCGGGCAGTGCACACCCCGTTACAGGACTGGCTGGAACAGAACCCCGAGGACCCCGCCCACGCGCAGCTGTTGGAGCTTTACTTCGCCCTGCAGGATATCGCCCGCGCGGCTGACCGGTACGACAGCCATTTTGTCACCCAGCTCACCGCCCGGGGCAGTGAGTTGGAACTGCATCTGCTCTGCTTAGACCCCGCGCCCTTTGTGGATGCCAGTCTGGCGGCAGGGCGCAGCGCGGCGCTGTTCAGTGCCACCTTGACCCCGCCCGCCTTTTACCGCAATGTGCTGGGCTGTGCCGATGCCCGGGCAGTGGCGCTGCCAAGCCCCTTCCCGCCGGAAAATCTGGGGCTGTTCTGCCTGCCGGGCATCTCCACCCGCTACCGTCAGCGGGAAGCCAGCGTGCCCGCCGTAGCCGATGCGCTGGCGGCGCTGGCAAAGGGCAAGACCGGCAACTATCTGGCGTTTTTCCCCAGCTACGCCTATTTGCAGCAGGTGTACGAAGCCTTTGCCGCCCGCTGGCCGGATATTCCCACCCTTGTGCAGCAGCGTAGCTTGGACGATGCCGGGCGCGCAGAATTTCTGGCACAGTTCGCTCCCCACCCTGCCAACACGCTGCTGGGCTTTGCCGTGATGGGCGGCATCTTCGGCGAGGGGGTAGACCTTGTGGGCGACCGGCTCATCGGCTGCGCCATCGTGGGGGTGGGTCTGCCGCAGGTGAACCCCCGGCAGGAGATGCTGCGCCGCTATTACGAGGAGCAGTCCGGCTGCGGCTTCGACTACGCCTACCGCTACCCGGGCATGAACAAGGTGCTGCAAGCCGCCGGGCGGGTGGTGCGCACCCCACAGGACAAAGGCGTGGTGCTGCTTTTGGACGACCGCTTTGCGCAGCCCGACACCGCCCGCCTGTTCCCGCCGCACTGGCAGCACATCCAGTATCTGCCCGGTACCGCCGCGCTGGAAACGGCGCTGGCAGCGTTTTGGGACGTATAAAACTGCAAAAGGAGTTGTTGCATCATGCGCAACAACTCCTTTTGCTATAACCTTAATACTCCACGCCCTTCCGTGCGGCAATACCCTTCTGGTAGGGGTGGCGACGGCAGCACATCTCTGTGAGGTAATCTGCGGCGTCCAGCATCCACGCGGGGGCTGCGTGGGCGGTCAGCACGCACTCCTGCCCGGCGGGGCGGTGCAGCACTGCCTGCTGCAGCAGGGCTTTATCCACCATGTCCAGTTCCCACGCGCTGCCGGCTTCGTCCAGCACCAGCATATCACAGGGCTGCGCCAGCGCCGCCGCAAGATTTTGGTTCTGCAAAGCGCGGGTAGCGGCCTTTTCGGCTTCATTCATCTGAAAGACGAATTTCTGCCCGGCCTTGCCCCGGTAAACGGTGGCGCCCAGCTGTTCCAGCAGCGGGATCTCGCCGCTCTGCCCGCCCTTTAAAAACTGCACGATGACCACACGTTTTCCGCTGCCCAGCGCCCGCAGGGCAAGCCCCATGGCGGCTGTGGTCTTGCCCTTACCGTCGCCGTAATACAGATGCAAAAGGCCTAAGCTTTCCATCGTTTTTCTCCTTTTTCCGGCTCTTCCGGTTTTGTAACAAAAGGCATCCGCAGCCCTGTATGCTTAACAGAACGGCTGCGGATGCCTTGTTATTTACACGTTGCTTTTACTGGTACAGCGGGAACTCCCGGGTCAGGCGCAGGACACGCTCGCTGATCTCGTCCTTCTTTTCCTCATAGTGCCAGATGCAGTCTGCAATGCAGTCCGCGATCACCTGCATCTCGGCTGCGTCCATGCCGCGGGTGGTGACAGCCGGGGTGCCCAGACGCACGCCAGAGGTCACAAAGGGGCTGCGGGTCTCGCCGGGGACGGTGTTCTTGTTGGCGGTGATGTGCACGCTGTCCAGACGCTGCTCCAAGTCCTTGCCGGTGCACTCTTCGTCCCGCAGGTCAATGAGCATCAGGTGGTTGTCGGTGCCGCCGGACACCAGCTTGACCCCGCGCTGCTGCAAAGCCGCAGCCAGTGCCTGTGCATTTTCTACGATCTTGCGGGCATATTCCTTGAACTCCGGCTTCAGTGCCTCGCCAAAGCAGACGGCCTTGGCTGCAATCACGTGCTCCAGCGGGCCGCCCTGCGTGCCGGGGAACACTGCCGAGTTGATGCGCTTGGCAATGATGGGGTTGTTGGTCAAAATCAGGCCGCCGCGGGGCCCGCGCAGGGTCTTGTGGGTGGTGGTGGTCACCACGTCGGCATAGGGCACGGGGCTCTGGTGCTGACCGCCCGCCACCAGACCGGCAATGTGCGCCATATCCACCATCAGATATGCACCGTAGCCGTGGGCGATCTCGGCCAGCTTTTCAAAGTCGATGGCGCGGGGGTAGGCAGAAGCGCCCGCCACCAGCATCTTGGGGCGCACCTTGCGCACCTGCTTTTCCAGCTCGGCGTAGTCGATCACGCCGTCTGCGCCGACGCCGTAGGAGATGAAGTGGTAGTTTTTACCGGACATATTCACCGGAGAACCATGGGTCAGGTGACCGCCCTGCGAAAGGTCCATGCCCATAACAGTATCGCCCAACTCCAGTAGGGCAAAATACACGGCAAGGTTGGCCTGTGCGCCGGAATGGGGCTGGACGTTGGCGTACTTTGCCCCGAACAGCTGGCAGGCGCGCTGGATGGCAATATTCTCCACCTCGTCCACATAGACGCAGCCGCCGTAGTAGCGCTTGCCGGGCAGACCCTCGGCGTACTTGTTGGTCAGCACGCTGCCCATGGCTGCCATCACGGCGGGCGAAACGATGTTCTCGCTGGCGATCAGCTCAATGTTCTCGCGCTGACGGGTCAGCTCCCGCTCCATGGCTGCGCCCAGTTCCGGGTCGGCTGCATTGACCATGCCGATGGTGTCCATCATATCCTTGTACATTTTACTTGCCCCTCTCCACAAAATGTTGTAGATTCTCTCAGCGCAGCACCCGCACGGCGTTTGCTGCTGTAAGATAATCATAGCAGAAAGCGGCGGCGGCTTCAATCCTCTTTTCGCCAAAAGGCTTGCTTTTTTTGTCTGAAGTGTTTATTATGTTTGTATAAAAATGCGCTGTCGATTTTGTATATTTTTCAAGTTTCTTCCCCCACAGGTGAAGCGAGGTGTTTTGTATGACCATTGCCGAGGAAAAACAGGCGCAGCGTACCGCTGGCCGTGCCGCCCGCAAGGCGCTGGCTGCGCCGCAGCGCGCCGCCGCCAATGCAGCCCTTTGCCGCCGGGTGCTGGAACTGGATGCCTACCGCACTGCCCATACCCTTTTGCTCTACGCAGCCTTTGGGGGCGAAGCCGACCTTGCCGCCGTAGCTGCCGAAGCCGCACGGCAGGGCAAGACGGTGGCCTACCCGGTGTGCGGCGAAGGCTTTTCCCTTACCGCAGCCGTGCCGGGCGCGGACGGCTGGGCGGTGGGACAGTACGGCATCCATGCGCCGGTGCTGGAGCGCTCTACCCTTTTGCAGCCGGAGCAGCTGGATCTGGTGCTGGTGCCCTGCACCGCCTTTGACGCAGACTGCCGCCGGGTTGGCATGGGCAAGGGCTACTACGACCGCTACCTGCCCTACTGCACCCGGGCGGTGAAGATCGGCATTGCATTGGAGGTTCAGCGCGTCCCCCGCGCCGCCGTGGACGACCACGACCAGCGGCTGGACGCCTTTATAACAGAGAGGGGTATCTACACATGGAAATGAACGATCTAAGCTGCGCACAGTTTCTGGCACAGCTTGCCAGCAAAGCGCCCACACCGGGCGGCGGTGGCACTGCCGCTCTGGTGGGCGCTGCCGGTGTGGCACTGGGCAACATGGTGGGCTGCCTGACCACCGGCAAAAAAAAGTATGCCGTCGTGGAAGCGGACATTCAGGCACTGAACGCCCGGGCTGAAGCCCTTCGGCTGGAGCTGGAAGCGCTGGTACAGGCCGATGCTGACGCCTTTGCGCCGCTGGCTGCGGCCTACGGCCTGCCCAAGGACACCCCGGAGCAGGCCGCGCACAAGGCTTCTGTGCTGGAAGCCGCACTGGACGGTGCAAGCGCCGTGCCGCTGCAAATTATGGAAAAGTGCGCCGAGGGCATCGCGCTGGCAGGGCAGTACGCCGCCAAAGGCAGCGTGCTGGCAGTATCGGATGCAGGCTGCGCCGCCGTGCTGTGCAAGGCGGCATTGCAGGCCGCAAGCCTGAATGTGTTTATTAACACCAAGCTGATGGCAGACCGCAGCCGCGCAGCCGCGCTGGACGCCCGGGCAGACGCATTGCTGGCAGAGTTTGTGCCCCGGGCAGACGAAACCTTCACCGCCGTCAGCGGGAAACTCCGCAATAAATAATATCACAAATGAGGGAAAGTATATGGCAACGATTTTAAAAGGTGCGCCGGTGGTGGCCGCCATGAACGAGCGCAACGCGGCACTCTGCGAGCAGCTGAAGGCCAAGGGCATCAACCCCACGCTGGCCGTGGTGCGTGTGGGCGAGCGGGAGGATGACCTCTCCTACGAGCGGGGCGTAATGACCCGCTGCGGCAAGGTGGGCGTCGCAGTCCGGCAGTTCGTGCTGCCCGCCGACGCCACGCAGGAGCAGCTGCTTCGGGTATTGGACGAGGTGAACACTGACGACGGCATCCACGGCTGTCTTTTGTTCCGTCCCCTGCCCAAGCAGTTCGATGACCGCACCGTCCGCGCCGCCCTGCGCCCGGAAAAGGACGTTGACGGCATCACGGACGGTTCGCTGGCCGGGGTGTTCACGAACACAGAGCTGGGCTACGCCCCCTGCACCGCGCAGGCCTGCATGGAGATTTTGAAGTATTATAACGTTCCTCTTTCCGGCAAGCGTGCCGTGGTGGTGGGACGCAGCCTTGTGGTGGGCAAGCCAGCCGCCATGATGCTGGACCGGGAAAACGCCACCGTGACCCTGTGCAATTCCCGCACCCAGAACCTGCCAGAAGTGTGCAGACAGGCCGACATCGTGGTGGTGGCCATGGGCAAGATGGCGGCTGTGGGCGCGGACTGCCTGCGGGCAGGCCAGACCGTCGTGGACGTAGGCATCCATGTGAACGAGGAGGGCAAACTCTGCGGTGACGTGCAGTTTTCCGCCGCAGAGCCGGTGGTGGAGGCCATTACTCCCGTGCCCGGCGGCGTAGGCACCGTAACTACCTCGGTGCTGGTAGGGCATGTGGTGCGGGCAGCGTGCAAAAAAGCCGGAGTAGAATGCTGAGAAGATCATTTTAAGACAGAGCAAGCCCGGAAAGTCCGCAGACTTTCCGGGCTTGCATTTTCACAGGAGAGGTGCGGCGGGCATCAGCCCCGCACAAGGAGCAGCAGCAGGGCCGAGGCCACACACTGCAGAATGAGCCAGCGGGCTACCACCTGCTCATCACTCCAGCCCTTACGCTTGCGCACATGGTCGTGGAGAGGGGTCAGGGTGTTTTTCAAGATCCAGATGTGCAGAAAACGCTTCAGGCTGATCTTCAAAATGCCCAAACTGCCGTCTGCGATGAACACGATAGCCGCCAGCAGGAAGGCGAAGGGGTGGCCGCACTTGAGCGACAGCATGGCGATGAAAAAGCCCATGGCGCGGCTGCCGGCATCGCCCATCAGCAGGCTGGAGGGCTTGGCATTCAACCACAGGTAGGCCAGCAGCGCACCGATGAACACCACACCAGCCGTAGCATACGCACCCAGTTCGGTCTTATAAGCCAGCAGGTAGGTGCCAATGGTAACCACTGCCAGACTGGCGGAAAGGCCGTCCACACCATCGGTGCAGTTGACCACGTTGATGCTTGCCCAGATAAGGATAACGATGAGCAGCAGATACACTGCATAGGGCAGGGTGAAGCTCCACTGCAAAAAGTGCACCCCGCAGCCGTTGAAGTTCAGGTAGGTCACGCCCGCCAGCACCGCGATGACAAAATCAATGATGCCTTTTTTGTACTCATTCCAGGCAGTTTCGGCGGCATCGTCCAGATAACCGGAGAGCATGGAAGCAATGAGCAGCACATTATACACCACATACTCGGTGGTGAAGGGCAAAAACGCCAGCGACACCAGTGCGATGCACAGCACAAAGATCAGTCCGGAGCCTCGCGCCTTGCCCTTGGAAAGCTCGCCGTTCACCGCAAAGGCGCGGCCGTGGTCGTGGGGCAGTTTATCGCGGAAAATGGAATCCGTCAGGGCGGTCAGGACAAATGCCAGCAAAAACGCCATGGCATCCACGCCCCGCTGCCCGATGACAGAGGTCAGCATTTGGATCATAAGATAACATTCCTCTTTCTTTCTGTATAGTCCTTTGTGAGTGTATCACGCCCTTGCCCAAAAATCAATCCCGGCGGCAAAATTCACTTTGGATTGACTTTTCTCCCGCAGCTCTCTATAATAATGTATTAGTCTGTAATTTTCACCCACAACGCAGGAGGTTCCATGTCCATTACACTTGAGCAGCTCTCTGCCCGGATGCGGCAGGGCGAGCAGGTGCCGCTGCGCCACACCGCACAGGTGGCGCTGACGCTGAGCATCCCTTCCATTTTGCAGCAGATCGTGGTTACCGCCATGGAGTACATCGATGCCGCCATGGTGGGGCATATCGGCGCCGCCGCAACAGCCTCCATTGGCATCGTCAGCTCCAGCACATGGCTGCTGCACGGGATGCTGGCCGGGCTGTGCATGGCGTTTTCCATTCAGGTGGCACAGTATCTGGGCGCAGACCGCCAGCAGGACGCCCGGGGCGTTTTGCGGCAGTCCATGCTGTTCAATCTGGCGGTGGGTCTGGCGGCAGCAGCCTTTGGCGTGGGTATCAGCCGGTTTCTGCCCGGGTGGCTGGGCGCAGACACGGCACTGCGGGCAAATGCTTCGGCCTATTTTGCAATATGGTCCGCTTCCCTGCCCTTCATCATGGCCATGGGCACCTATGCCGCCATGCTGCGTTCCACCGGCGATGCCCTGACCCCCGGCCTTATTAGTGTGTTCACCTGCGTACTGGACATCATCTTCAACTTTTTCCTCATCAACCCCACCCGGGAAATGACGGTGTTCGGCCAGAACCTCACGGTCTGGGGTTTGGGCTGGGGCGTGCCGGGCGCGGCGCTGGGCACAGCCCTTGCCAACGCTGTGGGCGGCACTCTGGCGCTGGGCGTTCTGCTGCTGCGGGATGGCCCGCTGTGCATCCGCAAGCCCGGCTCGTGGCACATTACCCGCGCCTGCCTGCATAACGTGTGGAAGGTGGGCGCACCGCTGGCAGCAGAGCGCGCTGCGCTGTCCTCGGCACAGGTGCTGCTGGTGCGCATCGTGTCCGGGCTGGGCACTACCGCCATTGCCGCTAACAGTCTGGGGGTCAGCGCCGAGAGCCTGTGCTACATGGCGGGCTACGGCATTCAGGACGCCGCTCTTGCGCTGGTGGGGCAGGCCGTGGGCGCGAACCGCCGGGACATGGCAAAGCGCTTTGCATGGCTGTGCACCGCCATGGGCATGGGCATCATGGCACTGACCGGCGTGGGGCTGTATGTGTTTGCCCCGCAGCTGATGGGTATTTTTACCGCCGACGCCGCCGTCATTGCGCTGGGTGCGCGGGTGCTGCGCATCGAAGCCTTTGCCGAGCCGATGTTCGGGGCAAGCATCGTAGCCAGCGGCTCCATGCAGGGCGCAGGCGACAGCACCGGCTGCTTTATTCTGAACCTTGTCAGTATGTGGGGCGTGCGGCTGACCTTGGCTGTTCTGCTGGCTCCCCGCTTTGGGCTGGTGGGCGTATGGGTGGCCATGTGCGCCGAGCTTTGCACCCGCGGCGTACTGTTTTTGCTGCGCATGGCGCGTGGCAAATGGCTGGATAAAGGCGCGCTGGCGTAAAGTTTCTTATAAATTCAGAGAGCCGGAAAGTCCGCGGACTTTCCGGCTCTCTGTTATTTCAGCAGCTTACTTGCGGCCGTGCAGGATGGGAGACAGGGGCTTATAGATCAGCAGGCACAGTACGGCGTCCAGCAGACCCTTGACCAGCGTGAAGGGCATGTTGAAGATCACAAGGCACTTGATCAGGCTGTCGGCAGAGGGCAGAATGGCCTGATACATCCCCAGAATGGCTTCCAGCGGCATGTGGTAGAACTGTACATAGGCCGGGTAGGTGATGAAGTAGTTGGAGGGCACGCTGAACACGGCCATGACGGCTGCACCGGCGATGGCACCCAGAATAGCGGTCTTGCGGCTCTTGTGGCGCTTGTAGACAAAGCCCGCCACAGCGGAGAACACCGCACCCAGCATAAAGTTGCACAGCTCGCCCACGCAGGCGGTGGAGGTGCCCTTGATGATGATGTGCAGCAGGTTCTTCATAAAGCTGATGACCACGCCGTACACCGGGCCCAGTGCAAAGGCACCCAGCAGGGCGGGCAGGTCGGAGAAGTCCATCTTGACAAAGGACGGGATGAGCATCGGCAGCGGGAACTCGATGAACATCAGGATAAAGGCGACCGCGCTGAGCATGGCGGCAACGGTCAGATTGTGGGTGGTATTCTTTTTCATGGTAGTTGTCCTCCCCGGGGTGTACTCCCCGTTCAAATTTGTTCGGAAAGCCCTTTTCGCGCTGGATCGAACCGGAAAGACAAACCAAAAAGCGCCCTGCTGCAACCAAAAACTGCAACAGGGCGCACAGACGCAATTTGCCTGCCGTTTCTTGCATCCGGACTATACCGTTGGTCCCGGAGTTGCACCGGGTCAGCACCCTTGCGGGTGGTCGCGGACTTTACCGCCAGTGGGGAATCGCACCCCGCCCTGAAACGAACTTTCTTCGCAGAGTATAACGCGGCAGGTTTGTCTTGTCAAGCCCTTTTATGCATTTTTTTAACAAGCCTCTCCCGATTTGCACCGCTGGCTGTAATATGATATACTGATTTTATTATTCGTCAGGAAGGTATCTGTTTCTATGCTTTTCACCATCAACGATCTCGGCTTTTCCATCGCCGGGCTGCTGCTGGAAGGCTGGCTGGCCTTTGCAGCCCGGTGCGTCTGTGCGCTGGCCCTGCTGTTCATCGGCTGGGTCGTCAGCCGCTGGCTGCAAAAAAGCCTCTTCCCCCGCCTGCTGAAACGCAGCTGGCACTTTGCCTTTACGCACCCCCTGCTGGAAAGCTTTGCCCGCCCGGCGGCCCGCATCGCGTGGTACACCGGCATGTATCTGGCCCTGCGCAGCCTGCCCTGGGCCATCCCCGGCCTTGCGGCCCTGCTGCTCAAAGTCTACCGGATGATGCTGGTCTTCCTCATCGGCACCGGCTTCTACCACGCTTCCGGCATCGCGGCTCTGCTGCTGGCCTCGTCCAGCGAAGAAGTCCGCACCAACCGCACCCTGCTCACCCTGCTGGATAAAGTCTACAAAGTAGCCGTCGTCGTGCTCTGCGGCGCGACCATCGCACAGGAGAGCGGCCTGCCCGTGGGCAGCGTCGTGGCCAGTGCCGGTCTTGTCGGCCTTACGATTTCTCTGGCCGCACAGGATATTGCCAAGAATTTCTTCAGCGGCGTGGTCATCCTGCTGGACAAGCCCTTCTCCATCGGTGACTGGATCACCGTCGGCGACGTGGAGGGCGAAGTGGTGGACATCAACTTCCGCTCCACGAAAGTCCGGGCCGTGGATAACTCCATCTACATCCTCACCAACAGCACCGTCAGCAGTGCCACCATCAACAACGCTACCCTCCGCAACAAGCGGCTCTACCGCTTCACGTTGGGCGTTACCTACGACACCACCCGACCCCAGCTGGAAAAGCTGATGGCCGACCTCGACGCCATGCTCAAGGCCAGCCCCGACACCTACGAGGACACCGCCTTTGTCCGGATGACCGGCTTCGGCGACTCGAGCATCAACCTGATGGTCTCTGCCTATCTGCGCACCGCCGACCTCGGCGTGTTTTTGCGGATGCAGAACGATTTGAACCTCAACATCATGGACGTGATGAAGGCCGACGGCGTGGAATACGAGGAACGCCTGGAGCGGCTGGCCGAGGTCACCTATCCCAAGCCCCTGGAGGAGCTGCTGGACCGCGCCTTCGAGCTGTACTGCCAGGGCGTGCCGTGGGCCCGCGACTACTTCGCCGAGCACAACGAGATCCGCCTCGACGGCGACGCGCGGTCCGCCGCCTATCTGATGATCGACGAGAGCCCCGAGCAGGAATCGCACGCCTGGCACGTCCGCCAGATCTTCCTGGATGAAGAGGACGCCGGCGACTTCCGCATAGAAGCCGACGTCGACCTGGACGCCACCCAAGAGCAGGGCGAAGTCATCTTCCGCAACTACCGCGTAGGCTTTGTGGAAGACTTGGCGGAGTAAGCACACCTGCGCCCCACACAGGACAGAATGGCAGCGCTTTCGCTTCACCGCGGAGAGGCCGCTGCCATTCTTCCCTACCCCTCGGTGGCCGCAGCGCTGCCGGAAAGCGATATGGGATCGCCCAGAAACGTCGGGGGCGGCTGCACAATCGCTGTGAGGAAGTCCTTGTTCCGGGCCAGCACCTCGCGCAGCTCGCGGGCCTCCTGGCCGGCGTAGGGACGCAGGTCGGCGGGCACTCCGTAGGCGTCAAGCCCGAGGCGTTCCGCCACGTAAAGCGCACGGTACAAATGGTAGTCCTGGGAAACGACCACGATGCGCTTCGCCCCGAACACATCACGCGCCCGGTACATGCTCTCGTAGGTGGAAAAGCCCGCATGGTCCATGAACACGTCGTCCCCGCCTGCACCGCCGCATTCCGCATGACATTCACCTCATCGTAGTCGGCACGTCCGTGATCGCCGCTCATCAGCAGCTTCGGCGACGTGCCATTCTCGTACAGCGCGACGCCGCACGCGACGCGATCCGCCAGCATGTCGCTTGGGCGTCCGTCGGGATGCACCCCGCACCCGAGCACCAGCACGCAGTCCACGTCGCCGAGCGCCGCCGCCTCGTCAACCGACACGATGCGCGGGCCGGCGGAAGAGCGCACATGGGCATCAACCGCGAAGACCGCCACGGTGCAGAGAACGACGAGTGCCAGAGCGCCCAGTCCGATTCTTTTCAGCCACGTGCCCATGCCTCATCCTCCTTACCGTCTGGGACGAATATACCCCGCTCACTCGGCAAGCAGAATCAAGTTAAGGAAAACGTAAGCGACATTCAAAACCTTTCCAGAGCCTACTTCGAGGGATCTTCCAACACCTGCTTGAGGCCGATCTCCCGAAAAGCACGACTGCGGAAGAGGCAGACATCCAGACTCGGTAAACGGAAAGCGCGGTTTCTGGATGAGATCGACGGTTATGAGCGTCTCGAGGGTGCGGAATCGGCGAATCGGCAAGTTTTCATTTCGCACGCAACGTTCTGACCAGGCACTTTCCAAGCGCTCCTCCGACCAGCTTCCTTCGGTGCACGATTCAGACGCTTACAACTCAAGATCTCGTGCAAAAATCGGGTAGTTCGTTGACCGGGATTTCTTCAGAACGGCCCTGGGGAGCCCAAAAGCACGCCGGCGGCGTCTTCGCGTTGCTATGCTATACGGAGCGGGTGCCCGGTTGCGGGTCGCGGGGGA
>ERZ772812.1559-NODE-1559-length-16523-cov-3.081491_pt1 | contig 16523 bp, 18 predicted proteins | sample MGYA00511343_ERZ772812 | MGnify/ENA primary metagenome ERZ772812 (study PRJEB29015, sample SAMEA2737706) | human gut metagenome | biome: human gut; feature: human-associated habitat; material: faeces | place: China | collected 2012 ...
TCTTCAAAAAATTCTCCTAAACCTTCGCTGACTAGATTATCAACGATCGGACGAATTTCACTGTTTCCAAGCTTAGTTTTAGTCTGACCTTCAAACTGGGGCTCCTGAATCTTAATACTGATAACTGCAGTCATACCTTCACGGACATCATCACCGCTGAGGTTTTCTTCTCCGTCTTTCAAAGCACCTATTTTACGGGCATAATCATTGATAGTACGCGTCATTGCCTGTTTAAAACCGCTTAAATGTGTGCCGCCTTCTTCAGTATTGATATTATTGACAAAAGTAAATAGATTTTCAGTATAAGTATCGCAGTACTGCAGAGCTACTTCAACAATATTAGTATCTTTGATACCTTCGATGTAGATAGGATCATCATGGAGCTTATCCTTATTTTCATTTACATACTTTACAAATTCAATGATACCGCCTTCGTAATGAAAGCTTTCATGTTTTCCAGTACGTTCATCATTGAGATTAATACGGATACCTTTATTTAAAAAAGCCAGTTCACGTATTCTTAAACGCAGGGTTTCATAACTGTAGATAAGTTCCGTAAAAATCGTCGGATCAGGTTTAAAATGTACAGTAGTACCTGTTTCTTCAGTAGTACCCTTTTCATAAAGCGGCACAACTGTTTTACCACGGGAAAACTCAATTCCATAAATTTTACCGCTACGACGTACCTCAACCTCCATATGCTCGCTGAGCGCATTAACACAGGATACACCTACGCCATGCAGACCTCCGGAAACCTTGTAGCCTCCGTCACCAAACTTGCCGCCGGCATGCAGGATAGTCATAACTACTTCTACAGCAGGCTTGCCAACTTTATGCATTTCTACAGGAATACCACGACCATTATCACGTACAGTAATGCTATTATCGCTATGGATAGTCACATCAATAGCATCGCAATAACCTGCTAAGGCTTCGTCTATACTATTATCAACTGTTTCATACACCAAATGATGCAAACCACGGGCAGAAATACTGCCAATATACATACTTGGTCTTTTACGTACAGCTTCCAGACCTTCCAGGACCTGAATCTGTCCGGCACCATATTGTCCCTTAACCTCAGTTGCTTCTTCCAAATTAGACATAGTAACCTCCACATTCCTATAATTCAAGTATATTTAATACTTTCCTTCAACGATCAAAAACTTTTATAAATGGCATCACTGCCAAAATCTTCTTCAGCCCTTCGTTTTAAAGTCAGAGCGGAAATTCCCGATAAATACAAAGTATCAGTTGTTAAAATACAGCTTGAACACTCACCATTTTCCGATAAATCAATAATTTTATATTTATCCTTATTCACAGAAATATAATTATCATAAATTTCCGACTGTTGATCACGAATATTAAAAATAGCTATAATATCCGTATTTTTTATCATACAGTCGGCACCAAGATGCAGATACATATTAATATTTCCTCCGCAATCCTTTAATAATATTTTGTGCAAGCTGTTCACTGATTTTATCAGGCTGCATCCCTGTTTTTAACATCACAGCCGTCATTTCTTCTCTGATATCAGACTGATTATTATAAACCTTGGCATAATAATACTGTTTCAAAGAATTTTTTACACTATCGAATAACATTTTATCACATTTGACATATTTTTGACAGTCATTGTAATTCAGCCAAGGTTCAGATGTCAAAATAGATACTATTTCTGTTCTCAATTTCTCTTTTTCATAACGCTGGCATACGCGGCAAAGATCATTTTTTTCAATTAACGCAGCACCACAATATTTACATTTCATATCATTGTTTTCGATAAGTAATGCTTTTTTTCTTTGCAGACAAACTTTCCTGAAATGAGCAAGCTTTTTCTGCAATTCCTGATTATTAATATTTACCAGTGCCTGTCTAATAAAAATTTTCTCTGATTCCGTCAAAGGTTTAAAATTTAATTTCACTTCCTGTTCTTCTTTCGGAAGCTGCAAAAAATTTTCAATAGAGCCTGTGAAAAATTTTATATCCTTGACAGGGTCATTAGTCATAACACGATTGATATTATTAATAAACTGCTGTTTCATCATCAAAAGATGATTAGCCCAAACAGAGCTATCCGTATTTATATATAAAACTTTGCGTTCCAAACGTACTGGTTTGGAATGCTTAGCTACGTTAGCACCGCAGATCTGTTCCCATTTACTCTGCATAGAAAAAATAAAATATTTATTACGACCTTCCTGATTAGGAAGCATTTTTAAAAGGACTCTTTCTATACCTTCCATTTTTATCCCTCTACGATTCTGCCTTCAATAATCCTGAAATACGCATTTCCGCTCAAATCCGGGATCAAAGCTTTATCGTTTACCGTAATAAAAGTTTGAACTTTACCATCAATAAATTTTAATAGCTGACAACGTCTTTGATCATCAAGTTCACTCATTACATCATCCAACAGTAATACAGGAAACTCATCTATTTCCTGGCGGACATATTCAAGCTGTGCCAGTTTTAAGGCTAAAGCAGCACTGCGCTGTTGCCCCTGTGAACCAAAAGCTTTCAAAATTCTGTCATTTACTTTAAATAACAGATCATCACGATGGGGTCCTATGCCCGTACTGCCTCTTAAAATATCTACCTGCCGCCGTTCAAACAGCTTACTGCGATAGAAATCTTCCCAACAGATAGCTTCATCAGGATAAAGAAGCTCGCCATTATTAGCTTTAAGTTCATAAAAAACAGTTAATGTTTCCAATTCACCAGTTAAAGCAGCATAAATATCTTTAGCTATATTTTTTAATTTCTGCAAAGCGGCCAGCCTTTTTACAGCTATTCTGGCCGCAGTCAGTACAAATTCCTGATCCCAGGTCAATAAAAGCTCAATACTGGCATCATTATCACGGATATCTTTAAGAAGCCTGTTGCGCTGCTGTAAAATACGATTATATTTTATCAACAGATCATAATAAGCTTTATCAGTCTGTGAGATCTGCATATCAAAAAAACGTCTGCGCAAAGCGGGCTCACCTTTGATAAGCTGCAGATCCTCAGGTGAAAACATCACCATATTTAAAGTTCCGTAATGTTCCTTGGGCCGAACCTTTACATCGTTCAAAAACAATTCTTTTTTATTCTTACCATCGAGCTGCTGTCTTTTTATTTTAACATCATTTACCCCATGTAAATCTTCAAAATTAATACCAACAGCTAACTGATTTGTATCCAGACGCTGCATATCATCTTCCTGGGCAGTACGATGTGACATTCCAAAGGCAGCATAAAACATCGCTTCTAAAAGATTTGTTTTTCCCTGAGCATTTTGCCCATAAAAGATATTGACCATTGAAGTAATTTCCAAACAGCATTCTTTATAATTTCTAAAGTTAACTGCATAGATTCTTTTTACTTTCATAAATTATTCCGTTATAACTTTTATTTCTACTTGCTGATCTAAAACAACAGTATCCTGCGGAAAAACTTTCTTGCGTTTTTCCGTAACTATAACACCATTCAACATAACTACTCCCGCTTCAATAGCCTCATGCGCCTGTCCTCCGGTCTCTAAAACTCCTGCATATTTCAAAAGATTAGAGATCGTAATAAATTCAGTAGTGATACCGACAGTTATTTTTTCCATTTTTTACCTTCTCACTTAAAATACGACTCTGACAGGAGTAACGATATAAATATAATTACTTTCAGCAATCGGTTTAATACAAACAGGACTCAGAGAAGTATTTAACTCCATCGTAGCCTGTTCATCAGTAAGATTTTTTAAAATATCAATGATATATTTAGAATTAAAAGCTACATTGATCGTTTCGCCCTGAGTTTGACATTCGATTACTTCACGTCCCTTACCAACGTCTGGACTGCTTGAGCTTACAACGATTTCATTATTACCGACACTTACTTTGATAATACTGTAATCACCATCACTGGAAAATAAAGCAACACGTTCTACAGCTCCGGCCAATTCTTTAACATTGAATAGAGTTTTAATGTTAAAAGCAGGAGGAATAACTCTACGATAATCAGGGAATTTTCCTTCGATTAAGCGGGAAACAATTACCACTTTATCGATCTGTACCATGATTTGATTATTTAATAAAGAAAGTTTTACTTCCTGAGGTAACTCACTTGTTAAATTACGAGCAATTTCACTTAAAACTCTGGAAGGAATAATCATTGACATAGCTTCGCTGCTTTCCTGTTCCATAGTTTTGATTGATAAACGGTGAGTATTAGTACCTACAAAAGTTATCTTACCATCCTGGAGTTCCACTAAAATACCTGTGAACAAAGGTCTTGCTTCGTCTGTAGAGCAGGCAAAAATAGTTTTTTTAATAAGTTCCTTGATTTTTTCATCTTCTAAAACTATTTGTTTATCAGCATTAAATTCTGGAAATTTTGGATAATCATCTTCATTCATCAGTAAGAGCTGAAAATCAGATTTATCGGATTGAACATTGATAGTTTTTTCTTCTTTATTTTTTACGATGGTAACATTTTCGCCAGGAAGCTTACGCATCAATTCTGAAAAATGCTTTGCTGAAACAACTATTTCTCCTTTTTCCTGTATTTCCGCTTCTATACTGCAAGCTATAGCCATATTCAGATCCATTGCCTGGATCTCTAAAATGTTATTATCTGCAATTAAATGGATTCCGGAAAAGATAGGAGTACTAGGTTTGGAAGAAATAGCTCTTTGAACTGTTTGGATTGCTTTGTTAAGGTTAGTTGTTTTACAGGTAAAAATCATGTTATACAGACCTCCATCTTTTTTATTATTGCTATATTAATTTAAAATCTTAGTAGACGTCGTAGTAGGGAGTGTGAATATGTGGAAACAGCCTAAAAACACTGATAAAAGCTTTTATGAAACTTGTTGATATAAGTGTGGATAATTGGGAAAATTTATTAACATTATCAACAGTTTTTTGTGTGATGCTTTTTATTAACTGTTTATCCACAGAAATAACGCAACTTATCCACAGAAACTGTAGATAAGTATTATATAATGGTAGAATTTTGAAAGTTATTGTTTTAATTTATCTACAAGGTAAGTAATAGTTTTTTCACAATTAGGATCTTCTTTGATCTTTTTTACGATTTTTTCATATGCATGGATAACAGTAGTGTGATCGCGGCCTCCAAAAAACTCACCAATTCGGGGATAAGAAAAATCAGCCATTTCACGACACAGATACATTGCTATCTGTCTTGGATAAGCAATATTTTGAGTACGTTTTTTTGTAAAAAATTCTTCTTTTTTGATTTTGAAATAATCAGATGTAACCTGAATGATATCGTCAAAAGTAATTTGTTTGTTTTTAGTGCTGGTTCCCATAGCGTCAAGTATTTTTTTTGCCAGATCTATAGTTATCGGACTTCCCATCAATGAAGCATAGGCTACTATTTTTGTATAAGCGCCTTCTATTTCACGTATATTGGTGTCAATGCTGGATGCAACAAGAGAAATAACATCATGAGGAATAGAGATGTTTTCTGATTCTGCTTTTTTTCTCAAAATAGCGATTCTTGTTTCCAGATCTGGAGATTGAATATCTGCGAGAAGTCCTGATTCAAAACGTGAACGCAATCGGTCTTCCAGCGTTTCGATTTCACGCGGAAGACGGTCGCTGGATATGATAATCTGTTTGTTAGCTTCGTATAAGGTGTTGAAAGTATGAAAGAATTCTTCCTGTGTCATTTCTTTATTTTTTAAAAATTGAATATCGTCGATAATTAAGCAATCGATATTACGATATTTTTTTCTGAAAGCATCTGTATTTTTATTTTGAATAGAATTAATTATTTCATTGGTAAATTTTTCACTTGAGATGTATAAGATTTTCATTTTGGAATCATTCATTTTTATCTGATTGCCAATCGCATGCATCAAGTGTGTTTTACCTAGACCGACACCGCCATAAATAAAAAGTGGATTATAGGCTTTAGCAGGATTTGAAGCTACAGCTTGAGCTGCTGCATAAGCAAACCTGTTGGAATTGCCGATAACGAAAGTTTCAAAGATATATTTTGGGTTAAGGTTGCTTTGGATATCATCTTCAAAAAGATCTTGCTGGGTAAAACTGTTTTTTACAGGCGGCAGAACTGCCTCAGGAAGCAGAGATCTGTTTTCAGTTTGTACTGGAGTAGTTTCTGCTGAATTTATAGGGAGTTCTTCAGTTTTCAAATCAAGGTTTTCAATTTTAAACTGCAGGTTTGTGCCGGTAATACTGGCAAGCATACCTTCAATGACTGTAGTATACGTTTCTTCAAGCCATTTTTTTGTAAAATTATTTTTGGCGCCTACTTTTAAGTAGGTATCTGTTATTTCTAAGGGAATCAAAGGTTTGATCCAGGCATTATAAACATTTTCACTGGTAGATTCATGGAATTTTTCCAGGAATTTTACCCAAACCTCTGCTAAATCGTACGAGCTCATAAAATACATCCTTCCTGTGGCTACTCATAAACGGCTTGTAAGGCGTTGAAATAATGATTTGAGACAAAAAATAATAGCAAGGCTTATAAAAAATCCTACAGTCGGTTTTCTGTCGCTGTAAAATATAAAAAATGACATAGTAAGACTATTATTACTATCACTATATTCTATCAAAATTAAGAGTTATTAGCAATTTTTAATTGAGAAGAAAATTTTGAAGGATAGAAAATAATAAAAATTTCTTTAACTAACTGCTTTATTCTTGACACTTTAAGTCGTTTCTAATATAATTTCTGTAGCTATCAATTCAAATCAATATAGAATTTGATAAAACTAGTGAGTGGTAAGGAGGTAAGATTTCATGAAACGTACTTTTCAACCTAACAACCTTAGAAGAAAAAGAACCCATGGTTTTAGAGAAAGAATGAAAACTTTGGGCGGTCGTCAAGTTCTCAAAAGAAGACGTGCTAGAGGCAGAAAGAAATTGTCTGCATAATATCATAAAAATAGGCCGCGAGAGTGGCCTATTTTTTCCATGCGGGCAGGTGCAAGAATTTGGAACCAAGAAAAAAGTTCACTTTTCCTAAAAAAAATCGAATCAAGTCTAAAGCCGGTTTTCAATTGGTGTATACTACCGGACGTTCTGTTGTTGACAGTTTATCTGTACTTTATGTTTTACCTTTAGACGCAGAAGGTCCTAAGATTGGTTTTGCTGTCGGTAAAAAAATTGGTAACGCCGTAGTACGTAATCGTGTCAAAAGAATGATGAGAGAAGTATTTCGTCATCATAAATCGGAATTGATGACGAATATACAGCTTATTTGGGTAGCTCGTAAAAAACTGGCTGCTGCAGATTTAAAAACTTATGATCGAGTATTTATGCGTTTAGCTAAAAGAGCCGTTTTATTGAAGTAAGGTGAATTTCTGTGAAAACATTGATGATTGTTTGTATCCGTTTTTATCAGTTATTTATTTCACCGTTATTTCCGCCTACATGCAGGTTTTATCCTACATGCTCTCAGTACGCCATTGAAGCTATCCGAAAAAAAGGCGCTTTAAAGGGCGGCTGGCTGGCAGTTAAAAGGATAGTAAAATGTCATCCTTTTCATCCGGGCGGTTATGACCCTGTTAGTTAACAACTTGATAATGCAAATTAAAGTAGTAAATATATACACTAACCTCTAAGGAGTGATATCTTGGACTTTCTCAGTAATATTGTTCAGCAGGTTATTACGGTACTTTATAATATGACTGCTACTGTAGGTTTACCTAATTATGGCCTGGCAATTATCATTATGACGATTATTGTTAAAATACTGTTGTATCCTTTAACAAAAAAACAAATCGAATCAACAAAAGCAATGATGGCTATGCAGCCTAAAATGAAAGCTATCCAGGAAAAATACAAGAACGATAAACAACGTTTGAATATGGAACTGGCAAACCTTTATAAACAGGAAAATGTCAATCCTTTAGCTGGCTGTCTGCCGTTATTAGTACAAATGCCGATTATGATCGGTATTTTCTATGGTATTCGTGATTTTCATTATGTTGGACCGGCTAATTTTTTATGGATTCAAAGTATCTCTAATCCGGATCCGATGTATATACTGCCGGTTTTATCAGCTTTGACTACTTTTGTGCAGTCAAAACAGACTATGCCGGATACTTCTTCAGCACAAAATAAGATGATGCTGTATTTTATGCCGCTTTTTATCGGCTATATCAGTTTTAGCTTCCCAGCTGGTCTGGTGCTTTACTGGGTTGTTATGAACCTGATGCAGATCGGTCAGCAGGCACTGATGAATAAGGCTACTGTAAAATAATTGCTACAGGAGGCGAAAAAGATGGGTTTCCTAGAAAAAACAGGAAAAAATGTTGATGAAGCTTTAGAACAGGCTTTGAATGAGTTAAAAACTACTCGGGATAAAGTAAATATCGAAGTTATTGAAGAAGCGAAAAACGGTTTATTTGGTTTATTTTCTAAAAAAGCTAAAATTCGTGTTACTTTAAAAGATGCTGCTGCTAAAATCGGCGATGTTGTTGAAGAAGCTTTAGATAATATTAAAGCTGACGTTCAGGCCGGTAAAGAAGAATATAAAAATACTGCTGTAGACACAGATACAGAAGCAGCAGTAAAAAAAGAATTTGTAGTTGATGAAGAAGCAGTCCAGGCCGGTAAGGAATTTTTACAGAAAATATTCCATTCCATGAAAATTGAAGTGGTTATGGAAAAATTCGTTAATAAAGCTGATAGTACTGTTACTTTAAAATTACATGGTCCAGATATGGGGATACTGATCGGCAAACACGGACAGACTTTGGATGCTCTGCAATATCTGACTAATCTCGTGGCTAATAAAAATTCCAGTGAAAGAATTCGTATTATTATCGATGTTGAAGATTACCGTGAGCGGAGAATAGAAACATTGAGCCGTTTGGCTGTACGTCTTGCTGATAAAGTTAAACGTAACGGTGAAAGAGTAGTTCTTGAACCGATGAACCCTCATGAAAGAAAGATTATTCATATGGCGTTGCAGAATGATCGCCGCATTACTACTTTAAGCGAAGGTGAAGAACCTTATCGTAAGGTAGTAATCGAATTAAAAAAATAATTTGTGTCTGAGACCCAGTAATTTATTTTACTGGGTTTCTCTATTGGAGAGTAATTATGGCAAAGAAACATACAGTTTCTGAAACTAACGAAACAATCAGCGCCGTTATTACGGCTTTAGGTGAAGGCGCGGTAGGAATAATACGCATCAGTGGTACTGAGGCTGCTGCGATAGGTGATAAGTTGTTTCGATCAGCTTCGGGTAAAAAATTGACCGAACATACACCGCATCTGCTTGTTTATGGTCATGTAGTTGATGAAGAAAATAGTAAAAAAAAAAAGACGAGGTTCTTGCTGTTTATATGCAGGGACCACATTCCTATACTGCAGAAGATGTAGTGGAAATACAAAGTCATGGCGGTTTACAATCGTTAAAAACTATCCTGGGTCTAACCTATAAAATGGGCGCTCGTCCGGCTGAACCGGGCGAGTTTACAAAGAGAGCTTTTTTAAACGGACGTATAGATCTGATCCAGGCGGAAGCAGTTATGGATATTATTAAATCACGCAGTGAAGCTTCTTTAAAAATGGCAGTACGTCAACAGGATGGCCAACTGTCTAAAAAAATCAAAGGTCTGCGCCGTAATTTATTAGATATTGTAGTAAATCTGGAAGCAGTTATTGATTATCCGGAAGAAGATATTGAGGAAATAACTTTTAATACTGTCAGTGAAGGTATGGAAAGGGTCAAACAGGAACTGGAATATCTGCTTAAACATGCTCATACCGGTAAAATATTACGCGAAGGTCTGCAGACAGTAATTGTCGGTCGTCCTAACGTAGGCAAATCAAGTCTTTTAAATACTCTGCTCAGTGAGGAAAGGGCTATTGTTTCAGAATATGCCGGAACTACGCGCGATGTAATTGAAGAACAGTTATTGCTTGGCAGTGTGCCATTGGTATTAGTTGATACTGCCGGCATCAGGCAGACAGAAGATTATGTTGAGAAGATAGGGGTTGCCAGGAGTAAGGAACGTCTTGACAAAGCAGAATTGGCTGTAGTAGTTTTGGATGGATCTCAGCCTTTAAACGAAGAAGATGAAGAAATTTTAAATGCAGTTGCAGGTAAGCCCTGTGTTATAATAGTAAATAAAGGTGATCGACCGCAGGTAAATGATTTAACAGCTTTACAGAAACGCTTTGGTAAAGATAGAGTACTGCTTTTATCTGCAAAAACCGGCGGTGGGCTGGAACAGTTTACTGCCTGGCTGCAAAGTTATGTTTATGGTTCAGAGCATGCTATATCTGGTGGTGCTTATGTACAAAATACACGTCACGAGAATCTGCTGCGTGAAGCTTTGTTAAGTGTAGAAGAAGCAATCAGAGCAGCGGCATCGATGCTGCCATATGATTGTCTGGTCATTGATCTGCATAAAGCGATCGATGCTATGGGTTTGATTACAGGTGATACTCTTCAGGATGAAATCATCAATGAAATTTTTTCAAAATTCTGTGTTGGGAAATAAGAGTTTAGGTTGTAGGTGACAAAATGTATATTACTGATAATTATGATGTCGTCGTTATCGGTGCAGGTCATGCCGGAGTAGAAGCGGCCCTGGCGGCTGCACGCCTTGGCGGCAGGACTCTTCTTGCTACTTTGTCTTTGGATAATATTGCTTTGATGCCCTGTAACCCTTCTGTCGGCGGACCGGCTAAGGGTCATTTAGTGCGTGAGATTGATGCTTTAGGCGGTCAGATGGGTCTAACTGCTGATGAAGCCTGTATTCAGATGCGGCTTTTAAATACAGGTAAAGGTTATGCTGTCCATGCGTTAAGAGCTCAGGCTGATAAGCCTTTTTATCATACTTTGATGAAGCAGGTTGTGGAAAACCAGGAAAATCTGGATGTTAAACAATTGATGATCGACAGATTATTAGTTGAAAATGGAGCTGTAGTTGGTGTAGAGGCTGAAACGGGCGAAGTTTTTGAAGCGAAGTGCGTCATTTTAGCTACCGGCACTTATCTGCGCGGGCGTATTGTTTATGGTCAGGTAAATTATGAATCAGGACCTAACGGATTGCGCTCAGCCAATAAACTGTCGTCTTCTTTATTAGAGCATGGAGTAGAGCTGATGCGTTTTAAAACGGGTACGCCGGCGAGAATCGATGCCCGCAGCCTGAATTACAGCAGAATGGAAGCTCAATATGGCGATGAACAGGTACGTAATTTTTCTTTTATGAGTACGATTACGGAAAGAAAGCAGATTCCCTGCTGGCTGACTTATACCAATGCTGATACTCATAAGATCATTCGTGATAATCTGCATTTGTCAGGTATGTTCAATGGTATGATCGAAGGCGTCGGTCCACGCTATTGTCCTTCTATTGAAGCTAAAATCGTACGTTTTGCCGATAAGGAACGGCATCAGTTATTTGTGGAACCGGAAGGGCTACGTACAAATGAAATGTATGTGCAGGGAATGTCATCGTCTTTGCCCGCACATGTTCAGCTGCAGTTTATGCAGACTATACCCGGTTTGGAAAATTGCCGGATGATGCGCGCCGGTTATGCTATTGATTATGATTGTCTGGATCCGCTGCAATTGCAGCGGACGTTAGAACATAAAGCTATCAGCGGACTTTTTTCTGCCGGTCAGGCGAACGGTACCAGTGGGTATGAAGAAGCCGCCGCTCAGGGGCTTCTTGCCGGCGTTAATGCCATGCAGAAAATAAGGAGTAAAGAGCCGCTTATTTTAAGCCGCAGCGAAGGCTATTTAGGTGTTTTGATTGATGATCTGGTTACAAAAGGAACGAATGAGCCTTACCGCATGATGACTTCCCGTGCTGAATACCGGCTGCTGCTGCGTCAGGATAATGCTGACCTTCGGTTAACGGAAAAAGGCAGAGCTGTTGGTCTGGTAAACGATGTTCGTTACGAAGCTTTTACTGCAAAACGCAGTTTGCTTGAACGGACATTGCAGAATTTGAGCAGTACACATTTACCTCCTAATGCGGAAGTGCTTGCCAAATTGGCAGAGCTGGGAACAGCGCCGATTCGTTCGGGGATGTCACTGCTGGATCTGCTGCGCCGCAGTGAAATGACTTATGAAAAATTACAGCAGGCTTTTGAAGTGCCGGAGCTGCCGGAAGTAGTTGCCGAGCAGGTAGAGATTTTTGCCAAGTATGAAGGTTACATCAATAAGCAAAAACAGGAAGTGGAAAAAGCATTGAAGCTGGAAAATAAAAAAATACCGGCTGATATCGATTATTTGAGTATCAAAGAGCTGTCTTCCGAAGCAGCAGAGAAGCTGGCGAAAGTGAAGCCTGCTTCAATCGGTCAGGCTTCACGCATTTCCGGCGTTTCTCCGGCTGACGTCAGCGTGTTGATGATAGCGTTGGAAGTAATGCGCAGGAAGGAATATGAATCATGACGTTTGCTGAAATAATGCAGTTGAAAGGGAAAGAAGCGGGACTGAGCTTTACAGCACAGCAGCTGGAACAATTCAGTGCTTATTATGAACTGCTTGTGGAGACGAATAAAGTGATGAATCTGACGGCGATAACCGAGCCTGAAGAAGTAGCCGTTAAACATATGATTGATTCTCTGCTGGCATTTGATGAGAAGCTGTTTGGTGAAAAAACTTTAGCTGATGTTGGTACAGGGGCAGGATTTCCTGGTATCCCCCTGAAAATATACTGCCCTTCTTTAAAAGTAACTTTGATTGATTCCCTGGCTAAACGGCTGAAATTTTTGGAAACGGTTATTATTGAATTAGGACTAAAAGGTATTCGCTGTGTGCATTTACGGGCCGAGGATGCCGGCAGAGATCCCAGGCATCGTGAAAAGTATGATCTGGTGACGGCAAGAGCAGTTGCCAGACTGAGTGTTTTGGCAGAATATTGCCTGCCGTTAGTAAAAACAGACGGCAGCTTTATTGCACTAAAAGGCAGCAAATATCAGGAAGAGATAGCTGCTGCTGATAAAGCGCTGCAAATTTTGGGCGGGCGCCTGGTAAGTGCCGACGCCGTAAAGCTTCCTGGGTTGAATGATGGTCGTGCTATTGTGAAAATAGCCAAAATAAAAACTACTCCCAAGGCATATCCGCGTAAAGCTGGTTTGCCGGACAAACAACCCCTGGAATAAATAGTGGAGGTTAAGTTTATGACAGTTGATGATGGATTTTCTGTTTTAGAAGCAGGACGTGCGGAAATGGGTACCAAGCATAGCAGTAAAGCAATCGAGGTAGTACGGGTGCCTTTAGCTAAAGTTATACCGAATCCTTACCAGCCGCGTAAAACATTTGATGAAGATGGTTTACAGGATCTGGCGGCATCTATTGCCCAATATGGTGTTTTGCAGCCGCTTTTGGTAGCACCCATGGAAGATGGCAGCGGTAATTATCTGCTTATCGCCGGCGAGAGACGTCTGCGTGCTTCCAAAATGGCAGCTTTGAGTGAAATTCCTGTTATTATCAGTGATTATACTCAACAGCAGATTGCGGAGATAGCTTTGATCGAAAATCTGCAGCGGGAGGATCTGCATTATTTGGAAGAAGCCGAAGGCTACGAAATGCTGATGAACGAATTCCATCTGACGCAGGATTCTATGGCGGCTCGGGTTGGTAAAAAACAATCGACTATTGCCAATAAGCTGCGTTTATTGCGTTTGCCGCAGCCTGTACGCGAGTCTCTGCGCAAAAATGCCTTAACAGAAAGGCATGCCAGAGTTTTGCTTAAGTTGCCGACAGAGGCAGAGCAGCTGCAGATTGTAGAAACGATTGTAAAGAATAATTTCAGTGTGCGTCAGACAGAAGAATATGTAAAAAAATATTTGGATACAGATGAAGGCGAAGTTACTCCGAAGAAAAAGCGTCTGGTGATCGTTAATGATGTGCGTATCTATCTTAACAGCATTAAGCAAATAGTTTCTACGATAAAAGATGTTGGTATTCCCGTATCAATGGAGCAGGATGTTGACGGTGGTGACGTGCTGGTGACTTTAAGAATCCGTAATACTAAAAAACCAAAAGAGCCGCGTTTGTTTTAAGCCTACTGAAGCAGTGGTCTGTAAAGATCACTGCTTTTCTTTATGTATTTTTAAGAATAGTTCTGTACAAATCCAGCTAATGTAGTAAAATAGAAACAAGGTGACAGGAGAATAAGGGAGGGTCAATTCCATGGATTATAATGAGGTTTTAGAAACGGCGCGGACAAAAATCGGTACTAAATGTAAGGCTTGTCCCATATGCAATGGTGTAGCCTGCAGAAATACGATGCCAGGACCAGGGGCGAAAGGTATAGGAGATACTGCTATCCGCAATTATCAGAAATGGCAGGAGATCCGTGTCAATATGGATACTATTTGTGAGAAAAAACAGATAGATACAGGTTTGGAGCTGTTTGGCAAGCACTTCAGCTATCCTTTTTTTGCCGGTCCTGTAGGAGCAATAGCAATGCATTACAGTAACGCTTATAGTGACGTTACTTATAATGAAGTCCTGGTTTCAGCCTGTGCGGAAAATGGTATTGCCGCTTTTACAGGCGACGGTCTGGACAGCAGTGTCATGGCAGCGGCGACGCAGGCTATCAAAGCTGTTGACGGGCAGGGTATACCTACTGTCAAACCTTGGAATCTGGAAACGATTAAAGAAAAGCTAGCCCTGGTAAAGGAGTCTGGCGCTTTTGCCGTAGCTATGGATATTGATGCTGCTGGATTACCGTTTTTACAGAATATGATGCCGCCGGCCGGCAGCAAATCCGTTTCTGAACTGGCAGAAATTGCGCAGCAGGCAGGTGTACCATTTATTGTAAAAGGTATTATGACGGCGAAGGCAGCGTTGAAAGCGCAGCAGGCGGGAGCGCAGGCGATCATTGTTTCTAACCACGGCGGACGTGTCCTGGATCAATGTGCCGCAACGGCAGAAGTATTGCCGGAGATAGCGGCGGCAGTAGGCGGAAAGATGCGTATTATTGTTGACGGCGGCATTCGCAGTGGTGTTGATATTTTTAAAGCGCTGGCCTTGGGAGCTGATGCTGTTGTTATTGCCCGTCCTTTTGTTACTGCTGTTTTTGGCGGAGGGAAAGAGGGTGTCAAAGTATATATCGAAAAACTGGCTGCTGAACTGAAAGATACTATGGCGATGTGCGGTGCGTTTACATTGAAGGAAATAACCTCTGAGATGGTGCGCCGCAGTTAAATGTTTATAAGTGCAGAAGCATTATGAAGAGGATGTTTCACGTGAAACATCCTCTTTTTACTCATATTTGAAAATAGTGAAGGAAAGAAAGATGGAAATAATAAAAATTGTAAGACGAGAACGAAATTTGCTGGAAATATTAATGATTATTTGGGAAGATTCGGTGCGTCATACACATGATTTTTTGAGGGAGAGCGATATTAAAGCGCTGCGTCCGTTGGTATACCAGAATTTGGAATCTATTCCTGAATTATGGGCTATTAAGGCTGAAGATAGCTGTTATAAGGGTTTCATGGGCATTGACGGAATAAAACTGGAAATGTTATTTGTCGCAAGCAGTGAACGTGAGCAGGGATTTGGTTCGAAGCTGCTGCGCTATGCTGTCAGCGGGCTTGGAGTGATGGAAGTCGACGTTAATGAACAAAATCCGCAGGCCTATTGTTTTTATCAGAAACAAGGTTTTAAAAAATATTCGCGGTCTGAGTTGGATGGACAAGGCAACCCGTTTCCTGTTTTGCATCTCAGGTATATATCTGCGAAAGATGGTTAAAAATATAAAGAAGGCAGGTAGATCATAATGAAATTTCAGGCAGCACTTCTGGTTGTAAAAAATATGGAAAGGTCAGTAAAATTTTATAAAGAAGTTTTAGGACTGAGAGTTACTATGGATCTGGGTGCGAATGTTACTTTAACAGGCGGAGTAGCGTTACAGACTCAAGAAAACTGGTGTGAATTTATCAGTAAGGATCTTCAAAGTATCAGTTTTGGCGGCAATGCTGCTGAACTTTATTTTGAAGAAGATAAATTCGATGATTTTTTAAAAAAGCTGGCAGCAATAAAAGGGATCTTTTATGTACATCCAGTTCAGCAATATAGCTGGGGGCAAAGAGTAATTCGCTTTTATGACCCGGATTTTCATATCTTGGAGGTGGGTGAAAATATGAAGTCTGTCTGCAGAAGGTTTCTTGATAGCGGCATGACGATAGAAGCTGCTGCTGTAAGAATGAATGTGCCGGAAAAATTTGTGCGTGCCTGTGTGAGATAAAGCTGGAAGGTGGATAGATGATGTTAAAAATAGAAATGCTGACGGTGGAAACAGTTGGTGCGTTGAAACCTTTACTATTGGAGCTGGCAGATTACCATAATCAGACAGCTTTAAATTTCCGGGGGCTGTATCCGCTGGTTTGTGCAGATGAAAAGATCAGGACTCTGCAGCGGGGAATCAGCGCAGGCAAAACTGTCGCAGCAGTTCTGGCTGTTGATCATGCGTGGAAAGGTTTCTGTGTTTTTTCGCATACTGATGTCTGCGGCAGTATTGACTATCTTTATATCAGGCAGGAGCTGCGTGGGCAGGG
>ERZ772812.1560-NODE-1560-length-16519-cov-5.269922_pt1 | contig 16519 bp, 10 predicted proteins | sample MGYA00511343_ERZ772812 | MGnify/ENA primary metagenome ERZ772812 (study PRJEB29015, sample SAMEA2737706) | human gut metagenome | biome: human gut; feature: human-associated habitat; material: faeces | place: China | collected 2012 ...
GGCGGATATGACTGCAAAACTCATTCTGGTGAGCCTTGCGGCACAAACGGCCCTGCTTCCGTTCGTACTGTATTATTTCGACTATCTGAACTTTCTTTTTCCCCTGACCAACCTGCTGCTTGTACCGTTGGTATGTTACCTGCTGATACCGGCAGGAATACTTATGATCGTATTGTCCGCATTCACGTCATGTATTCCGGTCTTACCGCAAGTTTACGACTCCCTGACCGGCTTATCGGCACGGGTGGCAAGCGGAATAGCAGAAAGGGACTTCGCGGCAGTGACAGACTTAGGGTTGTCACAAGGCGCTTTTTACGGACTTATACCGATATGTGCCGGAGCCGTTTTCTTTTTCCGCAGGAAAACGGCAGGAGCGTGCCTTGCTGTGACGGGAGGCATCATATGGGCATGCGTGACGCTCATCTCGGGCAATCCTTTCCCTTATCTCGGACAGGAGGGAGAAAAATATTTCGTGTATCTGGATGAAGACCGTAAAGTGCTCCCTTCCCCAGGCTCTATTATAACTGCCGGGCATACGGTATGTTTCATGCCCGGCAAAACGGATTCTTTGCCAGACGGGAAATTCATACTCGCGGCGGAAAAATACCGCATACCGTACAAAGCACCTGCCGGGATAATCGTACTGCCCGGAGCGCGTGCGGAAGACGTTCTTGCATGGAAAGCGTATGCTGCGACATACGGAGCGGCATTTTACGATATGCGCGCACAAGGTTATTATAAATTTGCAAAGGATTGATTTTATGCCTACATTTATAGTATAATAATGCAAATATATTTTTATCGCTATGAAAAAATCAACCATCAACGTCATTATCGCGGCCATAGCGGCCATTGTGCTGGGCTGCGTACTAGTATCCGGATTTCAGGACCGCAACAAGGCCATGAATTCCATAACCGTGACAGGCATGAGCCAGAAGGATTTCACTTCGGACCTTATCGTATGGCAAGGCAGTTACACTATACGTAATTTCAACCTGGCCGAAGGATATAAAAAACTGCACGGCGATGCCGAAACGGTAAAAAACTACCTGCTCTCACAGGGCCTGAAGCCTGAAGAATTCGTATTCTCGTCCGTTAACTTCTATAAGGACTTTTCCAATTCCTACAACCGGCAGACGGGCGAATCGACATCCGTGTTCAACGGATATGTGCTGTCGCAAAACGTACAGATAACATCCAAAGACGTAAATAAGATAGAAGCCCTTTCCAGGGACGTGACCAGCCTTATAAACAAAGGCATAGAATTCTCGTCCGACGCACCGGAATACTACTATACCAAACTGTCGGACTTCCACGCCCAGTTCCGCTACATAGGCACGAACTACAATCAGGTTGTCAAGGAGCTACGCATCCACTTCTCGGAGAAGAAGGCGATGGCGTTGCTCTACAAGCTGGAGAAGTGTACCATCGACCTTGTGAAACTGAGCCGTGAGATTGTAGAGCTTTCAAGGGAGATGGAGAAATGTTACCAATCCAAATCCGACTGACATGGCATCGGTCAAGGTCAAGTTTCGCCCATCCACCATAGGCGGCAAGGAGGGCACAATCTACTATCAGGTGATTCATAACCGTGTGGTTAGGCAGATATATACCGACTATAAACTTTTCGCTTCGGAATGGCAGTCCCATTCCGAAGCGGTCATACTGTATCGTGTTCCGAATAAGCAAGAGCGGAACAACCATTTGCTTTCGATAAGCTCACGCATCAGATGGGATAAGGACAGGTTAAACAAGATTATACAGACCTTATCCCAATCCGGCACATTTGTGACGGATGATGTAGTCGTGCGCTTTCAGGACAACAGGCAGGAGCCATCGTTTAACAACTATATCCGCCAGCAGATTGCCAGATTGAAACGCTTGGGGAAGATACGCACCTCGGAAACCTATACGGCAGCACTCCGAAGTTTCAGCAGTTTTATGGATGACAAAGAGGTCTTGTTTGACCAGATTAACGCTGACCTGATAGCGGAATATGAGGCTTATCTAAAAGGCAGAGGCAACTCGCCCAATACCATCTCGTTCTATATGCGTATCCTGAAAGCGGTTTATAACCGTGCCACTGAAGACGGATTGACCGAACAACGGCATCCGTTCAAGTCTGTCTATACGGGAGTGGAGAAAACTTTGAAGCGAGCCATATCGCTTGGCGACCTTAAATGCATCAAAGGGCTGGATTTGTCGTTGAAGCCAAACCTTGACTTTGCCCGTGATATGTTCCTATTCTGTTTCTACACAAGGGGTATGTCGTTCATTGATATGGCTTATCTGAGGAAGAAGGACTTGCAGAACGGCATTCTTTCCTACCGCAGACGCAAAACCGGGCAGCAGTTGTTCATCAAATGGGAAAGATGTATGCAGGAGATTGTTGACAAATATCCCGTAAACGAAACCGAATACCTTTTGCCAATCATCACAAAAAGAGGTGAAGATTATCGAAAACAATACGCCAACGAGCTTCATCGGGTGAACCATTTGCTGAAAAAAATCGGAAAACAGCTGGACTTGCCGATACCTTTGACGATGTATGTCGGGCGGCATTCGTGGGCAAGTATTGCGAAAAGCCGCAATGTGCCTATCTCTGTCATTAGCGAGGGAATGGGGCATGATTCGGAGAACACCACGCAAATCTATCTTGCTTCGCTGGATACCTCAGTGGTGGATAAAGCCAATAAAAAAATACTGGATTTGCTGTGAAGCCGTGAATGTTTTGCGAATCTGCCCAACGCTTGCCAAGAGACGGATATTATAATGCAAAATTACGCAAAATAATGATTCTTAAGTCATAAAACGCTGAAAATCTTACTTGTTGTCACGCTTTTTGTTTTGCGAGAAATACCAGATGTTTTGCGAAATCAGCTATAAAAAAGGAAAACACAACTCTATATCAACGATATAGGGTAACTCGTCCGTCTCTTGGCAAGAGATGGTAGTATAAATGGTTATTTTAGACAATGATTAAACTTATAAAACATAACCCATATCGTACTTTAGGGGTGTTATCAAACACCCCTTTAAGGGAACGCATCGCCAACCAAAACAAGCTCAATGCTTTTGCTAAGATTGGTAAGTCGGTTATATTCCCTTATGATTTCGATGGAATTATAGAGGAAGTACCTCTAAGAACTCCAGAAAACATCGCAGCAGCTATCACAGCAATTAACCTTGACAGCTATCAACTGAAACACTCCTTGTTTTGGTTTATAAATGCGTCTCCAATAGATGGAGTAGCATTGAAATACTTACAGTCTAAAGATATTATCAAGGCTAAAGAGTTATTCCAAAAGAGAGAGTCATTCTCGTCTTTAATCAATCTCGGAGTACTTGCGTTTATTGAGGGTAATTTTGCAGAAGGTTATGCAAATATTTCAAAGGTGATTCATAACGAATCTTATAGAGTCGATTTGCTTGAAACACTTGGCCTGCAAAATATTACCTTGTCAGAAAATGAGATAGCGGAAATGTTCATTGCCGACTTACTCACGGAGATACCGGCTACAAAATTATTATCAGCTGTAAACAATTCTTCGGACAAAGCGATTATCAGCGAAAAAGCAGTTAATGAACCTATCGCAGAGATTAATGCTGCAATATCTGCCGCCAAGTCAGTAAATTCCAAAGATGCCAATGCAAATCTCACCGCAGGAATGGTGTTGATGAATTCAACAAAAACAGCACTCAAACAAGTGAGAGATATTGTTGGTGTAACTAGTACGAAATATCAGATGGTAGCAGATAATCTTGCCAAACAAATACTCCAGTGTGGTATCAACTACTACAATAATGCCTCTGATGATGATGTAGAAAGCCCTCGAAAAGCAATGCCCCTTCAAGCATATGCCTTACAAATTGCAATAGGACAGCTCACCAAGGATAGATGTCAAGAGAACTATGATATTTTGAAAAAGGCAGTTGATGATATGCCTCCAGCAGAAGTTGCCATAGAAACCCGTAAAGTCAAAGAGGAACTTCGCCGTTTTTGCCAGCAACCTGATAAAATTTCACATTCAATAACGCTGCTTAATAACACCAAACCACTGCTTCAGACAATAAAGGCTAAAATTGGTACGGCCAATACGTTCTATCTGTCGCTTTCTACTCAGGTTGTAGGAAATGCTTTATACAATCTCATCGAAGAGATAAACACGGCACAAAATTATTTTAGCGCTGTAGTAAAGGTTATAAAAGAAAGTGGAATAGACCCAAAACTATTAAATTATTTAGATGATGAGCATTCACCAACGAAAATTATAGATAGTAAGGTAAAACCAGTTCTACGTGAAGCATGGAAAGCAACTACAATTATGGATGGATTTGACATGGAGACTGATTTCCGCACAAAGCGATATATTCCCAATAGAAGTTCACTCAAAGAAATGTGCGAAACTCTTCATATCTCCACGTCTTCTTCGAGTTACCAGTCTTCCTCTCGTGCATCCACAACCACCACGAGGACAACAACGCCGCCACGTACTACGCCCCCATCTTCTTCAACGTCATCATCTGATGATGAACTTCCAGTAGGGTGCTGGGTGGTTATTATAATAGCAATCATAATATTTTTAGCAAACGTTTTAGGATGACAAAAATTACTACATTATTATTTGCGCTCACAGTTCAAGTTGCCGTAAGTGCAAATGCTAACGATTCGCTTCGTCATTGCTATCAGCAATTGGACATTGCGAATTCAGGTATTCAAACTCTCAAAACGGAGAATCGTGAGCTTAAAGCTAAAATCAGGACTTTGAATAAAACAATTGATACTCAAAAGACTGAAACAGACTCTCTCAAAGGTGAACTGACCGCAGCAAAAAATGACATCACAGCTCTTGCTGATAGTCTTAATGTCAACATCTCAAACACTCGTTCTGAACTTCAAGCAAGTTCAAACACTCTCAATCAAACGATTCGCGAAAAATCACAAACTGGTCTATGGATTATCATTGTGATTGCACTGATTTTCATTATACTGGCATTCATATTTGGAAAAGCAATAGCGAAACGTAAAAACGAGGTGGAAAATCTATCTGCCAAGGCCGACAAACTCAACGAGGAAATAGTCTACAGACTGTCTACTGAAATGAATGACATACAAGTTATTTCTAAACAAATTGGGGCACTTGTATCTGCACCGGGAGTTAATACCGAAAGTGAACAGAAGTTGATTACCACTCTTGCTGACCGTATCACTTTTATGGAGATGACACTATACAAAATGGATAACTCTGTAAGAGGTCATAAACAGCTTTCCAAGTCAATCAAGCAAATGAAAGACAATCTGCTTGTCAATGGATATGAGCTTGTAGATATGCTTGGTAAAGACTATCATGAGGGTATGAAGGTTACAGCAAATTTTGTTGAAGATGAGGAACTACCAGAAGGCAAGCAAATAATCACGGGCATCATCAAGCCTCAAATCAATTACAAAGGCAAGATGATTCAATCAGCTCAAATCACAGTAAGTCAAAACATTTAAAAATATATTCAACATGGCTCAAGCTAAAATGAAATTCGGGATTGACCTTGGTACAACCAATTCCGCAATTTGTAAAATGGAGAGTGGCGAGCCTGTCATTAAAAAGACAGACACGTTGAAAGACACTTTGCCATCGTGCGTATCTTTTACCAAAAAGAAAATTGCAAAAGTAGGAGATAGTGCCTATAACGACCTCCGCCAAGACAAATCACGTGCCACGAAAAAATGGTCTAATGACCGCGAAAACGTATTCATTGAGTTTAAACGAAATATGGGTACGGACAAATCGTATGAGAGTTCTAATATGGGAGAAACTTTTTCTCCGGAGCAACTTTCTGCCGAAGTTTTGAAGGCTCTCAAATCGTTTATCGGTGATGAAAATATTACATCCGCTGTTATCACAATCCCTGCCAAATTTAAAGCAGACCAAATCGCAGCTACTAAACGTGCTGCTCAAAAGGCTGGTATTGAACATTGCGAACTTCTCCAAGAGCCGATTGCCGCATCTATGGCGTATGGTCTGAGCGCATCCAACAAAAATGGTCAATGGCTTGTGTTCGATTTTGGAGGCGGCACATTTGATGTTGCACTTATCAAGGTAGAGGATGGCATCATGCAAGTTAAGGACACCGAAGGAGACAATTACCTCGGCGGCAAAAACCTTGACTATGCAATCGTTGATAGCATTATCATTCCTTACCTAAAAGAGAATTACTCTATCACAAACATTATGGAGAATGAAACCACAAGAAACATTCTTCGTGATGCCATGAAGTTCTATGCTGAACAAGCGAAAAATCAACTGTCATTCAAACCACAAGCTGACATAACCTCTCAACTTGATGAGTTTGGCGAAGATGATGAGGGGGAAGAAATAGAACTCGACATGGTTATCACTCAAGAGCAGCTTGCATCTGTACTCACACTCGTGTTTCAAAAGGCAATCGACATTACCAAGCAGCTTCTTAAACGTAATGGTTTGTCCGGAAGCGACCTTGACAAACTGATTCTTGTAGGTGGACCAACTTATTCTCCAGTTCTTCGTGAGATGCTACGCAAACAAGTCACGCCCGATGTTGATACCGACATTGACCCCATGACAGCTGTTGCAAAAGGGGCGGCACTGTTTGCTTCCGGTATAGATAGTGATGTCAAAGAAGAGTTAGCCATCGGTACTGTTGCACTCACACTTTCTTATGAAGCAAATTCGGTTCAACCAATCGAATTTGTAACCGTACAACTATCAAAAGAGGAATGTTCCGGTTATATTCCATCCAAACTGTTTGTAGAACTTGTACGTAGCGACAACGGTTGGTCAAGCGGAAAAGTCGAAATCAATGAGATAGGTGATGTCATAGAGTGTCAACTCATGGAAGGCAAAAATAATGCGTTTGCTGTCAACGCTTATGACGAAAAAGGGACAACTATCCCTTGCTTTCCTAAAGAGATAAATATCATGCAGGGTATTGTTGTCGGCAATGCTGTTTTGCCTTACAATATCTCAATTGAGGCTCACGATAGTGGTCTCGAAAAGAATGTGGTAAAGTCGGTAAAAGGTCTTGAAAAGAACCAGCAGCTTCCAGCTGTCGGTACACTCAATGGACTTAAGACTCGTAATCAATTGCGTCCCGGCATGACTGAGGACACTTTGGTGATACCCATCTATCAAAGTGAACACAACGCAGACGGCACATCTGCGATTCATAACGACCATGTCTTTGATGTAGTCATAACAGGCGATGAGATTGGACAAATAATCCCTGTTGGAAGTGATGTTGACATCACTATCAAGGTGAATCGTTCGCAAATGTTGAAACTAGAAGCATTCTTTCCCTTCAGTGGAGATACCGTGGAAAAAGATGTAAAAATCGAAGCTCGCTCGGTTATTACATCTCATGAACTGGAAAGGCTCAAAGACTCTGCGAACTTAAAACTCCATGCCCTTAAATCTTCTTCTGCAATTAAGGATTCTGAGACAGCAGAAGCAGAAAAACTCATCAATGAGGTTAACGACCGTTTCGACGGTGAAAAAAGCTCCGAAGATGGTAGGATGCATCTTCAGGCTGACATTCGCCGTGCTTTCCTGAAAATGGAAGAAGTCGAGCAAGGGCATGAATGGGATTCCATTGAAGCTGAAATCAGGGAAGAATTCGACCGCCTTGAAAAAGGGAATAATGAGCTTGGCAACAAATATGACCAACAGGTAGCCGCTGTTCGTTCACAGGTCGATTCCGTTATCCGTTCAAAGGATGTTCGTCAAGGACGAATAGTTCTTGATGATATTAACAGCTTGTTTGTTGCAGTGACACTCATCTATCAGTTAATGGGTTTCATTGACTTCCACCTTCGTAACTTTAATACCATACAATGGAAAGATGCGACCAGAGCACGTCAACTTCTGCAACAAGGTAAGGAAATTGCTAATACCAATCCGTCCGAAAGTTCACTTCATCCCATCGTACGTTCGGTCATAGATTTGATGATTGAACCACCAACAAGTGGTCCCGGCGTTAGCTTCTAAAGTGTATGGAAAAGATATGGAAAACGGAGCAACTTGAGAAAATAGCTGCTAATACATCAATATTTAAGCACATTCCCGCAGAAATCGGGAATGTGCTATACTGCGATACCAATCAGCCTGAAACCGTAAAGTTAAGTGACAAGGAATCTAAAAAAAGAAAGGTTATTGCTATTTCAATTTGTAGCATAATTTTATTATTGTATTGGTCTTTTTTTTATGAGCACTATATATGGGGAGCTATAATTACAGTGATAGCTCTGTTGGTTACTATTGGAGTTTGTGATACCACTTTTTCGGGTACAGATTACTTTGTAGGTAATAAAGGATTTGCTACCGTATCGTTTGTAGATTCAAGAGACAACATTACATCTTCCAATGTTTATCTTTTCAAGGACATGGAGTATCTCTTTACTGGCGAAACCATCGTAAAAACGAATTATACCTATAGTAATACTCAATATTACTTTTCAATATTCGGTAAAGAAGATAAGGAGACCCATCAATTCAACAGAATATTTTTTGCCGAGGGTTCTTATGATGATAAACATCCAAAAGACCCAATGAATCCTAATGGTGCAAATGAAGAATACAGTATGATGAAAATGGTAGAAAAGGTATGGACAACCCACTTCGTACTTGAACATTCCCAAGATGGGAAGGTCAAATTCGGTATTCTCAATGAAGAAACTTTATACTCTGATGCGTTATCTATTTCTCGTAATGAAGTAGATGTGTATGGGACAATATATAATCCTTCAAATACCAAAAATATCTATACATCTAATGGAAACTTGGTCATTGAACACATTAATCATTCGAAGAAATTTTTCGGCTTTATTGAAAAAGGAAATATTAGCAGTATTCCGTTGTCCTCATTAGGGAATCGTCAGGCATTTTTGATTTTTTTTGACAGGCTTTATAGAGGATAGTATGTTTACACTTGCGAAGAGACAACAATTAGGTAACTACATAATCACCTTTCAAGTCAAAGAAGGTGATTATGCAGAAACCTATCGCGTGAAAGACGCTGATGGGAAAAATCGCTTTCTCAAACTCATCAACTGCGCCAAACTACATCGTACTCAATTTGATGCAAACGGTAATATATTGGAGGTGCAGATTGCAAAGACACTTAATCATCCTAATGTCGTCAAATACCACGATAACGGTGAGGTCGTTTTAGATGGTCGCAAATTTGCTTATATCGTATTCGATTATATCAGTGGTGAAACGGCTTCACAGTACATTGCTCGTGAAGGGAGTCTTAGTGTATATGATGCAAAGACTATCGTATTAGGCATCCTTAATGGCATTAAATTCCTTCATACGCAACAAGAGCCGATTATGCACAACGATTTGACTATCCAAAACGTCATGCTGGATATGTCGAAAGGTACTAACGTACCTCGCATTATTGACTTCGGCTATGCTCGTTACCTATCACAAGGTTCTTCTTCCTTTAATAAAAACGGGTTATCTCCTTTTTATTTGGCACCCGAAGCATTGAATGGTGTGTTTTCGGTAAAGTCAGACATCTTCTCAAGCGGTGCGATACTTTATAATCTTATATTTGGTATACCACCATATTTTGTTGACTTGTCAGATTGCAAGAATGATGCTACTGCTCAACGCGAAAAGATTGATGCTCAAAGAGAATTGCCGCTTCATATTCCCGATAACGATAAATTTGAGCTTGATGAACAAATTATGAATATAATGCGGAAAGCCCTTGCATCTGACATTGAGGAGAGATTTGAATCGGCAGATGAGTTTATTCGGGCTTTGAATGGCGATATAAAAATCGCTCGTATTGACAATCAAAAGAAAGCCAAAAGTGGGAAGACTCCTACAAAGAAAGTTTCGTATTCAGTGCCAAAAGGGAAAGGCTTTTCCGCCATTGCTGGGATGGAAGAACTGAAAGAGCAAATGCGCGTAGAAGTGATAGACGCTCTTAATTCGCCAGAGGAGTATGCGAAATATGGCTTGACAATTCCTAATGGGATGCTTTTATACGGTCCTCCCGGATGTGGTAAAACCTTTTTTGCAAAGCATTTTGCTGAAGAAGTCGGTTTTAATTTCATGCTAATCAAGCCAAGTTCTCTCAAAAGCCGCTTCGTAAATGCGACTCAGGAGAATATTGCTCAGATGTTCAAAGATGCTGAAGAAAATGCACCTACCATCATTTTCATTGATGAAATGAATGAATTGGTACCTAACCGTGACAGCGATGTACACGAGATGGCGCGTAGTGCTGTCAATGAAATGCTTGCTCAAATGGATAGAACAGGAGAACGTGGTGTATTTATTATTGGGGCAACTAATTATCCAGATATGATCGACCCTGCGATACTTAGGGCTGGTCGTCTTGATAAAAAATATTATATTGGCACTCCTGATTTCAAGGCTCGTTCCTTAATGTTTGAACTTTACCTGAAATCAAGACCGTATGATTTCGGTTTAGATTATGAAAAGCTTGCCCAACTGACAGAAAATTATGTTTCTGCAGACTTGGAAATGATAGTCAATGACGCTTCACGAATAGCTCTGCGACAAAAATCAAGAATTACAATGGTTATTCTTGAAGATGTTATTAGTAAAACCAAACCGTCATTGACAAAATCCGAACTTGACAAATATTTAAGGATAAAAGCGGCAATGGCTGGTGAACAAATACAACAATCACGCCGAAGAATCGGTTTCTAAATAAAAATGCTACGAATATGAAAACAAATGAATTATATCTCAAAACATTGTTCTGTTGCTGTGCTTGTGATGGAGAAATCGCACAAGAAGAAGTGGATATGATTAAAGAATTAACCGAAAATAGTACCCTTTTTCAGGAGATTCAAGTAGAATACTCAATTAATGAGTATGTCAATCAGATTAATAGTCAAGGAAAAGCCTTTTTGAAAGATTACCTTAGTGAACTTTCAAATACAGTTCTTTCCGATGATGAACAAATCACACTAATTGACCTTGCCATAAAAATGATAGAAGCAGATAAGCAAGTCCTTTATTCAGAGGTTAAATTTTTCAAGAAAATCCGAAGCCGAATAACTGTAAGCGATGAACAGATTCTATTAAAATTATCTGGCATAGAAGATTATTTACAACCTGACATTTGCGCTGAAAATAAAGATTTCGAAGATGTTGGAGGATTTAAACAAATATCTTTCTAATAATATGGGTGAATGTAAACCATTGATTCAAGTTCAGACTTGCGCAACAAAAAGAGTTGATAGGGAAATTCATCATTCCGTGGTAGGGAGATGTAGAGGGCGGAACTGAAATCACGCAGATATTACAGCCCATACCTCTATTCTCGAAAATCAAGTAAAATAACTGGGGCAAGAAGAAACAGACTGTCATTGCAAAACTGAAAGCATTCTTCGATAGGTTCTTTGATATTTCGAGAGGAACATTCAATGTTGTGAACTGAATATTCCGTCTAATGCTGCATTGTTCAAAATCATAAACGGGTAAAAAATAGAAAGATACATGTGGAATTTTCTGTCTTTTTTGTAACTTTGCAAAAAAGACAAATTATGAATACCTCATTTTGGGAGTCAAATTTATTTCAAACGCTCGTGCTGATTGTTACCATTGGGGCAACAATCGGCATCGCATTATGGCAGTTTTATGCCCATAAGCGAAAGGAATTGAGAAACGCAGTGTCAATCTTGTTGCTTCAGATAAATGACATTGAGAAAAACATTGAGTATATATTATCTGAAGGGCTTATAAACGGCTGCATCCAAGAAGTGCCGATTCATTACTCTACTATAATTTTTGAAGAAAATCAGTGGAATAAATACGCTCACAGTGTTGTCGGGCACATATCTCAGGAGGCATTTGAAAAAATTGATACCTTTTTTAAGGTTGCCCAAAGAATACGTGAACAACAGATCTATATCAAACAAAAAATACAATTGTCAACAGAAAATAAAGCCTATTATTACTATAGTGCTGTGTATAACCAGATAGTTATTACAGGTCAACCGCTACAAAACATTCAATCAATTGTCGACAGGTTCAATGAGTCGATAGTGCCATCGTATATTCAGAAAGAATTGGCTTTGGGATTAGAGAAGACCTTGAAGCAATATCATAAATTGTCAGATGGTATCGCTTATACGGAATTAGTCAAACTAAAGCAGTGATATATTGAAAATATTTGCTAACTTTGTAATTAGGAAAAGCGTTCTTTTGAATTACTGCAAAACGAGGTGAAATACAGAATTTTGCTGGTTTCTAAATCGTTACCTATTAAGCTGCGAAAAATTGCAAGTACTTGAATTTTAACAAGAAAGAAAATTCGCCATGTCTTAAGCAGTGGAATGTTATATGTTTTTGAATACCAGCTTTCTTTATCCATGCTTTAAGAGGGTATCCAGTCATGCAACGGCGCAATTCTTTGAACACTTTACCTGTGCCCGGTTCTCCACAAAGTGCGTATGCTTCATAACTGATAGGTAGTAGGGCTTCTGTCTGTGTCTTTTGCGTACGAAGACGAATACAATGTCCCAGATCGGGGGCTGTGCATAAGTTTTCCCACTTAAGATTCAATATATCACTGATGCGTAATCCGGTAAGACATGAGAAAAGGGATGCATTTCTTAATACAGGTATATCGCATGGAGTTGAAGCCAGAGTCTTTAATTCATCTTGTGTTAAAAACTCTTTATGAATATCCCTACTTTCTATCTTTTCAAGAAAATCATTGGGATTTTCACGTAAATATTTATCTCTATATGCAAGTTTCAAAACTCCTCGGAATAATGAGAAATAACTGGCAGCTGAATTACGGGAAACCATTTTATCTGTATGTTTTAGTTGCCTTGCATGAAGAAGATAGTCTCGGAAGCGGTTACATAGGTCAACAGTGATTTCTCCAAACATACATTTGCCATTGACAAATTTCTCAAAGTGCAGATAAACAATATGCCATTTATGATCTTTTTTACGGCATACTTCTTTGAAATATGCCATAAAGTCGGCTCTCATTTTGTGTCTGTCCATAAATCCAAATTCTTCATTGATTACAGCCTCTTGTCGGCGGCATCTGATAAGTTCGGCTTTAGCTAGGATTTCATTATTGTAATCTAGCTCAATTGCATTTTTGGGGGTTGCATAAATGTAAAATCCTAAATATTCACGTCTGCTCAGTTGCATTGTTTTAGGATTACGTACAGCAGGGTAGTAGTCCAAGTAAAGAGAGATTCGTCCGTTTCTGATAGGGCGTTGTCTTAGTGTTACAGTAGTACATGTTTGTTGTCTCATAATATATAATGTATTAAAATTTATATTCAGGTTTAATTCTTATTGTGGTGATAGCAAAATAAACAAGTGTATTCCTGGTGATGTGGTTATTTTAAAGTTAACCACAGGATAACCAGTAAATAACATTAAATCGAAGGTGGAGCAAGCAGATCATCAAGCTCTTTGCGCGATATCTTGATATATTTCCCTTCCTGCACTTTACTGATATGATGCCATTTTACATAGTGATACAATTGGTCACGTGTGAGATTGTATTTTTCCATAGCTTCGGCTGTCGTATAATATTCTGGTTCAGCTTTAGCAAGACCTTTGGCAATATCTACATGTTTTTTTGAATAGAATACCTGCCGTTTGATTTTTTTCTTTGGAATTGCAAATCGGGAAACAAAAGAATATATAGCACTTGTTGTCATGCCAAACTTTTCCGTTAGATCTTCTACAGAATACCATTCCGTAATGTTGGAGTCCGGTGCTTTAGATGCAAAATATTTATCAAAATGCTTAGCACTCCAGTATGTTTTTCCTCTTTTGAAAACTTTGGGTATATTTTGTTCTTTCCCTACTTTAAATATCCATGATTCGTTTACTCCATATTTACTTGCAACTTCAGCGGTGGTATAAAAATCAGTAATAGGAGTGTGAAAGATTCTATTTCGTTTTACATAAGGGGTAGAACTCATCATTGAGTCTATGTCAGACTTATGTATAATGGTAAGTCTTGTACTCAATTTTATTGCCTTCAGTTGTCCACTATAAATATAATTATATACTGCTCTTGATGTGATACCTAAAAGTATTCCAACTTCTTTTATTGAAAGATATTCTTTTTGATTAATTACACTAAAGGTACGTTCTTGAGATACTGTTAGATTTTCTGATTCTGCCTTTTTAACAGTATTGACTCTCTGTCTCATTTTATACGCCCTATCATTACATGATTTTGAACAAAAGCGTGTAGATGTTTTCAAGGCATAAAATTCTTGTCCGCAGTATTCGCAGATTTTCTTAATTCTAATTTTGCTTGCTGCCATTTTACATTCATTTTTTATGTTAAACACTATATTTATTACTCCAATTATGGATGCAAATAGTTGTATCATATTGAACTATATTGTACCATATTGAAATCTCTCTACTACTTTGCAAATCGCAAAATACCCAAATCAGCCCATGCGGTACAAAATCGACACAAAAAATGAATGAAAAACCATTAGAAACCATTATTATATGGTATGAAGGCAAAAAGAAAAGGCGCTCAAAATGAACGCCTTACTAATTAAATATGATAGATGTTTATGGTTTGTAATACTACCTTATTTCCCGATGCAAAACCTCTCAAATATATTCCCTAATACCTGGTCTGTAGTGACTTCTCCGACGATATCTGAGAGGTGGAAGATACATTCTCTTAAGTCTTGGGAGATGAAATCTCCGGAAAGATTGGCGGATAAACCTTCCTGGACACGGTGGATGGATTCGAGGGCGTGGGTTAGGGCTTCGTAATGACGGATATTAGTGACGATGACGTCGTTTGAGGACAAAGAGGGAATATGAGCAGCTTGGATCAGAAGATCCTGCAACTTGTCGATATGCTCTCTTTTCTTAGCCGAGATGAAGATCGATTGCACGTTTTCGGGAAGGTCGGTCGGTTTAAACTGGCGATCGGTGAGCAGGTCGGCTTTGTTGAAAACGAGGATCAGCTGTTTACCTTCCGAGCGAGGTAGTATCTTTTCGGATAATTGGGCGATCTGCAAAGAAGCATCGGCTGCATCTATCATCCAAAGGACAATGTCTGCTTGGTCAAGCTTCTGGAAGGTCCGTTCGATACCGATACTTTCGATCGCATCGTGCGTTTCGCGGATGCCGGCGGTGTCGATGAAACGGAAAGTGATCCCTCCGATGTTGATCGTGTCTTCGATGACGTCACGGGTTGTACCGTGGATGTCGCTGACAATCGCTTTGTCTTCATTCAGCAGGACGTTCAGTAGAGTCGATTTTCCGGCATTTGTCTCACCTATGATCGCTACAGGAATGCCATTCTTGATCGCGTTTCCTACACTGAAAGAGTTGGCCAGACGCGATATGACTGTTTCGATATGGGCCGCCAATGTGCTGAGTTCGCTACGGTCGGCGAACTCCAACTCCTCGTGGTCGCTGAAATCCAGTTCCAGTTCCATCAAAGAAGTGATATGCAAAAGTTGTTCGCGCAAGTTCTTTAATTCATGGCTGAAACCACCGCGCATCTGGTTTAATGCCAAGCGGTGTTGACCGGCTGAGGTCGAGGCGATCAAGTCAGCGACCGCCTCGGCTTGGCTCAGGTCCATCTTGCCGTTCATGAAAGCACGTTGCGTATATTCGCCGGGGAGGGCGGAGCGGCAACCTCTTTCAATCAAAAGTTGCATGATTTGTTGCTGGATGTAGACGGAACCGTGGCAGGTAATTTCTACTGTGTCTTCGCCGGTAAAAGAATGAGGTGCGCGGAAAAGGGCGATCAGCACCTCGTCTATGAGCTCTTCACCACGCCTGATACTACCGTAACGCAGTGTATAGGCTTTCTGTGACAGCAGGCCTTTTCCTGCTGTACGCGGTACGAATATCGTGTTGCAGATTGCGATTGCTTCCGGTCCGGAGATGCGGATGACGGCAATCCCCCCGGCTCCGGGGGCAGTTGATACGGCGCAGATAGTATCTTCCATTAGTCTATACAGTTATTAATTCATATTTCTGTGTTCCAAGACCAATCTTTTCAGCATGTTCCAGTCCTGCTTGCCAGTTCGTGTCGGGGTGCATGAGGTGGAATTTGTCGCAACCTTCCAGATGTTCGTGATGCGGAGCGTCTGAAAGGCGGTTACCAGTCTCCAGGATCGGGGCCTTGATCACCATATCGGCACAAGCCTTGTCTAATGCGACCGGATCAAAAGAAGCGGCGATGCCCAGATCTGGCACAATCGCTGCATCATTGTGGTTCCAACAATCACATTCAGGTGAGACATTCATGATAAAGCTGATGTGGAAATTCGGCTTGCCGGACAAGACAGCTTTGGTATATTCGGCGATCTTGTAGTTTAAACGTTCAGACGTGTCGCCTTCACCCATGACGGCTCCGTCGTATTGGCAAAGAGCTACGCACTGGCCACAACCGACACATTTTCCGTAGTCGATTTCTGCTTTATGGGAAGCGTTCAAATGAATGGCATCGTGGCGGCAATGCTTGACGCATA
>ERZ772812.1563-NODE-1563-length-16511-cov-6.587688_pt1 | contig 16511 bp, 14 predicted proteins | sample MGYA00511343_ERZ772812 | MGnify/ENA primary metagenome ERZ772812 (study PRJEB29015, sample SAMEA2737706) | human gut metagenome | biome: human gut; feature: human-associated habitat; material: faeces | place: China | collected 2012 ...
AAGGCTGCGCCCGCCATGATGAGTCCGAAGTCCGTCGAGTTTTCCGCCTGCATCTTCGCGATGCCCAGGGAAATGGTCAGGTTCTTCGTGCTTGAGAGCATGATGAGCTGCATGAAATAGTCGTTCCATGAGTTAATGAACGTGAAGATCGCAAGTGCGCCGACACCGGGCTTTATCATGGGGAAAACTATCTGGTTGAAGGTCTTGAGTTCGCCCGCGCCGTCTATCCTCGCCGCCTCAAGTATCTCGCCGGGTATGCTCTCGGCGAACTGCTTTATCAGGAACACACCGAACGGCCAGCCGACGATCGGGTAAATGACCGCGCTGAGCGTGTTATAGAGCTTGAGCGAGGACATCTCGCGGATGAGCGGGATGAGGATGACCTGCTTTGGCAGCGCCATCGCGCAGACGATGAGCGTGAAGATGAGTGTCCGCCCGACGAAGCGCTTCTTCGCCAGCGCGTAGCCCGCAAGCGCCGAGGTCACGCAGGTGAGGAGCATCGCCGCGACCGCCATCCACACGGTGTTGAGCATCCAGCGGATCGCGCCGGGCACGGTCGGCCCGACGGAGAACGCCACGGGATTCCCATCTGCTGAGAAATATTGGCTGAACGGGACATAGAACTCCCACAGCGGAGCCTTGAGCTTACTCATAAGCGTCTGGTAATTCTTCAGCGTCCACTCGCTCGGCCACCAGACGGGCGTGACGGAGTTTACCTCCTTGGCCGTCTTGAATGAGCCCGTGATTATCCAATAGAGCGGGAAGGTGAAGAGCAGCGCAAGGATGATGATTATCACAAGGGTGATGATGCGGTTCGCTTTTGATTTACCCTGCATGTGTCCTGCCCCCCTAATCCGACTGCCCCAGCTTGAACTGGATGGCAGAGAGCACCGCGATGATAACCATGAGCACAACGCCCATTGCGTTGCCGTAGCCGTAGCGGTAGAGCTTGAACGCGGTGTAATAGATATAGTACATTATCGTATCCGTGCTGTGCGTCGGCCCGCCGGAGGTGAGCAGCTGGATAAGCGCAAAGCACTGGAAAGAATTGATGGTAGTAATGATGAGTATGTAGAGCGTGGTGGGCATGATCTGTGCCCACTTGATCTTCCAGAACACCTGACGGCGGTTCGCACCGTCGACCTGCGCCGCCTCGACGAGCGTATGGTCGACATTGCCGAGTGCCGAGACGTAGAGCACGATCGGCTGACCGACAGAGGTCGTGAAGAGGATGAGGATGATGCACCAGAGCGCAAAGCGCGCGTCGCCCAGCCAGTTTATGTTCTGGTCGATGATGCCGGTGCTCTTGAGAAGATAGTTGAAAACGCCGTAGCGGTTGTTGTACATCCACTTCCACACGACCGTTACCGCGACGGAGCCGGTGACGACGGGCAGATAGAAGATGCAGCGGAAAGCCGAGGTCAGCGCGGGCTTCATATCATATATCGCGGTGGCGACCCAGAGCGAAAACGCGCACACCGTAGGCACGGCGACAATGACGATGACGACGGTGTTCTTCAGCGCGCCGAGGAAGAGCTCATCATGGAAAAGCTCCTTATAATTATCCAGCCCGACAAAGACGTCCACGGCATTCTTGCCCATATTGGAGTCAAACAAGCTGGTGTATATGCACATGAACATGGGATAGAGCACGAAGGTGACGAAGAAGAACAGGCTTGGCAGCAAAAACAGATAGCCCGCTATCGTCTCCCGCCGCACGAGCGCGCGGCTCATGCCGTTGTTGGACTTGAACATAGGGTCGATCCCCCCTTGCGGATCATGTAGTTATCATCACACCCTCTCTGCGCTGGGGCACAGAGAGGGTGTGCGCTTTGATTCAAAGGAGATACTTGTGTATTTCAGATTATCACATCAGCCTGCTGCCGCGGCGTTCGCGTTGGTGCAGAACTCTGCGACCTCGGTGGCAACGTCACCGCCGCCGCCAATGCGCTGGAGCATATTCCACCACTCGGTGCGGGCGGTCGCCCAGCCGGAGGTGACCTGATAGTAGTCGCCAAGGTAAGGCATGAGCTTGGTGTACTCGTTCATGATGGCGTTGTCAGCCCAGATGCCGGTGAGGTCGATGCCCTCAGCGGTGTCGCGCACGGCAAAGTAGTTGGCGGCCTTGACTGCGTCAGGCGTGCCCTCGCCGTCGGCGAAGTACTTGATGAAGGTCTTGGCAGCGTCGATCTTGGCAGCGTCGCCGTTATCGAACACACCGAAGCCCCAGATGCCGCCCTGAAGCTTGCTCTCGCCGGTCTCGGAGGGGAAGCTCATGAAGACGATCTTCTCGCCGTCGTTGGTGAGCTCGGCGTCATTGTTGTCGGAGTTGAGCTGCTGGGCGATGTTCCAGCAGAACGCCATCTTGAGGATGCCCTGACGGAAAGCGGTGATCTCCTCGCCGCCGTTCTCGGCCGCGTTGAAGTAGATGCCGTCCATGCTCTGGAGAAGCTCGAGAGCCTTTATGTTCTCGGGGGAGTCAGCGGTATAGGCGGTGTGCTCGGCATTGGTGAAGGTGCCGCCGTAGAGGTTGTTGACGAGGGCGCGGGTGCCCTGGTCGCCGCCCTGGCCGGAGCAGTAAACGTCACCGACAGGCTCCTTGTAGTAGGCATACAGTGCGTCGACCGCGGCGATGAAGTCCTCAGTCGTCCAGGTGTGGCTGTCGATATCAACATACTGGTCGGCGCCGGCCGCGACGAACGCGTCATAGTTGATGGCCATGCAGTGCGCGGTCATAACGAGGGGGTACTCATAGCAGGCGCCGTCAGCGGTGAAGCAGGCAGCGACGCAGGCAGCGTTCACTTCGGCCTTATCGGTGGCGTCCCACATATCGGAGAGGTCGACCATGTAGCCCTTTGCGCCCCAGTTTGCGACGAGACGCTCAGGTCCTTCCATGATGAGGTCGGGAGCGGAGCCGCCTTCGAGAGCGGTGTTGACCTGATCGTCGCCGTTGGTGTAGTCGAGGTATTCAACGGTGACAGTGATGCCGGGGTTTGCATCCTCGAACGCTGCGATGAGCGCATCGACGGTGTCGGCATTGCCCCAGCCGCCTATCGGGTATGTCCAGAGCGTGATGTTCACAGGCTCTGCCGCGGGTGCGGCGTCGGTCTGAGTGGGTGCGGGGTCGGCAGCGGGAGCGGCGGTCTGGCCGCAGGCGCACAGTGCGAACACCATGCACAGCGCAAGCAGCATTGCAAGCAGTTTCTTCATGTTGTGCCTCCTTAAAAATTTTTGTTCCGGTTTTAATATTTCAACGGTTCTCACCGATGATTTCACTCTTTCCACCATCATATTAACCAAAGCCGCCGCAGATGTCAAGAGATTTTTGAAAAAAATTTTCTTCAATTTGGCATCAAGAAGATTTTTTGCAGAGTCTTAATAAACCTATCCCCCGGAAGCGACAAGCTGTCCGGGGGATATCAGAGAAAAGAGAAATAAGAAAATAATTTTCACATGTGCTTTTCAGCGAGCGCGTCGGCGATGCGGGCGCGGCTCTGGCGGCACTGGTCAAGATTGCGTCGGCACAGCTCCGAAAAGAGCACGTCCATGAGGTACATCTGCGCTATCCTCGCGCCGATGGAGCCGAGCTGAAGCGGGCTTTCATCCGCGCCGCACAGCAGCGTCACATCCGCAAGCTTCTAATGCTGCAACTAATTTATCTGTAGCATCTCCGTTTGTAATACCACATGCGAATGTATCGAGGTATTCCTGGCAAGCTGCCTTAACCTCTGCTGAAGCCTGCTCTGATGTTGCAACAGTTTCAACTTCTTCTTTCAGTCTCTTTCTGATTGCTTTCTGAGCAAGTAACATACCATATCCAAACTCTGCGTTGTCTTCGAACAGTGAGTTAGACCATGCAGGTCCCTGTCCCTTAGAGTTCATTGTGTATGGTGTAGACGGTGAAGAGTTACCCCAGATTGAAGAACATCCTGTTGCATTAGCGATGTACATTCTGTCACCGAATAACTGTGTGATCAGTTTTGCATAAGGTGTTTCTCCACAACCTGCACAAGCTCCTGAGAACTCAAGTAATGGCTGTTTGAACTGGCTTCCCTTAACTGTCTCTGGTTTGAATTTAGCAACAACTTCTGGTTTAACCTCGATCTCACGTCCGAAATCAAAGATATCCTGCTCTGCTGCATTTTCTTCCATGTTTGCCATAACAAGAGCTTTTTCACCCTTCTTACCTGGGCAAACGTTTACACAAGATCCACATCCTGTACAGTCATAAGCTGATACAGTCATAGTGAATTTCATTCCTGGCATACCGATCATATCGATAGCTTTTGTTCCTTCTGGAGCTTTTGCAAGCTCGTCCTCTGTAAGTGCTACCGGACGGATAACTGCATGTGGGCAAACGTATGCACAACGGTTACACTGGATACAGTTTTCTGACTGCCATACAGGGATATCTACTGCGATACCACGTTTCTCATATGCTGCACTACCTGATGGTGTAGATCCATCTGCATAGTCAGTAAATGTAGATACTGGCAGAGTATTTCCTTCCTGAGCATTAACCTTAGACTGGATGTTCTTAACGAATGCTACAACATCGTCTTTTCCACCCTTAACTTCTGGTGTGAATAATCCTTCGTCTTCACAAGATTTCCAAGATTCCGGAACTTCGATCTCAACTACCTGTTTAGCACCGGCATCGATAGCATCGTAGTTCATCTGTACGATCTTGTCACCTTTTCTTCCGTAAGTAGCTTTTGCAGCTTTCTTCATCAGATCGATTGCTTCTTCTTCCGGAATGATAGATGCCAGTTTGAAGAATGCTGACTGAAGGACTGTATTGATACGTCCGCCAAGTCCGATCTCTTTACCGATCTTGATACCATCAATTGTGTAGAATTTGATGTTGTGATCAGCGATGAAGGCTTTTACCTGTCCTGGTAAATGTTTCTCAAGACCTTCCATGTCCCAAGAGCAGTTCAGAAGGAATGTTCCTCCGTCAACTAATTCCTGAACCATGTTGTATTTGTTTACATAAGATGGGTTGTGACATGCTACAAAGTTAGCCTTGTGGATCAGGTAAGTAGATTTGATTGGCTTCTTACCGAAACGCAGGTGAGACATTGTAACACCACCGGACTTCTTAGAGTCATAATCAAAGTAAGCCTGTGCATACATGTCTGTGTTATCACCAATGATCTTGATGGAGTTCTTGTTTGCTCCAACAGTACCATCTGCTCCAAGTCCCCAGAACTTACAGTTGATTGTTCCTTCTGGTGTTGTAACCAGTGGTGCACCAACTTCAAGTGAAAGATTTGTAACATCATCGTTGATACCGATTGTGAATCTTTCTTTGTCTGCGTTGTTGAATACTGCAACGATCTGTGCAGGTGTTGTATCTTTAGATCCTAATCCGTAACGTCCGCCGTTAACCGGTACTGCGTCGAACTTAGATCCCTTTAATGCAGAAACAACATCCAGGAATAATGGCTCTCCCTGAGCTCCTGGTTCTTTTGTTCTGTCAAGTACATTGATGTATTTTACTGTGTCAGGAATTGCATCAATTAATGCCTGTGCACAGAATGGTCTGTAAAGACGAACCTTAACAACACCAACTTTTTCCCCAGCTGCTGTTAAGTAGTCGATTGTCTCTTCGATTGTGTCACATACAGAACCCATAGCAATGATAACTTTCTCTGCATCTGCTGCTCCGTAGTAGTTGAAGAGTTTGTAGTCTGTTCCGATCTTCTCGTTAACTTTATCCATGTACTCCTGTACGATAGCCGGCATAGCGTCGTAGTATGGGTTACATGCTTCTCTTGCCTGGAAGAAGATATCCGGGTTCTGAGCTGAACCTCTCTGGCATGGGTGATTTGGATTCAGTGCATGATTTCTGAATGCATCGATTGCGTCCATATCTACCAGATCTTTCAGATCTTCATAATCCCATGTCTCAATCTTCTGAATCTCGTGTGATGTACGGAATCCATCGAAGAAGTTGATGAATGGAAGTTTTCCTTTTAATGCTGCACAGTGTGCAACTGGTGTTAAGTCCATAACTTCCTGTACGCTGGATTCGCAAAGCATTGCTGCACCAGTCTGACGACAGGCGTAAACATCAGAGTGATCTCCGAAGATATTCAGTGCGTGGCTTGCAAGCGCACGAGCGGATACGTTAAATACTCCAGGAAGCTGTTCTCCTGCTACTTTATATAAGTTAGGAATCATTAACAGAAGTCCCTGTGATGCTGTAAATGTTGTTGTCAGAGCACCAGCAGAAAGAGATCCGTGTACTGCTCCTGCAGCACCAGCTTCTGACTGCATCTCTGTTACCTGAACAGTCTGTCCAAATATGTTCTTTCTTCCTTCTGTAGCCCATTCATCTACATGTTCCGGCATAACGGATGATGGTGTAATAGGGTAAATTGCTGCAACTTCTGTATATGCATATGAAGCATGAGCTGCGGCCTGGTTACCATCCATGGTCTTCATTTTTCTTGCCATTTTCGTTGTTCCTCCTTGATAATAGTACAAATCATATATTGACGTGTATGGTTTTATTATATCTCCTGTATCATCAAAAGTCTAGCGATTCCGACTGTTATTTTGTTCATTTTTTGGTACAAATACAGATTCTCGTATCATTTTGTCGGCATATTTGCCCATAAAACTGAGAATAAATCCCAAATTCATTTGGAAAGAATATGCTTAATAAGCACATACATCACAATCGCAAATGCAAATAAATACCCAATCGCACCAATTGCCGGGATCCCGCAGATCTTCGGGCTCATATTGGTAGTGCAGATAATGCTTGAACTGATCAGCAATGCCATCACCCACAATCCCATTACCACATTCCGCACCAGACGCCTCAGTAACTGTGCCAGATCGTTGGATGCATGCAGATCCAGGTTAACTCTTGTCTGACCTTTCATCAGACCATGTAGTGCATCCGCCGCAAGTCCCGGGACTTCTACTGCTTTATGCATCGAACGGTAAAGATTCTTTCCTGCATGTTTTAATTCTTTTTTCCAATCCAGATCTTTCCACATACTCTCTGAAATATGTCTGGATGCGATCTCGATCATATTGATCTGTGGAGCAATGTCTGCAAGCACGCCTTCCATGTTAGTCAATCCTCTTGCCAGCATCGTCAGACCATGCGGCATACGGATCTTATTTTCCTTCATCACTTCCATAAGATCCATCATCACTTCTGCAACATCGATCTCTCCCATATCTAAGGACCCATACTTCGACATCAGTTCACTGATATCTTCATACAATACGCTCTGATCTGGTTTCTCTTTAAATTCACCCAGTGCCATGACTGCTTCCTGGATCATGCCGATATCATTTTCTGCAATGCCGCGGATTGCTTTTCCGATCAGTTCTTTATCCCGTTCGGTCAGTCTTCCCATCATTCCCATATCGATCCATACAATCTTGCCATCCTGGATCTTTACATTTCCCGGGTGGGGATCTGCATGGAAGAAACCGTCTTCCATCACCTGTTTGATATAATTATCGATCAGCTTGATCCCGATCTCTTCCAGATCGTATCCGCCTGCCAGAAGTTTCTCTTTATCATCGATCGCAGGCCCTTCGATGTATTCCATGACCAGCACATGCATGGTTGTATATTCCTGATATAGTTTCGGTGTTCTTACATATACGACATCCGCATTCCGTCTGGCAAACTCTTCCATATTCGATGCTTCGGTGAGAAAATTCATCTCTTCCCGTGTCACATTCCAAAGTTCATCCAGTACCTGGTCGAAGTCAGCCATTCCTTTCAGACTGATCGGCGGCATCAGCTTTACCGCCTTCCGAAGGAGTCCGATATCTCTTGCCATAATTTCATAAATACCTGTTCGCTGAACCTTGATAACAACCTGTTCACCGCTGAGCAGTTCTGCTCTGTGGACCTGTGCAATGGATGCTGATCCCAGTGGTGTATCGGAAATAAATGCAAATATTTCATTCCACGGACAACCATATGCCTGTTCGATCACTTCTTTTACTTCCGGAAATTCCATCGGAGTTACTTCTGAACGCAGACACATCAGTTCATCACAATATCTTTTCGGTAAAATGTCTGAATGCAGTGACATAATCTGACCGATTTTAATATAAGTAGGCCCCAGATCCTCCAGTATCATCCGGAGTTTCTGAGGCGTAATTCCCCTGGTGATTCCATATTTATGAAGTACGGATGTAATCTCCTTTAACCTGGTACGGTATTCTTTGGATTCTCCCTTACTCATGAACCTGTTCCTCTTTAAATATCTTCGTTCTCAGCTGTCTCTTCTTCCGCTGCTTTCTCTGCCGCATCTTCGCATACGGATTCGTCTGCCACATCTTCTACCGTCTCTGCAGCTTCAAATTCTTCCTGTTTTTTCTCCATCTCATCAATTCTCTGTTTCAACAATGCCATCTGTTCCGGAGTCATCTTATCCAAAAGCTCGTCCAATTCTTCCGGTGAAGATGTTTTTACTTTTACATTCACTTTTTCTTTTACTGTCGACTTGATGTTATGCTTAAGTTCTTCATTCAGTGCTTTGCCCTGTTCAACAGTCAGCTCACCCTTTTTCACCATCTCATCCAGAAGTTCTTTTGATTTCTCTCCTGTGACTGCAACTGCTCCGATTCCTGCAAGTAATACTTTCTTTAATCCGCTTCCTAATTTTTCCATAGGTCGTTCTCCTTTCGATGTCTATATAGACAGGCTTTCCAAAAGCTTTGGAATAAATATGATCATCCCTGCAATTGCTGCCATGATTGCCGCGATCAGTACTGCTCCTGCTGCAGCATCTTTGGCAAGCTTTGCAAGCGGCCTTCTCTCTTTTGTAACCAGATCAACCACTGCTTCTACCGCCGTATTCACCATTTCCAATGCCATGACCAGACCAAACAATGTCAGGCAGATACACCACTCTACCGGTGTAATATGAAATACGAATCCTGCGATCACCACACAAACCATTGCCACACAATGAATCTTCATATTCCGTTCCTTCGTTACCACTGCAAATATTCCGGCAAATGCATAACCGAAACTTTTATACAATGGATCTTTCTTTTGTTTCTTCATTTTTGCACCTGTCCTTTGTTTTCTTACATTTTAACACGTTTTACATGAATTTACACAAGCATTATGTATTTTTTGTTTTATTTTCTGTGTTTTTAAATTAGATATTCTGTTTTATATTTTCTTTATTAGCATAGTATTTTTCTTATTGTGGAATACAATCTAACTTTTTCACCATAAATTCATATATTTCCGCCTCATATCCCGATGCATATAAGTTTTGAATCGAATGATAGCGATGAATAACAATATATGTTTCTTCACCTTCTGTGAATTCAACTGTAAACAACCCCTTCAAGACTCCCTGAAAGCCCATTCTTTTTATCCCATTTATTTTAAGGAAATATATGCCATTCTTTTTTTCAAAATCGTAATACAATGTATCCTGAATTTCGGGCATCTGCAATTTCAGGATAACTTCTGTTACCGATAACTCTGTTTTGAATATCAGTTTTTGTCCTGCATTTTGATAGGTTCCATTTGAATACTTCATGTATCGCTTCCAACGCCTCATAATAGACCATACTGCTCCCACTGTTAGAAATACAAAAAATACATAAAAAAACAAAGAATTTCTCATATTTATCCTTTCTTTTCATACAACCGCTCTAATTTTCGGATATTATCTTTCCATTATTTTATTATACCTTAAAGCATTTCTCAATAAGGATATAGGCAAGGAATATACATTTACAATTTTTTATTGCAATACTTATAATTTTATGCTACCTTATCCTTACGCAGTAATCATTCGAAAAACTGCATAAGAATCTATTAACATATCGGCAAATAATCTTACAGGCTCAGATAATCGGGCAGATAATCCGATGACACCCCACAAAGTTGAATATCGTTTGAAGAATTTTATCAAAATAGTCTAAAAAAATTCTTATAATTTTTTTCCTTTTCTAATAAAAGAACCTGTGCTAAAATATAAGAAGATAGAGAATTCTTTACTTCATACGATAGTTCATCTTGCAAGTAAAAGGAGAATTCTTATGAGAAAAACTAAAGAGAAACAGCGTAATATAACCAATCAAGGAAAAGCAGCAGCAGATATAAAAGAAACAGATGACCGGAAACAGGCTGATTTTATCATGCTTCCAACTGTTGATTTCTGTTTTAAAGAGATGATGCATAATAAAAATGTTCGCAAAGGAATCATCGCAGCTATATTAAATGTACATCCAGATGAAGTAGAGGATACACAACTTCTACCGACAATTCTTAGAAAAGAATCAGAGGATGATAAATATGGCATTTTGGATGTCAGAGTAAAATTAAAAAGCGGAACACAGATGGACTTTGAAATGCAGGTTATCTATTATGACTACTGGGCGAATCGAACCATTTATTATCTAAGCAAAATGTATTCAGAACAACTCAATGAAGGCGATGGTTATGATAATATTCAAAAATGTATTCAGGTAAGTATTCTCAATCATGTACTCATTTCCGAAGATGATAAATATTATCGTCGAATTGCATTTTGTGATACACAAACCGGAAAAGAATACTCCGACATGATGGAAATACATCTCCTTGAATTACCTAAATTACCACCAGAACAACAAAGCGAAACAGACTTGATACAATGGATGCGTTTTCTAAGTGGAAAAAACAGGGAGGATTTGAAACGAATGGCTGAAAAAAATTCAAACCTACAGGAAGCATACAATGAATTGGACAGATTAAGTGCAGATAAAAAAAAGCGCTTGGAATATGAAGCCCGTCAAAAGGCAATCAGAGATAAAAATATTCTGGTCAAAACTGGAGAAAATCGTGGAATTGAAAAGGGTGAACGCATCGGATTCAAAAAAGGGACACAGGCAACACTTGAAAAACTTATTCTCTCAATGCTCAAAGAACAACTCCCATTAGATAAAATTTCCTCAATAACAGGTGAATCTTCAGAGGCAATCCAGACACTTGGAAAGAAGTACGGACTTTTATAACTTACTGCATCTTGCATAAATTTTTCGTCAAAATAAGCGACTCAAAAATAATAACAGGAATTCTGATCTTTATACCGGAATCCCTGCTATTTTATCACCACATTCTCTATAGCACTTATATTCTATTATACATTCTCTGCATTCATTCCTTTGAGAATTCTCTGATTCTTCTCTTCCACATTCAGCTTTTCCGTAAATGCTTTCGTTTCTTTTACTATGACTTTGCTGAGTGCAAGCAAGGCTATCAGATTCGGGATTGCCATCAATGCATTGAAGATATCTGCGATATTCCATACTGCCGCAACCGTCATATATGGTCCGATGAATACACATATAATATAAAGCCATCTATACGCTCTTACAGCTTTCATATTCTTATTAAACAGATATTCCAGGCATCGTTCTCCGTAATAATCCCATCCAAGAATCGTTGTAAATGCAAAGAATACCAGACAAATCATCAATGCAAAGGATGCCACAACCGGCGGGAACGGAAGTCCCTTCTGGAAGGCCGCTGTCGTAATTTCCACACCTTCCAGTCCCGTATTCCATGTTCCTGTAATGACAATAGAAAGTCCTGTCATCGTACAGATTACGATCGTATCAATAAATGTACCGGTCATTGACACCAGTCCCTGTCTTGCAGGTTCTTTGGTCTGTGCTGCAGCCGCTGCGATCGGTGCGCTTCCAAGTCCGGATTCATTCGAGAAGATTCCTCTGGCAATACCTTTCTGCATTGCTACAATCATACTTCCCATTGCGCCACCGGCCAGTGCGCTTCCGGTAAATGCTGATTTTACAATTGTTACAATAGCTGCCGGAATTGCGGTAATATTTGTCAACATGATAATGACTGCCAATACTACATACAGAACCGCCATGAACGGAACGACGATCTCAGATACTTTTGCAATTCTCTTGATTCCACCTAATACAACCATTCCGACACATACCGTCAGTACCAGACAGGATATTACAGTTGCCCATGAATAATCATTTCCAAATAATGCTACTGTATGTGCCATGTTCGGATCAAAAAAGTTACGGACTGCAGATGAGATACCATTCACCTGTGTAAATGTACCGATTCCGAATAATCCAACTCCTGCTCCAAAGAATGCAAATATCTTTGCAAGCCATCTGAACTTTACACCCATTCCATTCTCAATGTAATAGAATGGTCCGCCAAGTACATGCCCGTCTTCATCGATCGTACGGTATTTTACTGCCAGAAGACCTTCTGAATACTTTGTTGCCATTCCTAAAAATGCTGTCAGGATCATCCAGAATAACGCTCCCGGTCCACCTGCAGAAATTGCAGTTGCCACACCGACGATATTACCGGTACCGATTGTTGCCGATAATGCGGTACAAAGAGCTCCAAAGCTGGTTACTTCTCCGTGTCCATCTTCTTCATTTTTCACCATGAATTTTAACGCTTTTCCAAGATACCTTACCTGAAGAAGGCCCAAGCGCACAGTCAGAAAAATTCCTGTGACCAGAATTAAGATGATTAACGGAAGTCCCCATACGACTCCGTCAAACCATGTGATAAAAGTGTCAATACGTCCAAAAATTCCCATAATTCATTCCTCCATCCTTTTGCCTGAGAGATTTGCAGATCTGTTTTCTGCTTACACCTTCGGCGCTTTTCATTTCATTACGAAAAGACTCTCCTGAGTTTTTTATGATAACGTAATCGCATTGCAGCAAATTCGTCAAAGTAATTGTCATTATTTTGAGAATAAATCCTCACCCAAATCGCTTTAGCACGTCTTTGCTTTAGCACGATGTAGGATAGCTTATCATGAATCTTTACATATAGCAAGATATTTTATAATTAAAAATGCAGGCAGCATTTATAAGTTATAATTATAATTCCTGTCTGCATCTGTATTTTTATTCTTTTCCGACTGCCTTTCAGAATCCGAAATCTGCATAATCTTCCGGCAAAAAACGGTGATAGATCATATGACACCCTTCGTCCTTAAAGCAGTAATAGTATTCGTCCTCATTTTCTTCCGGAAATCTTACCCAAAAGTCAAATTCTCCGTTGTGCATATCTCCCACCCTGATATCTTTTGCCTCTTTCTGAAATATCGCAAGGATATCTTCTTTTTTGATTCCGTGATTCATCATCAGCTCCACCAGCTTTTTGATGAATTCATTTTCTGCCATATGTTCATGTACATAGACACTTCCCTGTTCCGGAATATGCAGGCAGAATCTGTCTTTTTTGTGCGTCACACAGATATCTCCGAGTTTTTTCTTTACTTCTTCCGGGAACTGTTCCAGACGTGTCTGCATCTCATCCACATCGTCATCCGCCTCAAAGAAATGATTGAGGGAAATCAATGGATAATACAAACGGATCTCTTCTTTTCGAAATCCAAGTTTTGCCTGTTCTTCTTTTATAATATCGATCAAATTTTTTTCCAAACGTTTAAATCCCATTTCTGTTCTACGTGCTCCTTTTATTTCTCATATATTCAGCTTTCCTGTTCCATGTCTCTTAATTGACAAGCCCATTTCCAATACATTATACTACATTTATAATATTTACTGTATTTTAACATCAGATTTTTAAGGAGGAAATTTATCATGATCATCAAACATGGACTTGTGGTAGATCCTGCATCTAGTCTGTCCGAGCATATGGATATACTGGTGAAGAACGGAAAAATTGCAAGAATCGCACCTGAAATTTCAGAAGATTCCGAGGAGATTCTAGAAGCCGGAGGACTCGTTGTCGGACCGGGACTCATCGATACACATGTACATTTCCGTGATCCGGGATTTACATATAAAGAAGATATCCATACAGGAGCAAAGGCATCTGCAAAAGGCGGGTTTACTACTGTAATCTGTATGGCAAATACATCCCCTACGGTCGACAATACAGACACCCTCAAAGATAATCTTGCACGTGCTTCCAAAGAAGATATCCGTATCTTCCAGGCTGCTGCAATCTCCCGTTCATTAAAGGGCCGGGACGAAGTAGACATGCTTGCATTAAAAGAAGCCGGGGCATGCGGATTTACCGATGACGGCATCCCTCTTCTGAATGCTGAGTTCTGCTATCAGGCGATGAAAAATGCCGCAAAGTTAAACGTTCCGATCAGTCTTCACGAAGAAGACCCGGCTTTTATCCGCAACAACGGAATCAATCATGGCAAAGTATCCGATGCACTCGGCATCTACGGTTCTCCATCCATTGCCGAAGAAGCACTGGTGGCAAGAGACTGTCTTCTGGCGCTCCGTTCCGGTGCAGATGTTGTAATCCAGCATATCAGTTCCGGTGTATCGATTGATCTGATCCGTACATACAAAAAACTGGGGGCAAAATTACACGCTGAGGCAACACCGCACCACTTCTCCTTAACAGAAGACGCTGTTTTGGAACATGGCACGCTGGCAAAGATGAATCCGCCGCTTCGTACGGAAAATGACCGCCAGCAGATTATTGCAGGACTCGCTGATGGAACTATTGACCTGATTGCTACGGATCATGCCCCACACAGCACAGAAGAAAAATCCAAACCGATCACAGAAGCCCCAAGCGGCATTATCGGTCTCGAGACCTCCCTTGCACTCGGTATCACCAACCTTGTAAAGCCCGGATATCTGACCATGATACAACTTCTGGAAAAAATGACAGTGAACCCGGCAAAGCTATACCATCTGCCTTACGGAACAATTCAGGAAGGTGCAGATGCAGACTTTGTTATATTTGACCCTGATGAAACATGGATCCCGAAAGAATATGCTTCCAAATCATCAAACTCACCATTTACCGGAGAGGAACTTACCGGTAAGGTGAAATATACGATCTGCGGAGGAAACGTCGTATATTCTGATATAAAATAAGCTTGGGATTTAATTTATTAACTGGAGAAACGGCTTCTCAGTCCTTGAAGGAAACAATAGATAAGGCTTCTTGTTCAGGTTCCATACCATAAGAAACACTAAGAGAGTCAGAATCACCTAAAAGCAAAGGAACTACGCTCAAACTCGGCGTTCGCCTCAAACACGTTCGCTTCGTTCCTTTAACGGTGCTTCTGACTCTCTAATTGTTTCTAACGGCATTCCACATTCACAATAATCCTTATCTATTGTTTCCTTCAAGTCGTGACTGGCAGCGGATGTTAATAAATGAAATGCCCGGAAGTGTAACCCGGTGGAGGCCACTACGGTTAAGCATTGCCATTTAAGAAATGTTATGTTAATATACATTCATCGACAGCTATTCTGTCTGTCGGATAAATTCAAAATATATAAGAATCGGGTCTTGTATATTTCAAAATAGCGTTAGCTATTCGTGAGGGAAATCAGAAGATAATTCACAGAAAATTTCGAAACAAAGGAAAAATGAAAAGCATATTTGCACGATTGATGTTGCAGAAAAAATATATTTTGCTTATACTAAAAGTAAATATCCGGGATTTTTTCGTGCAAAGTGCGGAAAGGAGTCCGGATGGGAAAAGAAAACAGAGAAGTAAAAAGTAGTGTACTGGTAGATTTGATGTATGAAGATGAATCTGCAGAAGAAAATGAACGTTCTTTTTATAATGCCTTACACGAGGAGCAGTTACCGAACAATATAGAGATTAAGAAACTGCGAGTAGAAAATGTTGTATATATGAATTTTAAAAATGATTTTTCATTTAAAACAGGAGATCAGGTTTTAGTTCTTGGAGAACATCAGTCGACATTGAATAACAACATGCCTCTCAGAGAACTTATGTATATCGGAAGAGTATTGGAACAGTTAATTCCGATAAAAGACAGGTATAAGAAAGGACAGGTTCATTTTCCTACACCTGAATTTTATACATTGTATAATGGCAAGGATTTTATGGAAAAAGAGAAGATATTAAAGTTATCAGATGCATTTGAAACGAAGAGTGATGATCCTATGCTGGAATTGAAAGTCCGGGTAATTAATATCAATTCAGAAGCAGGACATGAATTGTTGGAGCGTTGTCCGATAATACGGGAATATAGTGAATTTATAGAAATAATCCGTAGATATCAGAAGAAAAAAGATGTAGAGCCATATAAACATGCAATTGAAGAATGTATAGAAAAAGGAATTCTTGCAGACTATCTGAAAAGAAAAGGAAGCGAGGTTGTAAATATGTTAACGGCTGAGTATGATTATGAGACAGATATTGAAGTACAGAGAAGCGAAGCATATGATGAGGGAAGAGAAGAGGGAAAATTAGAAGGAAAATTAGAAGGAAAATTAGAAGGTAAATTGGAAGAAAGAAAAAATCTTACAAAAAAACTATATGAAGAAAAATTTACAGTTGCTGAGATTTCAAAACTGTTGAAAACGAAAGAAGATGAAGTGGAAAAGATTATAAATTGCTAGTAAAAGGGAGCTGATCGTAGTTGATCAGCTCCCTTTTCATCCATGTTTCCGGTAACAACTGGGGACTTATTTGTAATAAATCGGTCGGGGTATCCACAGCCTTCCTGAATTAAATCCCAATTTTAGCAAG
>ERZ772812.1571-NODE-1571-length-16474-cov-9.126439_pt1 | contig 16474 bp, 11 predicted proteins | sample MGYA00511343_ERZ772812 | MGnify/ENA primary metagenome ERZ772812 (study PRJEB29015, sample SAMEA2737706) | human gut metagenome | biome: human gut; feature: human-associated habitat; material: faeces | place: China | collected 2012 ...
TCCGACGGCGCGATCGTCGGTCGCGGGCTCGCGGGATCCGGTGCCGGGACCGCCGGCCCCAAAACCGCTGTCGACGCGGCGCTCGCCGATGCGGGCATCGCGATGGACGGCGTTGCGGCGTCGTGTGCGACCGGCTACGGCCGCAACCTCATGGAGTGGACTGACGACCAGATGTCCGAGCTGTCCTGCCATGCCAAAGGCGCGGCGAAGCTCTTTCCCGGCGTGCGCACCGTCATCGACATCGGCGGCCAAGACGCCAAGGTGCTGTCGATCTCGCCCGCGGGCGATCTTGAGAACTTCGCGATGAACGACAAGTGCGCCGCGGGCACGGGCCGCTTCCTCGACGTGATGGCCTCGATCTTCGGCTGCAAGGTGTCCGACCTATCGGGATATGACGAACAGTCCGAGAAGGTGGCGACGATCTCGTCCACCTGCACGGTGTTCGCCGAGTCCGAGGTGATCTCGAAACTGTCCGAAGGCCAGCCCATCCCCGACATCGTCGCGGGCATCCACACGTCGGTGGTGGAGCGCACCGCGGGTCTGGCGCGCCGGCTCGGCGTCAAGGCGCCGGTCGTGATGACCGGCGGCGTCGCGCTCAACAAGCGCTTGCGCGAGCGTCTGGCTGACAAGCTCGGCCAAGACATCCGGACCAACGAGGATTCCCAGCTCATCGGAGCCTTGGGTGCGGCGCTGCATGCGCTCGAGAAGCACGGTGCGCGCTAGCGTCGGCAGGGGAGAAGACCGGCCGCAGGGGATTTTCAGTAGAGGGGCGCTATGGACTCGCAGCACGCAACAGGATTGAAGACGCCGCCGTTCTCGGTCGCGCGCTTCATCTGCGAAGGATACGAACTCGATCCGTTCAAGCAGATGGTCGTGGGTATGAACGAGGGCATCACCTACGCCGAAGCGTACCGGCGCATGCTGGCGCTCGCCGCCGCCTTGCGCCGCGATCACGGCGTGGGGCAGGGGGACGTGGTCATGATCGCCGCCCCCAATATCGTCCCGTATTTCGTGCTGATCGGCGCCGCCCAGCTTGCGGGCGCGACGGTGGCGCTCATGTCGCCGACGGTCGAGCGCGACGAGTTCGCGGGCATCTACGACCGCGTGCATCCCGCCCTCGCGATCGTCTCCACCGAGGCGCACTGCCGCCTGGCGGCCGAGTGCGCGCCGGCGACCCAGGTCATGACCGTGACGTGCCCGGTCGACGGCGTCCCATCGGTCGAGCACGCGTGGCGCGGCGCCGCGGCATGGGATGGCCCCGCCTTCGATGAGGATCCTAAGTTCGTCCTGTTCACGTCGGGTTCCACCGGCACCCCCAAGGCGGTCCAGCTGCGCGGCTCGTCGTTTTGCCGCCATGCGGGCGAGCTCACGCGCGCGCTGCGCGTCGAGCCGGGCGAGGTGTTCTTCATCCCCGTCCCCTTCGCGCACGTCTACGGCGTCGTGGCGCTGCACACCGCGCTCACCCACCACGCGACGGTGGCGACGCTGGTCAAATACCGCCCCGAGCAGGCGATGGCGCTTATCACCTCGGTGCATGCCAACGTGTACCTGGGCGTGTCGACGATGTATCTGCGCGAGCTGCGCGAGAACCAGGGCGGCGAGTGGGATCTGAGCTGTCTGCGCGCGGGGCTTGTGGCCGGCGCGACCAGCCCGCTTGCCGTGTTCGAGGAGTACGAGCGCCGCTACGGCGCCATCCTCGTCAACTCGTACGGCATGACCGAGACGGCCGCCACGCTGACGGTGGCCGAGCTCGATGATCCGCTGCGCGAGCGAGCGGCGTCGGTGGGGCATCCCATCGCCGGCGCCGAGGTGCGCACGGCCCCGCTCGAGCCGGCGGGGGAGGAGCTCGCGGTTCCGTATCCGCCCGAACCCGACGGAAGCTTCCGACGCGGCGAGATCGTCTGCAAGACGCCGTCGCTGGCCGACGGCATCATCGGCGCCGACGGCAAGCTCACGCGCCCGCTCGACGCGGAGGGCTGGCTGCACACCGGCGACATCGGCTGGGTCGACGCCAACAGCTACGTGTGGGTGGACGGCCGCGTCAAGGACATGATCATCCGCGGCGGCATCAACATCTACCCCGCCGAAGTCGAGAACACCTATCAGGACCATCCCCAGATTGCCGAGTGCTGCCTGGTGGGGTATCCCGATCCCGACCTGGGCGAGCGCACGTGCCTGTGCGCGATCATGAACGAGGGGGCGGATCTGTCCACGTTCGCGCTGCGCGAGTACGCCAAGGGGCGCATCGAGAAGTGCAAAATCCCCGACCTGGTGATGAAGATGGACGAGTTCCCCCGTTTGGGGAATGGTAAAATCGACAAGAAGGCGCTTGGAGCGCACGTCAGGGGCATCCTCTGCCCCTCCGAAACAGCGAACGCCGGCTCGGATCCCGCATAGGGCGCAAAGCCGGTCGGCAAAACGCGGAGAAGGAGCGGCGACGGGTCTTTACGGCCCGTCTTTCCGTAGGGGCCCAGGGCCTGATACGAGGAGGCGCAACGCCATGATCGCAATCGATCTCACCGACGAGCAGAAGGCGGCGGTTGCCGCGGTCGACGAATTCTGCGACGTGTATTTCTCGGAAGACGCCATCAAGCAGTGGTGCAAGTCGCGCGGCATCCCGTCGACGGTCTACAACGCGTTCTACGACAGCCCGCTGGGCAAGTACTGCCTGCCCGAGTACCTGGGCGGGCGCGAGTGCTCGCTGGCCGAGAAGTCGGCCGTCATCGCGCGTCTGAGCCACCGCGCCGGCGCGATGCTGCCGTTTGTGAGCGACATGCTCTCGATGACGCTGCTCGACAGCATGCGCGAGACGTCGCGCCGCGAGGTCGTGGAGGAGCTGCTCACCAAAAGCGGGCATGTCAGCTTCTCGCAGGCGTTCTCCGAGGCGCGCGCGGGCAGCGACGCCTCGGCGGTCGAGACGATCGTGACGGTGGAGCCCGACGGCGTGTTCCTCGACGGAACCAAGGCGTTCGTCTCCGGCGGCCAGTTCGCGCCCGAGGCGCTGATCCTGGCGCGCGATCCCGTCCACGGGCTCGAGGACGGCGGGCTTTCGCTGTGGCTCATCCCCACCGACACGCCCGGCGTCTCGACGTTCCCGCTCGAGACGGTCGGCCAGCAGATGACGGCTCCGGCGACGCTGCGCTTCGAGCACGTCGAGCTCAAGCCCGAGCAGCGCATCCAGACCGCCATGGACCGCCTGATGGAGGGGCGCACCAGCTTTGTCATCGCCCACCGCCTTTCCACCATCCGGGATGCCGACCTCATCCTTGTGATGCGGGACGGCGACATCGTGGAGCAGGGCACCCACGACCAGCTGATCGAGGCCGGCGGCTTCTACGCCGACCTGTACAACAGCCAGTTCGAGGACGTGGTGGATTAAAGCACCTGTCATCACAATATAATTACAAAAAGAGCACCTGTCGCCTTTTTGGGCAATAGATGCTCTTTGTTTTACCCTCTCAGTCATCGCTGCGCGATGCCAGCTCCCCCGAGAGGGGGAGCTTTTCAGCAGCTGCCGGTGCCTGAGAGGGTTTTCGTCTTTTCTTTATGATTCCTCCACCGGTTCCAGCTTCAGGCCGAACAGCTTTTCCGAGAGGGACGGCAGCTGTTGCTGCAAGGCGCGGACATAGGCCATCACCACCGAGTCCGGCTCCGCTTTCGTAACAATACCAAACCGCATTCCCTTGTTCCAATCCAGAATAAACACCTGTGAAGGATCCGGTCTGCGGTAGTACACTGCCGGGGTCAGCATCAGGCTGGGCAGTTCATACTGTACACTTTTTACGCTGCGAATGATTTCTGCCTGTCGTCTCGCAGCCTCGTGCAGCAATGCGGTCTCATACAGTGACTGCTCTGGTGTTTCTGCAAACATCCACCGATACTGCACCGCCTGTTCCAGCGTAATATATCCACGGGGCACCTCCGGCGGCGTATGAAATGGGACGCCGATCTCTGGCATATACACTACCGGATAAAAGTGCAAGCCTCGCGCCGCGATCTCTGCACACTCGATCTGTAATGAAAGATCGATCTCATCATTCAGCAACGCCCTCCAGACATCCTTTATGCTGGCACAGCGGTGCATTATAGGAGAAAAGCGGTTGCTCAACTCCCCTGTAGCGGCAAACAGGTCAAAGCCTAGCATTTGCAGCGGCATATTCTGATGTCCGATCAGTAGATGCCGTTTGGGTGGATTTGCATTCAGCTTTACTGCCTGCGCATGATGCACCGCCTCATCGTACAATTCCAGCAGCTGCTTTGCCTTGGGGTAAAAATCCCATCCCGCCGGGGTCAGCACCACACGGCGCGGCACATGCTGGAACAGTTCAAACTGCAATTGCCCTTCCAGCGTGCGGATCTGCTGCGAAAGTGCCGACTGTGAAAGATACAGCGCCTCTGCCGCCGCAGAAAAGCTGTTCATCTCCACGATCTTTACAAAGCCCGCCATCGCGCTCTGGTTCATTCTTTCCTTCCTCCCAAATACATTAGGTTTTCCTTAATTATAATATGATAAACTTGAATTGTAAACAGCATTTTTCTACGCTACAATTGTTAAGGATTCAGCAAAGTGGCCTTCACCTTGCTGCACAACAAGAAGGAAAACAAGAAGAGAAAAAAGAAAGAGAGCGTACCTATGAACAAGATTTCCCGTAAGGGCTTTATCAAGATCGCCGCTGCTGCTGCCATGAGCGGTGTGACCGCCGGTGCTCTGGCTGCCTGCAATGCCGCTTCCGGTTCTACCTCCGCTTCCACTTCCGGTGCTGCCGGTCAGTACATCCCCGGCACCTACGAGGGCACTGCCGAGGGCATCTCCTCCACCGTCAAGGTCACCATGACCTTCTCTGACAGCGCTGTCACCGACGTGGTGGTGGACACCTCCGGCGAGACCGCTTCCTACGGCGCTGCCGCTGCCGATGAGCTGCGCAAGCAGCTGATGGCCGCCGGCTCTGCCGAGATCGACGGTGTTTCCGGCTCCACCGTCACCTCTGACGCCGTGATGAAGGCCGCCAAGAGCTGCTACGCACAGGCTAAGGGCGAGGCCGTGGTCTCCAGCGTGCAGCTGCCCACCGGCGATGAGAACGACTGGTTGGGCAAAGAGCCTGACATCGACGAGGCTTCCATCACTGAGACATGGGATACCGATATCGTCATTGTGGGCGCTGGCAACGGTGGTATGTGCGCAGCCGCTTATGCTGCACAGAACGGACTGGACTTCCGCATCATCGAGCAGAATTCTGCCGTTATGGATACCCGCCACTGGTACGGCACCATCGACAGCAGCGAAGCAAAGAAAAAGGGCATCGCTCCTGTTGACCGCGCCGAGCTGCTGAGCGAGATTTCCCGCTCCATGGGCGGTCGCTGCGACCAGCGCGTAGTTAAGACCTGGATCAATGAGTCTGCCGCCATGCACGATTTTGTTTCCGGCATTCTGGAAAGCGAGCCCTACAACTATGTATGCAACCTGACCTCCGGCGATGAAGCCAAATGGCCGGATGATACGCAGGTGAGCCAGAGCAAGCTGATGTTCCCTGTGCAGCAGGTCGACTACAGCAGCGCCGAAAAGCCCCGCAACGTGGTATTTCAGGAGTATATCGAGAGCAAGGGCTACAGCATCGACTTTAACACCGGCCTTGCCAAGCTGGAAAAGGATGCCGACGGCCGCATCACCGGCGTTATCGCCCAGAGCACTGCCGACGACCACTTCATCCGCATCAACGCAGCCAAGGGCGTACTGCTGGCCTGTGGCGGCTATGCAGGCAATCCCTACATGATGGAGCAGCTGGACCCGCTGGGCACCAGCGTGACCACCGCCTGCTCCTATACCCCTGCTGACAAGGGCTATGGTATCCGCGCCGCTATCTGGGCAGGTGCACATCTGGATGCAGAGCCTGCTCCCGTGCTGTTCGACCGCGGTCTGGTGGCACCCGGTGTGGATGCCGGTTATGCGGACAACGGCTCTGCCTTTGGCGGCAAGGCCTTCCCCGGCACTGTGGGTCAGTACAACCCCGGCAGCCAGCCCTTCCTGAAGGTCAACCGCCATGGCGAGCGTTTTATGAACGAAAGTCAGGAATACGACAATGCCTCCCATGCTTCTTTCCAGCAGCCGGGGCACGTTTATGCCATGATCCACGATGCAAACTTCCGCAGCGACGTAGATCGTTTCCACACCATCGGTTGCTCTGCACTGACCCGTTACATCCCCGGCATGATGGAAGCTCAGCTGGAGCAGTACGAGGGTGAGGGCCTGATCATGAAGGCGGACACCATTGAAGAGCTTGCCGACAAGATGGGCTTTACCGGTGCTGACAAGGACAACTTTGTAGCCACCGTTGCCCGCTACAATGAGCTGTACGACAAACAGAACGACGAGGACTTCGGCAAGCCTGCAAGCCGCCTGAGCGCCATCCGCACCGCGCCCTTCTACGGCTGCTGGCTGGGTGCCTCTCTGCTGTGCAGTATGCAGGGTATTTCCATCACTGAAAACTGCCAGGCGAAGGATAGCAACAACGAGCCCATTCCCGGCCTGTACATTACCGGCGATATGTCCGGTAGCTTCTTCCAGAACAACTACCCCTGCGTCATGGGCGGCACCGCTTGTGGCCGCACCCTGACCTTTGCCATCAAATCCGTCAAGCAGATGGCTGGTCTTGAGAACGCCTGATAAAGCGCAGTTCTCCGGCATACTCTAAGCGTTTCTTCTTTTTCATGTGAAGAGGGGCGGTCCCATTTGGGGCTGCCCCTCTTTGCTTCTTTTACCCCGCACGCCCTCTACACAAATGCCCGCGATTGTGCTATGATAAGCGTGAAACCGGGCAGTTCATTCCCGCCCGGTCACAAGATCGAGGTGTTTGTACAAATGTCGGATATTCTGGATACCTTACGGCAGGAAGGGGTAGACCCCACCCTGCTTGCGGCGGTGCAGGAATACCGCGCCGCTCATCCGCTCAGCGAGGCGCTGCGCCCGCGCATCCCCGCCCCTGCCTTTACCTACTACGGCAAAGAGGTGTGGGAGCAGGCGCTGGCGGCCATCCTCTGCGGCGAAAACCTGCTGCTGGCCGGCGGAAAGGCCACCGGCAAAAACGTGCTGGCCGAAAACCTTGCCGCCGCCTTTGGCCGCCCCGCATGGGACATCTCTTTTCATGTAAACATGGATGCCGCCTCCCTCATCGGCATGGATACCTTTTCGGGCGGGCAGGTAGTGTTCCGTCCCGGGCCGGTGTACCGCTGCGCACAGTGCGGCGGCTTTGGCGTGCTGGACGAGATCAACATGGCCAAAAACGAGGCGCTGGCGGTGCTGCACGCGGTGCTGGACTTCCGCCGCGCCATCGATGTACCCGGTTACGACCGCATCCCGCTGGCCGAGGAGACCCGCTTTATCGCCACCATGAACTACGGCTACGCGGGCACCCGGGAGCTGAACGAGGCGCTGACCTCCCGCTTTGCGGTGGTGCAGATGCCTACCATCACGCAGGATAATCTGGAAAAGCTGCTGCGGGCGCAGTTCCCGGATCTTACCGCAAAATATGTGCACCAGTTTGCACTGCTGTTTCTGGACCTGCAGAAAAAATGCGACAGTGCAGAAATTTCTACCAAAGCGCTGGATCTGCGCGGTATGCTGGACGCGCTGCGGCTGATCCGCAGGGGCATCCCGGCCGGGGCGGCGCTGGATATGGGCATCACCAACAAGGCCTTTGACTCCTACGAGCAGGGGCTGATCCGGGACGTGATCGCCGCGCGCATCCCGGCCAAGCTGGATGCCGGAAAGCTGTTTGCCTGATGGACGCCCAAAGCTACACCGCGCAGGAGCGGCGTGCGGCCAATCAGGTCTGGGCCGCTGCCGGAGCCTACGGCTTTGAGCCGCTGTTTCTGGCCCGCAACACGGACGGCACCATTGATTTTTACATGAACTGCATCGTAGGGCTGGTGCATAAATACTACGGTGACGCGCTGATCCGGGACATTTTTTCCGCTTGGGAGGGCGATGTGCGCCAGCCCATGCTGGACGATATGGCGTGGCTGTACTTAGAAAACGCCGCCTACCGGCTGGAGCTGCCCCGCCGCCCGGTGCTGGAGGCGCTGCGGTTTGCCCACGCGGACTACTTTTTTGCCATCCAGTACAAGCTTTCGCGGCAGGAGTGGATGGCGAAAAACCAGCTGGTGTACACCATGCAGGCTGCGCGCTGGCGCAAAGTTCTGGGACGCACTGCCCCGGTCATGACCCCTTACGAGAGCAGCCTTGCCGCAGCGCTGGCACCGGAGACCGTACCGGAACCAGCACAGCTCAAAAACGACCTGCTGGCGCTGTTTGCAAAATTCGCCCTGTTTGACGGCAAGGTACGCCAGAAACCCGCGCTGCATCTGCAGCTGCAAGGCTTCTGGGCAAAGCTTGCCACCAAAGCCATGCCCACCCAGATGATCAAAACCGACCGGGTGACAGTGGAGCATTCCGGTGCGGTGGATGCCACAGGCAGCGGGCTGGCGGTGAACAAGCGCCGGGCAAACATCACCCTGAAGCAACGCGCCGCACAGGATCGTGCCTACATCGAAAGCTGCTTCGGGCGCTGCTTCTACCCGCCGGAGCAGCTGCGCAAGGCCGAGCAGGAGCTGTGCACCGGAGTGCATCTGGGCTGTCACTTGTGGTTCAGCGCCGGTGTACCCAGCCCGGCGCAGGCACCCACCCCGGAAGCGCGGCAGCTGGCACAGCAGGCCGAATTGCAGGCCGAACGCAACCGCGCCTACTATGCAAAAAATCAGGAGCTGCACCGCAGCGTGGTGCTGCGCCTTACTGAGCAGATCCGCAACTGTATTCTGGTGCATCAACAGCCCGACCAGCGGGTGGCACGCAGCGGCAACCTGTGCGCCGGGCGGGTGTGGCGCGCCCCTTACCTGAACGATAGCCGGGTGTTTTTGTGCCCGGAGGAGGAAAACTGCCCTGCCTTTACGGTAGATCTGCTGCTGGACGCCTCTGCCTCCCGCCTGCACTGTCAGGAAGTGATCGCGGCGCAGGGTGTTATTCTGGCCGAAAGTCTGGCCAACTGTGGCATTCCGGTGCGGGTAAGCGCCTTCAGCAGCCTGCGGGGCTATACGGTGCTGCGGGTATTGAAAAGTTTTACGGACAAGAACCGGCAGAACATTTTCCGCTATTTTGCCTCGGGCTGGAACCGGGACGGTCTGGCGCTGCGGGCGGCGGGCGACCTGATCCGGTACGCCCCCGGCCCCGCCCCGCGCCACCTGATGATCCTGCTGACCGACGCCAGCCCCAACGACAGCCGCCGCATCCCACCCACAGCGGAGAACCCGCTGGGCTGCGCCTACGAGGACGCCGCCGGTGTAGCCGATACCGCCGCACAGGTGCGCACCTTACAGCGGCAGGGCGTGCGGGTGTCTGCCGTTTTTATGGGCGAGGACAGCAGCGCCGGTGCCGCCGCGCAGATCTACGGCAAAAATATGGCACGCATCCGCGGCATGGATCAGCTTGCCCGCGCTGCCGGACGGCTGATCCAGAACGAGATCCGGGAACTTGGCGATTGAAAAAACAAAGCGACCCCTGTGGGAGCAGTTCCGGCTTTAGCCGGCATCTCCCGCAGGGGTCATTTCTTACAACCGCACATCTCAGTGCACAACCATACTTTGAACTTTTGTTTGCAATACGCTGTAGATTTTTGCAAAAATTTGTTGTTTTGAAAAACTTACAGTTGTTTTTCATCCAAAAGTATGCTATACTACGTTCAGAGAAGTTTTATGCAGCCTGACGGCCCGATCACCCGGCTGGCGCTTTTACAACGTTTCGCTGTTTGCTTTTATCGCAAGGCAAGAAATTAGTGCAACATTCAAACAGCATCTTTGCGATATGCAATTCAACGTTGTTGCTGTTGCATTAAAAAGTTGAATTGCAATAGGAAGGAGATCAATCATGGACGCTTCCCGTTATTTTGACGCCATGCACAACGCCATGTCCACCCAGCACGTCGGTGCACAGTTGCTGCTCACCATCCGTTTGCAGGACACCTGCGGCAACGATGCCTATCTTGAAGTAAAACAGCTGCCCGGGGAGCAAAGCGCCCTTGTGTGCTACTCCACCATGGGGCGGCGCTGCCTGAATTTTCAGCTGTTCCGCAAGGGCTGGCAGCTGTGCCACAATGCCGATGGGCAGCTGACCGGACGTTTTCCGTCCAGTGCCGACAGCCTGCTCAGCCAGACCGACTTCCGCGCCTACTGCCGGGAGGATCGGCTGGATGCCGCCCGCACCCAGCGCCTTATTGAGGAGCTGGGGCAGCGCGCCGGCACGAACTATGTTGGTATCATCCCGCAAAATGCCCGCACCGGCGCACAGATCACAGTCGAAAGCCACCTCGGCCGCGGCGCACGCTGGAGTTACTGGAGTCAGGACGCTTCCCCCTGCCTGCCGCTGGCCGCAATTTTGTACTGGCTGGCTGATTTTCTGGCCGGGAACGAGCGCCGTGCCTTGCAGTCTGACCCGCAGGCCGCTGCACTGGCTGCGCAGTGGCTGGCAAAGGACACCGCTGTGTTCTTCTGCCCCTCCCCTGCCCTGACGGTATCCTCTGCGACCGGTCATAGTGCCCCTGCTGCACGGCGCACCCGCCCCGCGCCGGTGCCTGCCGCACGCAGCAAGAGCTGGCAGAGCGTTCTTGCTGCCATGGCTGCGGTGTAAGCAAGACATCGTTATTTCAGCATGGTTTACATAAAAAGACGAGTGCATCGGCAAAACCGTGCACTCGCCTTTTTTCTTATTATCAAACAGCAAAAAAGCACCCCGCCAGCCGTTTCCGGTCAGCGGGGTGCTTGGTGCTTATAGTTTACGGTTCAGCTTACGCTGCACAGCACAGGGAGGAGATCACTCCTCGATGTAGCCGTACTGGAAGTACCAGTAGCCGTAGGGGCTGTGCCAGACGCCCTTCAGAGAAGAGCTCTGCAGCCAGAATTCGTTGTAGTAAGCAACGGGGATGCAGCCCATATCCTCCATCAGGATGTCCTCAGCCTTGTGCAGCTGTGCAAAGTGCTCGGCGACATCTGCAACCTTGGAAGCCTCCATAGCAGCATCGAAGTCAGGGTTGGAGTACTTACCATCGTTGTTGCCGTTGCCGGAGCAGAACAGCTCGATCATGTTGGAAGGATCGTTGTAGTCCATGACCCAGCCGTTACGGGCAACATCGTACTCGCCGGCACGGCGAGCAGCGGTGAAGGCAGACCACTCCATCTTGCTGATGGTCAAAGTGATGCCCAGATCGCCCCAAGTCTGCTGCAGGTACTCTGCCAGAGGCACATGGTAGCCGGAATCGTTGGTGCTGTACTCGATGGTGGGGTAGCCCTCGCCATTGGGATAGCCAGCCTCTTCCAGCAGCTTCTTAGCCTCGGCCATATTTGCCTCGTAGTCAGCTGCAATGTAGGGAGAACCGCCGTTTGCGTTGTCGTAGAAGTAGCCCTGCGCGTCCACGATGCTAGGGCCGACCAGGTTGGAAGCAGCAGAGTAGGTGCCCTGCATGATGGTGTTGGCAACGTAGTCGCGGTCGATAGCCAGAGCCAGAGCCTTGCGGACCTTGGCATCCTTGAAGGCATCGCGCTGCAGGTTCATGCTGACGTAATAGGTGCCCAGAATGGGGTCAACATAGAAGTCGCCGCCATCCTCTGCCTTGGTCAGGCTGGGGATCTCGTCGGTGGGCACGTCCTTGATCAGGACAGCCTCGCCGCTGTTATAAGCAGCGAAGCAAGCGGAAGAGTCCTCCAGCAGCAGCAGGGTGATGCTGTCGGAAACGATCTTAGAGCTATCCCAGCCGCCAACGTAGTTGGGGTTCTTGGACAGAACGATACGCTCGGAGGGGGTCCACTCGGTGATCATGTAGGGGCCGTTGGAGACGAAGGTCTCAGCGGAGGTGCACCATGCATCGCCGTTGGCCTCAACGGTAGCCTGCTGCACAGGGCTCATGGATGCGAATGCAGCCATCTTGTCGAAGTAGGAGCAGGGGTAGGACAGCACGATGGTCAGGGTCTTGCCGTCGTCGCTTGCCTTGACGTTCAGCGCATCGGGGTTGGGCTCTGCAGTGGGGTTGCCGTCTGCATCGGGGAAGCCGGCAGCTGCGTCAAAACCATCGATCATGCCCAGGCAGGTCTCTGCGTAGGGAGCTGCGGTGTCGGGGTTGACCATACGCTTGAAGGTGTACTCGAAGTCCTTAGCGGTCAGGTCGGTGCCATCGCTCCACTTCAGGCCGTCACGCATGGTGAAGGTCCAAGTCAGGCCGTCCTCGCTTGCTTCCCAGCTCTCAGCCTGGCCACCAATAACTTCGTTGTTCTCGTTGATGATCAGCAGGGGCTCGAAGATGGTGATGATGGTGTTGGCGCCATCAACAGCGCTGTTCAAAGAGGGATCCAGAGTCTCGGGGTTGGGGCCGTACTGGACGGTGAAGCCAGCGGTGTTGACACTGCCGGTAGAAGAGCCAGCAGCGGAAGAAGCAGAACCGGAGGTTGCGGTAGAACCGGACTTGCTGCCGCCACAGGCTGCCAGACCCAGAGCAGCGGCACCCACGCCTGCAACCTTGAGGAAATTACGACGAGAAATGCGTTTCATAATAATATCCTTCCCTTATATCAAATTTGAGTGTGCCAGGTTCCCCCAGCCGCCTCTATATTCGATCCGGTGCAAATGTACACCGGAGGAACACGAATGATTATAATGCGTTCTCATACCGGTTACAAGCCCAAAACTTGGACTGTAACCATTTTGTGACAACATTTCAGCGCTAAGTTGAATTGCTTTCACCTTTTACTGGTGTGAAGTGTTCTCACTTCACGCGGTCAAGGTGATGGCAGGCTGCCCAGTGGCCGGTGGAGACCTCCTTGAACTCGGGCACCTCGTTTGCGCACTGCTCGTCTGCATAGGGGCAACGGGTGCGGAAACGGCAGCCGGACGGCGGGTTCAGGGGGCTGGGCACATCGCCCTGTAGCACGATACGCTTGGACTGGCGGGCCGTAATGGGGTCTGCCACCGGAATTGCGGAAATCAGGCTGCGGGTGTAGGGGTGGATGCTGTGGGTGATCAGCTCGTAGCTGTCGGCCAGCTCCACCATCTTGCCCAGATACATGACGCCGATGCGGTTGGAGATGTGCTTGACAACGCTCAGGTCATGGGCGATGAACAGGTAGGTCAGACCCATCTCCTGCTGCAGATCCTCGAACATATTGACGACCTGTGCCTGAATGGAAACGTCCAGTGCAGAGACAGGCTCGTCACAAACGATGAACTCGGGGTTCACTGCCAGTGCACGGGCAATGCCCACGCGCTGACGCTGACCGCCGGAGAACTCGTGGCAGTAGCGGTTGGCATGCTCACTGTTCAGACCAACGCGCTCCAGCAGAGCGATGATCTTATCGTGGCGGTCCTTTTCATTCTCAGCCAGATGATGGATATCAATGCCCTCACCCACGATGTCGCCAATGGTCATGCGGGGATCCAGACTTGCGTAGGGATCCTGAAAAACGATCTGCATCCGGCGGCGGTAGGGCAGCATATCCACTGCGATCTTGTTGTCCTTATCGAACAGCAGGTTGCCGTCATAGTAGATCTTGCCGCCGGTGGGCTCGTACAGGCGCAGCAGGGTGCGGCCGGTGGTGGTCTTGCCACAGCCGGACTCGCCTACCAGACCAAGGGTCTCGCCCTTGCGGATGGCAAAGCTTACGTCATCCACAGCCTGAACGTACTTGCGGTTCTTGCCCACACCGCCGGCGGGGAAATACTGCTGCAGGTGCTGGACTTCGACCAGCGTCTTGTGTTCACTCATTCTGCCTTTTCCCCTTTCTCAAATGCAGCCTTCTGCTGCAGCCAGCAGTAGGTATAGTGGGTATCGCTGAGCTCGGTGCGCGGGGGCATCTTGCTCAGACAGATCTTCATGCAGTTCTTGCAGCGGGGCGCAAAGGGGCAGCCTGCCGGCGGATTCAGCAGGTCCACAGGGGTACCCTCGATAGGCACAAGGCGCTCGTGCTCTGCGGTGTTCAGCTTGGGGATGGAGTTGATCAGACCCTTGGTGTACTCGTGACCCGGCTGATAGAAGATCTCGTCGGTGGTGCCGTACTCCACGATGTGGCCGGCGTACATGACGGCGATCTTCTCACACATGGATGCCACAACGCCCAGATCATGGGTGATCATGATGATGCTCATGCCCAGCTTCTTGCGCAGATCCTGCATCAGCTCAAGGATCTGTGCCTGAATGGTCACATCCAGTGCGGTGGTGGGCTCGTCGGCGATCAGCAGCTTAGGCTCACAGGCCAGTGCAATGGCGATCATCACGCGCTGGCGCATACCGCCGGACAGCTCGTGGGGGTACTGCTTCAGACGCTTCTCGGGCTCATTGATGCCAACCAGCTCCAGCAGCTCCTTGGCACGTGCCCATGCATCGGCCTTGTTCTTATCGGTGTGCAGGCGGATGACCTCCACGATCTGGTTGCCGATGGTGTACACCGGGTTCAGGCTGGTCATGGGGTCCTGAAAGATGATGGAGACCTCGTTGCCGCGGATCCTGCGCATCTCCTTTTCACTCATATCGTTGATGTGATGGCCGTTGAAGTCCAGTGTACCGCCGATCAGGCGGCCGGGATAGGCCGTCAGGCCCATCAGGCTGTACGCCGTGACGGATTTGCCCGAACCGGACTCGCCCACGATGCCCAGCACTTCGCCCTCTTTCAGATGGATGGACACGCCGCCCAAAGCCTTCACTTCGCCCGCGGGGGTGAAGAAGGAAAGGCGCTCGTCCTTGATGTCTACCAAATATTCACTCATGTGTGCGTCCCTTCCTTTCGTTTAGTTTTTCAGCTTCGGGTCGAATGCATCGCGCAGGCCGTCGCCGAACAGGTTGAAGCTGAGGATGACGACGGAGATGGCGATGGCCGGCGCGAACAGGCGGTACGGATAGCTCTGCAGACCGTCGATGGCCGTGCTGGCCAGGCTGCCCAGCGATGGCATGGGCGCGGAAACGCCGATGCCCAGGAACGAAAGAAAGCTCTCGGTAAAGATGGCCGAAGGGATCTGCAGTGTGGTGGTGACGATGAGCGTGCCGATGCAGTTCGTCAGAATGTGCTTTTTGATGATGCGGCCCGTGCCGGCGCCAAGAGCGCGGGCGGCGGTGACGTACTCGCTCTCCTTCAGCGTGAGCACCTGGCTGCGCACGATGCGCGCCATACCCACCCAGTACAAAAGAGCGAATACGATCAGGATGCTGATGAGCGGCACGCCAATGATGTTGATCCAGCCGAAGCCCGGCTTTTCCGCCAGAGACTGCAGCGGGTATTTCAGCGTAGAGGCCAGCAGGATGATGATGAGCAGGTCCGGCACGGTGTAGATGATGTCCACGATACGCATCATGAACAGGTCTACCTTGCCGCCCAAAAAGCCGGCAACAGAGCCATAGACCGAGCCGATGAGCAGCACCAGCACGCTGGCCAGCAGGCCAACAGACAGGGAAACACGGGTGCCCATCATAACGCGGACGGCATAGTCGCGCCCCAGGGAGTCCGTGCCCAGAATGTGGGGAAACACCTTTTCGCCCGCGGCCATGGCGGCCTGCTCCGCCTCGGAATACTGCATGGGGCCCAGGTTCTCGCTGCCGCGGATCTGAGTGGCGTAATCGTAAGGGTAAAACGCCGGCACGATAAACGCCAGGATCAGCACGATGATCAGCACCGCAAGGCTCACCATGGCGATGGGGTTTTTCCGCAGACGGCGCAGACCGTCCTTCCAGAAGCTGACGCTTTCGCGCATGACGGACAGGCTTTCCTTTTCGGAATCGCTGGCGGGCGCAAAGTCGTCGACGTTGAGCTGCATGCTCAAGATCTGTTTTTTGTTTTCCATTCCTTCGCTCTCCTCCCGCTTATTTCAGCTTGATCCGCGGATCGATGATCTTGTACACGATGTCCACGATCACGTTCATCGTGATGATGAGCGTGGCCAGGAAGATCGTGGTTCCCATGATGACCATATAATCGCGGCCGGTGATAGAGCTGACGAAGCTGTCGCCCAGGCCCGGGATCGTAAAGATCTTTTCAACGTGAGCGTATAGGCCAAAGCCGGCCCCAGATAAGTGACGACAGGCAGAATGGCATTGCGCAGCGCATGCTTAAACAGGCTCTTGCCCTGGGAAAGACCCTTGGCGCGGGCGGTGCGCATGTAATCCTGCCCCAGCACATCCAGCATGGAAGAGCGCATCAGGCGGCAGATGTACGCCGTGGGGTAGAAGCCCAGAGCGATGACCGGCATAATATAGTTTTTCCAGCCCGTAAGGCCGTAGGACGGCAGCCACCCCAGCTTCAGGCTGAATATATACAATAATATGGTACATACAACAAAGCTCGGCACCGCGATGCCGCAGGTGGCAATAACAATAATGACGTTGTCGATCCACTTGCCGCGGTTGAGCGCCGCCACACTGCCCAGCACCACGCCCACGACGACGGCAATGGCCAGCGC
>ERZ772812.1573-NODE-1573-length-16464-cov-8.219087_pt1 | contig 16464 bp, 18 predicted proteins | sample MGYA00511343_ERZ772812 | MGnify/ENA primary metagenome ERZ772812 (study PRJEB29015, sample SAMEA2737706) | human gut metagenome | biome: human gut; feature: human-associated habitat; material: faeces | place: China | collected 2012 ...
GTGCGAAAAGCGGCTGCGACAAATGGCACGATTACGAGATGTCGGTTGCGCCTTACGATAAAGATAAGCCTATTTATTATGAATTTACATCGTGCCCGGCAGCGGAGTTTGCTATAAGGCACGGTCTTACGGATATTATGCCCGCCCTGTGTAATGTGGACTTTGCGTCTATGGAGTTGCTCCATGCAAGGCTTATACGGACGACTACCTGCGTGAACGGCTGCCGGTGCGACTATACCATCTGCGGCGATAAGGATCCGTACGTAAAGTCGCATCCCGAATATCGGGATGAGGCGGGCTTCAGGAGAAACAAATAAAAACGCAATGCAAAGGCGGTGAAACAAATGGAAACTTTTCTTGGAATCATGATTCCTTTCTTGGGTACAACGCTGGGCGCGGCCTGCGTGTTCTTTATGAAAAAATCCCTTGGCGATCTGGTGCAGCGCGCCCTTGCCGGCTTTGCCGCCGGGGTGATGGTGGCAGCGTCCATCTGGAGCTTGCTGATCCCCGCCATTGAGCAGTCGGAGGGCATGGGCAAGCTGTCCTTTCTCCCCGCCTTTATCGGATTTTGGGTCGGCGTGCTGTTTTTGCTCCTGCTTGACCGTTTGATTCCCCATCTTCATGTGGGAAGTGAACAGGCCGAGGGTCCGAAAAGCAAGCTCGGGCGCACCAGCATGATGGTGCTGGCTGTTACCTTACATAATATCCCGGAGGGAATGGCAGTCGGCGTGGTGTATGCAGGCTTTCTTTCGGGAAATACGAAGATTACTGCGGCAAGCGCACTGGCACTGTCCCTCGGCATTGCCATTCAGAATTTTCCCGAGGGTGCTATAATCTCCATGCCGCTCCGGGCGGAGGGGGAACGCAAGGGTCGAGCGTTTCTCGGCGGCGTGCTTTCCGGCGTTGTCGAGCCTATCGGCGCGGTGCTGACGCTTCTCGCCGCGCAGCTTGTGATCCCGGCGCTGCCGTATCTGCTGAGCTTTGCAGCGGGGGCCATGCTCTATGTGGTAGTGGAGGAGCTGATCCCGGAAATGTCGCAGGGAAAGCACTCCAACATCGGCACGATTTTCTTCGCCGTGGGCTTCAGCGTCATGATGACGCTGGACGTGGCGCTGGGGTAGATTCGGTAGCGCACATTCTTTCGAACTGGGCTCCGCCCAGGAAGGCGCTGCGTTTTTGCAGGCTATTCGCATACCCCGCGACACAGCCGCCACCGCTCTTCGAGCTCCTATCCATGCGTCGACTTGTATAATCGTCCCCTCGGAGACCGAAGGAGAGAGACGGCATGGACGCATTCGCATGGGCGGAAGAGGCGACTGGGAAACTGAAGACAGGATTCGGAGAGCGCTTGCGATTCGTCGGAATCCAGGGGAGCCGCGCTCGAGGCGAGGCGCGCGAGGACAGCGACATCGACCTCGTGGTGCTGCTCGACCACGTGGACGCCGATGATCTCGTGCGCTACCGCGCTATCGTGCAGTCGATGCCGCGCAGCGAACTCGCCTGCGGGTTCGTCGGATCCGAGCGCGCGCTCACCGCATGGCCGCGCCACGAGCTCTTCCAGTTCTACCACGATACGCACGCCATCTTCGGCGCGCTCCCCGATGTCAGACCGTTCACGGAGGCAGATGCCCTGGAGGCGGCGCGGATCGGCGCATCGGGGATCTACCACGCGATCTGCCACGCCTGCGTCTTCGACGGCGACGCCGCCGACGGCATCCTGGAATCGCTCTTCAAAGGTGCGTTCTTCACGCTGCAGGCATTGCAGTTCGTCCGAACGGGCGCCTACCCCCGCACGAAAGCCGAGCTCGCCACGCAGCTCGAAGGCGACGAGGCGCGCATCCTCGAGGTCGGCCGCGACTGGCAAGCCCACCGCCCGAAAGACGACGTTGAACGCCGAGAGCTCGTTGGCCTGCTCCTACGCTGGTCGGAAGGCGTCATCACCGAATAGCAAAATGAGAAAAAGTGACTGTCCCTTTTTCTCATTCCCCTTTCCCGAACGCTTCCCAGAGCAGCGTCACGATGCCGCAGAGCAGCGCGCCCGCCGGCCAGGCGACCCAGAACCACATGGCGGAGGTGCCTTCGGGCTCGAACGCGCTGGGGTCGGACGCGGTGAGTGCGGGAGCGAACAGGAGCGCGAGGCCGACGATGGTCGCGACGATCATGATGGAGCCGCACACCGCGCCGAGCTTCTTGCCGTGACGCTTGCGGGACAGCAGCGCGTCTCTCGCCTCGACATCCACCTGAGCGTTCACGATGTCCTCGATCTCGAGCTCGTCGGCGACGTCCTTGTTGTACTCCGCAATGTTCGTGCGTCCGAGAAGCATCCCGTAGTGCACGATATTCCACACGCCGAGCGCGATGAAGAGCAGCAGGAAGAACAGCGCGTAGTTCTCCGCCCGCTCCTCGAGCATGAGCATGCAGCCGATCCCCGCGACTATGAACGCCAAGCCGGCGATGAGCCCGCCCGAGAACGACTTGCGGGCGCGGGCGCGGTCGTCCTCGGTGTAGAAGTCCTCCACGTACGGATGCGCCTTCACGAAGGCGAAGTGCGCTATGCCGGCGGGCACGAGGAACACGAGCCCCGCGAGCGCAGCTGCCAGCACGATGATGACGAACAGGACATCGCGGCCGTTGTGCGTGCCGAGATCGATCGCGCCCTCGAAGAAAAACGCGATCGCGACGCCCACGAGGATGGCGGCGATGCCTGTGGGCACCTTCCACGCCATCATGCGCTGATGCTCGTCGTATCCGCACACGTCCGACGGCGGGCCGGACGGCACCGAGGGCGAGCCCTCGGCAGACGCACGCCCAGCGAGGTTGCCCTTCACCAGGTCGTCGAGCGAGCATCCGAAGATGTCGCATATCTTCAGGAGCTTGTCCATCTCGGGATAGGAGCGCTCCGCCTCCCATTTCGTCACCGACTGGCGGGACACCCCCAACAGCATCGCCAGCTGCTCTTGCGTCATGTTGCGCTCGGCGCGCAGGGCCTGCAGGTTGTCGCGAAAGCTCACGGCTTATCCCTTCGTGGCGCGCGACGCGCGGTCGGGACGCTTGACGCGGAGCGGCTCACCGCATCGTTGCGCCTTTCCACATCGCGCAGGTCGGTCGTCTTCATGTCGGCGGAGTCCATTGTGAGGTATCCGTGCGCTCCGATCCACCAACCGCAGGCTTCTTTTTGCTCGAATCTAAGGCGCCTTACGGTTGCAAAGGCCTGATCAGGACGCGGTTTGCGAAATCATTCACTTTCAGGCGAAAAAGTGCATTTCAGAAAAGGGGCTCCTTTATCTTTGCGCTCACTCTCATTAGTCTACATTCGTTCCCGCCTTGTCGGTCGGAATGCACCCGCTGACATACTCGGATCAAACGAAACCCTCGGCGAGAAAGAAGGCAGCCATGACGAGTCCCGATCAGAAAAGCATCGAGCTCAACGACGTCGATCTCGATGCGGTAGCGGGCGAACTGATGCTCGAAGAGATGTACGAGAAGATGAAAGAAGAGCTCGATTCCGGCGTCGAAGGCCGCTTCCTCGACGGCACGGGCGATGTAGAGCCCGAGGTGAATGGCTTCTAACGGCTTCCCCCGAAGCAGATGCGCGATCAGATCATCTAGTACCCTCAAAGCTGAAACGAAGGCGCTGTCGACGTGGTACGCGGCTGCGACGACGGCATTTTCGCATAATTCAGTCAGCGTTCCTTTCGTGTTCTCGGCGAGGCAGAGCAAACTCCCTGCTTCGTCAAGGCGGCCTTCTTCATCACGTCTGCCAGAATGAGTAAAAGGGACAGCCCCTTTTACTCATTAATCTATTTCGCTCTTTTCCCCACCCATCATTGAAACAAAGGCACACGGCCAAGAAGGAAGTCTTCAACCGGAAACGCGTCCGACCCGATGACGAGCGCATACGTTCCCGGGAATTCCCGCACGAACGCGCCGAGCCCCCTCGTGCCCTTCACGCGCCCGCTCTTCACCTCGATCGCCGTGCGGCGGCGCCCCTGCGACACGACGAAATCGACCTCGTTTCCTCCTTCGCGCCACCATCGAACCTCGAAGTGCTCGTGTTTCGCCTGTGCCAGAAGGTACGCGCCGATAGCCGATTCGACCACGTGACCGCGTCGCTCCCCGTCGCCGAGAAGAACCTCGCGGCCCTCCCCCGACGACGCGGTCATAAGGGACGTGTCATGCACAAGCAAACGCGGCGAACTCGACTTCGCCTTGAGGATCTTTTCGTCGTACTTCTTGATACCCGAAAGAAGCCCCGCTGCTGAAAGCAAATCGAGGTAATGGGCGATCGTGTCAGTGTTCCCGCGGTCGTCCAGTTGACCCAGGAGCTTGCGATAGGAGACCTCTTGGGCAGAATACACAGCGCCTACCTCGAACAACGCCCGCAGAAGCGCGGGCTTGCGCACCGTCTCCATTTCTAGAACATCCTGGGTGATGGTCGGCTCGATAATGGATCCGCGCAGATAATCGAGCCAACGATTCTCGTCGTCCTTTATCGCCGCTGCGCCGGGATACCCCCCGAAATAGAGGAAATCGTCGAGCGAGTACCCGAATGCCTCCCTGCATTCGGCGAACGACCACTGCGTCGAATGCAGGGTTTCGAACCGCCCCTTGAGCGACTCCGCCATGCCCGCGCGCAGCATGAGCGTCGATGAGCCCGTAATCACTACTTTGAGATTGCGCCCAAGGCGAGTGTCCTCGTCCCAAAGATACTTCACCGTCGATGACCACTCGGGCACTTTCTGGATCTCGTCGAGCGAAAGGATGGCCTCGTCGCCCTGATCGAGCAGCGCCCGCCCTTCGTTCCAAACTTCTTCGAGCTTTTTCGACCGCCTGTCGCGCGGGCGGTCGAACGAGAACTCGACACGTGGCGCATTGGAATACGCAAGCGCCTGCGAAACGGCCGTGCTCTTTCCCGTCTGGCGCGGTCCTTCGACGATCTGAAGAAAGCGGCGCGGTTCTGTAAGACGCGCCGCAAGCGTTTTCACGAAATCGCGTTCGTACATGCCTTCTCCTTGTCCGATATGGAAAAATAACCTATCAAATATTGATAATCACGTTTTTGATAGCATATCTTATCATTTTTCTAGCCTAGTAAGGGCGCGATTCTCCCTTTGACGCCAAAGCCGAAAAATGTAATATATATCTTGCATGCAAAATATATATTACATTTTCAGGAGTTAGACGGAATGCCTCTATCGGAAGACGAAAAGAACACTCGGATGAGGGACGCGCGCATCACCCGCGGCCTCTCCCAGCAAGAGCTTGCGGCCTTGGTCGGCGCCACGCGCCAGACCATCGGCCTCATCGAAGCGGGGCGTTACAACCCAAGCCTCAAGCTCTGCACCGCCATTTGCAAAGCGCTCGACAAGACGTTGAACGACCTGTTCTGGAAAGAGGGAGAATGACGATGATTGGCCTTATCCGAAAATGGAACGAGATCATAGGCCCGAAGGACGAGCGCCTCGAAGCGGAGGAGAACAAGGCGACGAATGCCGCGATCCCCATCCTCTTCATAGGGTCGATCCTGAGCATGTATTACTGGATGATGGTCGAACAGGTCGCGCGCACCGCCGAAGCGCCCGTGTTCACGCCGCTCGGGGAATCCGTCTTCCCCGTCCATTTCCTGCTTGCAGCGACGGTTCTCATTACAGGCATCGTCTACCTGGGCGTGCTGATGCGCAACGGGACGATATCGACTCGCAGCCGCTACGCCGAAGTCGACCGCATTCCATGGGGATACGTCGCAGCGACGGCATTGCTTTGCGGAGCATGCCTCGCCGTCCTGACCTGCGGAATGCGCATCTTGGCGGAGATCCAGATCGTCGGTGTCGAAAGCGTTTTATGGATCGCCGACATCGCCGTCGGAATGGCGTTCTTCGCCATCGGCTTCGTCGCCTGCTTCGCCGTCACTGCACTCGTCATCCGCAACGCCATCAAGCGCCGCCTCGCGCTGGAGGCCGAACTGCAGGATTAGCGGCAGAAAAACGAGAAAAGGAGTCTGACCCCTTTTCTCATTCTGGGACAACGCGCTGCGCGCCCGTTGCCCCGTTCATGTTATCCGTCGCCCTACTTCAGCTCAAAAGCTTTCGGTGGCCTAGATCGTCATGAGGCCGACCCGCCCGCTTCTGCATTTCGGGCAACCCACGACCGGCTTGCGGCCGAGAGGCACCAGCACGTAGAAAGAGTATCCGCAATCCCCGAAGGTCGCTCGCATCCTTTGCGAGGGGTAGATCATCACTCCGCCCGTTGCGTCGGCCAGCTCCTCGTCGGAAAGAACCATCTCCTCATCGGAAAGGATCTTGTAATCGACGGATTCTTCGTTCGGGATCTTCTCGTTAGCCATGATTGCTCCTCCCTTTAAAACAGTATGCCGCGTCCCTCGTTGTCCTCGTCCCCGGCAGGCAACGACATCCGTCGGCCATGCCTGCTTCCCCTAGCGCGCCGCGAACCGCAGGCGCGCAGTGCACCTTCGCTTATCTGAACTGCGACGATGGGTAATACCCCTCTTGGATCATCCTCATGAAATGCGTTTCGACGCTGGAGCTCCCGCAGTAATCGCAGTTTGCGTTAAGACCGCTGACCATGTACTCGTAGCCGGAATTCCTCTTCACGTAGCTCGAGCCGCAGTTGCTGCATCGCACGCGCCACTCCACAAGATCCTCCCAATGGATTTTCTCGGGATAGAGACCGCCCGTTGCGCCACCGGAAATCTCGGCAATCTCCGCGTCTCTCAGCTCGACCTCGCCGGCCGGTTCCGGCATCTTGCCCGTGGCATCGTGTTCGGAATTGCTCATCGCGCTCTCCTTCGCTTTGAATAGCCGACGTATGGGTGCCGTGCGAACGGCCTAGTAGAACTCGGCGAAGTCTTCCCATCCGCATTTCTTGCAGCGCGCCCAGAGTTTGTTATTGGCGCGCCCAGCCGATGAGATCCCAATCTTCGCCGCCGCATTGCCAGCACCGCAGCTTATCGACGCTGCCACCGTCGAAATGCTGGATCACCGTGATGCCGCCTGAGGTCTGCTCGAGATCTTCGTCGGAAAGCTCGGCGAACGAGCTCTCGTCGATGGGCTTGCCGTCGGCGAGCAGGCCGTGCTCGCCCTTCGTGATCTTCACCATGATGTCTCCTTAATTTGGAGACGGGAGCGCTTGCTTGCGCCTCGACTTGGTTATACGGAACGGAAGCCCGAGCATTGCGAGGCATGGGAACCAATAGACGCTTTGAGGAGTGAATGCGAGTTTGCGACCTGCACACCGTGAAAAACTGAGGACGCGATAAAGAGACGGTCGCTATCCCGCATTGCACCGATGCAAAAAAGAGGCCGTTCCCCCTATCGCGTCGTCTATTCGGACGGTCGCGCCGAGCGCACTGCATGCTACCATGGTTGCACGTCCCCGTCGAAAGGACCAGCTATGGCCTCATCCTCCAAGCTGCGCACGCTCGTCGGCATCGTCGCCGCTCTCTTTCTGGCTATCGCGCTGACGGGCTGCTCATCCGCAGGAAGCGACACAGCGTCAACCGAGCAAGACGCCGCTTCGCAAACCGAAACGGCTTCGCAAGCCCAAACCGCCGAGCAAAGCTCCGCCAACGGATCTGACGAATCCACCGACACCGAAGGAACCGACATGCAGCCCTCCTCCGAATTCATGCAGATCGCGATCGGCGAAGCCTACCAGGGCATCCAGGCGGGCGACGGCGGGCCGTTCGGATCGGTCATCGTGAAGGATGGCGAGATCGTCGGCCGAGGCCACAACCGCGTGCTGGCGAACAACGACCCCACCTGCCACGGCGAGATGGAGGCGATCCGCGACGCGTGCCGCAACCTGGGCACGCACGATCTGACGGGCTGCGAGCTCTACACCACCGCCGAGCCGTGCCCGATGTGTTTGGGTGCGGTCCTCTGGTCCAACATGGATGCCGTCTACTACGGCTGCACGCGCGAGGACAGCGCCGAGATCGGCTTCCGCGACGACGCGTTCTACCGCCAGCTCAACGGCGAGGAAGAGACGGTGAGCCTGCAGGAGTTCGACCGCGACACCTGCCGCCAGCTTTTCGACGACTACGCCGCCGGCAACGCCCAGCGCTACTGATCCGATAATTATCCGGGATGCAAACCCCGCTTAGGATGATTTGATTGTTATCCCAGATAGATCAACATCTTAAGCATTTTCGCAGATGGCATGGAACAAGCTTTCCACTTCGTTAGGGTTGGTCAAAAACATTCAGAACCCGGAGCATCTTCCATCCATCGGCCCCTTAGCTTCAGGATGGAGTGCATGGCTGTCTCCATATCACGAGCTGAATCGCAATTGATCAGCAAAGCAATTCGAGGTATTTCCGGACAAGCAGTTCCTGCCCGATCTATTATCCTGCCAATTGCATTCCCATTTGACATTCCCACCTTGCAAGGCCATACATCAGACCTGTTCAGAGCAGCTAATTGCCTGTATGCGTCATAATAATATACGTAAACTGAACCCGTCCCATCGCCTAGGGTTTTCTCAACTTCAAATGACCTGGTAGATCTACTACTATCTTCTTCTACTACTTTGCCTTCGTCATATGATTCGATTGAAGTGGTTTTATGTCGTAATAGCCAGACACCATATCCCGGGTTAGATAGTGATTCCCTGAGAAACCCTTGCGTGGCTTTCTTAAATACGGAGGCATAGCTGGATTTTCCGGCAACTCCACCATGATCAATATGGTATTTCACGATAGTAGATATGGCATCTTGTCGATTAAACTGTTTTCCGTCATACAAGGCAATAAGAAGATTCGCGAACACATTTGGCGTGAGTTCTAGCCTTGAATATCTATAGCTGCCATCATCTGCGCACAAAGACGCATCGCGCTCGATCATTACGAAACTCCAATCGATTCCGTTCAAACGCAATATCGACACGACCTGCTGCCATGAGAGCCGAATCGAGATCCCATCCACCTTACTCAAACCCCGAAAAGGCGGCAGCAACAAAACTTTACCTTCTGTCTCCTTTAATTACAAAGTTCTTTTGCCTGCACCCCTGATGAACACAACAACAGACAACCAATCCCTCTGTAAATGATTAACAACGGACATGGCAAAAATGGCAAAACTCCGTAGCCCCTATCTTCATCTTGACAATAGAATGTGTAGCGATATATCTACTGACGGGAGTTCCATCGTGTTGAGATCATCATACTGCTCGATTGCCGCTTTTGCCTTCATCGCCGCAACATGTCTTTTCGGATGCGGGTCGCAGCCCTCCGGTCAGGACGGCGCAATCGGTGTTGAGCGGATCGACGGCACTGTGATCTTCGAATAGACGATCTCCCCCAACAAGGATTACACGAGCTCCGAAGACGATATCGTCTACTACACCGTCCGCGTGATGCAAGATGGCTCCGGCACGGCGACAGTCTCCGCGGAGTCGAACTCGGGCTTCTTCGACCCGGTAAGCTACCAGGTCGAATGCGACGGCGATCTGACCGCCGACGATGTTTCGGTGAAATGGACCACTCTCATGGGCAACCCGGAACCGAGCGAAGACGATCAGATCGCCATTGCCGTCGTATCCGTGCAAACCGCCGACGACATCGTGGACGAGCGAAAAATCAACTTCGTCACCAGAGCTCTTGAAATGGCCGCCGAGGCGATCCCGGCATAACACGAGGCGGGGAAACTCCTCGCTCCGTCTTGCCTTGCCCTACCTTGCTTTGCCTTGCCTTGCCTCGTCCTTCCAACCTACGACATTTACCAGCTGTCCAGAAACCGCAGCTATCTCGTCTTCTTCCCAGACCCATTGTCCAGAAACCGTGATTCTGCGTACTTCTTCCCAAACCGAACGCTCCCAGACCGTGTTCTGAGGCTTTCTTGACAAAACAGCCCTCAGAAAGCCTCTTGTCTGGGTAGAAGTGCGCAGAACCCACCCGCAAACATCGAATAGCGGGAAGAACGCGACAAAACGCGCGATTCTGGACAAACCGCGGGTCAGATATCGAAACGCTACCGATCGTCCTCTCCCGAATGCATCAGCTGCACGAGCGCGAGGCAGGCGACGCCGACGCCGAGCAAGCCGAGCGCGTTGCGGGGCTCGACTTCGTCCATGATCGTGAGCGCCACGACCCCAACGCCCATCGCGAGGGCGACCGCCTTGAGCACCAGCTCAACCAAAGCCGCCGCCTTCTTGCGCGTGGCGTCGCTCTCCGTGGCCGCCTCCTGCGCCGCTGTTTTGGCCTGGAGCAGCTCATCGACGGAAGTACCGAGCTCCTCGGCAAGCTTGGGGAGCGAGGCCACATCGGGGATCGACAGATCCCGCTCCCACTTGGAAACCGCCTTGTCGGTGACGCCCATCTTCCGCGCAAGATCGAGCTGCGTCATACCTTTCTCCGCGCGGAGCATGCGAACCATCTCGCCGAAGCTAAGCTGTGCCTGCTGTGCCATGATCGTCCTTTCATCGTGGTGGAACGGCCCGCCCCAATCGTTCCACGCACGGCTTTCGCGCTCAACCGACCGTCGGTCGAATTGCCTCTACCGCCAGTTTATCTGTAGTTGAGCGTCATTGAGCAGGACGTTTGCCTATCGAACGCGAAAACGCAACTGCCTCTTTCTCGAGTCACACGCAAGCGTGGATCGCGTCGCGGAGGAATTGGGTCGCGCCGGGAGCCACCGCATCGTAGTAGGCGCGGAAGCGCTCGTCGGCGAGGTAGCCGTCGGCCAGACCCTTGTGCGCCTCGGGCGTGTACAACCCGTCGGGCCAGTACATGCGCAACCAATGCCCATGCATCGCCACCAGCTTGCGCGCCTCGGAACCCTCCACGTCGCCCGCCTCCATCGCGCGGCGCAGTTGCTCGTTGATGGCGAGCGCCAGCTCGTCGGCCTGCATATGGGCCGCCTCACCCATCGCGACGTATCTCTCGTTGGCGGCGTCGACGATTTCGTCACCGTACGCCGCACGGATCTCCTCACCGTAGCGCTCCTCGTTCTCGCCCACCTCGCGCCAGCGCTTCAGATGCGGCAGCAGCGTTGCCATAAGCGACACCGCCTCATCGAGCGACACCCCGAGCGCTTTAGCCTCCATGGGCGCCGTCGCTTCGATGAACTCGTCCATCGTCATGCCCTTCGCGGTGAAGTCGCCGTGATCGTAGCAGTACTTGCAGAAGTCCGCGCTCCTCGAGCCGTCCGCCTCGGTGCCGCGCATCTCCTCCTCCGGAATCGGCATGCTGCAGCATTGGCAGTAGTAGCTCATCGGCATGTCGAAGAAGCGCTCGAGCGGCACGCCGAAGGTGACGCAGATGAGCTTCACCATATCGATGCCGGGTGCGGTCTCGCCCGTCTCCCAACGGCTGACCGCCTGGCGGGTGACGTAAAGCCTGCGCGCCATCTCCTCCTGCGTGATGCCCGCCTCCTTGCGGATGGCGACGATGGTGTCTTTGATGGGCATGGCCTCTTCCTTTCGTCGATCGTCCGTCATGGGCACATTGTCCCCGAGCAGATGGACGCTCCGCAAGAAACAGCCCGTTGCGTCGCCGCGGAGACGCGCGTTCTTGCACCTGATCGCCTCGAATAATGGGTGTGCTTCGTGCAAGTTTGGGGACAAACGTCAAACTTGCGCACCGGACCGCCTCAAGGCAGAATAGAGGGGCCCGGATCATCTCCGAGCCCCTTTTGAAATACGTTGTCGGCAGGATGTTTGTTTCGCCCTGCTCCTCGATCAAACACCGGTTGTCTAACGCTCTTCGCGGTAGCCAGCCCTCTCCGCACGAATTCTGGCGTCGCACTCTCTGCAGAACCACGGCGGCTCGGACATCATAGATGTCTCACAGATGTAATCAGCACCGCACTTGGAGCATTGGACGTGCCAGATCTGCGCCACGAGCCTACCACCCGACACCTGAGAGGTCGTCGTTATCCAGGCGCTCGACATCTTCGGGCATGCGCTTGTTGTCTTCCATTGCCGCCTCCTTCAACTCATCGTCGCTCTTCCAAAGAGAACTTCTGTCCTCGCAACCAACACACTACCGCTCCATCGGCTTGCCGTGAGCCAAAACAGAATGAACAGGCATGTGAACAGAGCGAATGTCAGGCTGGAAAGCCCGGCGATAGATTGGATGAACCACGCAGGCTTCGGAATCTGCGAGCACCTGGAGCTCGCCCCACGTTGCTGCTCGGGGCTCGACGAGCAAGGGAATCCCCGCCCGTCCCGCATATGAAGCTCGTGGATACCGTCCCGATGGAGCGATCCATCTGGCAAAATGTGAAAAAAACGATTGCCCCTTTTCCGCACCCTAGGAGGTTTTGTGCGCACGCCGAAATCGCGTTTGCCGAAAGATTTTTCGCTGGAAGACCGCCTCGTTGGTTGTGCGCAGGCGGTGGAACGCAGCCCGGAAGCCTGGCGCGGCGGATGGCACGCGTGGAAACCGGCGACGGCAGGCAGTCCCGTCGATGACGGCAACCCCGCCGCCGGCGCCGCTGCGACCGACGACTCCCCCGCCTCTACGCCGCGCGCACCCTACGACCGCGTCCTGCTCGATCTGGGCTGCGGCAAGGGCGAGTACACCGTCGCCTGCGCGCGCCTCCATCCCGAAACGCTCTACATCGGACTGGACGTCGAGGGCGTCTGCGTCATGCGCGGTGCCGAGTTGGCGCTGGCGGAAGGCGTTTCGAACGCTGTGTTCGTCTGGACGGACGACCCCGACCTGGCCACGCTGTTCGCGCCGGGCGAGGTCGACGGCATCCTCATGAACTTCCCCACGCCGTTCCCCAAGAAGAAGAAGGCGCACCTGCGCCTGACGCACCTCGATCGGCTGATGGCCTACCGCAGCATCCTCGCCCCCGGCGCATCCGTGCGACTGCGCACCGACAGCCTGCCCTTCCGCGATTTCTCGCTCACGCAGATCGAGCTTGCCGGCTACAACCTGATCTGGAACACCGACAATGTGCGCGCGCTGTTCCCCGACGAGCCGCTGAGCGCCTACGAGGCCAAGCTCACCGCCCAAGGCGCCGTCGTGTGCGGATTCGAAGCCGTGCCGGGACCCGCGCCCGATCGCGTCGAGCAAACCGCGCCGCTCAGCCTGGTAAGCTACCTGCCCGAGAACATCGAGGACATGGGCTACATCCCCCACGGGATGCAGGGCTGCGTCGCCAACATGCGCGGCCGCCGCGCCAACCGCCGCGCGAAGGGTCTGCCCGACTGGACGCCGCCCGTCGTGTGAGCGAGAGCGCGAAGTCGACCCTCCGACAAAGCCCTGAGCAGAAAAACCGCATCCCTGCTCCAATTATCGCGCATTTTGCATAGCAGCAACGAGTCCTAGCTATCGAAGCACCCGCGACCCCGGAAAAGCCCTCCGCAAAACCCCAGGTCGCGAGTTTTCGCACCAACCCGCTTGCCAAGAGCGAGCTTTGGCGATTGCGCAAAATGTACGAAAACTGGAGTCGAGACGGAGCAATCGCGTCCGAGACGCATGTCCGCGCTTCGATCCGGCGTGATGAGAAAAAGTGACTGTCCCTTTTTCTCATCACGCCGCTAGCGGAATGCGGATTGCCGCGCATCCGCCGCTTGCCCGTTCCGCCTTGTCGCAAACCTTATGATAGAAGCATACAAGAGAAGTGGAGAAAGGCTTGCCATGGCAGACACCGTCTCAGTGCATCGGGGGGCAGCGTGGCATATCCAGGCGTTGTACGTGCGCGTGCTTTTGCGCCTGCTGCCGCTGCTCATCACCATCTTCCGGCACGTGTCGCCTAAGATCCGCACCGAGATCGACTACCTGCAACCGGGATATACCTTCCAGCTGAGCGTCCAAGGCACCGACCTTGCCGGCACGTGCCGCCGCACCGAGGCGGGTTCGTTCAAACGCGTGCCGCCCACCCGCATCGCCCGCGACGTCGAGCCGGGCAGCGGCCAGCCCTCCACCGATCCGCAGGCCGTCACCGTCGACTACGTCATCGACTTCCGCTCGCTGCCGTTCGCGTTCCGCTGCTTCTCGGGCGGCGAGACGCTCAAAGAGGCGTTGGCCGAGCGCGCGTTCTCAACCCGCGGCCCCAACGACACGGGCGTCGCCCTCACCTATATGTTCACCGCGCTGCTGAGGATGTTCTTCGGCTGGCGCGCCGCCTACCGCAACGCCCCCAAAGCGCAACGCCGCGCCGCGTAGCGCCCCGCGAGAAAGAAGACGCCATGACCACGGGTTTCGAATTCCACTGCCCCACCAAGATCATCTGCGGGCGCGACGCGCTTGACAAGCTGCCCGTCGAGCTGCAGTCCCAAGGCATGAGCCATCCGCTGGTGATGACCGACGCCGGTCTGGTGAAGCTGGGCGTCGCCGCCAAGCTCACCGGCGTGCTCGATGCCGCCGGCGTCGCCTACGACGTGTTCGACCAGGTGCCGCCCGACTCCTCGATGGACGTCGTGAACGAGGTGGCGCACCTCTACCAGCAGCGCGGCTGCGACGGGTTCGTCGCCATCGGCGGCGGCTCGGTCATCGACACCGCCAAGGGCGCCGCGGCCTCGCTGTCCTGCGAAGGCGTCGACTTCGCCACGCTGCAGGGCGCCGAGATCCTCACGCGCGACATGCCGCCGTTCATCGCCGTGCCCACCACCGCGGGCACCGGCAGCGAGGTGACGCTGGTCGCCGTGGTCGCCGACACGCACAAGCACGCGAAGCTCTCGTTCACGTCCTACAAGCTGGTGCCGCATGCCGCCATACTCGATCCGGCGCTCACCGCCACGCTGCCGCCCAAGCTCACCGCCACCACCGGCATGGACGCCCTGACGCACGCCGTGGAGGCCTACACCTCCATCCAGAAGAACCCTGTGTCCGACGCGTTCGCCGTCAAGGCGATCGAGCTCATCGCCGCCAACCTGCCGCGCGCCTGCGAGCAGGGCGACGACGTGGAGGCGCGCACGAACCTGGCGCTGGCATCGCTCATGGCGGGCGCCGCGTTCAGCAACGCGATGGTCGGCATCGTCCACGCCATCGGCCACTCGCTCGGCGGCCTGTGCCACGTGCCGCACGGCCAGGCGATGATGATGCTGCTCCCCCATTGCGTGCGCTGGAACCTCGACCACGGCGTGCACGTCGGCGTCTACGGCGAGCTGCTGGGATATCTGGATCCCGCGCGCAACGCCCAGCTGGCGCACGCTTCCGCCGCCGAGCGCGACGAGGCGGTCTGCGAGGCGCTGTTCGCGCTGAACAAGGGTTTCCACGAGAAGCACGGCGTGCCGCTCACCCTGCGCGAGCTGGGCATCGAGCGCGACCAGCTGGAGGCCGTGGCCAAGCAGGCGCGCTACGACGGCGCCGCCCTCTACAACGCCACGGAAGTGACGATCGAGGATGCGATGGAAATCCTCGAAGCAGTGTACTGATCGATTCGATCTGAAATCGCAGTCCCCGCTCCGTGGCGGGGTCTCGCGCGCAGTATCCGCACGAGCCGAAACGCCCAGTGGGCGTTTCGTGCGAGCTCAGGACCTGTTTGAGCACGAGGCCCCGCCACGGAGCGGGGACGGACAGGAAAGGATCCCCTATGATCGATACCCCCCTCTACAACGGCGTGGCGGACGTCGAAGCCGCCGCGCAGAAGATGCGCGACTTCTTCTTGACGGGCGCGACGATGCACGTGCCCTACCGCCGCCAGGCGCTCGAGAAGCTGCGCAGCTGGCTGCGCGCCAACGAACAGCGCGTGCTCGACGCCCTGCAGCAGGACCTGGGCAAAGCCCCGTTCGAGGGCTACGCCACCGAGCTGGGCATCGTCTACGACGAGATCACGATGATGCTCAAGCACCTCAACAAGTGGTCGCGCCCCAAACGCGTCGCCTCGCCGCTCGTGCACTTCCACTCCACGTCGAAGGTCTACCCCAGCCCGCTGGGCGTGGTGCTGGTGCTCTCGCCGTGGAACTACCCGCTGCAGCTGACGCTCATTCCACTAGTGGACGCCATCGGCGCGGGCAACTGCGTGGCCATGAAGCCGTCGAAGACCTCGCCGCACACGTCGCAGTTTCTGCGCGATATGTGCCGCGAGCTGTTCGACCCGCGCTACGTGTACTGCTGGCACGGATCAAACGACATGAACGACTGGCTGTTGCAGGTGGAATTCGACAAGATCATGTTCACCGGCAGCCCGCGCGTGGGGCGTGAGATCATGACGGCCGCGGCCCAGAACCTGACAAGCGTCACCCTGGAGCTCGGCGGCAAGAGCCCCGTGTTCATCGCCGCCGATGCCGACATCCGTCGCGCCGCCCAGCGCATCGCCTGGGGCAAGTGCCTGAACTCGGGCCAGACCTGCGTGGGGCCCGACTACGCGCTTGTGCACGAGGATGTGGCCGACGAGTTCGTGGAAGAATTGCAGCGGTGGATTCACGAGTACTACGGCGAGGACGTGCTGGCCAGCCCCGACTACCCGCACATGATCAACCAGAAGCACTTCGACATGGTGTGCCAGCTCATCGACGATCGCCCCCAGGGCACCCGTATCGCCTTCGGCGGCC
>ERZ772812.1587-NODE-1587-length-16398-cov-2.923943_pt1 | contig 16398 bp, 7 predicted proteins | sample MGYA00511343_ERZ772812 | MGnify/ENA primary metagenome ERZ772812 (study PRJEB29015, sample SAMEA2737706) | human gut metagenome | biome: human gut; feature: human-associated habitat; material: faeces | place: China | collected 2012 ...
TCTGCGGCTCTTTGGCCACGGCCTGCGCCTTTTCGAGCCAGTAGACGATCCGCTCGATGGCCGGCGAGTACATGCCGCCCACCTTCCAGACACGCTCGTAGATGCGGCCGGTCTTCTCCTCCTTCACCAACTGCGAATTGAGCCCATAGGAGATCGGTTCGGGGTTGTTCGCATCGGCGGCGGCCATGTCGGCGTAGAATTTTTCGGCCTCGGCCTGACGCACGTTGCTGTAATAGTTGCTCGACGAGGTCCACAGCAGATCGTCGCCGGCCCGCTGGTTCAGCCGCGTCTTGTACATCTCGGGGTTGAAGATCGCGTTGCAGACCACGCCGATCATGTCGTTCAGCTCGCCGAAACGCTCCACGGGGATCGACTCGCAGGCATCGAGGAAATACTGCTCGGTGAATTCGGGCACGAACTTGTCGTTCGAATAGTGGTGATGGATGCCGTTGGCGAACCACACCTTTTTCAGGTACTTCTCCAGCGCCTTCCATTCGGGGGTCGTGCGGTCTCCGGCGTAATTCTCATAGACCACCTCCAGCGTGCGGCGCACTGGGAGATTGACGGGGCAGTTCTGGTCGAAGAAGATGTCGCGCCCGCACTTGGCCGCCTCGGCCAGATAATAGACGAGCTCCTTCTCCTCGAGCGGCAGGGAGTCGAAGCCGGGGACTTCGTAACGGATGACCTTGATGTCGTCGAAACGGTCGACGATCCACGGCGCCTCGCCCTTCGGCGACTGGCTGCACGACGCAAGCGCAATAGCGGTAAAAGACATAGATACGATTTTTTTCATGTCGTTCGGGTTTTTCATAGAACAAAGATAGTGCAAGCCGAGTGCAAAAACAAACTTGTTTGTATTTTACCGACATGCAGCGGGCTTAAAAAGCCCGATTTATGGGCGGAAAAAAGAATTGCATCCCTAAACTCCGCGCAACTAATTCTAAATCCCGTCTCTTAGACGGGTTGTTGCACCTGTTGCAACTATTGTTCTATCGTAAACGGCCGTAATCTTCTATTTTTGCGTTAACGGTTGTTATGCGAAAGTCATTCATTTACAAAAACACGAACCTAAAATTAAAAAACCTAAAAACCCATGAGAAAACCAAGTTTTTCGACCATGTGTGTGCTTGCCCTGCTGGTTGCCGGATGCCAGAATTCCGACGACGACAACCGGGGGCTGGAGTATGACACGCTCCGTGTCAACTTCAAGGGGAGCATGACGAACGGGGCCTGGGAAACGGGCGCCGAAGTCGGCATTTTCGCCTCTTGCACACGCAACGACGCACAGGATACTCCGATGAGCACGAACGCCAACGCCAAATATACGGCGGCGGCAGCCGGTGAGTCGGCGTCGCTCAGCAGCGCCACGGAAGCGGACGACATCGTCGCCGGCGCCTCGGACCACAACTTCCGCTTCTACGCCTACTACCCCTATTCGGGTGCGGCAGCCGACCGAAAAGCCATCGCAGCGGCGGCCCCGGCCGAACAGCCCTACACCGGACGGGCGAACGGCGGTCTTTACACGGCTTCGAAGTCCGTGACGACCGTAGTACCTACCGTGGAACTGGAGTTCCGCAACATTTTCGCCACGATGGAGCTCTACCTGCCCGACGACCTGCTGGACGAGGACGGCAACTCGGTGGTGAAGACGCTGACGCTGAAACCTGCCGTGGCGGAGAATTTCAGCGGTGCGCTGGCCGTAAGCGGCACCTATGACCTCACGACGGGAGCCTTCACCGAAAACCCCGCATCGCGGTCGCAGCAGATCGTCGTCGATTTCGGTACCGGGGGCCTCACGCTGAGCGAAGCCTACACGAAGGTGCCGCTCGTCGTGGCTCCTTTCACGGTCCCGGAGGGCGGATTCGAGGTGACGTTCACCGACAGGGACGACCGGCAGAGTTCGCTGACGATCCTCGCCAAAGCCGAGGATGCGGGCACCGTGCTGGCCGCCGGCGAGGTGTCAAAGCAGGACCTCAGCGCCAGCGACGACGGCATCATCCCCGTGACGTTCCCCGTGGTCTTCCCGCTGGGATACGAAAACGGAAATTATGTCTTCTCGGCAACGACACAGCCCCAGTGGCTGACCGACGGTCTCTGGATATGTCCCTCGCAGACCCAAGCCTATGCGAAGTGGATCAAGGCATCCGACCCGAGCGAGAGCTACACGCAGAAAATCGAGTATGTGAACAGCGCCAGCAAGATCGGGTCCCCGGGCATCAAGGGCGTCTGGACGGGCGATTATTTCGAATTCACGCTGCCGGTCAAGAAATTTGCGGCGGGAACCTCCGTCACGCTCACCTTCCCGATGTACACCCGTCAGGGCCCGGTATTCTGGTATATCGAATACCTCGACGGCGAGGAGTGGAAATGCAACAAGGAGACAATCACCTGCTACGATCCCAATTACAGCATGGAGTGTACCTATTCGCTGATCCGCGGCGGCAAGGTCATTGAACACACCATGACCTTCGCAAACGAAGTCAAGAGCGGCGAACTCAAATTCCGGATCAAATGCGCCGACGGAAGCATTCAGGCGGACACCGATACCAAAGTCGCCGTACGCACTACTCCATGGGTCAGCAGTTCGGCTTATGCCGCCCCGTTCTACCTCTATCTGGAGGGATCGGACATAAAGAGCGTAACATTCTCGACAAACTGAAATATGTGAATAAAAAAACGTAAATTTGTATAGAACCCGATGAAAACTACGAAACTCAAGACAATTTTTATCACAGCACTCTGCGCGGGAGGCTGTTCGGGGCCGGGCGGCCCCCCGGCGGCGGAGTGCGACGTCCGCATAGCATGGGACCGCGGCACGTTTCAGGAGATGACCTCCGTACCGGTGGAGAACAAGGGCTACACCGAACAGGAGCTCCACTACCCCCGTATCAAGGCGCTCTCGGACGGGACGCTGCTGATGACCTTCATGAACGACCACTTCGGCTGGGACGCCTTCGTGCGGCACAGCGAGGACGGCGGACGCACATGGAGCGACGCGCAGATGGTGCGCCAGCGCTTCGACGCCCGCTCCTCGGCGGGGGCCGACCAGATGGTCTTCGTGAACCCGGACTTCATCGAGCTGCAGGACGGGCGCATTCTGCTCGCCTACCAGTGGCGTTACAAGAAGGGCTACAACGACATCGCCCACACCAACGAGAACTGCGGCGTCGAAATCATGTTCAGCGACGACAAAGGCCGCACCTTCTCCGAGCCGCGGAACATCTACACGGGCCGCTGCTGGGAGCCGGCGATGCTGCAACTCCCCTCGGGCGAGATACAAATGTACATCACCGACAGCAACGAGACCCTCAACGGCGTTTCACAGCCCTGCACCATCCTCATCCGCTCATTCGACGGCGGCCGGACGTGGCAGGGCAAGGAGAGCTGCTCGTACCGCGACGGCGAGATCATCTCCCGGACGTTCGACGAACGCTGCACGGCCGACGGCATGCCCTCGGGCGTATGGCTCGACGATGATTACGGAATCGCCGTGCCGCTGGAGGTCTGGAGCGGCAAGTACAAGATGGACCAGACCCCGGTAGTGGTGCGCACCGACGCCGCGACGAACTGGCATTCGGACCAGTCGATCCGCAGCGGGGGAGGTCCCGAATACCCATGGAAGAAACAGTTGAACAAGGATTTCGTGGGATTCGGGCCCTATTCGACCAAGTTGCCGACGGGTGAAATGGTCGTGCTCACGAACGGCGTCTACAAGAACGTTCAGGGCATGTGGGTCTTCATCGGCGACAAACGGGCCGACAACTTCCGCTTCGCCACCTCGCCGTTCGTCGGCCACTGGGGGTCGATCGACTACATCGGCAACGACCGCGTGCTCGGGACCGGGACTTTCCGCCATCAGGACGGGGAGCGTTCGCGCGGCGGCGTGCGGCTGATGGTCGGACGGCTGAACCGCTCCAAGACCATCGCCAAAGGCGACGTCAGGATGGTCCCCGTCGGAGAGTTCGACCGGGAAAACAACGCGTACTGGTTCCTCGGCAAAGAGACCGCATCGTTCGTCTTCACCGATTTCGGGTACACCGACGATTGCTTCATCGTGGCGACTTACCTCTTCGACGATAATCTCGTGGCCTTCACCCCCGAGAACTCCGACGCCTCGGCCCTGCTGCTGGCGCGTCGGGCGGCCGACGGAGGCTGGGACACCTACAAAATTCTCGTCAACGCCGAGGGACGCTGGCTGGTCTACCGCGAGGAGAACTACTCGTGGCGGCTCGTCGGCAAAGGCCGGACCGGGGTCGACCTCCGGGGCACGGTCAACGACGCCGGCGACACCGACCTCGGGTTCGGAGCCCGGCTGTGCATCGGCTGGGAACTGCTGGGCGGCAAGCCCGCACCGGGCGAGGAGTTCCGCGCACACCTCCGCCACCACTACAAGGAGGAGGTGAAGGAGGGTCCCGTATTCGCACTCGTCGAGGAGGCCGAGGGCGAGAACAGCGACTACCCCGGAGAGTGGCTGCGCATAACCCTGAAATAGACGACGTGAGACCGAACAGACAGACAGCGACAAGGGCGGCAGGCATATTCCTATGCCTGCTGGCCCTTGTCGCGGCTGTTCCGCAGGCCGGGGCGGTCAACCCCGGTTCGCGCTATTTCACCCACCTGAAAACCACCGACAGCGGACTCTCCTACAACTGCGTACACGCCATCATTCAGGATTCGCGGGGATTCATCTGGCTGGGGACCTCGGACGGGCTCAACCGCTACGACGGCATGCGGTTCCGGACCTTCCACAAGAACGAACTCGGCGGAAATTCCGGGTTCATCGTCTCGCTCTGCGAAGACGACCGGGGCAATATCTGGATCGGCACCGACAGCGGCGTGGTGCTCTACGACGCCGCGACCGACCGTTTCAGGGCCCTCGACACGCCCAGCGACCGGGGCACGGTGATCCACAACAAGGTGACCACCATCAAAAAGGACCGGCAGGGCATGATCTGGATGGCGGTCAACAACCAAGGGCTCTTCTCCTGCGACCCCGAAAGCGGCACATTGAAAAACTACTTCGTGGAAGCGGGGAGGCAGACGCTTCCGGCGAATATCACCTCATTCTGCTTCGACGTGAACAACGAGTGCTGGCTCTCGCTCTACTTCTCGAACCTCTACCACGCCGACAAGACGCTGACCGAGGCGACTCCCGTGGAGTTCGGCGACCGCGGGCAGCTCTTCCGCAACGACAACATCATCGAGATCATCGAAAGCCCCTACAACACGCTCTATGTGGCCAGCGTCGACAAGGGCGTCTGCGAAATCGCGCCCCGGAGCAACAAAATCCGGACGCTGATCCCCAACGCCGAGAACCGCTATGTCCCCGAATCGCTCTTTTCGGGACGCGACGGCGAGCTGTGGGCGGCCACTACCAAGGGCACCTACGTCTACCGCCCCGGCAGCGGCGAGACCCTCCACCTGACAGCCGACCGGCAGGACAAGTTCTCACTCTCGGACAGCCACACGCTTTCGGTGCTGGTCGACGATTCCGACGGCATCTGGATCGGCACCAACGCCGGCGGGGTGAACTACTCGGGGGCTTTTCACCAGAATTTCGACAAATATTACATCGTCGGGGGCGAACCGCTCGCCAACTGTCTCGTGCGGGGATTCGCCGACGACGGCGAGGGACGGCTCTGGATCACCACCGAGAAATCGGGGCTGATGACCTACTCGCTCAAGACCAAAGAACTACGGAAATACCGGAACAAACAGCTTCCCGAAACCCTTTTCGGCATCGACTGCGACGACGGGAAGTTGTGGCTGGGCTCATTCCAAGGACTCTACCGACTGGACCTGAAGACCGGGGCGGTGAAGGTTTACAGCCGCCGGGACGAGTCGTCGAGCCTGCACGACAACAAGATATACAGCATTTACAAGACCACGGAGGGCGACCTGCTCGTGGGCACGACGCTCGGCATGCTGCGCTACGACCGGGCAGGCGACACTTTTTCGTCCATTCCCGTTTTCGAGGGCATGTTCGTCACCGACATCACCGAAGACATCTCCGGCGACCTGTGGGTGGCCACCTATGCCAACGGGCTCATCCGCTACGACCCTGCGGCGGGGACGATCGTGCGCAGCTACACCTACGCGGCAGGCAATCCGCGTTCGCTGCCGAGCAACAAGGTGCTCTCGGTATTCCGGGACAGCATCGGACGTATCTGGGCGACGACCTTCAGCGCGGGGTTCTGTCTCTACGACGAACAAAACGACGATTTCGTCGTTTACGACCAAGCCCTGCTCGGGGGGGGGAATCTTCCGAGCGACATCAACTACCGGATCATCGAGGACGACAGCGGCAATCTCTGGATCTCCACCAACAAAGGACTGATCTGCTTCACGCCCGCCACGCTGGAGACCAAGGCCTACACCACCACCGACGGACTGCTCAACAACGAATTCAACTACAACGCCGGATTCAAGACTTCGGACGGCACGCTCTATTTCGGATCGTCCGACGGATTCATCCGTTTCAATCCCCGCACGTTCCACACCGACACGCGCGTCCCGGAGATCGTCATCACGGACCTGCGCATCGGCGAACGGATCGTGAAGGCGGGCGAGGAGGGGTCGCCCCTGACGTGCAACATCGACCAAACGCAGCACATCGCCCTCAACGCGCGTCAGAACTCCTTCGGGTTCGGATTCGCACTGCTCGGGTTCGCCTCGCCGGCGAGCAACACCATCCTCTGCCGGCTCGAAGGTTACGACACCCGCTGGCGGAAGGTCCCGGAAAGCAACCGGATCTTCTATTCGAACATCCCCGCAGGCAGTTACCGCCTGCAGGTCAAGGGCGTCAACAGCAACGGCATCTGGAACGACCGACATCCCGCCGTGGAGATCACGGTGGCCCAGCGTTTCTACAAATCGACGCCGGCGATCCTGCTCTACGTCCTGCTGCTGATCGTTGCGAGCATCCTCGTATCGCACTACTTCTACCGCAGGGCCATGAAACGCGAACGGCGGCGGCAGGACGAATACAAGCGGACCCGCGAGATCGAGCTGTTCAACGAGAAAATGTCGTTCTTCTCGAACATCGTCCATGAAATCAAAACCCCGCTCACGCTCATCCGCACGCCGCTGCAGAACATCCTCGCCTCCGGGGAGTGCGGCGGAGAGGTCCGCGAGGACCTGATGGTCATCAACAACAACACCGAATACCTCTCGCAACTGGTGAAGGAACTGCTCGATTTCGTGAAGATCGAGTGCCACGGCTACATGCTCAACTGCGGCAATCTCGACCTGATCGAGAAGATCGGCTTCCTCTGCTTCAACTTCGCGGAGACGGCCAAGGACAGCAACCTCCGGCTGACATTCAGCCACGAGGATGAACAGCTCTTCATCCTCGCCGACGAACCGGGACTGAACAAGATACTCAACAACCTGCTGCACAACGCCCTGAAATACGCCGAGTCGTACATCGAGGTCGAGGCCAAAAGAGTCGGCGACAATGCCGTGGTCTCGATCCGCAACGACGGCCCGATCATCCCCGGAGAGCACCGCAGCCGGATATTCGAACCTTTCGTGCAGTACGGCAACGATGCCAAAGGCGTCGGCATCGGACTCTCGCTGGCCCGCACCCTCGCCGAACTGCACGGCGGACAACTCGTGCTCGACGACAACACGACCTGCACCGATTTCATCCTCACGCTGCCCCTGCGCCGCGCCGCAACGGAGCCCGCCGACGGAGAGGAGCCGACGACGGCATCCGAAGGCGGGCAGGAGAAGCCGGAACTTCCGACACTGCTCATCGTGGAGGACAACACCGACCTCTCGGCCTACCTGAAACGCAAGTTACAGGGCGAATACCGGATATTCACCGCCGCGACCGCCGAGCGGGCGCTGGAACTGCTCCGGCAGCAGGAGGCGGACCTCATCCTTTCGGACATCGCCCTGAACGGCATGAGCGGGCTGGAACTCTGCAAGCGGGTCTGCGCGGATTTCGAAACCTCGCACATCCCGGTGATCCTCCTCTCGGCGCTCTCCTCGACGCGGTCGAAGGTCGTGGGCATGGAGTGCGGCGCGAGCCTCTATATCGAAAAGCCTTTCAACATGGAGTATCTGCAGGCCTGCATCCGGAACATCCTCGACAAACGGAGCGCCATGAAGAACGCCTTCAGGAGTAAAGTCATGCCCCTCGCGGCACATCTCTACAACCTGCCGCACAGCGACGAAGAGTTCCTCTCGCGGCTCGACGCGATCATTCTGGCCAACATCAGCGCCCCCAGCTTCTCGAACGAACAACTGGCCGAGGCTTTTTTCCTGAGCAAGTCGACGCTCAACCGCAAGATCAAGGGCCTGCTCGACACCACGCCCAACGACTATATCCGCACCAAGCGGCTCATCGTGGCCGCGCAGATGCTGACCGAAAACCACTGTCGTATCAACGAAGTGTGCTATTCGGTGGGATTCAACACCCCCTCCTACTTCGCCAAATGTTTCAAAAAGTTTTATGGCATCCTCCCCGCAGAGTACATGAAGGAGCATAATGCCGATTAACGGGGCGTTGTTCCCTGAATTGCATTTTTTGTTCTATTCCGATTCACCTTTAATCGCCAAATTTGTGATACGGCCCGCCAACCCCGGCCGCACATGAAACTACTATGAACCGAACCATCCTTACCTTTCTGCTCGCTGCCGGGAGCATTCTGAACGCCCCGGCGCAGGCGTGGCGCCCCGCAGGCGATAAGCTCAAAACCGCATGGGCCGACGAAGTCGACCCCGCCTGCCCGCTGCCCGAATACCCGCGCCCCACGCTGGTGCGTCCCGAGTGGCGGAACCTCAACGGGCTCTGGGATTACGCCATCCTTCCGGCCGACGCCCCGCAGCCGGAGCGCTTCGACGGAAAGATACTCGTCCCCTATCCCGTGGAGTCGTCGCTCTCGGGCGTACAGCGCCGCCTGACCGAAAACGAGGTGCTGTGGTACGAACGCCGCTTCACCGTCCCGGCCGGCTGGCGGCAGGGAGCCCTGCTGCTGCACTTCGGAGCCGTGGACTGGGAGGCCGACATCTACCTGAACGGCATCCGCGTCAGCGGGCACAAAGGCGGGTACACGGCATTTTCCATCGACATCGCACCTTATCTTACACGCGGGGAGCAGACGCTCGCCGTGCGGGTCACGGACCCCACGGACCGCGGAACGCAACCCCGCGGCAAGCAGGTGACCGAAGCCCGGACGATCTGGTACACCCCCGTCACCGGCATCTGGCAGACGGTGTGGCTGGAACCCGTGCCCGAAAGCCGCATCGCCGCGCTGCGCACCACCCCCGACATCGACACGAAGAGCCTGACCGTCGAAGCCGTGACCGTCGGCGTCCGGCCCGGCGACATCGTCGGGGTCACGCTCCGCGACAACGGGCGCACGGTCGCCGAAGCCCGCGCTGCGGCCGGGGAACCGCTGCGGCTGACGCTCTCCGACATGAAGCTCTGGACCCCCGACACACCCGTACTCTACGACCTCGAAGCGACGCTCCTCCGCGGCGGAAAGCCGGTCGACCGGGTCGGCAGCTACGCCGCGATGCGCAAGAACTCCACCGTCCGCGGCAAGGAGGGATTTCTGCGCCTGCAGCTCAACGACCGGGAGTGTTTCCAATTCGGACCGCTCGATCAGGGCTGGTGGCCCGACGGCCTCTACACGGCCCCGACCGACGAGGCGCTCGTGTACGACATCGTAAAAACCAAGGAGCTGGGATTCAACATGATCCGCAAGCATGTGAAGGTCGAACCCGAACGCTGGTACTGGCACTGCGACCGACTGGGCATCCTCGTCTGGCAGGACATGCCCAACGGAGGCCCCTCGCCCGAGTGGCAGAACAACCGCTATTTCAACGGCGCGGAGGCGGAGCGCACAGCCCGGTCGGAGGAGCAGTTCCGCCGCGAATGGAAGGAGATCATCGACCAGCTCTACAACCACCCTTCGGTGGTGATGTGGGTGCCGTTCAACGAGGCGTGGGGGCAGTTCAAGACCGCGGAGATCGCCCGGTGGACCAAGGACTACGACCCCACGCGCATCGTCAACGCAGCCAGCGGCGGCAACTTCTACCCCGATGCCGGCGAGGTACTGGACATCCACAGCTATCCCCACCCGCGGTTCTACCTCTTCGACATCGGACGGGTGAACGTCATCGGCGAGTACGGCGGCATCGGCCTGCCGCTCGAAGGGCACCTCTGGCAGCCCGACCGGAATTGGGGCTACGTCCGTTTCAAGAATGCCGGCGAGGTGACCGACGAATACATCCGCTACGCTGAAATGCTCGAACGGCTGATCCCGACGGGGTGTTCGGGGGCCGTCTACACCCAGACCACCGATGTCGAGATCGAGGTGAACGGCCTGATGACCTACGACCGCAAACGGATGAAGGTCGACGAACGACGCCTGCGCGAGGTGAACCGGCGGCTCTGCCGCAGCCTCGGGCAATAGACTGCAAAACTTTCGCAACAACCGCATAACCGAATTTACTAACCATCAACCAATGGCCTTATGATTACATCAAAACAACGATTCGTCCTGACCATGCTCCTGCTCGTGGCGCCTTTCGCCTTCGCGCAGCAGTCCGGCAGGATTACGGGAACTGTCTTTGATGATGCCCGGAAACCCCTCGTCGGGGCCTCCGTGACTGTCGCCAATACAACCCGCGGCGCGAGCACCTCCTCGGACGGCAAGTTCGAGATCGTCGCTTCGCCGAACGAAACCCTCGTGATAAGTTATCTCGGATATGCCACGCAGGAAATCCGCGTAGGCTCCCGCACCCACATCGAAGTAACCTTGGAACCGCAGGCGAACCTCATCGAAGATCTCGTGGTGGTCGGATACGGCGTCCAGAAACGCGTGAACGTCACCGGCGCCGTGTCGTCGGTCAACTACGCCAAGGAAGCCGAGTCGCGGCCCGTGACCTCGACCGCCCAGCTCTTGCAGGGCATGAACGCCGGCCTGATGGTCTCGCAGACCTCGGGACAGCCCGGACAGGAGGGAATGCTGATGCGCATCCGCGGCATCGGGACGCTCAACGACTCGGCGCCGCTGGTCATCGTCGACGGCTTCGAAGGCTCGATCGGCAACGTCAATCCCGACGACATCGAATCGGTGTCGGTGCTCAAGGACGCCGCCTCGTGCGCCATCTACGGCAACCGGGGCGCCAACGGCGTGGTGCTCATCACCACCAAGACGGGCGGCACGGGCAAATTCAACATCTCGTACAACGGCATGGTGGCCTTCAACCGCCCGGCGAACCACTTCGGAGTGGTGTCGAACTATGCCGACTACATGGAGTTGATAAACGAGTCGGCCGAGAACATCGACGGCACGCTGCCCTTCTCGCAGGCGATGATCGACCTCTGGCGCGAAAAGGAGAAGGACCCCAACGGCATCGCCGACTCGGGCTATCCCAACTATGTCGCCTACCCCAACACCGACTGGATGGAGGCGATGTTCGAAAACAACGTCTACCACAAGCACAACCTCTCGGCCAGCGGCTCGTCGGGCAACACGAAATACCTCATGTCGTTCTCCTACGTCAACAACCCGGGCGTCGTGGCGCGGACCGGCACCGAGCGGTTCCAACTGCGCACCAACGTCTCGTCGCAGGTCACCAAGTGGCTGGAGATCGGCACCAAGCTGTGGGGTTACGAGGGCACGCGCGAACTGAGCGATTTCTCGGGAGCCTCGGGCTACATGTCGCGCGCCACGCCGGGCATCTACCCCTACTACGACGGGAAATACGGCTGGATGGAGAACTCCGAGCAGAGCTCCTCATCGCGCAACAACCTCTACTTCATCAACCGCTTCGGCGGCGAGGAGAAGAGTCACTACGTCAACGCCGCGATCTTCGCCAACGTCAAACTCCCCTACCGCATCAGGTACAACGTCTCGTTCAACTATGCGCGGTCGAGCTCCGAACACAAGTACTACGGCAAGACCTGCAACGCCTTCTCGTTCTCGAAGAACGACTGGGCCTACCGCTACGAAGACCTATCCAAACTGGCCCTGACGCAGACCGACAAGGGTACCTACCGGTGGACCTTCCAGAACAATTTCTCGTGGGACTACACCTTCGCCGAAAAGCACGACCTCACGGCCCTCGTGGGATTCGAAGCCATGTACAGCAACACGTCGAACCTGAAAGCCAAAAAGACCGGCTTCGCGCAGGACAAACTCGTGGAATTCGACACGGCGACCACCGTGACGAGCATCGACGGTACGCAGAGCGATTTTGCGACGGCCTCGTTCTTCGGCCGTCTGACCTACGCCTACGACAACCGCTATCTCCTCGAAACGAACCTCCGCTACGACGGTTCGTCGCGCTTCGCCCGCAAGTCGCGCTGGGGCCTGTTCCCCTCGGTATCGGCCGGATGGCGCATTTCGCAGGAGGCTTTCATGCAGGATTCGGGCATCGACAACCTCAAGCTGCGCGCCTCGTGGGGCAAGCTGGGCAACCACTCGATCGGCAACTACGAGTATCAGGCGACCTACGCCTCGGGCTACCTCTACTCGTTCGGCGGCAAGCAGTCGCCGGGCATCGTGGCTTCGCTTTCGAACAACCTGCTGGAGTGGGAGACCACCACGTCGACCAACGTCGGACTGGAGCTGGGCGTACTGCACAACCGCCTCACCTTCGAAATGGACTACTATAACAAGGTAACCGACGGCATTCTCTATCAGGCCCCGATCTTCGCCACCATCGGCCAGAAGAGCGCCCCCAACCAGAATCTCTGCGAAGTGACCAACAACGGTCTGGAGCTGACGCTCGGCTGGCGCGACCGGGTCAAGGAGTTCTCCTACGGCATCTCGGCCAACTTCACGCGCAACTTCAACGAGGTGACCAAGTACAAGGGACGCCTCAAGGCGGGCTGGGTGACCGGCGAGGACGGCACGCGCGTCTACGACACCAACCTCGGCGACGTCACCACGGCCGTAGGCACCACGCGCCGCGTGATGGAGGGCAAGGCCATCAACGAATTCTACCTGCTCGACACCTACAAGGGCAACGGCAGCTATTTCTTCGGCGACGGCTCGGTCAACCCGCAGGGCGGTCCGCGCGACGGCATGATCCGCACCGAGCAGGACATGGAGTGGGCCCGGGCGATGATCGCCGCCGGCAACACGTTCCTCCCCAGCCAGACCATCGGCAAGAAGGGCATCTGGTACGGCGACTACCTCTATGCCGACACCAACGGCGACGGCATCTACGGCAACGAGAACGACTACACGTTCCAGAACGTCTCGATGACCCCGAAATACTACTACGGATTCCAAGTCGATCTGGCGTGGAAGGGCATCGACTTCTCGATGACATGGGCCGGGGCCGGAGGCTTCTCGATCTACTGGCGTTACCTCGGGTTCAACTCCTACTCCACGCGCGGCGACACGACCATCTCCAAAGAGATCGCCTACGACCACTACTTCTTCGATCCGGAGAACCCCGCCGACCCGCGCACAAACCTCACGTCGAAGCACGGCCGCCTGACGATGAACTACGGCTCGGAGCAGAACGGCGGCACCAACTACTCGTCGCACTGGCTCTACAAGGGCGACTACCTGAAGCTCAAGAACCTGACCGTCGGCTACACGCTGCCGAAGAAGTGGCTGCGGAAGATTCGCCTGCAGGACGTCCGCGTCTACCTCAGCGGCGAGAACCTCTGGACCATCACCGACTATCCGGGCATGGACCCCGAATTCTCGGACACGATGAACTACTACGCCAGCCTGAAGCAATATTCGATCGGCCTCAACATCAAATTCTAAATCCTCCAGCCTACTATGAAGCATTTACATAAGACATTCATCGGGTCGGCCCTGACGCTCGCGCTCGCCGGTTGCAACAACTTTCTGGACCTCTCGTCCTACGACGAGGTCAGCTCCGGCACGGCGTTCTCGACCACCACGCTGGCCGAATCGGTCGTCGTCGGCGCCTACAGCAACCTCCTCTACGACTACATCGACGGCACCCGCTCGCGCCTCAACTGGGACGCCTTCTCGTCGGTCATGGACCCGTCGATGGGCATAGTCTACCTCAACTACTCCTACCTCACGGGGACCATTCAACCCAACGACGCCTCGTTTCTGACCTACTGGAAACGTTTCTACGAGGGCATCAACCGCGCCAACGACGTGATCAACAACATCGCTTCGTGCCCCACGATGAGCGACGCCCTCAAACGCCAGCGCATCGCCGAGTGCAAATTCCTGCGCGCCTTCCACTACTACCGCCTCAACTGCCTCTGGCGGGGCGTTCCGGTCTATCTGGAGAACCTCGCTCCCGGGGAGTACACCCGCGCCCGCTCGTCGGAGGAGCAGGTGTGGGGCGTCATCATCGACGATCTGAACGACTGCATCGCCTGCGAGGAGCTGCCCGGCAAGTACAAATCGAGCGACAGCGGCTACGGTCGCGTGACCAAGGGAGCCGCCTACACGCTGCGCGGTAAGGTCTACCTGTGGCAGAAGAAGTGGGAGGAGGCCGAGAAAGATTTCCTCGAGGTCGGAAAACTGGGTTACGAACTCTATCAGGGCGACTATGCCGACCTGTTCAAGCTGGCCAACGAGAAGTGCGACGAGATGATTTTCAGTGCCCAGATGGAGGATGTCGACGGTTTCGGCAACGTCTTCAGCTACACCTACGGCAACATGGTCACCAAGGGCAACGGCAGCTCGTCGTTCTTCATGAACGCCCGCTTCGTCGACTCCTACGAGTGGGCCGACGGCAGGCCCTTCGACTGGGACGACGTGATCGACGGCTACGACGCCATGCAGCCCAAGGCCCGCAGCGTCTATTTCCTGCGCGACAACATGACCTCCACCGAGAGCTCGACGATGCAGACCTACGGAGCCGACCTCTCGAAATACCTCGAGACGGGTAACGAAGCGCGCATCCGGGCGGCCTACACCGACCGCGACCCGCGTCTGGAGGCGACGGTCATCACCCCCTACTCGACCTACAAGGGAGGCGCCTCGGGCGCGGAGCTGACCTACACGCTGCGGTGGCCTTTCCGCTCCAGTGCGGCCCCGTCGCTCGATCTGGAGACCCGTTCGAACAGCTACATGCTCTACTCGATCCGCAAGTTCGTGACCTCGGGCAACGAGTACGCCAATATCCAGTACAACCCCGTCGACGTGCCGATCTTCCGCTATGCCGACGTGTTGCTCTGCCTCGCAGAGGCTGTCAACGAGCAGGGGCGCTACGGCGAGGCCGCGGGCTATGTGAACCAAGTCCGCAAACGCGCGGGCGTCGCGGAGCTCAACACCCCGGGCAACACCCATGTCGCCGTGACCAGTGCCGACGAACTGCGCCCGCGCATCCGCAACGAGAAGAAATGGGAGCTGGCCTGCGAGGAGCAGCTCTACTGCGACGAACTCCGCTGGGGCACATGGCAGACGGACAAATTCGCCGACGGAAACGGTCTGCTGGAGTGCTGGGGAGCCCCCGTATACGAATACAAATGGGGCGGTTCGGCCTACCTCAAATGGCCCGTACCCTCGTCCGAACGAGAGAAGAATCCCAACCTCGTCCAAAACGACAACTGGCATTAATAAAACACATAAACCGAATATCCGATGAAACGAAAAATCCTGATGACACTCGGTCTGCTTGCCGGCATTGCGGTCGGCGCCCGGGCCCAGCAAACCGCAGTTACGGCCCGGGAGGGGACGCTCGAACTCCCCACCTATGTGCTCAACGCCGCCGAGATCGCAGAGAGCCTCGGCAGCGCCAAGTGCATGAACATCGTGCTCTTCGGCAGCATGGCAAAGGCGCTCGGTATGGACGATATCGACTGGGAGAGCGTCATTGCCGAGACCGTACCGGAGAAGTTCCGGGAGCTGAACCTGCGCGCTTTCCGCGCGGGGCACGAGGCTGCCGGCAAATAATACACAGAAACGGAGAACGACTATGCTCCACAATTTTGAAGACCTGCGCAAATGCGTCGGCAGCGCGGAACCCAAGACCGTCGCCGTCGCCTGCGCGCATGACGGGCATACCCTTGAAGCGGTGCTCCGCGCCGCGCAGGAGGGTATCCTCCGCTATATTCTCATCGGCCATGCGGATGAGATACTTTCCGCCGGCCGCACCCTCGGCTGCGAGATCGACCCCGCGACCGTCATAAATGCCGACATGGACGAGGACGCGGCACGCATCGCCGTCGAGCTCATCCGCGACGGCAAGGCAGACTTCCTGCAGAAAGGGCTGATGCAGACCGCGGCCATCCTCAAGGCCGTCGTGAACAAGCAGACCGGCATCGGCGTCGGGCGGCCAATGTCCCATGTTGCGCTGCTTGAGGTCCCCGGCTATGCCAAGCTCCTCGGCGTGACCGACGGAGGCATGATGCCGAACCCCGACCTCGAGGGCAAAAAGGCCATCGTCAGGAATGCCGTCGAGATGTTCCACTCCCTCGGCTATGAG
>ERZ772812.1592-NODE-1592-length-16356-cov-6.568186_pt1 | contig 16356 bp, 10 predicted proteins | sample MGYA00511343_ERZ772812 | MGnify/ENA primary metagenome ERZ772812 (study PRJEB29015, sample SAMEA2737706) | human gut metagenome | biome: human gut; feature: human-associated habitat; material: faeces | place: China | collected 2012 ...
TTGCCGAAGCGCCAGACTTTAGAGGTGAGCGCCACATTTACACGCTGCGCTCTATCGACCATGAAGCAGAAGCCGCCATCAATGCTTATGAAGCAGAGTTCGGCGCGGACGGCACGAGGGTGTTCCGCGGCCCCGCCGCAGAGCAAGTTCAGCCCACGGTGCAGGAACGTTTGGAGCATTACAGGCCGGTGGTGATGGCAGCGGTTTCGGATGATACGGCCTATCGCAACGCCTGCGGGCACTCTGACCGGGAGAATGCGGAGATCGAGTGTAATGCAGCCGTGCGCCGCGCCGTTCTCAATTCAAAAGATATGGAGCTTATCCGGCTATTTTCGGATATGCCGGAGTTCCGCAGCCGCCTGCACCGAGAGACTTTTGAGGGAACCTATGCGCGGCTCCATGATCTGCTGCGTCCGCTCTCGCAGGACGATATAGACGATGCACTCCGTGCATGGAACGGAAATATCGAGAGCAAGCACGCCGTAGTGCGGTATATGGAGCAGCACGGACGCGAAAAAGAAACCGCCGCATGGCTCGCCCGCGAGTATGGAGGGAATGAATGCAAAAGCCTTTTTATCGTCCGCGCCGGAAGCCCGGAAACCGTTGAACTGACGTGGCCGAAGGTGCAGCGGCGTATCGCACAGCTTATCCGCGAGGATAAATTCTTCACAGAGAAAGAAAAGTCTGTGTTGGAGCAGAACCGGAATTACCTGATTTTAGACCGGCTGCGGGCAGACTGCGAATACTTTCTTGGCGCAGGCAATCGCGCAGAAAAGCATCTGTGGGCGGGCAGCGTCTATGCACAGATCGTCAAAATGCGGGAGCTGTATGACGCGCTCCCCCAAAAACCGGAATGGCTGACGAAAGAAATGATTGATGATTATGCCGACCGGATGGCACCGCAGTATCAGGTCGTAGTGTATCATCACTTTGAAAACGGCTTTGATGAGAAGCGGGACTATCAAACGCTGGAAGAAGCAGAAAAAGCCGCACAGGGTTATGTGGACGGCACGATGGAAAGCGACGGCTTTGCGTATGACGGCGCAGCCATCTACGACCAGCAGGCACGGAAGTATCTGCGTATCTACGGCGATTACCCGGATGAACAGGCGCACGCAGAGGTAGCGGGACGTGAGCCGACCGCAGAAACCATTACCCCCGCAGACCGCTTTCATGTGGTGAGCCTTGACCGGGGCTTTCGTACCCTGTACGCCGTGTGGGACGACGAGGCCCACGGCTACTATGTGGACGCGGACGGCGTGACCGAGGAATTTACAAGCGAATGGCAGGCGGAGGCGTACCGGCTGGAGCTGCAAGGACAGGCGGAGCAGGCGCTCACGGAGCGTGCAAAGGGGCTGATCTCCGACTTCTGCCGGAGTGAATACGGCTCGGAGGCGGATTTTAGCGACCCGGCGAAGATCGGCGTCGCCTACACCACCGTCACCGACGATGAGATTCCCGTTCAGGTGAATATCGACCTTGTGAACCTCCGGCTGGAGCGCTATCTGGATGATGAGCATCTGGAAACCCGGCAGTACGGCTCTTTGCAGGAGCTTATTACCAACGAGCTGGAAAACCTCGATTTCAGCGACCTCATCCATGTTTCGGATGAGGATGTGGAGCAATACCGCTGGCGTGAGCCGGAGGAAGCAGTTGCGGAAGCTCCCGAAACGGCTCCTGCCCCGCAGAGAGAACCATTCCCGTATTCCGTAGGGGATACGGTGTATCTGGAAAACGGCAAGCCCTATATCATCGAGAGCATCGGCGTCTTTGATATTACCCTCAGCGACCCGACGCTTTTCTATCCCATCTCCCGCGCGGAGAGCAGGGAGAGCTTCGCGCGGCTCATGGAGCGGTATCCGCAGCCGGGAAAGGAACCTGCTTATACCGAGGAAACCGTGGCGGTATATCCCGGTGACAAAAACAACCTCCCCTATGATGTAGAGATTCGTACCCTGCGCTTTGACGAGCCGGAGCCTCCATCTTTTGAGGAGGTCGTGGACGCCAATCCCATTTCCGTGCAGGCAGGCGGCGAGTGGCAGACCTTCCCCAACCGTGAAGCCGCCGAAAAAGCCATGTACGAGGAGTACAAGGACAATCTTCGCCGGAACGCAGAAAACTTCCGCATCACCGACGATGAGCTGGGCGTCGGCGGCGCAAAGGCGAAGTTCCGGGCGAATATGGCGGCAATCAATCTTCTGAAGGAGTTGGAATTTGAGGGCTTGCAGGCCAGCCCGGAACAGCAGGAAATCCTCTCCCGCTATGTGGGCTGGGGAGGTTTGGCAGATGCGTTCGATGAAAATAAGCCAAATTGGGCAGACGAATTTGCAGAGCTGTACGCCACACTTTCCCCGGAGGAATACGCCGCCGCCAGAGCTTCCACGCTGAACGCTCACTACACCAGCCCCACGGTTATCAAGGCAATCTATGAAGCCGTTGGAAACATGGGCTTCCAGACCGGCAACATCTTGGAGCCTGCCATGGGCGTCGGGAACTTTTTCGGGCTTCTCCCGCAGGAGATGCAAGGAAGCCGCTTGTACGGTGTGGAGCTGGATTCCATCACGGGACGCATCGCAAAGCAGCTCTATCCCAAGGCAGACATTACCGTGGCAGGCTTTGAAACCACCGACAGACGGGATTTCTTCGACCTTGCCATCGGCAACGTGCCCTTTGGACAGTACCAGGTCAACGACCGGGCTTACAACAAGCTCGGTTTTTCCATTCACGACTACTTTTTTGCCAAGACGCTCGACCAAGTTCGACCCGGCGGCGTAATCGCCTTTGTGACCTCCCGCTATACGATGGACAAACAATCTCCCGAAGTCCGTAAGTACATCGCGCAGCGGGCGGAGCTGTTGGGTGCGATCCGCCTGCCCAACAACGCTTTCAAGGCCAACGCCGGTACGGAGGTGGTGTCCGACATCATCTTCCTGCAAAAGCGTGACAGACCCATCGATATTGAACCTGACTGGGTGCATCTCGGTGAAAATGAGGACGGATTTTCCATCAATCAGTATTTCATCGACAACCCCGAAATGGTATTAGGCCGACAGACCTCGGAGAGTACGCAGTACGGCAGACAGGACTTTACTGTGGAACCGTATGAGGATTTGGACCTTGCCACGCAGCTTAGATACGCCATTCAGAATATCGGCGGCAAGTACGAAGCCGCAGAGCTGCCTGACCTCGGTGAGAACGACGCTATACAGGATACCATTCCCGCAGACCCCAACGTGAAGAATTACAGCTATGCCGTGGTGGACGGTGAGGTGTACTACCGTGAGAACTCCGTCATGGTCAAGCCCAACCTGAACGCCACCGCAAAGGAGCGCGTCAAGGGAATGGCAGAGCTGCGGGACTGCATTCACCGGCTCATCGACCTTCAGATGTGGGAATCCGACGACATTTCCATACGCGCCGAGCAGCAGAAGCTCAACCGCCTCTATGACCACTTCACCGAGAAATATGGCCTCATCAACAGCCGGGGCAACGCCCTCGCCTTTGCAGACGACAGCTCCTACTACCTGCTCTGCTCCCTTGAGTTGCTGGACGATGAGGACAAGACCAAGCTCAAGGGCAAGGCGGATATGTTCACCAAGCGCACCATCCGGCAGCGGCAGTCCGTCACCAGCGTGGACACCGCCGCAGAAGCCCTCGCCCTGTCCATTGGGGAAAAAGCCCGCGTGGATATGGCGTATATGTCCCAGCTCACCGGCAAGAGTGAGGACGACATCATCGACGAGCTGAACGGCGTCATTTTCCTCGACCCTGTTTACGGCGACTGGCAGACAGCGGACGAATACCTCTCCGGCAACGTCCGGCAGAAGCTGCGGGAGGCGGAGAACGCCGCCGTTGACAGTCCCGGCTATCTGCCCAACGTGGAGGCATTGCGCGCCGCCCAGCCCAAGGATTTGGACGCTTCGGAAATCGAGGTGCGTCTCGGCGCGACGTGGATCGACAAAAAGTACATTCAGCAGTTCATGTTCGAGCTGCTGGAGCCGCCTCTGTATGCCCGCCGCTCCTTGGAGGTCAACTACTCGGAGTTCACGGCGGAGTGGAACATCTCCGGCAAGAACAGCATCCCCTACAACGACATCAACGCCCGCATGACCTACGGCACCGACTGCGCCAACGCCTACAAAATCCTTGAAGATACGCTGAACCTGCGGGATGTGCGCATCTACGACACCGTAAGGGATGCGGACGGAAAGGAAAAGCGCGTCCTCAACAGCAAGGAAACCACCCTTGCCCAGCAGAAGCAGCAGGCAATCAAGGAGGCGTTCCGTGACTGGATCTGGCGCGACCCCGACAGGCGGCGGGAGCTGGTACAGCTCTACAATGAGCGTTTCAATTCCACCCGTCCCCGGGAATATGACGGCAGGCACCTGATCTTTCCGGGCATGAATCCTGAGATCACGCTGCGGGAGCATCAGCGAAACGCCATCGCCCACGACCTCTACGGCGGCAACACGCTCCTTGCCCATGAGGTGGGCGCGGGCAAGACCTTTGAGATGATCGCCGCAGCCATGGAGGGAAAGCGCCTCGGCCTGTGCCAGAAATCCCTCTTTGCCGTGCCGAACCACCTGACGGAGCAGTGGGCCTCGGAGTTCCTGCGGCTCTACCCCTCCGCCAATATCCTTGTGGCCACCAAAAAGGATTTTGAAACCCGTAACCGCAAGAAGTTCTGCGCCCGCATTGCCACCGGCGACTATGACGCCGTTATCATCGGCCACAGCCAGTTTGAGCGCATCCCCGTGTCCAGAGAGCGGCAGGAACGGCTCTTGCAGGAGCAGATATGGGAGATCGAGGACGGCATTGCAGAACTCAAGGCCAGCCGCGCCGAACGCTTTACCATCAAGGAGCTGGAGCGTACCAAGAAAAATCTGGAGGCCAAGCTGCAAAAGCTCCATGACGCCGCCCGCAAGGACGACGTTGTGACCTTTGAGCAGCTCGGCGTAGACCGGCTGTATGTGGACGAGGCGCACAGCTTCAAAAACCTGTTCCTTTACACAAAAATGCGAAACGTGGCGGGGCTTTCCACTACCGACGCTCAGAAGTCCTCGGATATGCTGCTCAAATGCCGGTACATCGACGAAATCACCCACGGCAAGGGCGTTACCTTCGCCACGGGTACGCCCATCTCAAATTCCATGACGGAATTGTATACCATGATGCGGTATTTACAGCACGATATGCTCAAACGCAACAGCCTGACCCACTTCGATTGCTGGGCCTCCGCCTTTGGGGAAACCACCACCGCCATCGAGCTTGCGCCGGAAGGGACGGGCTACCGGGCGCGGACCCGGTTTGCCAAGTTCTTCAACCTGCCGGAGCTGATGAACCTGTTCCGGGAGGCAGCGGACATCAAGACCGCCGATCAGCTAAACCTTCCCACGCCTACGCCTGTCTACCACAACGAGGTCAGTCAGCCCACGGCGCTGCAAAAGCAGATGGTGCAGGAGCTGTCCGATCGCGCCGCAAAAGTCCACGCGGGGAGCGTGGACGCAAGCACCGACAATATGCTCAAGATCACCTCGGACGGACGCAAGCTGGGCCTCGACCAGCGGGTAATCAACCCCGACCTGCCGGACGACCCGAACAGCAAGGTCAATCGCTGCGTGGACAACATCCACCGCATCTGGCAGGACGGACAGGCGGATAAGTTGACGCAGCTCGTGTTCTGCGACCTGTCCACTCCCAAGGGCAAGGCGGCTCAGAGCGGCAGGATCGCCGCGAAAGGCACGGACAGCCCGGAACTTCACGCGCTGGAGGCTGCCATTGACGCGGAAACCGAACCGGAGGAGCCGCCCTTTACCATCTACGACGACATCCGGGAAAAGCTCGTTGCCAGAGGAATCCCCCGCGAGCAGATTGCATTCATCCATGAGGCGAATACGGAAGTCCGAAAGAAGGAGCTGTTTGCAAAGGTGCGCTCCGGTCAGGTGCGTGTGCTCATGGGCAGTACCTTCAAAATGGGCGCGGGTATGAACGTGCAGGACAGGCTTGTGGCGCTCCACGACCTCGACTGCCCGTGGCGGCCGGGCGATCTGGAGCAGCGCAGCGGGCGCATCATCCGGCAGGGCAACCGCAACAAAGAAGTGCATATCTACCGCTATGTCACGGAATCCACATTCGACGCCTACCTCTGGCAGACGGTAGAAAATAAGCAGAAGTTCATCTCCCAGATCATGACCTCAAAATCCCCGGTGAGAAGCTGTGAGGATATTGACGAGGCGGCGCTCTCCTATGCCGAGATCAAGGCGCTGTGCGCCGGAGACGAACGCATCCGTGAAAAGATGGACCTCGATGTGGATGTGGCGCGGCTGCGGCTGATGAAGGCCAATCACCAGAGCCAGCAGTACCGCTTGGAGGACAACATCCTGCGGCATTTCCCGGCGCAGATCGAGGAAAACAAAGGCTTCCTCTCCGGCTTTGAGGCGGATATGAAAACGCTGGAGCGGCATCCCCACCCCAAGGACGGCTTTGCGGGCATGGAGGTCAAGGGGGATTTCCTCACCGATAAGGACAATGCCGGTGCTGCCATTCTGGAAGCGTTCAAGGACGCAAAGGGCCTCGAAAGTGTTCCCATCGGCACTTACCGGGGCTTTTCTATGTCGCTGACCGTGGAAAATTTCGGCAAGGACTTCATTCTCACCCTCAAGGGGAAGATGAGCCACCGGGTAGAGCTGGGCAAGGACGCGAGGGGCAACCTCGTCCGCATCGACAACGCCCTCGCCCAGATGCCGGAGCGGTACAAAACGGTGCAGGGCAGGCTTGAAAACGTGCAGGCGCAGCTTGCGACAGCCAAGGCGGAGTTGGGCAAGCCTTTTCCGCAGGAGGCGGAGCTGAAAGAAAAATCCGCGCGGCTGGCGGAACTGAACGCCGAGCTGAACATCGACGACCGGACGCCCATGGAACAGGCGGCGGAGAATGTGGTGGCGAAACGCCCCTCCGTCCTCGGCAAGCTGAAAGCGCCCTGCGTCCACGGCGCTGGGGAAAAGAAAAAATCTCACGAACAGGAGGCACGATGAATATGAACGAGGCATTACAGCAATCGTTATACGATAAGCTCTCGCGGGAGCAGGACAAGTACCGGGACTGGCTGAAGGGCCAGCCCCCGGAGGAAATCCTCCATCACAGCTATGAATACACCGTGCGGGAGGATATTTTGATGAGCATGGAGGAGCTGACGCTCAGCGAGGCGGAAACGCGGGCGCTGCTGCTGTCCCCCTCGCCCATGGCGATCCTCTACGACAAGTTCTCCGATCTGGAAACCGGCTACATGGACACGATCCGCGACAGCATCGAGGACACGGCAAAAGACGAAGCAAAAAAGCTCCGGGAGCTGCCGGTCTATCCCTATCCCGCCGATCACGCGCGGGAACAAGGGGAGCTGGACGTTTACCGCGCGTCCTTCCGCGCCAATGTGAGCTGTAAGGACGCCATTGAAGCCGCCATCCGGGACAATTACCATGACAACCGCCTTGACACTGCGGCGGTGGGACAGGTGGCGGAGCAGTTCGGGCAGGAGCGGATGCTCTACGTCCTGGCGGCAACCGTCCGCCATTTTGATTACGACGGGCGCATCTCGCGGGACAACAAGCGCTGGGCGAATACCATCCCCGCTTATCAAAACGGGGACGGCATGGATAGCGACCGCTCGGTGCAGTTTGTGGTAGGCTCACATCCCGGCCTGACGGACCTGTTTCTCACACAGGCGCGGCACGAGCAGCGGCTGCGCCAGCCCCTCACCGCCGACGAAATCAAAACAGAGGCTGCACGGCTGCTGGGCAAGCTGCAAGAGCCGGTGCAGCCCAACAGTCCAAACGGGACGCATTTCATGGCAGAGGTGTCCCGTGACTTCATGGAGCGCGCCGGAGCGAAGGACACGGCGGCGCTGCAAAAACTGCTGCCCTTTTCCACCCTTGCCCTCACGACCCTCAAAGACCGCAGGGGCGTGTATGCCCTGATCGGCAAGGACGAGGATCGCAGCCAGAGCCTCCGGCGTCCCTCCGTCCGCTCCAAGCTGCAACAGGCTTCGGCGGAGCAGAAGCAGCCTGCCGCAAAGAAGAAGGATTTGGAGCTGTGACATGGCGAAGCGGAAACGGGACATCCAGCTCAAAGTCCGTGTGACGCCGGAGGAACGGGCGATGATCGAGGCAAAGATGGCGCAGCTCGGCACAACGAACATGGGCGCATATCTTCGGAAAATGGCCATTGACGGCTATGTGGTGAAGCTCGACCTGCCGGAGCTGCGGGAGATGGTGTCGCTGCTGCGGTATTCCTCCAACAATCTCAATCAGCTTGCGCGGCGGGTGCATGAAACAGGGCGCGTTTACGCCGCGGACATGGAGGATATACTCCAAAATCAGGAGCGGATCTGGCAGGCGGCAAGCGGTATCCTTTCCCGGCTTGCCGCCATAAAATAATGGGGTATTTATCCCATGTGGGGGCGGCTTGCTGCGAGGTAAGCCGCCCCTGCTTTTTTGTGGTCCGGCATCCTTGCAGGGCAAGGCAGCTTCCTGTATGCTGAAATCAGAAACAAACAAAACTGGAGGGATATTGATATGCGTTTCCTTTTGAAAATCCTCTTTGCGCCCATCCTCGCGGTGCTTGCCGTCGTCACATGGTTTTTCGTGTTCGTTGTCAGCCTGTCCAGCGGCATCCTCTGCATCCCCGCCGCCATTCTCGGCTTCTTCGGTCTGTTCATCATCTTCGTGGATTCCGTCAGCTACGGCGTGGGGCTGCTGGTGATCGCGTTCCTCATAAGCCCCTACGGGCTTCCCATGCTGGCGACATGGCTGCTGGCAAAGCTCCACGTCCTGCGCTACGCGATTCAGGACAGGATTTACGGGTGATACATTTTTAGAAACGCGCAAAACATTTTGAAAAGCTATATTTTTGTGCAATTCAGAAACACCATATTACGAAGCAAGCGCGGGGCGATATGCTCCGCGCTTGCTGCTTTTTCTCTGAACCAAGAGGTACTCCTCTTGGGTTAATCTTCGCTTGAAGATAAGTACCCTGCGACAGATACAACTAACCCCACAAAGGAGATACCCCACCCTATGTACCTAATGGCGTCAGCACCAATGTTGCCAGCAACAAGCGATAGTCCAAACAGGCTAATAGTAATCCCTAATAGCATTTTTTCATTGTCATAAATCCCTTATATTATTTACTTGCTGCCCAAAAAGCAACCGCGCTATCAAATAACAGTAAGGCATTTTTGAAAGAATCAGTGAAAATGATTAGATCGTCCGCTCGGTAGAAGCAACATCAATATTGTCAACACCCGTTGTGACAACTACCCTTGTGCGGTATGTAACCCCAGAAATCCCACGGTAAGTCTTTGTTATCGCTACTGTTCCAACTTCATCAACCGGCCATGATGCAACCTCTGTCCATTTGCCTCCTTTCTTCTTTTCAAGATAAAGCGTTCCTGTTGTTGCAATGGTTTGATTCTTTGGCGAAATCAGAACCGATGCGGAAATCTGCTTGCCTGAAATAGAAATTGACGGGATTACTTGGTTGGTGCTTTCCCATTTCGGGGTAATAATCTGACCTGAGATTGCTTGCAATGGGGCAACCGATGCCGCAGATACCGGCATTACCTGGGCTACGGTCAAAAGAATCGTTGTAAATGCCAGCACAGCTATTCTGATTTTTTGCATATAAAATCCTCCTTGCTTGTTATTGGGGTTTCTATCGGGGTTCACCCACATAACGTACAAGGAGGAAAAAGGGGACAACTTTTTATGCGGTTTTTGTTATACCCGAAGCAACCATAATAAGCTCGTCTATATTGGCAGAACCATAGACCGAAAAGTAAAGGCCATCTCGCTCAAAACAAATATAGCTAAGAGAGTCTTTTTCAAAGAAATATCCTGTCACTCCATCAATGGTCAAAAGTTTTATTTCGGTGTTCTCGGTGTCGGCATATATTCGCACATCAGACTGACTGATTGAGATGCTAAAAAAATTAGAGTCATTAACGGCATATTCATATTGAACTACTTCCGGTTGTTCAATAGTATCAAGCAAAACGAAACCATCAGGGATATAAGTGGCTTTATATGCTGTCAAATCAGGCAGGGCATCATCTCCGCTGCTTTTCAGCTCAAAGATACTGTATTTCTCAAAGGTTTCAATTACCCATGTGATTACTTTCTCTCTAAGCTCTGCATTTGCTACCATCACGGTAGAGAACAGCAAAGTTGCGGTAATTGCCACAACAGCAACGGCTTTGCCAATCTTTCTGAAAGGGAAGTTTCGTTTTCGGTTTTTGCCCATTGTGCTGTCAGGCATATCTTCTTTCAGCTCTGTGCGCAGATACTCCTTTAAAGCCGCTTTGCAGGCTTTGGCGAACGAGTTGTCTGAAATTATCTGATTTTGTGCAAGCCCCATGCAAGAGGATAGTAGTGAGCGGTAAAACCGAAAAGCGCCCTTTGCATTTTTCAGTTGGAAGAACATTTCTATTTCTTCCGGGGATAATTGGAAGCAATACCGGCTAAACAATAGGACGATGCCCGGATGCGGCAGCAGCAAAATCTTTTTACTCAGTTCCCATATCTTTGATTGTGACAAATCCACGCAGGAATAGGCATCATTGTCGGCGACAGCAAGAGCTTCTATATTTTTTTCAAAGCTGGCATCCGCTGCTTCGCGCAGCATGGCTTGCCAATTCATATCCATATCGTTACCTCTCCTCATACAGTTTTCGGAGTTTCTTGATAAGCCGCTGTCCGCGCTTTTTTGCAGCATCCTCAGAGATATTCAGTAGTTCACTGATTTCTCTATATCCCATTTCCAGAGTATAGCGGAGATAGATAAAGTGCCGTTCGTCTGGATCAAGCTGATCTATTACCTCTGTCAGCTTATGTACGTCCGCATTATGAATACATTCGTCTGCAACATCATCCGTGCTTTCGTATGAAATGTTGTCCCAGTAATCAATGTGAACGGTCTGTTGTAATTGGCGCAGCACATCAATAGAAGCATTTTTCACTATGGTAACGCAGAAAGCGGTCATTTGGGGACAGGGCAAATCAGAAATTTTTTCGATATTGTCCATGATTTTCACAAAAGCGGTGGACACAACATCTTCTGCGTGTTCCTCTGACCTCAAAATATTAAACGAAATGCGCTGGAAGTGGATATGATGTTCATGAAATATCCGCTCTACCAGCGCACGCTGTTCATCATTCAAAACACTAAATAGGAGTATTAGCATATAGAATCCTCATGGACGGTTCAGGTGGTCATCCATTCTAAGCAAGAAAGTAAAACTATCCTTGCACGATATGGGCATTCGTTGCAGTAACATACGACTGCTTATTTTGAATTATAACACAAAAATGTTTCGCAGAAAAGCAGAAATCTTTAACAAGGAATAAATCGAAATTATTCTTTCAAAAAGCCTGTCCCTTTTTTTGATCCCGCTCGTTATATAGGTAAATCCACAAAACAGCTAAACTAATGCGCGATGCTTTTCTGGTTAGCTGCGTGGAAATACAATGGCAGAAGTGTAATCGTAAAACTGAGATCGGCGGTGGAAATATGTGGCGTTCCCGAATTGGAAATAGTGCTCATGTGCCTCGATATTGGTGCGGTTCTCAGATATGGAGAGGTTGCATCAAAATCGTTCATTTTGGCGCATAAGCTGAATGATGGCTTATGCGCAACTGTTTGGCAGGGCAAGTAAGGAGGTGCTTTTTTTGCTGTACGCAAAACCATTAAGAATTCATGTGTTTTTTCTGCTGTTTTATGTTTTATGTCTTGGAGTAATTGCTGGGTGTGCAGAGAATGATACTGCTAATAAAACAGATTACTTTAATTCGGGCGAAAGTACCTCTGATATAGAGGGCATTGCATTAGACAACGGTGCCGTTGAGCTTTATTTGGATGTTGATTCAGATAAAATCCAAGTAATAAATGATTTTCTCAAAACCAACACGAAAAGAATTGTCGTAACATCATCAGAGATCGATGAGTCTGTCGAAATAGAGCTCTTTTTGTATGCATACGAAAACGCCAATGAGCCGATTGCATATGCAACTCTTTCAGGAAACACTGCGACGGCTACGTTCTCAAATCTAACGTCTGCCATGTCGTATAAGGTGGGTGGAAAAATCAATAACGGCACTACGCCTACGACACTGACAATATCAGACTAACTATAATAAAAAAGGAGGATTAAACAAATGAAGAAAATGATGGCTCTAATGTTGGCTTTTGTTATGGTCACAACTTGTATGATTTCTACGGCATTTGCCGCAGAACCAACTCCCGAGGTCAGCGTGTCTTTTGAAGCATCTGCTATTATTGCGGATTCCGATGTCATTGATGCAGGAAACCGTAACGAAAGTTTGCCGATCCGAGCATCAAGTTCCGACTACGATCTAGGGAGCGATGGATCTCTTGGAATGACAATTAAGAATTTCAAGGCAGGCACCATTCGACAGAGCGACTATAATTATAAGACGAACTCAACAAAGATTAAGATTTCGATGAAAAGCGATATCAGCGTATCTGTAAAGGTAAAACTGTACGATGCGGCTACTAACTCTCTCCTTCAGGAGACCACCAAAACAGTTGGGACTGTACTTGATACCACTGTGACCTTCAGCAATCTCACCTCGGCCAAAAAGTACTTCATCAAGTACGAAAACCTCGGCCAACAGGATGTGGATATTTCTGGAACAATTTCTGCATAGTCAGATTCAGATTGTTCGCTATGCTATGAAGTAATACAGGTGCTGAGCGATGCTCCGCACCTGTATTACTTAAAATACTGCGCACTCTAACGACGGTGCAAAAATGGATGTCCTTGCTTCTTTTCGGTCCTACACACCATGTTCCTTGATGCTTTTCAAAAGTACGGAAACAGCTAAGAGTATATTTGTGGCAAGACACTTCCGCAGTGAAGTATAACTTTTTTATGAATTAGCCTGCTCCCCCTTGATTTTCTTTTGATACCCCTTTACAATTAAGAGGGTATCATAAGAGGGTATCATAAGAGGGTATCAAAGGAGGATTCGCAATGGCTCTGCCAATCAACATAACCGACCTCATCAACCGCAGGGTGGTAGAAAATGCCCGTGTGGAATACAAGCGCAACTGGAATCCCGAGACAATTTTGCACTCCATCTGCGCGTTTGCAAACGACATAGACAACTGGGGCGGAGGCTATATCATCATTGGCATCGAGGAAGAAAACGGAATGCCGAAGCTGCCGGTAGAGGGGCTTGAAAAGAGTTCCATTGACCGCATCAACAAAGAGCTTCTGCAAAAATGCAATCTGATCGAGCCGCGCTATATTCCCGTCGTCGAGCAAACTACTTTTGCCGGGGCTGACATCATTGTGCTGTGGATTCCGGGCGGGGATGCCCGCCCCTACAAGTGTCCAGTTGCGTTTCCAACAGAAAAATCCGCAAAGGCGGAAAAGGCGTACTATATCCGCAAGCTCTCCAACACAATCCGTGCAAACCAGCTTGAAGAAAAGGAACTGTTCATGCTTGCAAACAATGTTCCCTTCGATGACCGCGCCAACATGACCGCTAACGTGGAGGATATGCGCGCCAGCCTGATTTCGGAATATCTCTATGCCGTGGGCAGTGATCTTTACAGCGATTCTCTGAAGCGTCCGCTTGCGGATCTTGCTTCTGATATGCGGTTGATCGGCGGACCGAGCGAGATGCGCAAGCCCCTGAATGTTGGGCTGATGTTTTTTAACGAGCGACCGGATGATTTTTTCGGCTACGCCAGAATCGAGGTTGTCGATAAGCCCGATCCCACAGGCATTGGCATGACGGAAAAGGTCTTTACAGGGCCGCTGGATCGTCAGCTTCGTGATGCGCTCAGCTATATTCAGAATTATATCATCAAGGAAAAGGTCACAAAAGTACCCGGACGCGCGGAGGCAGAGCGCATTTACAACTACCCCTATGCGGCAGTGGAGGAAGCCCTATCCAACGCCGTATACCATAAATCATATCAGATTGGCGAACCAATCACGGTGTCGGTCACGCCGGACAGAATGGAGATCACCAGTTTACCCGGACCGGACAGAACGATTCCAGCAGAAGATATTGCCAACCGCAAAATGGTATCTCGGAGGTATCGCAATCGCCGTATCGGAGACTTCCTGAAAGAGTTAAAACTTGTGGAGGGACGCAATACCGGCATTCCCACAATTCTACGCGCAATGCGGCAGAATGACTCTGAACTTCCAAACTTTGAAACCGATGACGAGAGAACCTACCTTACGGTGATTCTCCCTGTTCAGAAGTCCTTTCTTCGTCGGGAGAAAGAAAATTCGCAAAAAACCAAAACTCGCAAAAGTGTTTCTGATATTAAGCAACTTATTCTTGCCATACTGTCCAAGGAAAAGGAACTGTCCACGCCCGCCCTTGCAGAGCAAATGGGATATGTAAAGGTGACATCTGCGGTAATCAAGGCTGTGCGGGAACTCATGGAGTCCGGTAAAATTGAGTACACGGAGCCGGACAATCCACGCAGCCGCAATCAAAAGTTACGGCTTACGGATTCGGGACGCAAGCATGACTGACCGCGAACTGACCGGCAAGGTACATTCCGCCGTGTATCATCAATGTCAGCGCCGGGGCTATGCCGCGCCGGTGGATGTGCTGATGGAGATCGGCGTACTGCCGAAGGAGAAATACGAGGACTGGCGGCGCGGGCGCATTGATTATCTGGAGCGCGTCTGCACCGTCAACCTCCGCAAGCTCTCTTTCATCATGCGCGAGATACGGGCATACGCGCAGAAAAGCGGCCTCAAGCCCTCCGTGACCGTATATAAGCAATGGACGGTCAAGAAGAAATCCGGGCAAGGGCATAAGCCGGTGATCCGGCTGCGCTTCAGCAAGAGCGGCGACCCCGACATCGAGCGGCGGTACTCCACCCACTTCGTCGATACGAAGAAAATCGCGGAGCTGAAAGCGCAGCGCATAACGGAAGCCGCAACCAACGCGGCAGAGAGCGCCGCAGAAAACTGAATCATTCCATGAAAGCGAGCTGCATCGGACGGGCATCTGATGCAGCTCAATTATTATGCCGGAAAGGAGGCCGCGCCCATGGCAACGACCCGTATTATCTCCATGCACGTCAGTCACGGCAAGACGATTGCCGACTGTCTGGCTGACCGCATCGACTATTCCAAGAACCCGGAAAAGACGCAGGGCGGCGAGCTGATCTCCGCCTACGAATGCGACCCGAAAACCGCCGACGCAGAGTTTCTGTTCGCCAAGCGGCAGTACAAAACCCTCACCGGCAGGGAGCAGCAAAGCGACGTGATTGCTTATCAGGTACGCCAGTCATTCAAGCCCGGTGAGATCACGCCGGAGGAAGCAAACCGCGTAGGCTATGAGTTTGCCGAGCGGTTTCTGAAAGGACGACACGCCTTTTTTGTGGCTACCCATACCGACAAGCGGCATATCCACAATCACATCATCTGGAACTCCACCACGCTGGACTGCAAGCGGAAGTTTCGGGATTTTCTCGGCTCCGGCAGGGCCGTCGCGCGGCTCAGCGACGCCATCTGCACCGAGCATCGGCTCTCCGTGATTGCTGACCCGAAGCGCGGCGTCAATCACTACGGCAGGTGGCTGGGAAACAAGGCGAAACCCTCCCACCGGGAGCTGCTCTGCGGCCTCATCGACGCGGCGCTTTTGCAGAAGCCCGACAGCTTTGACGCGCTTTTGAAGCTGCTGGCGGAGGTAGGCTGTGAGGTCAGGCAGCGCGGGAATACGCTGTCCCTGCGGCACCCAGACCGCAAGGGCTTTATCCGTCTGTCCTCCATTGAGAATTACACGGAGGACGCGCTGCGCGCCGTCCTCGCCGGGGAAAAGGAGCATACGCCGCGCAAAAAGCGCAGTCAGACCGCGCAGAGAAAGAACACGTTGCTCATCGACATCGAGGCGAAGCTGCAAGCCGGAAAGGGCGGCGGTTACGAGCGTTGGGCAAAGGTGTTCAATGTCAAGCAGATGGCGCAGACCTACAATTATCTGCGGGAGCATGGGCTGCTGGATTACGCGGAGCTGGAGGAAAAAGCCGCCGCTGCAACGGAACAGTTCCACGCGCTGTCTGCACAGATCAAGGCGGCGGAGACGCGCATGGCGGAGATCGCCGTGCTGAAAACGCATATCATCAACTACGCCAAGACCCGCGACGTTTACGCCGGATACCGCAAGGCCGGTTACTCCAAAAAATATCTCGCTGAGCATGAGAGCGACATCCTGCTGCACAAGGCGGCGAAGAATGCCTTTGACGAGCTGGGCGTGAAAAAGCTGCCCTCCGTCAAGAGCTTGCAGGAGGAATACGCCAAGCTGCTATCGG
>ERZ772812.1614-NODE-1614-length-16224-cov-3.513885_pt1 | contig 16224 bp, 14 predicted proteins | sample MGYA00511343_ERZ772812 | MGnify/ENA primary metagenome ERZ772812 (study PRJEB29015, sample SAMEA2737706) | human gut metagenome | biome: human gut; feature: human-associated habitat; material: faeces | place: China | collected 2012 ...
GGACATTTGTGCAGTACTTCTACAATCTTTTCTGCCTCTGCTTTTGGTGCCATAATGACCATTCTTCCTTCACACGCAAGGTAAAGCGGCTCCAGTCCAAGCATTCCGCAGACTCCCTTCACTTCCGGTGCAACCGGAACTTTTTCAGCATTCAGACGGATTCCAACATTACTTTGTCCCGCAATCTCATAAAGTACTGTTCCAACTCCACCTCTTGTCGCATCACGGATGACATGCAGATCATGTGTTGCATTTATTACTTCTTCCACAGTATGCCATAGTGGTGCACAGTCACTGGTCACATCCGCTTCGATTCCGAAGTCTTCTCTTGCAAGAAGGATCGTACAACCATGACGTCCCACATCTCCGGTCACAATGATCGCGTCTCCCGGCTGTGCCAGTTCTCCTCCGACTTTTACGCCGTTCTCGATCTGTCCCATTCCGGTTGTTGTGATAAATACACCGTCTACCTGTCCCTTTCCTGCTACCTTGGTATCTCCGGATACAATACGGACACCGGCTTCTTTTGCCGTTTTCTCCATTGCTGCTGCAATCTCTTCCAGTTTTTCCATCGGAAATCCCTCTTCGATCACAAATGCACAGGTCAGGTATAATGGTTTTGCTCCCATACATGAAAGATCATTGACCGTACCGCAAATGGAAAGCTTTCCGATATTTCCTCCCGGAAATTCTGAAGGAGAAACAATAAATCCATCTGTGGTAAATGCAATCTTTCCCTCTTTCATCTTTAATACTGCCGCATCGTCACTTGTCAGTTCTGGATTGGCAAAATGTGCTTTAAATACCTGGTCAATTAATTCACTTGTCTGTTTTCCTCCTGCACCGTGAGCAAGAGAAACTGTTTTTCCTTTTAAGTTATCCATGATTTTTCCTCTTATTGTTTTTTACTATATTTTTAGATTTATAATTTATTATATCTAATACTCTGTAAGTGAAAGTTATTCTCCCCTGCTATTATACTGATAATAAGCTGAGCAGGCTCCCTCATTCGATACCATACAGGCTCCAATCGGATGAAGTGGTGTACAGCCTTTTCCAAATACTTTACAGTCTGTCGGACGGCATTTCCCCTGTAATACATCTCCACAACGGCAGGCAGGACTCGTTCTTCCTTCCATCTTCGGAATCGAAAACTTCACTCTTGCATCAAAGTCCTGCGCTTCTTTTCGCAGGCGAAGTCCGGAATTTTTAATCATACCAAGTCCTCTCCATTGAGAATCACATGGTTCCATCCATTCTTTGATCAGTTTCTGTGCCGGAATACTTCCCTCTTCCGTAACAACCCTTGGATAGGCATTAACAAAAAACGGATTGCCTTCCGGGAACTTCTTTAATAATACAGCAAATGCAGTTAAAATCTCGCTGGCAGTAAAGCCGGTTACTATACCGCTGATTCCTTCTTCCTCACAAAGCTTTCTATTCAATGCATTGCCGGTAATCGCATTAACATGGCCAGGATATAAGAAAACATCGGCACTGTCTTTCAACATCTCATAGGCACCCGGCATTGTTTTATTCGCAGTAAGAAGTGCATAGTTTGTAAGTCCTGCCTCTTTTGCCGTCTTTACAGAAAGACAACTTGCCGGAGTTGTTGTCTCAAATCCAACGGAAAGAAAGACAACCTGCTCGTCTTTATGCTCTTTGGCATATTCAAAGGCATCCATCGGAGAGTAGACCATCTGAATCTTGCCGCCAAGACTTCTGGCATCCGCTAAACTCTTTGTACTTCCCGGCACACGAACCAGATCGCCAAAGGTACAAATAGTTACATTTTTCTCCAAAGCAAGCCATACTGCCTCATCAATAAAACCTGCCGGTGTCACACAGACCGGACAACCCGGACCAGAAATCAGTTCCACCTGCGGCGGCAAAATCTTTCGCACACCAAGATGAAAAATCTCATGGGTATGTGTTCCGCACACTTCCATCACACGAACAGCAGGACCATCATAGCCTTCAATAATTGCTTTTGCTTTTTTTAATTGTTCTTTCATAGTAACCCCTCCAGAAGATCTTCTGCCTCATCCTCATCTTCTTCTGTAATCTTTGCAATCGCAATTCCTGCATGAACCATTACATAATCGCCTGGTTCAAGATTCTCTATCAGTTCTGCTGAAACTTCTCTTTTCGCTCCTGACGCATCTACAACCGCCATTCCATCTTTCATTGTCATAACTTTTGCTGGTAATCCTACACACATAATTTATTCCCCTTTTTGTAAACTTCTCATTGCTGCCACCGCCTGTCCAAGGCTGATTCCCCCGTCATTTGGCGGAAGTAAATGGTGTCGCAGCACATGAAATCCTCTTTCTTCTAACATGGTTACACTGTAATCTAAAAGTAATTTATTCTGGTAAACACCGCCACTTAATGCAACGGTATTAATCCCTATTTCTTCTCTTGCTTTTTCGCAGGCAGAGACAATCATCCCTGCTAATCTCCTGTGGAAATGTAAGGCAAGCTGATTGCTGTTTTCTCCTGCTAATTTTCTCTCTGCTACTTCTTTGACAAGAGATAATGTTGGTAAATAATATAAATCCGCTTTTATATTCTGATTTATAGAGTTGTTTTTCTCTACAACACTCTTCTGCGCTACATCAGAACTACTTTTTAGTTCTCCATAGTCTGTAATTATTCCAGATTCTGCAAAATCCTCAGAACCTGCTATTTTTTTCTTCTGGGCATCCAGCCATTTTTCGGCCGCAAACTGTAACGATGTAGATGCCTCCCCCTCAAATGTAGAGGACTTTCTGATGTCAAGAATCGCACTCACCGCATCAAATAATCTTCCGGCACTTGTAGACTGTACAGTATTAATTCCTCGTTCTTCCATCGTAAACTGAAGTTTTGCCAGCTTTGGCTCACAAAGTCCTAACGTTTCAATAATCAGAAGGGCATTTTCCTGTCCGTAAATCTTTCCAAGAAGAGATACGGCAATTCTCCAGCCTTCTTTTGCAGAAACATCGCCGCCTGTCTGTGCAAATGGTTCGATGCACCCCCAACGTGTAAAGGAATCATAGTCTGCCAACAGAATTTCTCCACCCCAGATTGTTCCGTCAGTTCCGTATCCCGTTCCGTCAAAAGAAACACCGATAACTTTTTTTTCGGTTGTCCATTCATTCTCTGCCATACAGGAAAGGATGTGAGCATAATGGTGTTGTACGAGAAATACAGGAAGCCCCATCTCTTCTGCCGCCGCTCTTGTATTATAAGACGGATGCATATCGCAGGCAACAATCTGCGGCTTGGTTTCCAGCAGTTCTTCCATTCGTTTCACAGACTCTTTTAACGCCTTTACCGTCCGTACATCTCCCATATCACCAATGTAAGGCGATGGATAAAATAGCTGATTCTTTCCGATACAAAACGCATTCTTAAGCTCACCACCGACCGCAAGCACCTGACCTTTAAATTCATTTCCCATCATAAATGGAAGAGGCGCATAGCCTCTGGAGCGCCGAATCATATACGGCTCTCCCCGGTAAAAATCCATAACCGTGTCATCCGCACGAAGCCGTATTTTCCGGTCATGGGAAAGTATCACATCACAAAGCCCGCTCAGCTCATTTAATGCATCTTCATCGTCACGGCAAATCGGCGCTCCAGAAGTATTCGCACTGGTCATTACAAGGCAATCAGAAACCTTCGTTTCGTCCTGATAATCAAAAAGCAAAAGCTGCACTGGCGCATATGGTAACATAACTCCAATCTTTGGATTATCCGGTGCAACACTCTCACAAAGCGTTCCTCCTTCTTTTTTCGGAAGTAAAATAATCGGCTTCTGATGCCCGTCAAGAATCTCCTCTAAATGTGGTTCTGTCTCACATTCTCTTCTCACAACATCTAAGTCCTTCATCATAACAGCAAATGGTTTCATCGGACGTTTTTTCCTCTGTCGTAATCTTGCAACTGTTTCTTCCTTCGCCGCATCACAGCAAAGATGAAAACCACCGATTCCCTTTACCGCTACAATGCCACCCTCGCTGATCACCTTTCTTGTATAACGAATCGCATCTGCTCCCCGTTCTTTCCTCCCAAGCAAATATACTTCTGGCCCGCAGTCGTTACAGCAGACTGGCTGTGCATCAAATCTTCTCGTTTCCGCATGCGTGTACTCATACTCACATTTCTCGCACATCGGAAACTCTCCCATACTCGTCCGTACTCTGTCATACGGCATGGAATCTAAGATTGTAAGACGCGGTCCACAACAGGTACAATTGATAAACGGATGCAGATATCTTCTGTCGTTCTTATCATAAAGTTCCTTCTTACATTCCGGGCAAATGGCAATGTCCGGGGATACGAAGATTTCTCCTTCTTCTTTTTCGCTTTCTATGATTTGGAACTTTTCTTTGGAGTCTGTTTCAGATTCAACTTTATGAATACCATCCTCACCCGATTCCACATTCTCCACATCCAGTTTCAAAATAACCGCCCGTTTGGGAGGCTCTTCCTGAATCTGCTTTATAAAGCTATGCACACATTCTTCGCTGCCCTCTGCAAAGATTTCCACATAAGGTCCCTTATTACTCACACTTCCGGCAATATCACAGGCATCGGCATGACGCTTTACCGTTGGGCGAAAGCCGACTCCCTGCACAATTCCAAATACTCTGATGCAGACTCTCATACGCTCTGTCTCTTCTTTCCTGAGATTGCAAAGTGCGGTAAGTCATACCATTCTCCTTTATAAAATGGCACAGCTTTCTTCAGTAGCGAATCGGCGATAATAATGTCATATTCATTTTCTTTGATGTAAGTGATCCAGTCATCTTCTTCCTTAAAAAGAATATCCTGTTCTTTCTTTTGCTCTTTATTCATCATAAACCAGGATGCAACATTGATATTTGCAGAAATAAATTCTTCCCTCAACGTATTCGCCAGCACCTGCTGATGAACAATTAATATCTTTTTCTCAGATAATTCTTCTACATTCAACAGTCCTGCTACCTGCTCTTTTTTTTCTTTCCATTCTGGAATAATCTCCGGTGGACAAAATAGCTCATATGGCGTTCCAAATTTCTGTTGTAAATACTTTGCTGCTGCAATTCCTGCCGGCGAAACAACGATGTTTTTCTCCGCTGCTGCCGCCTCTCTTACAGCGTCTAAGCCATCGCCCATTCCATAACATACAACCTTTGAAAAACCTTTTTCGGCAAAATACTTTTTCAGGAAATCTGCTTCATAAATACCGCCAAATTCAAGAGGGGTTGCCCCGATAATTCCAATACGTCCTGGCTCCACGTCTTTTTCAACAGCGAACTTTTTAAATAATTCTTTCCATGTCTTTTTCTCACCATCATCGTAAAGCTTTGTTCCGTCCGTGTCGATTGTAAGCGCCGGAATTCCTGTTTTCTTTTCAATCATTCGGGAAAGTGCGCGATAATCCGTTCCGATTACTGCAGGAACCGGCGTACCAATCACTGCAATAAAATCTGCAGAAAGCTTCTCGCAGGCTTTTCCAATCTTTTCTACTAGGCGGTCATCCCGTCCAAGAATCGCATCCATATCACGAAGTCCTGCGCTGAAAATCGCACTACGACTCTCAAACCATCTTGGCTCATCAAATCCGCATATGTTTCCCGCACAGCCGCCGGCATCTAAAATAATAATCAGTCCGTGAAATTCACATAATACCGCTGCCGCGCCCGACTGGTCCGGAGCAAATGGGGAGAGATATTTTCTAAGTCCCTTCATTTAATTTGTCCCCCTTTCCAGTGTTTTCTCTTCTTTTATATTTTTTGTACTATTTTTCAAATTTTTTGCTTCACTTTTCGCATTTTTCTCATCCAGTACCCGTTCACACTCCTCAAAGAAATGCTTCACTCCACGATACCCAAATGGCTGTATATCATCACTCCACTCAAGCTGTGCTGCTTCTGGATGATAGTAAACAGCATCCTTTCCGATAACGATATCCACTGGATTCTCGCCCGGCTCATAGTAAATCATCGTTGGCTCCAGATTCGAATAAATCTTTGTTTCTGGACTTAACTTCGCCATCTTTTCAATATAAACAAAATCCTCTTTCGACAGATTTCCAAATACTTCTGCTACCGCAAACTCATATCGAATCAGCGCAAATGCAAGTTCAAATGCATTGGCGTTACAGCCTTCTCCAATTGCAAATACTGCATGTGGATACTTTTTCTTAAAAGCTTCTTTTGCTGCAAGTGCTTCCTCAAAATAAGCATCATCATCAAATTTACTTCCTAATGCCGCTGCAAATAATGTATATTGATTCTTTATTTTATCAAGCTGATATAGCCTTGTAAGTTCTATGTACGGAATTCCCAGTCGTTTTTGCATATCAGCCGCCGCAAAACGTGCTTCCGCATCTAATACCAGATTAAAATTCGCCTCTGCCATATCAAGATACTCATCATAGTTTTTACATCGGGAAATCTCACGAATCTTTTTTATCCCAAGCTGTCTTAACAGATCATAAAGTTCACTGTCATCTTCTAACGGAGCAAAATGTCCAAGAAGATTCACGGAAGTACTCTTCTTTTTCTTTGGCTCTAACAGAGAATAAATCGACTGTCTGACATGAACCATCGGCGGCTTTCTTCCCTCTCTGGTCAACGCATACATATAGCAAGGAAGAACCGGGATTCCAACTGCTTTTTGTGCTCTCTTACAAATACGCTCCATATCGGTTCCAAGCAAAGCATCTACACAGGTAAGACAAATCATAACAACCGATGGCTTTGTCTCCAGGCAATCATAAATCTCCTCTACCGCCTGTGGAACCTTCTTCAAATGTCTTCCCGTTACAATATCCGTTTCATCCATCATCAGATAGAAAAATCGCTCACTGTATCCACCAAGCTCACTTAAAATCGTTGTATTTCTTCCGCAACAGCCTGGTGCTAACAAAAGCATAACCGAACCTGGAATCGCAAGCCCCGCTCTCTTTACACCGAAGCCCTGCGCTCCCGGCGAGTTATACGCAAGTGTAGCTGGTGAGCTGTAGATAAGGTGCTTTGAGGAAATTAATTCTTCGGGAATATTATCTCGGCCTGCTTCGGCAAGTTCTTTTGTGGTAATAAAATACGCTTCTTCTGCTTTCTTTTTCTCTGTCTCTTTTGCCATGATTTCTACCATACATCTTCCTCCGCTGTATCCTGTGCATTTTCCAGAAGTTCTTTTGCAAGATTTAAAAATGCCTGTGCCGCCGGAGATTCTGGTTCACCTTCGACAACAGTCATTCCCCTATCTTCACATCTGGTAATCTCGTCACTTCTTGGCACTTCACCAACAATCGGAAGCCCTACGGAATCCGCAAACTCAGTAACCTTCTCTGTCTCGTTTTCCACATTTCTGTGATTTAACACAATACCATACACCTTCGCATAGCTTCTGTCCTCAAAGTTCTTCACTGCATTATTAATATTATTGGCAGCATAAAGAGCCATCTTCTCACCAGAAGTCACAATCAACACTTTACTCGCATACCCCTCACGAATTGGTGCCGCAAATCCACCACAGACAACATCACCAAGAACATCGTATAACACAACATCAGGCTGGTGTGTCTCAAATAATTCCAAATCTTCTAACAAGCTAAATGTCGCAATAATTCCACGACCAGCACAGCCAAGTCCCGGTGTCGGACCACCTGTTTCAATACAGAGAACTCCACCGTAACCTACCTTTGAAATATCCTCAATTGTCTCTGGGTCTTCATCATATTCACGCATATAGTTCATTACCGGAATCGGTGTCGTACCCCCAAGCAGATTAATCGTAGAATCTGCCTTCGGGTCACAGCCAATCTGAATAACCTTCTTTCCCATACTGGCAAATGCCGCTGCCAAATTACTGGTCACCGTGGACTTTCCAATCCCGCCCTTGCCATAAACCGCAATCTTTAACATAAAAAAACTCCTCTATTCTACCCCTGACCGACAGACTGACCGTAAGGTAGAACAGAAGAGTTTTGCACTTTTCGTACTTTATTCTTACTATTCTTTTCTTTGTTTAAAACAAATCGTATCTATTTAGAATCTATACAATTATAGAAAATCAAGCGTATTTGTAATCTTAATATAATTGAATTAAAAATATCTCCATTTCTATACAACTTATATACAGATTTACTACTCGATTTTCAATTGCAAATTCTAAATAATTTCAAACTATTCCAGCGCGGAAAACCTTACTGTCAGAGTCGATATTTATCTTTCTATTATTATAACTATCCAGACTCACAAAATCAAATATCAGTTACTATATACTTGCATAACTTTGATTTACATAATCTTAGATAATTATTCTTTTATTGTTTTGTTATTTTTTTATCATAGTCTTATTATAACATCTGAGAAATGAAAGGCAAGTACATTTTCCAGTACAGTACTTATAGTGACATACTTCTTCTGCGCATCTCTGCAATCCTGCCAGAGGCTATATCACTGTCAAACGTACATCCCATTCCTCTTAAAAATTATTTTAAAAGAAGATAGCTTGGCATACCATTCTCATAAATACTACTTACTTCGCCCTGCACCAATGGGGTTAAGTAAGTAATTAACTCTTCCTTCACTCCATTACCAGCCTCATTAATCCACTCTACAGGAATCTTCTTCTCTTTATTCGCAACCTCACGAATATCAACGCCACTGTACTCTACCGTATATGGAGCATCAGACACTCTTGTAAGAGAAGACATTAATCCACTCTCTCCGGCTACTGCAAGCTTAACTGCATTCGCGCCAAGATTGCCGGACTCCTCAATATCCGTCTTACTTAAAATATGCCCTGCACAGCGCTGTAACAGATTCAATTCTATCGAACGAACCTTACAGCCAATCTTTGCTCGAACCGCTTCCTCTAAAATCTTTCCAGTACCAGATAACTTCGTATGTCCAAATACATCTAACTCTCTAGATTCTTCCTGTTCACATAAGAACCGCCCCTCTGTATCATGTACACCTTCACTAACCGCAACAAGCACAGCATTCGTTGAGGCCAGCTTTTCCTTCACATCATCAATAAAACGATCCAATGAAAATGGTTTTTCTTCTAAATAAACAAGATATGGCACATTACCATTCTTACCTTCCGCTAATGCAGCAGCCGCAGTAAGCCATCCGGCATGACGTCCCATCATCTCAACAATAATTACATTCTTCGGCTCATATACGGTAATCTCCTGTTCAAGCTCACAGAAAACTGTAGAAATATACTTAGCTGCTGAACCAAATCCCGGACAATGGTCTATTCCGCAAAGGTCATTATCAATCGTCTTTGGTCCACCAATAACCTTAATATCCTCTACACCTTTCTCCTTACAGTATGCAGAAAGCTTCGCTACCGTATCCATAGAATCATTCCCACCGATATAAACAAAATATCCAATATTCATCTTATGAAGAATATCAACAATCTCCTGATACTGACTGTCATCTTCCTTGATATCATTAAGCTTAAAACGACAAGAACCAAGCGCTGCCGCCGGAGTTCTCTTTAACTTCTCCAGCTTTTCCTCTGTGTCAACCTTCTCTGTAAGATTCACAAATTTCTGTTCTAACACTCCCTGAATTCCATAACAAGCCCCATATACCTGATCAATCTGTTCTTCCTTTATCGCCTGCTTAATAACACCTGCTAATGTTGCATTAATCGCTGCTGTTGGTCCTCCAGACTGTGCTACTAACAAATTCTTCTTCATCTTTCTAAAATCCTCCTGTAAATCTCTGAAAAGGTTCTGGTTTTCCTTCATTCGATGCAATCACCTTCTGCATCCATACAATATCCCACCACTTGCCAAGCTTGTAGCCACATTGTTCAAAATGTGCCTTCTTCTCATATCCACGCGCCGCATGAAACGCTTCACTCTCTGCATTCGGATGAGTAATGCAGGCAAATAAATTCACGATATTCTGCTTCTTCAACAACTCTTCCATCTTCTCATAAAGAGCCGTTCCCACACCTTTTCCGTGAATTCTTCTCTGCACATAAACAGACATTTCCGCTGACCAGTCATACGCCCTGCGGTCATAAAAAATCCCCGCATACGCATAAGCAATAACCTCTCCCTCCTCCTCAGCAACAAGGTAAGGATACCTCTCCAATGTCTTCGTGATTCGTTCCTGAAACTCCTTCACCGAAGGAACTTCCAGTTCAAAAGTTATCGCCGTATTGTCCACATAATACCGGTAAATGTTCTGGATAGCAAAAGCATCCTCCGGCGTAGCGATTCGTATATTCATTTCAAGCCTCCAAAAATTTTGTCGATGTGGTTATTATACAATAAGAGGAAGAGGGGAACAAGACGGTAATTATAGAAATAATGTAATCATCTGGCTTTCTTCTTTTTAAGAATCTCTTCAATGTCTTTCTCTGAAGGACTACGCGGAGCTCTTACAGTGACACTTAGATCAGAATTTACCTGAATAGCCACCGTTTTCCTGTTTGATCTGATTACTGCAACTTTCATACTAAGTCCTTTGTTCTATTATTTCATACACTTTCGAATTTGGTCTATCAACAGAATATCTGCCGGAAGCCAGTCAATGCTATCCAATTGATTTTTCGTAAGCCACTTTGCCGCTTCTGCTTCTTTCAGCTCCAAATGTCCTGCTTTAACTTCAGCCCAAAAACAATCCATAGAAAGATGGAAAGTCGGATAATCATATTCTACCGTATCAATCAGTTCTCCGACCTTGATTTCCGTATCCAGTTCTTCTATGATTTCTCTTATAAGTGCCTGCTGCGATGTTTCTCCCGGCTCCACTTTTCCTCCTGGAAATTCCCAGCCACCTTTCAAATCGCCATAGCCTCTCGCCGTTGCGAATATCTTATTTTTTTCTTTCATATCATCGCAGATAATTGCTGCAACTACTTTTACCGTTTTCATCTGTTTCTCCTCTACCATCCCTCTATCTTTTTATGCTGTAATATTAGACTGTAAATATCTTAATAAATCCTCTCTTACTGCATGGTGCATTCTCATAGTGACTTTCGTAATCGGCTGCATGCGTCCACGATTATCTTCTTTCTGTGCATTTTTAGCTTCCATTACATCAAATTCTCCCATATAATAAAAATTCGTTTCTGCATCTGATTTTTTTACAAGCAAATGCTTTCTTGTAGCTCCCAGTACATCTTGCATATAAGAGCTTTCCAATCCTTTACCAATCTGAGAATCCCACTTAAAAATCAAGTTATCTTCAAATGCATCCGCATAATCCGGTTTTCCAGCTACATAATTTTTTTCATCCTGGCTCTCTTCCTTGTGATAAGTAATAAAAATAAATACATCATCATCAATTCGTTTCATACCATACATAACAGAAGATAAATCCTTGCCACAATTCATAAGCAAACTAACATCTCTTCTGGAATATTTTTCATACAACACAAATGGACTATCTATATTTTTCCATGGAAGATATTTTTCCTGATATCTAGTAAGTCCGACTTTTATAATATCTTCCACCTGTTTGTAGAATTGTATATGCTTAAGTCTGTCCGCATAACTTTGTACTCTTCGAATCATTCCTGGCCGATCATTTTCTAAAATGTCAATCTGACAGAACTTCTTATACTCAGCCTCTTTACTCACAAAATGTCCCTGTAATACTTGAATTGCTTCCTTTACCTGTGCTACACTGATTTCAAATCCAAATGTCTTTTGATATTCAGTTTTAAACTCTGTAATACCGATATAATCTTTATGAAGCAATTGACTTAAAATTGCAAGTTCATCGGGTCGTACACCTGAAAGAACAGTTTTAGATAAATACTCCAGTGTTAACTTTTCCTGTTCACTTAAATTATTTGTGTATTTATCCTTTTCCATTACCTGCATAAAAGCATAGTACGTTTTATATTCTCGAATAATTACTAATGGATCAATTTCTTGATTCTCATAAAAATCATATAAAAAAGGAATTCTCCCCAAACGATTCTTCAGTGAAATATAACTTTCTTTAATCAGAGCTTTCATTCCCTTAATCTTATCAATAGATTTGAAAATTTTGTCCTTAGAGATTTCATCAAAATGTACAGTTGATGCACCTGGTATCGTACTATTTCCACTGATCACATACTTACGAATCACATCAGCATTGTAAGAACGGTCTCCAGATAACGCCACCGGAATCATAAAATTATTATTATAATTCCCAATAAAATCCAGAACAACAACATATTCTTTTCCCGGCGCTTTTCTTAATCCTCGTCCTAACTGCTGAATGAATACAATCGGAGACTGTGTCGGTCTAAGCATGATAACCTGATTCACTTCAACAATATCAACACCTTCGTTCAAGATATCGCGGGAAAAAATATAATCTAAAGGTTGACAATCTTCCGTAGCATCTTCTTCATCCATTGCCAGTCTTTCAAAGGCTTCCTGGCGTTTGTCTTCATTATCATTCCCACTAAGAGCAACTGTGCGATATCCCAGTTCATTGAATTTTTTCGATAACTCCTCGCATTCCTTTACACGACTGCAAAAAATGAGTCCTTTTACACGATTACCACTATATCCGTAATACTCTGATTGCTCAATGATATGTCTTACACGCTCATCGCTGGTAAGCTGATTGAACGCTGCATCTGTCAGTTTTGTAGCCTGTAACATTTTGTCATCCAAAGAAACAATCTCACTAATACCAAAATAATGAAATGGACAAAGAAAATCCTCTTCCATAGCTTGCTGCAAACGGATTTCATAAGCAATCTGATAATGAAAAATCTCATAAATATTTTTTCCTTGCTGATTATCATCCCTTTTGTCCGGAGTTGCCGTCATTCCTAAGAATAGCTTTGGTTTGAAATAATTAATGACTTTGGTGTAAATATTGTTAGAACTATGATGCGCCTCATCTAGAATAATACAGTCAAACGCATCCGGTTGATATTGAAATAAATGAGTATCTCTATTCAAGGTTTCTACTGTAGCAAACACATACTCTTTCTCATATTCATAGAAACCAGCACCAACCACTCCCATCGTCACTTTCTTACCGAAGACTTTTTCAAAAGATTTCTTAGCCTGTTTCGCCAGAGTTACACGATGTACTAAAAACAACACTCTTTTGAAACCAAGTTCTCGCATAGCAAATGCAGAGGCGAATGTTTTACCAGTACCAGTGGCTGATATCAAAAGTGCCCTCTCTTCTCCCTGCTCCAGAATCTTCCTAAGATTCGCAATAAATCTCTCCTGCATAGAATTCGGTTTTAATCGGTATTTTTCGAGTGACGGAATCTCTTCGCTTTTCGCTATCTCACGCTGATGTTTTATGATATTGTAACGCTCTCTGTAAATTTCATAAAAATCATCATAAGGCAATGCATACTCACTGTTCCAGAGATTATGAAATTCTTCCACAATCTCTTCTGCAACTTCACCATTTTCTGTAGAAATCAGTTTCGTATTCCACTCCTTATTAATCGTCAGCGCTGCACTTGTCATATTAGAACTTCCGATAATGATTCGATAAATCTCTTCTTTCTTGAAAATATATCCCTTCGTGTGGAAACCATTTCCGGCAGCTTCCACGTCATACATTTTCAACGTAATATTTTTCAATCCATTGAGTTTCTCAAGTGCTCTCGGCTCGCTGAAATTCAGATAATTTGTCGTAAGAATCTGTCCCTTAACACCCTTTTCCTCAAGCTCTTTTAACGTCTGCAGAAGCGGTGTCACGCCACCCATTGTGATAAAAGCAACGCTGATCTGAAACTGATCACAGCGCAGTAATTCATCCTCCACAGATGAGATAACCTTCTTCCCCTCTTCCGGATTATTCGACACAAATGCTGGCTTATACGCCAGATTTACCGCCACAGAACCATTTATATAAGCGGCATTTAAGCCATTTTGCAATTCCTTGATCACATTCGCATCCATTGAAAAATCTCCCTCTCATTTCGTAATGAGTAAAACAAAATACTCTGATTAGTATTATACCTTATGGGAGAGAGTTTGTCATTGAAATCCCCTAGGAAGCAAACATGGCAAAAGCAACTGAATGAAACAATAGTAACAAAAAACAAATCCGGACGCACTGAAGTTAATGAGTGTATCTGAATCTGCCTTTTCATTGATCTTTCCGATGAATAGCTGGCCGGCTTTTCATCGGAGTTACTTATTTAATCGGGAAATGATTTCCAAAATATGTTCGTTTCTTTTTATTGACTTTTTGCTACTATCAGTATACAATCATAGCTAAGAAATGGGTTTTTTACTGAGTAATGTCTTCAGGCTAGAAAAGGGTGCTCGTTTCTTTTTTTATACACTATTTTATTAGCCTTCATCAAGTACAATTATATCTCATCTGCTTTATCAAATCATCTGCAGAATCCAATATTCTTCCTCTGAAGAATTTCCAATCATTTCAATAGACTCTTCACAAAAATGGTTTAGATTTAAATAATAGTCTTCCCTCTCACTATTAAAATCTAACTGTGCAGTATCTAATTCTACCATCTCATCTTCATCAAAAATCAACTTCCTCACATAGATATAATCATCAAAACCTCTCGTAATATCTTCTTTTAAAAGGTTCTCTCCAGTTCCAAACTTTGCAGAAATAAATACCTCACTGACTGGAAGATAGAGTAAAACACCTTTTTCATCCGATGGATTCTCTATCCACTTTTTCTTAAATGCACCAATATTATTCATCATATTTCCTCATCCCAATTCTTACGCAACTATTACTAAAGCAGAATACTGACTTTTTTATTTCTCTTTTTTTATTTTTATATTGTATAATCATTTGAGCATTCTGACAAGACCAAAGAAAGGATTTTCCCGATATGATCTATCTCGATCACGCGGCCACCACCCCCGTTCCCGAAGAGGTGGCGCACGCCGTTTACGATACGCTGGTTTCTGGCTGGGGCAACCCCAGCTCGCAATACCCCATCGGAAAGCAGGCGCGCGACGCTGTCGCCGCGGCGCGCGAGACGATTGCCGCCGCGCTCGGCTGCAAGAGTGAACAGTTCGTCTTCACCTCCTGCGGGTCGGAGAGCGACAACTGGGCCGTCCGCCTTGCCCTGCACCAGAACCGCCACGCCGGCAAGCACATCATCACGACCGCCGTGGAACACAGCGCGATTCTCGAGACCTGCAAGGCCCTCGAGCAGGAGGGCTACTCCGTCACGTACTTAAAGCCCGACAAGAACGGCGACATCACCGCCTCTCAGGTCGAAAGTGCACTGCGCGACGACACCGCGCTCGTCACGATGATGCTCGTCAACAACGAGACGGGCTGCATCTTCCCCGTGGCCGAGGTCGCGCAGCTTCTGAAAGCGAAAAAGTCCCGTGCCCTGCTGCACACCGACGCGGTGCAGGCCTTTTTGAAAATTCCGTTCCGCGCCGACACGCTGGGCGCGGACCTCATCTCCGTCAGCGCGCACAAGCTCGGCGCGCCCAAGGGTATCGGCGGCCTGTATTTGGGCGAGCGCATCCGCGCGCCCAAACCGCTGATCTTTGGCGGCGGGCAGGAGAGCGGCCTGCGCTCCGGCACAGAGGCCACGGGCCAGATCGCAGGCTTTGCCAAGGCGGTCGAGCTGCGCGCCGATCATCTGGACGATAAACTCGCCCACGTCGCCGCCATCAAGGCCTACGCCGAGGAAAAGCTCCTCGCGCTCGACGGCGTCGTCCGCATCGGCGACGGGACCGCGCCGCACATCCTGTCGATCTCGCTCGTCGGCTACCCGTCGGCGAATGTCGTTACGGAACTTGGCGCACAGGGCATCTGCATCTCGGCAGGCTCCGCCTGCCATCGCGGGCAGCTGAGCCACGTCTACCGCGCGATGGGCCTTGACAAAAAGACCGCCGCGGGCGTGCTGCGTGTCAGCTTCGGCCCCGAGACGACGAAAGAAGAGATCGACGCACTCGTCTCCGCGCTCAAGGCGCACCGCGACACGCGCTTCCCCATGCTGTAATTCCACGATTCGAGGTTTTTATGTTCTCCTATCTTCACCAGCCCAAGGGCTTTTACAAACGATTATTCTTGCTGGCACTGCCGGTCATTTTGCAGAATCTGATCACCACGTCTCTCGGCTTTCTCGATACGTTCATGGTGGGACTTCTCGGCAGCGATCAGATGTCCGCCGTCACGGTGGCAAATGTGCCGGTGTTCATCATCCAGCTCATCGTCTTCGGCCTGCAAAGCGGCTCAAGCGTGCTCATCAGCCAATACTGGGGCCGCGGCGACCGCGAGAGCATCAACC
>ERZ772812.1616-NODE-1616-length-16207-cov-3.247462_pt1 | contig 16207 bp, 18 predicted proteins | sample MGYA00511343_ERZ772812 | MGnify/ENA primary metagenome ERZ772812 (study PRJEB29015, sample SAMEA2737706) | human gut metagenome | biome: human gut; feature: human-associated habitat; material: faeces | place: China | collected 2012 ...
ATCATCTTCATATGCCATCTTATTTTTTAGAGACATTTACTGAATATCCCTTTTTTATTTATCGCGGAATTCTTTCCTTTTCCAGAAGTTGAATCCTGCATATACACGAACGGTTCCGAATGTATTAGTGAGAGAGAAATTCCTTTTCCGATAATCGTATGTATGCATCACCAGTGAAGCACCTACAAAGTACTTGTTGGTATTATAGACCACGGCGGCACGTGTTATCAGGTCAAAATTGATATCCTTTATCCAATGATTGTCGGTGTTAGGCGTATCGTCTATTTTTGATTTTTTATAGGCAATGGCCGGTAAGAGTGAAAGATTGGAAACCCAGTTTTTTGCAAATACCCAGTTATAGCCATAACCCACGTTGATGCTGTAATCAGAATATTTCACTTTCTTGAAAAGCAGGGCATCATGCAGTTGGGCTCTCACTTCACCGGGAAGCTTTTCGTAATCAAAAGATATGTTGTGCTGGGAATAAGAAAAGCCCGCCATCAGGGAACCCGCGCTTTTACGCTGGTTGGTGGACTGGCTATAGGCTGCCGGATAAGAGAATTTTTTATAATTGAAAATCCAATAGGCGTTCAGTCCTTTGATTTTACTTTGCAATCCGTTGAAATTCAGGTTTTTAATGGGAGTGCTCAGATCAAATCCGCTGGAAGAACGTATCTTGAAATCGCTTCCTGTCTTTCTGTAATATAAATCCACACCAAATTTGGAACTATAAAGATTCAGTGCCATTTCGGTTTTCTTTGCCTTGTTCTTGTGTCCGCCGAAAATATCTTTTACATCGAAAGAATATCCTAGAAATATCCAGCGCCATCCGAAATAGACCCCCAGCTTGAAACTGGCATTGGGGGAGAATCTCAAACTTTGTTCGCCGTTGTTTCCTTTACTGCCTAACCGATAGTATTCGTACCAACTGCTGGATTCCAGCATGAAAGCCAGATTGTAGAGGTTAGGCGAGATATAGGTGGTATCGACCGCGTTGAATTCTTTTCCCACTTTCCTGATTTTTCTTCCGGTATGACGGACAGTTGTCGCTATTCCATCGGTCAATGTAATGAGAACACCCTTGTTGTCCTGTACTGTCGAGTCCTTCTGTTCCGCTTGTGCATATACACCGAGGGCGGAAAGGAAAGACAGACAAAACAGGCATAATTGACGGATGTCCATAGGCAGAAATCAGAGTTTGTCAAGTATACGGTCCATTACCCAGTTGGTGGGTGTCGCACTGATGCCGTCGCAGGTACAGACAGCTTTTCCCTGCAAGTGTTCTACTACGGCTTTTATGAGCGGAAGTTGTACATGAGGGGGATTTTCGGGAAGAAACTCCTCGCGGCCTCTTTCAGTATGCAGGGCGATGGGATCGTAAGTGAAAACAGAGAAACAGATCATTCCCTTGTCTCCGATGATTTCTATACGGTCTTCCTTGGCCGATTCATGGGCAACGAAACACCATGATCCTGATCCCGGCAGACCGGAATCAAATTTGAAGCAGGCACTTATCGTATCTTCTGCCGGATATAACCCGCCACGGTTGCTCTTGTATCCTTGGGCTTCGAGAATGCAGCCGAACATATCTTGTAGCAAATCCAGCTGGTGAGGAGCCAGATCATAGAAATAACCGCCGCCGGCAATATCAGGTTGTACACGCCAGGGAAGGTTGGTACTGTTGTAATCCAAAGCGCGGGGAGGCTGGGCGAAACGTATCTGTATGTTGATGACATTGCCTATTTCTCCGTCCTCTACCATCTGGCGTACTTTTTGGAAATAAGGAAGATAGCGTCTGTAATAAGCTACGAAACAAGGAATTCCTGTTTCCTGTGATATGCGGTTGATGCGTGCACAGTCTTCATAGCTGGCCGCCATAGGTTTCTCGATGTATACGGGCTTTCCTGCCTTCATGGACATAATGGCAAAAGTGGCATGAGAAGAGGGGGGAGTGGCTATATAAATAGCATTGACATCTTCATCTCCTATTAACTGCTGCGGATCGGAGTACCAGCGGGGAATGTTGTGTCTTTTGGCGTATGATTGAGCTTTTTCTTTGTCACGGCTCATTACGGCCACTACCTCTGAACCTTCGATCAGGGCAAAGGCTGGTCCGCTTTTCTTCTCGGTCACTTCTCCGCAACCGATGAAGCCCCATTTTACTTTGTCTAATTTAACCATGGTAATAACTTTTTTGTCATTCCGCTTAAAATAATAACAATTTATATTGCAAAGATAGGACTATTTTGCAATTTCAGCCGGATAAAAATCAGTTATTGTAATATTTCTTGCGCAACAGTTTGAATGCAGGAGTCTTGACGTAGTCATTTAACCAGGAATTCAGGCTGTCAAGCAATATTGGAGAATGTTTGCTTACTCCCCATGAATAGAATTGTGAGAAGCTGATGGCTGTTTCTATATCCAATTGTGGAAAATCATTGATGGAGGCTTGGGCAATGCTCTCGTCGCATACGGCATAGTCTATGTCACCATGTGCTACCATGGCCAGTAATTGTTCTTGTCCGTATTTCTCCACTTCTTTGATATAGATGGTATCGCCTATTTCGTTACTTAAATTATGTATGCGCAGGATGGCAGGTGAGTTTTTGACTAGATGAAGGGTCTTGCGGGCTAGTTCCAACTGGCTGTGAATGTACAGACTATCGTTTTCTTTTTCGGGTTTACGCTGTACCAGTACTTGTTTGTTCAGTATAATGGGGCGGGTAAACAACAGGGAGTCTTTGTATTCTGTGGTAACTACCGTGCTGTTGGCCAATATATCGTATGTTCCTTTTTGTACGCCTTCCAGTCTTTTGGAAAAGCTCATTTCAGGAGTGATTTCCGGTTTCAGTCCTTTGCTGTGTGCAAAAGCATGGAGCAGTTCGTAGTGGAAACCGGAAACGGTGTCGCCGTCGGCATAAAAACTGATAGAATTGTACTCGGTAACGGCACGCAGGATTCCCGATGCCGCTATTTCTGCATAATCGCGGGGCAGACTGGTTTCAGCCTCCGTTTTCTTTTTGAAGAAGATGGAGGATAGGGTTACTGCAAGGATACCCATCAGAATGTATTTCAGATATTTTCTCATATAGACCGTCAATCAAAGAAATTCCATGAAAGGCCGAACTTTATCATTCGCGGATTGATTGGGTAGTGAGGCGCCAGGAAGTAATTGGATTTTCCCGAACCGGCATTGACGTGATACATCATAATAAAGAAGCGGGTACGTTTTAAATGCAGGTTGGCATAGACGTTGACTATCGGAAAAGCTCCTATCTCGATTTTGTCATCAGGATTCTGGTTATAGAATTGTCCGATGACGGGGGAGTAGTCTGGCGCGTAATATTTACTGAAATAACGCACATCTGCTCCCATTTCTATCTGGAGTACTTTTTTGGCGAGACCGAATTTCATGTACAAGTTGCCGTAAGCCGACAATTCCGGTAAGGGCAGAATGTCTTGCTCACTTGATTTTTGATAGGCTACTTCACCGTCGAGATGAAATATTCCTACTTTCAATTTTTGTTGCAACATTGCTGTGAATATTTGTATATTGCCGGAGTACTGTCTTACGGCTGCATTGTTCTTGAAACCGGTGACATTTCCTTCACTGTCTTTTACCGGTATGCTGGCATTGGCCAGATAAGTGTAGTTCTTTATATTTTCCACTCCGGCACGCAGTTGGGTTCCCCATCTGTTCAGACTTAGTTTTCCTTCCAGTCGGGTTCTCATTATTTTGGATAAATCGTTGTTGTCCCACCAGTAATGTTTGGATTGGAAATGCCTGAAATAGAATACGGGGTTCTGGTTCTTGATGAATGCATTTACATCCAGTCTCACCGTATCTCCGAATAAACGGAGATTCAGATCCCCTCTGCCTTCTACGCTGAATTGTCCTGCATCTTCACCGGCTATGGCCAATTCTCCTAGAATATTGTAATGTAATAGTTTTCCTTGTTTTTTGGATAGTTCGCCGCCAATGGAGAGTGAACTTTCCTTATAGTTGTTGATAATGCGCTGTCCCGGTATGTTTGTCGTGTCGGTCAAGGCGAAGTTTCGGTATTCATAACTTAAAAAGGCGGTAAGTCCGGCTTTCGCCCATTTGTTGAATCCTTCTTGTAAAGCAATGCCAATGGTATTTTTGATGGATGTGCGCTTCGTCTTGTCTATAGAGTCGGTCCCCAGATAGTTATGTTCAAAATACTTCTGATTCTGTGCGTCATCGTATGAGATGTATTTGCGATTGTTCAAGTCCACTTGTAATGTATGTATGAAGCTTGTGACAGGAACAAATACCTGCGTTATTTTTACGGAGTCCGTATCCACACTGTCCTGTTTTTCTTTATAGAACCCTAAGTTGTAACGATGTGTCAGGAAGGCATGGTAGCTGGTGTTGTGATTCCATATCTGGCTCAGTCGCGTTGGGATTTCGTTGGCGGAATATTCTTTTTTGCCTTCTGCCATATCCAGCGGGTTGGTGATATACCGGTCGTCCGTGATACCTCCGTTTTCTGCCATCTTCAAGTTATCGTTGTTGAATATGAAATGCATGTCATATTTGTCTCCCCGGTAGCTGGAGAACAGGCCACCGTTGAAGAAGGCTGTGGACTGATCTTGGTAAAGCCCCCGGCCATACAGGTAATCTATGTAGAATCCAAACCCCAGTCTTTTGTTTGCATTGATGGCAAAATAGGATTTGAAGCGTTCTTCTCCGTCACGGCTGCCTCCTCCTTTGTAATAGCTCAGGTTCGTGAATGGAGAAAATGTATTGGTGAATATGACATCTTCCGGACGTTGTACGCAAAAGTCGTATGGGTCGGTGAAAAAGTATTGGCTGGGATCCCGACGGTCAAAAAAGATGCGTGAGAGGCGGGGGGAACCCAAATTTCCCAAGTAATTGTATTGTCCGGTGTAGCCGCCCATGTCATTTGAGTTCTGGAAAGCGTGCTGCAAGGTATCTACGGGGATATAAGTGACATTGCCAAAACGACTGTCCACTTTCCATGAGTACAGTCCGATGGGGATAGTGTTGGCATCTACTACGGCTGTCGTGTCTATGGGGTTTCCGTTACGGTCATATTGGTTTCTGTCCAGTCCGTTTGCCGAGGAACCGAACTGATTGTTCAGGGTATTCATTGTCCGCTGTGCCATCAAGGAAGTATGGAAGCACAGGAATAATAAAAAAATAATAGAGAATATTCTTTTCATAACGGCGGCAAAGATACAATATAAAAATAAAAGGAAGAGCTTTTCCGCTATGGAAAGTTCTTCCTTTTATTATTCGTTTAGAGTTATTTTAACTTACTGAGGTTTAATAATCTCCATTCCGATTCGGATGGCTTCTTCATTCATCGGTATCAGATGATGGTGACGTTCGGGCAATGTTTTGCGTAAAGCTTTTATTACACTTTCAATGGATACTACGGGACGCAGTTTCAGCAAGCCTCCTAAGACAATCATATTGAAGGTCTTTGCCATTCCTTTTTCGTTGGCGGCATCCATTGCGTCAATACGATAGATTTGTATGTCCTTACGTGTCGGAGGCTCGATGATTCCGTATCCGTCATAAATGAGGATACCACCCGGTTTGATTTTGCCTTCAAACTTTTCCAATGAGGGTTGGTTCAGTATGATGGCTGTGTCATATTGGCTGAGAATGGGAGAGGAGATGCGTTCATCGCTGACGATAACTGTAACGTTGGCGGTTCCTCCTCGTTGTTCGGGACCGTATGCCGGCATCCAGGTTACTTCCTTGTCTTCCATCAGTCCGGAATAGGCAAGTATCTTACCCATGGATAGCACACCCTGACCGCCGAATCCTGCTATAATGATTTCCTGTTTCATGGTTTCTGTCTTTTTATTCTTTATCTTTCAAATCACCCAGCGGATAGAAGGGGAACATGTGTTCCACCATCCAGTCATTGGATGCTTGCGGAGTCATTTTCCAACCGGAATTACAAGTCGATACAATTTCCACCAAATTGGATCCTTTGCCATTCATTGAGTTTTCGAATGCCTTGCGGATAGCCTTTTTGGCTTTGCGGATGGCAGGAACCGTATGTACGGCCTGGCGGGTAACGTAGGCGGTGCCTTCCAAAGTGGCGGCAATTTCTGTCATTTTCAGCGGATAGCCATGAATGGCTACATCACGACCATAGGGGCAGGTGGCTGTCTTCATGCCAACCAGCGTGGTAGGAGCCATTTGCCCACCGGTCATTCCATAAATGGCGTTGTTGATAAAGATGATAGTAATGTTTTCGCCACGATTTAAAGCATGGATGGTTTCGGCAGTGCCGATACATGCCAGGTCACCATCTCCCTGGTAGGTAAATACCAGACGTCCGGGCCATAAACGCTTGATGGCGGTAGCTACGGCTGGTGCGCGTCCGTGGGCGGCTTCTTGCCAATCGATGTCTAGATAGTTGTATGCAAAAACGGCACATCCTACCGGTGACACACCGATTGTCTTATCTTCCATGCCCATTTCTTCAATAACTTCGGCTATTAACTTGTGAACCACACCGTGGCTGCATCCGGGGCAGTAATGCATCGGATTGTCATTCATCAGTGTCGGTTTCTTATAAACCAGGTTTTCGGGTTTTATGATTTCTTCTTTTGTCATAGTTTCTCCTCCTATTGCTTATAACATGAACCGCATAAAGAATTCCATCAGCTTGAGAAAAATAGCTGCTGCACAGACATAGATGAATACTTTGAAGTCACTTGCCATGAAGTAAGTGATGACAGCCGCTAGTGCCAGTGCCATGAAAAGTATGTTCAATATGTTTCTGATCAGATCGATATTCATACGGTCTTATTTTATTAGTTTCTCTTTCAATGCAGTGATTACTTCATCCGGATCGGGAACAATACCACCCAGACGTCCGAAGTGTTCTACAGGCACTTTGCATTCTACGGCCAGACGGACATCTTCTACCATTTGTCCGGCGTTCAATTCTACAGTGAGGATACCTTTTACCTGTGCGGCGCGTGCTGCAATAGCTTTCGACGGGAACGGCCATAGGGTAATAGGACGGAGCAAACCAACTTTGATGCCTTCTTCCCGAGCTATTTCCATTGCTTTTTGGGCAATGCGGGCACAAGAACCGAAAGCTACGATCAAATATTCGGCATCTTCGCAGTGAAGTTCTTCGAAACGTACTTCGTTTTCTTCTATTTCTGCATATTTTTTCTGAAGATGGATATTGCGCTTTTCCATCTCGGCAGGATCGAGTTCCAATGAGGTGATGATGTTGGGAGTACGGTGGTGGGTTCTGCCGGTAGTGGCCCACGGACAACGGGCTATGACTTCTTCATCTGTCAGGCGTGTGCGCTGTTCGGGCAATACTACTTTTTCCATCATCTGTCCGATAACGCCGTCTGCCAGAATAATGGCGGGATTGCGGTATTTGAAAGCCAGATCAAAAGCTATACCTACGAAATCTGCCATTTCCTGTACTGATGCAGGAGCCAGGGCTATGAGGCGATAGTCTCCGTGACCGCCGCCTTTCACTGTTTGGAAATAGTCGGCCTGACTAGGTTGGATGGTTCCTAATCCGGGACCTCCGCGCATGACATTGACAATCAGGCAGGGGAGTTCGGCACCGGCAATGTACGAGATGCCTTCCTGCTTTAAACTGACGCCGGGACTGGAGGATGAGGTCATTACCATTTTACCGCTCGCTGCACCGCCATATACCATGTTGATTGCTGCGACTTCACTTTCTGCCTGCAACACCACCATACCGGTAGTTTCCCAAGGTTTCTCTTCGGCCAGCGTTTCCAATATTTCCGATTGGGGAGTGATGGGATAGCCAAAGTAACCGTCTACTCCGATACGGATAGCGGCGTGGGCTATGGCTTCATTTCCCTTCATTAAAACGACTTCTTCTGCCATATTTGTTACATTTATTGTTGTTTTACTTTATACACAGTGATGCATCCGTCCGGACAGACTGTGGCACATGATGCGCAACCATTGCAGGTATCTTCTAATACCTGGTGGGCGAATGTGTATCCTTTTTTATTCACTTGTTTGGCATTGAGCGCGATTACATGCAGCGGACATGCCACTACACATAGATTGCAACCTTTGCAACGCTCTGTGTCTACTACAATAGCACCTTTAATCTTTGCCATGGGTTAGTTATTATTGATTATACATGTCTTTGTTATAGAAATTCAGAATATTCATAATCATGTCACGGGCGGAAACGGCCGGACTTTCCGGATTACGCTCGATGGCTTCCAGATAATTGTTCAAAGCTTGTTGCCAGTCTCCCATTTTGCGGTAGGCGTTACCCAGTAAGTAATAGGGTTCATCGTTGACGTGCGCATCGTTTCGGATGAAATTAGTTAGCGCATGAATGGCTCTTTCCGTATCACCCTGTTCGATAAGTGTCTTTATGTCCTGTAATTGTTCCGTCATAAGGCATGATTGTCTCATTGTTGTTTACAAAGATACTCTTTATTTGTTATGAAAGGGAAGATTGGAGCAGAAAAAACGGCTTTCTTGCTAAAAACATTTAAAAAAAGGAGAGAAAGATAGGGAAAAAATGGAAGAATGATTTCTTCTAATGGTTTGATTATTATAGAAATGGTTTCAAGTGAAACGGTTGATAGAGGAACGGTGTTATTTATTCTTAAAGGGGAGACATGTTTGAATGGTATTTGTCATGGTGCTTTTGGGGAAGTATATGGTAGATCGTTTGTATGTTTTTTAGGGGGAGTTGTCAGGTTATCTCCCCCTAAAAAAAGTTTTATGTATTATCAGAATAAACTGTCACGGTATAAATATATGGGAGAAAAGACTATTTTATTACTTCACCTACATACATATTATATGCCTTCTGACCGTCATTACTGGGGTTCATCTTTTTTGCTTCCTCACCGGTAACGGTCTGTTTCATCAGTTTCTTGCAGTTTACTATCAACCACGGCTCGCTATTACCTTGCTTGTAGAACGAAATTTTATAATTATCGCTCTGATCCATCAGCATATTGCCCATTGATTTGGCTTGGTCGATTACGCAGAATGCTACTTCTTTGCCGAATAACTGGCCGAAACCTCCCCAGCATTCTTTACCGATTTCGAATTGTTCATCGTTTCCGGCAGTAATTGTCATACGTGAGGATGCCTTGATTTGGTCATCTATGCTTTGTTCTTTGTTGGGAGTTGCATTATTGGCTGCTTTTATTTCGGTATTACCCTCAGAACCACCGATGACAGCCGGTTGGGCAGAGGGAGTTACCGGAGTGGCGGTAACGATTGTTGTTGCATTTGATATCGGAGTAGCTGTCACGCCCGGAGCAGGAGCAACTGCAATTTGTGAGTTGTTCAAGACCTTGTTGCCCAATGTATCTTGGATGGATTTGAACAGTGTGTCTTTCAAGTCAATAGTCTCTCTTCTGAATTTGCCGCAGATGGGAGCCAGCTTGGTCTTCGATTTGTTTAAAGCCATATCGTCTACAATCCATTCCTCTGCACTGTATTTTTCTCCTCCGTCACGAGCTTCATCATACCAATAACGGATACGGGTCATTTCGATATCACATTTTCCGTTTTCGCAGGTGATAAACAACTGATAATAAATTCTGGTTCTGTCCAATGACAATGCAGAGGAGGAGAATACCAGATATTCTTCGCCACCTGCTGCAATGGTTCCTTCATCTTCATTGGTGTAAAGAACACGTGCATTGAACTTGCCTTCGGGCTTGAAACGTTCTGTGGCCCATTTCAGCATGGTGCCATATAGCTGGTCTTTCGTTAAAGACGGTGCCTGTATCTCTGTTTTGAAAGAAACTTTACCGTCATCCATAGTTATCGCTCCCGCCAGATATTTGGGATCTGTCTGTGCCATAGCGATGAATGGCAGACATAGGAGCATTAAAAAAAGAATCTTCTTCATAGTAATATTTTTTATTTTATATTTTAATCTAAGCAAAGATAGGAATAAAAAAAAAGAGAAGCTATAATGCCTCTCTTTTTTTACTTTTATTATTATTGCGTGAATTTTACTTTACAGGTATCTTTTCAATGCGCTTTTGGTGACGTCCGCCTTCGAAGCCGCTGTTAAAGAATTCATCCAATATTTTTTCGGCCATTTCATGGTCAATGAATCGTCCCGGCATTACCAGAACATTGGCGTCATTGTGCTGACGTGACAGATGGGCTATCTCGGGCATCCAGCATAGTGCCGCACGGATACCCTGATGTTTGTTCAATGTCATGCTGATGCCTTCACCGCTTCCGCAAATTGCCACTCCGGGTCCGCATTCTCCGGCTTCTATAGCCAGTGCAAGCGGATGGGCATAATCTGCATAGTCACAGCTTTCTGTACTGTATGTACCGAAATCTTTGCATGGATAGCCTTTTTCAGTTAACCATGTCTTTACAAACTCTTTCAGTTCAAATCCTGCATGATCGGATGCCAGTCCTACTTTTTTCATGCCAGCATTTCTTTTACTTGGTTATACACGTTCTGTGCGGTAAAGCCCAGCTTTTCATCCAATACTTTGTAAGGAGCGGAGAATCCGAATGATTCCAGACCGAATACCTTACCGTTGGCACCTACCAAACCTTCAAGGTTTACAGGAAGACCGGCAGTCAGACCGAATACTTTAGCCCCTGTGGGAATGATACTGTTTTGGTATTCCTTGCTTTGGCTGCGGAACAATCCCTCAGAAGGAGCGGATACGATACGTATTTTTATGCCATCCTTGCGGAGAAGTTCTGCACCTGCTTCCAAAGTGGAAACTTCGGAACCTGAAGCGACTAGGATTACATCCGGATTTTCATCGGAGCCTGCAACAATATAAGCGCCTTTGGCAGCCTGTGAGTAGTCGTTTCCGGCAGGCAGATTCGCGATATTCTGGCGGGAGAAGATCAGTGCGGTGGGGGTGCTGGTATTTTCCATGGCCAATTTCCATGCCACAGTGGTTTCTTCCGCATCTGCCGGACACCGCGCAGAAGGGGAGGCAAACGGGACTGCCCGGCCCGCAGCGTCCCCTGTGGCCGGGGCCCCTTGTCCTGTACCGTCTTCCGGGACAGGCATGGGGCGGCGCGAGGCCGCGTTCCGGCAGTGGGCCGCGGACATGCAGTCCCGTTTCGATGCCGGGCTGGAAGCGGAGGAAGACCGGGCGGCACGGCGCAAAGACTCGCTGGTCGTGCTGCCGCCGCCGACGGATACGGGCGGGAGGAAACGCCGGACAGCAAAGAAGGCACAGGCCGACGCAGCGGAGGCCCCGCGCCCGCGGGCGTGGATCACGCGGCGGCGCAGCACCGAACCCGGGCACGAGGCCCGCTTCGAGGAATGGCACGGCCCGGCACGGACAGGGAGCGTGCTGGAAAAGGTTTTCATCTCTCTGGGCGCGTCCCCGGAGCAGGCGAAGCTGAGCCGCTTGTGGCGCAGCTGGGATGCCGTGCTGGGGCCGGATCTGGCGCCATTGGCCCGTCCGCTGGGCCACCATGACGACAAGCTGCTCATCGGCGCCGAAGACGCCGTGCTGCTGCAGGAGCTCTATTATATGGGGCCGGAGATCGTGCGCCGGGTCAATGAGTTCCTGCAGGAGGATTTCTTCACGGCGGTGAAGGTCTCCCTGATGCTGGACCATCAGGATCTGGATGCGCCCAGCCCGGTGCTGGAGCGCTCCGCCGGGCGTCCGAAGGAAGAGGTCCCCGCGCCTTCCGGGGCCAGTCTGGGGCTCATGGATCCCGAATCGGCCGTGGCCCGCTGCTATGCCCGCTTCCTGGGCATGGAGCTGCCCGATCCCCGCAAATGACGGGCTGGAGCCGTCGGGAGGCGGGATTGACAAAGCTTTTCTTGCGATGCTAGGGTCAGCCGGTGTCGTGCTGGCCTTGCTGCTTTGTCGCTGTGGCTGCCGTCACGCTGCAGCTCAAGGGGAGGGTGCCATGCAGGATACGCTGGAAAATATCAGCCTCAAGCACGATAATGGCGAGGACATGCGCTTTCGTGGAAGCCTTTCCTCCGAGTGTTCCTGGTATGACGAGGAGCATGGCGTGCTGTGCCGCCAGAAGCTGTATGTGACGGAGAACAAGGACCAGATCTACTACATCATGCGCACCGGGGCGGAAGAACACAGCCGCCGGGCTTATCGCCTGAAGGTGCAGGACCAGACCTGCATCATCCATAACGGCAAAGCTGAAGTGCGCATGCCCATTACCCTGCTGATGCTGGCTGTGCGCGGTCTGTGCGGCATGGATGCCCGGAACGCGACCAGCCTTGCCATGGTGGAAGAAATGCTCAAGGCTGCCAACGCCTAGCCGCCGTCCGTTTTTTCCCCGAAAAGAGAGGAAAGGGATGCTTCTTCGGAAGCATCCCTTTTCGTTTTTTCGGCCTCTGTTCCTGTACCGGTCATACAAATCAAAAGAGCCACCCCTGCGGGTGGCTCTTTTGATTTTCAGCCCTCATGGCGAGCCCCGGCAAGTCCAAGAGGTTCGCCGGGCAGATGCCCATCCCCAGGGGGGAGGCCGGAGCCTGTTCCTCCCGGGGCTTTGAAGGCGCAGCCTTTTCAAGAGCGGCAGTGCCCCTGCCGGAAGCGCATCGTCGGGACGGCTCCCGGCGGGGCGACGCCAGGCGCTGTCGGTGGCCTCAGCGACGGGCGCTGAAATGCTTTTCCGCGCTCTCGATGTCCTCGAAGCCGTACTGCCGCACCTGATGGAGCAGGTTCTGTTCGGCTTCGCTTTCGCCCTTGCGCAGACGTTCCATGGTGGCCCGATGATAGAGGGCGATGGTCTTGGGGGAATAGGTGCGCAGTTCCGCGCGCAGGTAGGTCTCCATGGAGACCCAGCCCGGACGGTCGTCACGGCTGCGCAGGGGGCGGCCCCTGTCGGCCAGCGAGGGGAAGCGGCTGTCGAGGTCTTCCTTCCAGGACACATGGGCGGCCACGATGTCGTCCACCTGGGCCATGGCTTCGGGGTCCAGCGGCGGCAGGCTGTCGGCCAGCTGGGCGTACTCCTCGGGGAAGGTGGATTCCATCATGCGGGCGTATTTTTCCGTGACCAGGTTACGCCCTTCCAGACGGGCGTTCAGCAGGTCTTCCAGATAGCTGCCCAGCAGTTCATCGTCCCAGTTGTCCATCTGGCTGGAACGCATGATGCGGAAGGTCTTGGGATCCATCTGGCAGGAGGCCTTGCCGCCCACGTTCTGCACGTTGCTGAACATTTCCCATTCGGCTGTGACCACAGCATCTACAAGGGTCTTGTGTTCCATAGCGTCTCCTTGGCCGGGAAGGGCCGCGGGCACCGCGGCCGTCCGGCCATCTTCGGCAAGAAAGGTTTTCCCGGCATGGCCGGGAGATATGAAAAAAGGGCGCCCTGCCGGAAGCAGAACGCCCTAGTGTCAGCACGTGGCGGAGGGGGAGGGATTTGAACCCCCGGAAGGCGTGAACCTTCAGCGGTTTTCAAGACCGCCGCAATCAACCGCTCTGCCACCCCTCCGTGCGGAGCAGACCGCGCCGCCTCCTGCGCCAACCCTGCGTACAGGGCCCATGGCTTTGGGCGGTGCTTCGTCTGCGGGCTGTCGGGCCACGGCGCAGGGCCTGCCCGTCAGAACAGCCAGAAGCATATAGCACTTTTGGGCCCGGAGCGCAAAGGGCAAGCTGCCGGAGAGCCCGGCGGACCATAAAAAAAGCGGCGTCCTCCAGAAGAGGACGCCGCCGGATCCGCTGAGCGAAATACTACTTGATGGCGTCCTTCAGGCCCTTGCCGGGGGTGAACTTGGCAACCTTGCTGGCAGGGATGGTGATTTCCTTGCCGGTGCGGGGATTGCGACCCTTGCGGGCGGCGCGCTCAACCACCTTGAAGCTGCCGAAACCGGTGAAGGTCACGGATTCGCCGGAAGCGAGGGCTTCGCGCAGAGCAGCCACGACGGCGTCGAGGGCTTCTTCGGCCTTGGCTTTGGTGGGCAGGCCGGCCTTGGCATGGATCTTTTCAACAAGCTCAGCTTTGGTCATAGTTATACTCCAAAAAAAGAGTTTCGGGTTTCAATCTGTAGGCCAGACAGGGCATCCATACGTTATGGGCTTGGCCCGTGTCAATGGAAAATGCCCATATATCAAAGTTTTCCGGGCATCAGAGCCTTTTCGGGCATACTTTTCGCATCGCTTTCGGGCGAGGCGGCCCCGGGACGCATCAGCGGATGGTCAGGAAAGGTCCACCAGGCTGACTTCGGCGCTTTTGAGCGGGTGCCCCAGGAAAAGGCTGCCGGTGCGGATGAAGCGCAGCACGTTGTCCGTGGTCATGAAGCGGTGGGAGCCCGGAGCGTCTTCCCCGCGCAGCAGACCCAGCTCGCGCAGGCGGTTCTCCACGGCCACAGCGGCGGTCTCGGCCGAATCCACGATGCGCACGTCATCGCCTACCACATGGCGCAGGGCTTCGCGGAACAGGGGGAAGTGCGTGCAGCCCAGCACCAGGGTGTCCGGCCTGTCGGGCCGTCCCGGGGAGAACAGGTCGCCCAGATAGCGGCTGGCGATGCCCTCGACGATGGGGCCGTCCATCCAGCCTTCTTCGGCCAGGGGCACGAAAAGGGTGCAGGCCCTGCCCTGGACGCGGGCCTCGGGGCACAGGGAGGCGATGGCCTGCTGGTAGGCGCCGCCGGCGATGGTGGCTTCGGTGGCGATGACCACGATGCGCTTGTTGCGGCTGGCGGCCACGGCGGCCTCGGCACCGGGGCGCACGACCCCGAGGACGGGCAGGGGCGCGAAGTGTTCGCGCAGTTCCGGCAGGGCGGCGGAAGTGGCGGTGTTGCAGGCCACCACCAGCATCTTGACGCCTTCGTCCACCAGGCGTCCCGCAGCCTTGAGCGTGTAGCGGATGATGGTGTCGCGGCTTTTGGTGCCGTAGGGCAGGCGGGCCGTATCACCAAGGTAGAGCAGGTTCTCGCCGGGCAGGCGGCCGGAGATGGCTTTGAGCACGGTCAGGCCGCCCATGCCGGAATCAAAGATGCCGATGGGCAGGGAAGCTGAGGGATTCATGACGTTCCTTCGATGGGGGACGGCTCCGGTGGGGCCTCCCCGGGCTGGCACGTTGTGGGGACAGAAGGGCGCAAGGCGCCCCTGCCTGCCGGTAGGGCGGGACGTGGCCTCCTTTCCGGGCGTGCCCCGAGGAGGGCGACGGCATCCGGTCAGGGGCATCCATGTCCCGACTGCGGAAGGATGGCTTTTTTCAGGCGGCAGGGCAAGGGAAAACGGGCGCCGGAGGCTTACGGGACGCACTTCTCCTGTCCCGGTGCGTCATACCGGCGTGCCGGCCGGGCGGTACGGGCCGCTAGAATCCCTGCCACAGATAGCGCAGGGACGTGAAGAGCAGGATCAGGGCCAGCCCCCACTTGATACGGCGCGCGGGCACGAAGCGCTGGCAGCGTGCCCCCAGATAGCTGCCCATGAGCCCGCCCAGGCCCAGCAGCAGGCCCAGCAGGGGATCGGCGCCGATGCCGTCCAGCGAGGAGAACAGGCCCAGGAAGCCATAGCCCAGCACTCCGGCCAGCGAGGCCAGGAAGGTGCCCAGCAGCAGGGCCCCGGCGATGGCATGGACGGGCAGGCCGAAGATGCTGACCAGGAAGGGGGAAAGGATGGCGCCGCCGCCGATGCCGTAGATGCCGCCCGCCAGACCGATGCCCAGGCTGAGGGCCGCCAGGCGCGGGCAGCTGACGGAGTGCCGTGCCTCACCGAACGTGAAGACCAGGCGGGACCGGTCCCAGCGCTCCACATGGATCCGGGCCATGCCGCCCCCCTTGCGGGCGGGCGCGGCGGGCCTGCGCAGGTCGCGGAACATGCGCCAGAAGATCCAGAGCAGCAGCAGACCGGCAAAGACCTTGAAACGGCTCTCGTCCGGCAGCCAGTAGACGCGGATCAGCGAGCCCAGCACGATGCCGGGCAGGGTGCCCACGGCCACGGTCAGGGCCAGCGGCCAGAGCAGGCGCCCTTCGCGGGCATAGCGCACAATGCCGCCGGGACAGGCCAGCACGTTGAAAAGATGGTTGGTGGCGCTGACGCCGGGGCTGGTGTAGCCCAGAAAGCTCATCTGGAAAGGCAGGAGCAGGAAGGCTCCCGACAGGCCGCCCATGGACGTGACGAACGAGATGCCCATGGCCGCCAGGACGGGCACCAGGGGGTGACACTCGATACCGGAAACGGGAAAGAACATGGACCACCTCCACAGGTTGTGCGACGGGGTAAAAGCAGAGTA
>ERZ772812.1628-NODE-1628-length-16116-cov-3.068738_pt1 | contig 16116 bp, 11 predicted proteins | sample MGYA00511343_ERZ772812 | MGnify/ENA primary metagenome ERZ772812 (study PRJEB29015, sample SAMEA2737706) | human gut metagenome | biome: human gut; feature: human-associated habitat; material: faeces | place: China | collected 2012 ...
CTTCTCGCCGTTGGCGGGGTTGCGCGTGAACGCGACGCCGGTGGCGGAGGTGTTGCCCTTGTTGCCGAAGACCATGGACTGCACGTTGACGGCGGTGCCCAGGTCATCGGAGATCTTGTTCTGCTTGCGGTACAGCGTCGCGCGCGGGTTGTTCCAGCTGCCGAACACGGCCTCGATGGCGAGCTTGAGCTGGACCATCGGATCCTGCGGGAACTCGACGACGCCGTCGACGACCAGGCTGGGATACTCGTCGGCGGACACGTTCTCGGAGAAGATGTCCTTGAACTCGCGCACCAGCTCCTGCAGGTCCTCGGCGGTCAGATCGGTGTCGGACGCGACGCCGCGGATGTTCTTCATGGAGGTGATGGCGTTCTCGAACAGGTCGCCGTCGAGGTTCATCACGACGTTGGAGAACATCTGGATGAAGCGGCGGTAGCTGTCCCACGCGAAGCGCGGGTTGTCGGTCTGCTTGATGAGGCCGTTGATGGACTGGTCGTTCAGGCCCAGGTTGAGCACGGTGTCCATCATGCCGGGCATGGACATCGGCGCGCCGGAGCGGACGGACACCAGCAGCGGATCCTCGGCATCGCCGATCTTCTTGCCGATGCGGCGCTCGAGGTCAAGACGGTACTCGTGGATGGTGTCAAGCGCGCCCTCGGGCCACACGTTGCCGGCGTTGGCGTACTCCATGCAGGTCTGGCACGAGATGGTGAAGCCGGGAGGGACGGGAAGTCCGATGTTCGCCATCTCCGCAAGGTTGGCGCCCTTGCCGCCAAGGATCGCCTTCATGTTGGTGTTGCCCTCGGTAACGTTGTTGCCCTGGGCGTCCTTGCCGAACGCGTAAACGCGCTTCACTTCTTCGGTCACCACATTTTCTCCTTTAAACGCGACTACCCTTTATACCCACCCAAGCCGTTTGGGATGGTTACCTAGTGCATAACGCCTGATGACGGATGCACGCGCTCATAGTAACGCAAAATTTCCTGAGCGGTCTCTTCAAGTGCCTTATTTTCGGTGTGCACCACGATGCACCCCAGTTTGCGCATCAGCGCGCGTGCGCGCTCGAGATCCTGATAGACGTATTCGGGGTCGGCGTACTTCGACGCGACGCCGCCGGCGTTGCCCAGGCGCTTGCGGCGGATGCCGACGAGCACCTCGGGCGTCGTCATCAAACCGAACAGGCGCGTGCGGTCGACGTCGTAGATCTCGCGCGGCGGCTCGGTCGAGGGGTCCAGCGGGATGTTGGCGACCTTGTAGCCCTGCTGCGAGAGGTAGATCGACACCGGCGTCTTGGAGGAGCGCGACACGCCGAGCAGCACGATGTCGGCGCGCGTGAGCTCCTGCGGGTTGCGCCCGTCGTCGTGCGCGATCGTGAACTCGAGCGCCTCGACGCGCTGAAAGTAATGGCTGTCGATGGCGTGCAGGCTGCCGGGCAGGCCCGCCGGGCAGCGGCCCGACAGGTTCGAGATCGCCTCGACCGCATCGGTCATCAGATCGACGAGCACGAGTTCCTCGTCTTCCTGGGCATACTCGATCAGCTGGTTGCGCAGCTTGCGGTCGACGAGCGTGAAGAAGATCAGAAGGCGGCCGTCGCCGGAGCGTTCGAGGCGCACCGCCTTGTGCATGTCGATGAAGGCCTTGATGTCCGCGAAGCGCTTGGCCTTGGACATGACCTCGATCTTGGGGTTGTTCTCGCCGAACTGGGCGGCCGCCGCCCGCGCCACCGCCTGCGCGGTGACTCCGACCGAGTCGCTGATCACGTGGATGGTCGGAATGGGGTTGGTGATGCTCTCCTGCACCATAGCGCTTTGATCCATGATCCTCCCCTTCTGGTGAACCGCCGATGCCCGCGGGGCCTACGCCGCCGCTCCGGCCTCCTGCTTGTCGCGCTCAAGCGCCTTGCGGAAGCCCGCGGACATACCGGCAAGCTTGCCGTACAGATCGACCTTGGGCGGGTTGGCCAGACCGGCCTCGATGTAGCGGCGCATGACGCTGATCAGGATGAACGGCTTGACGAACGCGCTGTGGATGCCGCCCCACAGAAGCAGCGCCACGATGGCGCACAGGATGATGAGCGAAGTTCCCGGAGGCACCGACGAGCCGTCGTCGAGCGTCGCGGAGGCATCGAGATCGGCGAGGATCGCCGTCAGCGACGGGATGGAGCCGAACACGAGGTAGCCCAGCCCGAAGAAGGCGCCGCCGATGACGACGAGCGAGACCGCGGTGATGCCGATGACCTTGCCGGCGTTCTGAAGCAGGGTCTTCCAATTCTGGAAGTAGACGACGGCGCCGTCGCAGGTGCTCCTGAACGGGGACTGGTCGGCGTTGAGGAACACCCATCCCAGGCTGCAGTAGTTGAGGTACTCGAGCACGACGCTGATCACCGTGGAGACGATGCCGGCAACCGTGGACGCGGGACCGGCGTTGTTGCCGGCGTCCGCGACGCGGCCGAGGGCGTTGAGGCCCGCCGTGATCTGGTTGGTGATCGCCTTGGTGATGCTCCACAGGGCGAAGTACACGCTCGCCGTGACGAAGCGGCGCTTGACCGCCTGCTTGCCGGCAGCGTACACGTCGTCGGGAAGCGTCCCCTTGGAGACGCCCTCGGTGATCATCGCGACCTGTGCCGCGGTGAACAGGTATCCGCAGTAGCGGATGATGAGGACGAACACCACGATGCCGACGATGAACGCGACGAAGGTCGCCACAGCGCAAGCGACCTCGCCGATGCCCGCCGTGACGAGGAAGGTCGCGAGCGGCAGCGCCACGATGATGAAGATCCCCAGGATGGTGACGAGGAGCCGCATCACGGAGAACCGCAGCGTCTTACGGTAGATCTCAACGTTGCCCATTGGACTCTCCTTCCATCCAGTTGTTCCGTTTCCCTACGAAAAACGGGCCTCGCGGCCCGTTTCTCGCAACATCCGATTTGGCTAGCGGGCCATCTTTCCGAAGTCGGCGACTCCCTGGAAGACGCCGACGAAGCGGTTGAGCAAACGCAGGCGGTTCTCGCGGAGCTTCTGATCCTCGTCCATGACCATGATGCGCTCAAAGAACATGTCGACCGGCTTGCGCAGGCCGGCGAGCTCGGAGAGCGCCGCCTGGTAATCGTCGGCCTCGAGCGCGCGGGCCACGCGGCCCTCCGCCTGGACGACGGCGCAGAACAGCGCATGCTCGACCTCGTTGATGAGGCCCTCGTCGACCTCGGTGCCCAGCGACGCGTCGCGCAGGTTGTTGGCGCGCGCATAGGCGGTCGCGAGGTCGTTGAACGTGTCGGGTGCGTTGTTGCGCGCGTCCTCGAGCGAGCGCACGCGGCGCAGGATCTCGGCGGGCTCGGCGACGCCGGCGGCGAGCACGGCGTCGATCGCATCGGACTCGCAGCCCGAATCGCGCAGCATGACGCGGGTGCGCGTGACGAAAAACTCGATCACGGCGGCGCGCACGGCGGCGCGGTCGAAGGAGAGCCCCTCGGACTCGTACGAATCGAGCGCGCGGTCGATGGCGCCCATCAGCGACACCGGCAGGCCGTCCTCGAGGATGGCGATGATGCCGAGCGCAGCGCGGCGCAGCGCGAACGGGTCGGACGAGCCGGTCGGACCCTGGTCGACGGCGAACAGGCCGCAGATCGTGTCGAGCTTGTCGGCCATCGCGACTACCTTGCCCACGGTCGACGCGGGCAGCTCGTCGCCCGCGAAACGCGGACGGTAGTGTTCGGCGATGGCATGCGCGACCTGGTCGGTCTCGCCCGCGGCGGCGGCGTAGTAGCTGCCCATGATGCCCTGGACGCTCGTGAACTCGACGACGGCGCCCGTCACGAGGTCGGCCTTGCACAGATGCGCGGCGCGCGCGGCGTCGGCGGCGTCCTGGGCGCTGAGCGCGGCGTCGGCGGAGAGGTGCTCGGCGAGCTTCTCGACGCGGGCCGTCTTGGCGCGCACGGTGCCGAGCTGCTCCTGGAACACGACGGTGTCGAGGCGCTCCACGTAATCCTCCAGCGGACGGCGCAGATCCTCGTCGTAGAAGAACTTGGCGTCGTAGAGGCGCGCGGCGACGACGCGCTGGTTGCCGTCGACGATGTTGGCCTCGAACGCCGGATCGCCGTTGGAGGTGATCAGGAACTTGTTGGAGAGCGTGCCGTCGGCGTTGAACAGCGGGAAGTAACGCTGGTGCATGAGCATCGCGTCGACCGTGATCTCCTTGGGGACGGCCAGGAACAGCTCGTCGAACGCGCCCACCATGACCGTCGGGAACTCGGTGAGGTTGACGACCTCCTCCATGGTCTTGGCGGGAAGCTCGGCCACCAGGCCGGTCTTCTTCTCGATCTCGGCGACCTGGGCGCGGATGGACGCCTCGCGCTCCTCCTCGCTGGGGACGACCTTGGCGCCGCGCAGGATGCCGATCAGGTCGGCGGCGTTGGCGACCTCGTGCGGTCCGGGCGCGAGGAAGCGGTGGCCGCGCGTGATGCGGCCGGATGCGAGCCCGGCGAACTCCACCGGGACGACCTCGTCGTCGAGCAGCGCCAGAAGCCAGCGGACCGGACGGCTGAACTGCTCGTGGCGGCTGCCCCAACGCTGGGTCTTGGGCCACGGAATCGCGGTGATGAGGCCGGTCAGGATGGCGGGCAGGAGGTCGGCGGTCGCCTGCGCGGGCGTGCGCTTGACGGCCCACACGTACTCGGTGCCGTTCTCGTCGCGGCGCTCGAGCGCGGAGGCGTCGACGCCCTTGCCGCGCGCGAAGCCAAGCGCGGCCTTGGTGGGATTGCCCTCGTCGTCGAAGGCGATCTTGACCGACGGACCGCGGAACTCCTCCACAGACTCCTCGGTGGACTCCGGCAGCCCGTTCACGATGGTGATCAGGCGACGCGGCGTCGTGAAGACGGAGACCTCCTCGAAGGAGATGCGGGCGCCGGAGAGCGCCTCCTCCATCAGACCGCCCAGCTTGAGCGTGGCGGCATGCAGATCGAACGCGGGCAGTTCCTCGGTGCCGATCTCGAATGCAAGCGTCTTATTCGCCATCGACGGCCCCCTTTCCTTCCTCGGAGGCTGGTGCGGCGTCGCGCTGGTAGCCCGTGGCGCCCTCGGCGGCGACGGTCTCCAGGTAGCTGGCGCAGCACGCCTTGGCGATCGTGCGGACGCGCAGGATGTAGCCCATGCGCTCGGTGGCGGAGATGACGCCGCGCGCGTCGAGCAGGTTGAAGGCGTGACTGCATTTCAGGACGTAGTCGTAGGCGGGCAGCGGCAGGCCGGCCGCCAGCGTGCGGTTGCACTCCGCTTCGTAGCGGTCGAACTCGCCGAACAGGAAGTCGGTGTCGGCCACCTCGAAGTTGTAGGCCGAGAACTCGCGCTCGTTCTCCAGGAACACGTCGCCGTAGGTGAACACGGTGCCGTCCTCGCCGCGGCTCCAGACGATGTCGTAGACCGAGTCGACGCCCTGGATGTACATCGTCAGGCGCTCCAGGCCGTAGGTGATCTCGGAGGGAACCGGATCGCACTCGAAACCGCCCACCTGCTGGAAGTAGGTGAACTGGGTGACCTCCATGCCGTCGATCCAGACCTCCCAGCCCAGGCCCCAGGCGCCCAGCGTCGGGCTCTCCCAGTCGTCCTCGACGAAGCGCACGTCATGCTGCTCGACGTCGATGCCGATCGCGCGCAGGCTGTCCAGGTAGAGGTCCTGGACGTTGTCGGGAGAGGGCTTGAGCAGCACCTGGAACTGGTAGTAGTGCTGCAGGCGGTTGGGGTTCTCGCCGTAGCGGCCGTCGGTGGGACGGCGCGAGGGCTGCACGTAGGCCGTGCGCCACGTGCCCGGACCGAGCGAGCGGAGCGTGGTGGCGGTGTGGAACGTGCCCGCGCCCACCTCGTTGTCGTAGGGCTGGAGCACGACGCACCCCTGGTCTGCCCAGTAGCGCTGAAGGTTCATGATCACGTCCTGGAACGTGGGAGCGCTCTCCACGCGTCCAGCGGCGCCGGTTACGGAAGTTTCGGCTGTCATTGCTCTCCTTATCCTGCCTTTCCCCCGGCCGTCCGAAGGCGGCCGTCATTCCCTCGAAGATCGGGCGCGAGCGCCCTGCCGGACGCGCCGGCTATTCCAAAAGGCCGAAGTGGTCCAGCGGCCAGTAGATCAGCGCCCCGCGCCCCGTGACCGTGTCCCGGTCGATGGAGCCGAAATAGCGCGAATCCTGCGAATTGGTGCGGTTGTCCCCCATCACCCACAGCTCGCCTTCGGGCACGCGGTAGGGGTAGGTGACGTTCGCGATGGAGTTGTCGAGACGGTACGACGGGAGCCCGTCGGTGTAGGGTTCCTGAAGCGGCTCGCCGTCCACGTACACCAAGCCGTCGTCGTTGTTGATGTCGACGACCTGGCCCCCCACGGCGATGACGCGCTTGATCAGCACGCGGCCCGGCGAGAGCGGGTCGTTGAACGTGACGATGTCGCCCGGCTCCACGTCGCGGAAGTAGTACGAGACCTTCTCGGAGAACACCATGTCGCCGGTCATGATCGTCTCCTCCATGGAGCCGGAGGGGATCTCGTAGGCTTGGAAGACGAACGTGCGCAGCGCCGTGCTCAGGACGATCACCAAGGCGACCAGCCCGACGAGCTTGAGAAGCGTGCTCAGAAACCCGGATCGGGGTCGTTCGGCGTGCTGGCCGGAGTCCATAGACGATGCGTTCCTTCCCGTGGCGGCGCGAAGCCGTCGAAACCTTCAGCGACAGTGCGAAATGCGGTCGGCGCTCCCTCGGCGGAAGGGCCCTCCCCCTCCGAAGCGGCGTCCTGGCGGACGCGCAACGCGCCTAATGATCGCAAGGATTCATGATACCTCTTCAGGCATCGTCTCCCGTATCCAACGATAAAGAATTCAGAAATTCGCGGTCGCCGGCCGTAAGCGGCGCGGCATCGAGGAGATCGGGCCTCAGGCGCGCCGTGCGCTCGAGGCTCCGCTCGCGCCTCCACTTGGCGATGGCAGCGTGGTTGCCGGAGAGCAGGATCGGCGGCACCTCCATCCCCTCGAAGACGGCGGGGCGCGTGTACTGGGGGTATTCGAGCAGCCCGTCGGCGAAGCTCTCGTCCTCGGCCCCGTCGGGCGCGCCGAGCACGCCGGGCAGCTTGCGCACGACCGCGTCGATCACCACCATGCTGGCAAGCTCGCCGCTTGTGAGTACGTAGTCCCCCAGCGAGATGACCGTGTCGGCCAGCGCGTAGGCGCGCTCGTCGATCCCCTCGTAGTGCCCGCAGACGAACAGCAGCCGCTCCTCGCGCGCCAGCTCGCACGCGAGCGCATCGTCGAACCTGCGCCCGCCCGGAGCGAGGAAGATCACATGGGGCTTGGCCGAAACGGCGGCGGATTCGGTCCCGGACAGGTGCGCCGAGGACCCGTCCGAGGGTACCGCAACCATGGCGGAGTTGCCCGCCGTCGAGGCGTGCGAGGATGGAGCGACCGTCTGCACACCATCTAGATCGTCATCTGATTGCAGCAGCGCAGCGCACGAAGGATCCGAAGGATCCTGAGCAGCGGAGCGGCGCGTCGCGGAATCCTCGCACGCGGACGCGGACGCCTCCGGGAGACCCTCGATCGCGGCCTCGAGCAGGATCGCGGGCTCGCCTTCGTAGGTCGGGTCGGTGCAGATCCCCAGAAGCGCGCTGGCGGCGTCGAACAGGCGGCCGACTGACGAGGGGTAGGGGGTGTTCAAGCCGCGCTCGATCATGCGGTCGCACAGCTCGAGCGCGTCCGCGCCCAAGGGGGCGAGCGCGTCCGCCGCCGCGGGGTGGTCGAGAAGGTCGAACTCCCACAGCGCGCCGTACGCCATGCGCAGCGGGTTCTTGATCGCGGCGGCGCCGCCCGGCATGGGGACGTAGGCGAAGTTGGCGAAGCGCTCGAAGGCGCGGCGGTTCGCCAGAAGCACCTCGCCGCCCCAGATGGCGCCGTCGATGCCGTAGCCCGTGCCGTCGAACGCGATGCCGCACACCGCGTCGTCGATGGCGTTCTCCCCCAGCACCGAGGCGATATGCGCGTGGTGATGCTGCACCTCCGCAAGCGGCATGCCCTCCTTGCGCGCCTGCTCGCGCGCCCATTTGGTCGAGAGGTACTCGGGATGCGGATCGCATGCCAGAAGCGACGGGTTCAAGCGAAACAGCCTGGCGTAGCGCTCCTTGGCCTCCAGCCAGGCGTCGAAGGTCTCGGCGTTCTCCATGTCGCCGATATGCTGCGAGACGAACGCCTCGGAGCGCTGCGCTCCCTGGCGCACGTACGCGAGTGTGTTCTTCTGCTCGGGACCCACCGCCAGCAGCGTCTTGCGGCCCAGATCGCCGCCCTGCTCCACCGCGATGGGGGCGGGTGCGAAGCCGCGCGCGCGGCGGATCATCTGGACGGCATCGCCCGACGAGCCCGCCTTGACGATACGCGCCACCGAATCGTCGTAGCGCGACAGGATGGGCCGGTCGTTGCCCAAAAACGCGTCGGCGACGCCGGCGAGGCGCGCGTAGGCTTCCCCGTCATCGGTGACGATGGGCTCGTCATGGATGTTTCCCGAGGTCATTACGATCATCGGAGGAAGCGTCCCCGCCTCGGCGGATCCGTCCGCGCCCGCGGCGCGCGACGCGGCTGCCTCGGCGAAATCATGCATCAGAAGATGCTGCACGGGCGTGCAGGGAAGCATCACGCCCAACTCGGGCAGCTTGTCCGCGAGCCGGGGCGTCAGCGCGGCGCCGGGACGCTTGCGCAGCAGCACGATCGGGCGCTGGGGGCTCTCCAGCAGACGCTGCTCCGCGTCGTCGACCAGGCAAACCCGCCGCGCGTCATCCGCGGACCCCACCATCACCGCGAATGCCTTGCCCTCGCGGTGCTTGCGCTCGCGAAGGCGCTCCACCGCCCCGGCGTTGGAGGCGTCGCACGCCAGGTGGAAGCCGCCCAAGCCCTTCACGGCGACGATGCCTCCCGCAAGCAGCAGCTCGACGGCCCTGGCGAAGATCGCGTCGCTCTCCTCCCGCGTGCCGCCCCATGCGACCGGATCGTCGCCCTGCTTCCACGAGATCCGCGGCCCGCACGCGAAGCAGGCGTCGGGCTGCGCATGGAAGCGGCGGTCGCCGGGGTCGGCGTACTCCGCCGCGCAGTCGGGGCACATCTCGAAGCCCTTCATCGAGGTTGCGGGGCGGTCGTAGGGAAGCTTGTCGATGATGGTGAAGCGCGGTCCGCAGTTGGTGCAGTTGATGAACGGATAGCGGTAACGCCGATCGGCGGGGTCGAACAGCTCGCGCACGCAATCGTCGCACGTGGCGAGATCGGGCGACACAAGCGTGGTCTCGCGGCTGTCGGCGGCGTCGGAGAAGCGGATCTCGAACCCCTCGCAGCCCTGGAGCGGCACTTCCTTCAGATCGATCTCGCGCACCTGCGCCGCCGCGGGGGCGTTCTCGGAGATCTCGATGACGAACGTGTCCAGAAGGCGCGATTCGCCCTCCGCATGGATGTCGACGCCGTCGACCGCGTTGAGCACCCAGCCGCTGACGAGGTTGCGCTTGGCCGCCCGATAGACGAACGGGCGGAACCCCACGCCCTGCACGACTCCCGTCACATGAATATCAAGCGCCTCGAGCATGAGCTTCCCCTTTCTCAACGGCGACAATCATCTCACATCGCCATCGTAACGTCAGCGAGAAGGGCCCCGGTGCCGGAGGTCGCGGGGATCGCGAGGACGCCCCGCACGGGCATGCAAGTCCTCGTGATCGCCGCGGGATCCGGAGCCAGGGCCCTTCGCAGCGGCAGCTCGACGCTTGCGCCGTTAGGCGCGGGTGTCGAGAATCGAGTCGATGATCTCCGCGAGCGCGCGGATGGTCACGCTGGAGTTGTCGGGCAGATGCAGGTGCACGCAGCGGCGGCCGCGCGAGGCGAGCGTCAGGAGGTCGCCTTCGGCCTGCGCCTTCGCCAAGGTCCCCAGGCTCTCGGCCTCCTGCTTCAGCGGGATGTCCTTGAGCTCGTCGGCGGACAGGATCAAAAACGCGCCCGAGTTCGGACCGCCCTTCTGCAGCTGGCCGGTGGAGTGCAGGTAGCGGGGACCGACCTCCAGGCACGAGGCGACGCCGCGCTTGTCGGCGACGCCGTGGCGGATCTGCTCCAGCGCCTCGCGGCGTCCCTCGCCCGTGAACGGGAGGAACGCGTTCAGCGCGAAGTAGTCGCCCGGCTGGATGCTGTTGAGGAGCGCGCTGAGGGCGCTGTAGATGTCGGTGCAGTCCTTGAAGCAGGGGGCCAGGCGCACCTCCGCCTGGCCCATATGGACGTCGCCGAAGAAATCCTGCACGAAGTCGGGCTCGGGATGGCCGTCGCGCAGGATGCCGAGCACCTCCGCCTTGGCGGCGGCGACGTCGGGCTGGTCGAACGGGCAGATCTTCATCAGGTAGCCGCACATCGCGATGGCGTACTCCCACATCACGAAATGCTCGGGCAGCTCCTCGACCGAGTCGATCTTGTAGTTGGCGCGCGGGATCGACGAGTCGATGTAGGACAGGCTCATCTCGAAGTTGTGGCGCTCGTCCCATAGGTCGTTGCGCGTCTGGTACATGACGACCGTGCGGTCGCCGGGATCATTGGTCAAAAGCAGCGAGTCGATCTCGATGTTGGGCAGGATGCCCTGGCCGTGCTTGCCCAGGCTCTCCGCCACCAGCTGCTCGATCCACAGGCCCAGAACGCGGCCGCGCTTCTGCGTGAGGAACGAGAACTTGTTGCGCCCGGCAAGGTAGTTGTCGTAGAGGAATGCCGCCAAGCCGATGGCGGGGTTGTCGATGGCGTCCTCGCTGCAGATGCGCTCGGCCTCGGCGCCGTGCTCGACGAACGTCTTCAGGTCGATGCCCACGAGCGCCGCGGGCAAAAGGCCGAACACCGACAGCGCGGAGAAGCGGCCGCCGACGGACGGCTCGCCCGAGAACACCGCGCGCCAGCCCTCGTCCTTGGCCTGCTTTTCAAGCTGGGATCCGGGATCGGTGATCGCGACCAGATGGTTGACCAGCTCCTCGTCGGGCATGACCTCGGAGAGCTGATCGCGCACCGCGCGCAGCATCAGGCGCGGCTCGATGGTGCCGCCGCTTTTCGACGAGATGATGAACAGCGTGGTCTTGGGGTCGATCTCGGCGAGCATCGCGCGCACGCGCACCGGCGAGTCGGAGTCGATGGTGCGGAACTTGATCCGCGTCGAGTCCGGCTTGTTGTACTTCGTGATCGTCATCGGGGCCTGGGTGGAACCGCCCTGGCCGATGAGGACGACGGTCTTGAGCCCCGACGCGATGATCTCGTCGGCGAACGCCTGGATCTCCTCGAGCGGGTACGGGGGGTTGCTGGCGAGGTCGGTCCAGCCCATGAAGTCCTCGGCGCAAGCCTGCGCTTCCTCGGAGAAGTCGTACACGGAGGCATCCTTGGCGTGGATGCGGCTTGCGATGCAATCCTTCACCAGCGTTTTGGCGGAAGGATACAGTTTCTCGGTATCACTGGTAAGCATACTGCCTTCTTAGTTGCCGTCTTCGGGTTCAGCGTGGTTCATTTTATCAAACGCGCGAATGGGCAACCGCAATGCACCGCTATTATGGCGGAGTTGTGGAGTCGAGCGTAAACGCATACCATAGCGGTGAAGGATCGTCACGGCACACCGCGCCGAAGGAGAACCATGGCACACAGCGATTACGTCACCGGTCCGCTGGACAGCGAGCCCAACACCATCCTGATCGTCGACGACGATCCCATCACGCGCCTGGTGCTCGGCGAGATCTTCAAATCGAGCTACGACATACAGGAGGCCGAGGACGGCCGCGAGGGCCTCTCGCTCGTCCTTGCCGACCCGATGCGCTACTGCGCCATCCTCCTCGACTTCGCCATGGAGGGCATGGACGGCCTGGAGGTGCTGCAGAACCTCGTGCAGCGGGATCTGCTGGCGCGCATCCCCGTGTTCCTGATCACCGCCGAGACCGATTTCGACGTGACGCGGGGCGCCTACGACCTGGGGGTCATGGACGTCATCGGCAAGCCGATCGTGCCCTACGTGGTCGAGCGGCGCGTCAAATCCGTCATCGAGCTCTACCAGTCGCGGCGACGCCTGAGCAACACGGTCGAAGACCAGCAGACCCAGCTGCTCGCGCAGGCGAAGCGCATCATCAACCTGAGCAACGGCATGATCGAGGCCCTGGCGGCCGCCATCGAGTTCCGCGACGGCGAGTCGGGCGACCACGTCCGGCGCATCCGCACCATCACGCGGCTGATCCTTGAGGGCACGACGCTGGGCGAGGGGCTTTCGGCGCATGAGATCGACGCCATCGAGATGGCGTCGATGATGCACGACGTGGGCAAGATCGCCATCCCCGACGCGATCCTGTGCAAACCCGGGCGCCTGACGCCGGAGGAGTTCGAGGTGATCAAGTCGCACACGGTCGTCGGCGCCGACATGATGGAGCGGATCCCCCAGTTCCGCCAGCTGGACGCCTACGATTTCGCCGTCGACATCGCGCGCCACCATCATGAGCGCTGGGACGGCCGGGGCTACCCCGACGGGCTCGTCGGCGACGACATTCCCATCGAGGCGCAGGTGGTGGCGCTCGCCGACGTGTACGACGCCCTGCGCAGCAAGCGCGTGTACAAGGACGCGTACGGGCGCGAGAAGGTCATGCAGATGATTACCGGCGGCGAATGCGGCGCGTTCAATCCCGAGCTTTTGAAGGCGTTCGAAGCGGTGGAGCCGGCGATCGACCGGCTGTACCGTTAGGGCGCGAGCAGGCGGGCGGCGGCTCCAGCAGGGCGCGGGCGCTGACGGCCAGGACGGCGACCAGGACCGGTTGCCGGCGCAGAATTCCGAATCCTACAGCTTCGCCAGCGCGGCTTCGACGGCGGCGATCTGGTCCTCGGGGGTCGACGCCCCGGCGGTGACGCCCACGGTCCGGCATCCTTCGAACCAGGCGGGGTCGAGCTCGTCGGCGCTCTCGACATGATGGGTGCGCTCGCAGCGGGCGCGGCAGATGTCGGCGAGCCGCGTGGTGTTGGACGAGTTGCGGCCTCCTATGACGACGAAGGCGTCCGCCTCGTCGGCGAGCGCTGCCGCCGCCTCCTGGCGCTGGCGCGTGGCGAAGCAGATCGTGTCCTTGACCGTGGGCTCCACTCCCCGCTCGCGCAGGGCGTCCAGAACGGCATCGAGCGCCGCGCGGGTCTGCGTCGTCTGGACGACCACGCCCACGGGCGCCTCGATGCGCTCGGGCAGATCATCCGGGACGGCGACGACCGACACAAGCGCCGGATCCGCACTGGCCTCGCAGGCGCAGGCGTAAAGGCCCTCCACCTCGGGATGGCCCGCCTCGCCCACGACGATCACCTGCATGCCCTCACGCGCCAGAGCCGCCGCGGCCTTCTGCGCGCGCGCGACGTGCGGGCAGGTGGCGTCGACCATCGGAAGCCCGCGGCGCTCGACCGCGCGCTTCACCTCGGGCGTGACGCCATGGCTGCGGATGATCACCGTCTCGTCGTCACGCGCGTCCTCCAAAGACGACACCGCGCGCACCCCGTGGCGCTCCAACCGCGCCACCACGCGCGGATTGTGGATGAGCGGCCCCAGCGTGCATGCCCGCCCGCCGTCCTCGACCGCGGCCATCGCCAGATCGAGCGCGCGCTGCACACCGTAGCAGGCGCCGGCCTGCTCGGCGCGGACGACCCTCATCGGTCGCCTCCCTCGATCGGCGCGTCGACGGGCGCCGCTTCCGCCGCGGGCGCCTCGGACTTGGCGTCAGTCGGCTTCGGGGAAGCCTCCCCCACCAGCTCCGCGGTCGTATGCTCGGGAAGGGGATGCGCGGCGAAGACCTCGCTGAAATCGCGTCCCGTGGGGAACAGCGCCTTCATGTCGACCTGCTCGCGCGGCACCCGCTGGGACAGCGCGAAGCATTCGCGCATGGCGTACCAGGCGCAGCCGTCCATGCGGTCCTCCTTGGGCAGGAAGTCGAAATCGCCCACGAGCAGCGGCTTGCCGTACTCGATGGTGATCTTGGGGAAGCGGAAGAACTTGCCCTTCTGCTTCACGTATTCGGCGTTGCGCACCGTCATGGGGAGGATGGGGGCCTTGGCCATCTTCGCGATGAACACGGCGCCGGCATGGATCTCGGGGGTCTTGGAGCCCTTGCCGCGGCGCGTGCCCTCGGGAAGGATGCCCACGCACTCGTTGTTCTTCAGCATGCGCGTGGCGCGTTTGATGGCGGTGCGGTCGGCGCTGTCGCGCTTGATGGGGAACGCGCCCACGCGCGAGAGGATCTGCCCGACCAGGCCGCGCGCGTTGTCGAACAGGCTCTCGCGGCCGATGAGGCGCACCCATTGGCTGGGGCGCGCCGCCAGGTACATGAAGGCGACGTCGAGGAACGACGTGTGGTTGGCGACCACCAGCACGCCGCGCTTGTCCTTGAATCCGCGCAGGTTCTCGCGTCCGTCGACGCGATAGCGGAAGAACAGCTTGAAGATGGCGCCGACGACGATCCACACCAGGTTGCCGAACCAATGGGGTATCTGCTTTTCGGTGGACGTGCCGCCCAGCGGCATGTCCCACATCTTCTCGTAAGGAAGGAACATATCGGTTCCGCCGTTCTGCTTACGCGCGCGCGGCGCCCGCGAGGGCGCAGATCCGATCGATGACGTCCTCGATGAAATGGCCCGTGGAATCGAGCATCATCGCGTCGTCGGCCGGGCGCAGCGGGGAGGTCGCGCGCGAGGAGTCGACCTCGTCGCGGCGGCGCAGGTCGGCGAGCACTTCCTCGTAATCGATGGAGCCGATGCCGCGATCGACGTTCTGGCGCACGCGGCGATGGGCGCGCTCCTCGTCGGAGGCGGTCAGGAACACCTTCACCTCGGCATGCGGGAACACGGTCGTGCCGATGTCGCGCCCCTCGACCACATAGTCGCCCGCGTTGCCGATGCGGCGCTGCTGCTCGACGAGCGCCTCGCGCACCGACGGGGCGGCGGACACGGGGCTCACCGCCTTGTCGATGTCGGACGTGCGGATGGCGGCGGTCACGTCGGAGCCGCCGATGGAGACGCCGGTGGGCGTGGGCTCTCCAGGCTGGTGCGTGAACCCGATGTCGTAGGTGCGGGCGATCTCGCCGAGCGCGGCGTCATCGTCCAGGGGCACGCCGTTTTGGACGGCCTGCCATGCCACGGCGCGGTACATCGCGCCCGTGTCGAGACACGAGAAGCCCAGTTTGCGCGCCACGGCCTTCGCGACCGTGGACTTGCCCGCCCCGCTGGGGCCGTCGATTGCGATGATCATCGTGCCAACCTTTCCATATCGGACAAAAAGCCCGGATAGCTGATGCTGACGGAGTCGAATCCCTTGACCTTCACGGGCACGCCCGCCGTCATGCCGGCGACCGCCCACGTCATCGCCAGGCGATGGTCGCCCTTGGAATCGAAGGTGATGCCCTCGGGGATCTTGAGGTCGGGCTGCCCTTCGATGAACAGGTCGTCGCCGTCCTCCCAGGCGTCGACGCCGAGAAGCGCCAGGCCCTCGATCGTGGCGGCGAGTCGATCGGTCTCCTTGACGCGCAGCTCGCTGACGTCGCGGAACACCGTCACGCCCTGGGCATGCGCGGCGACCAGCGAGAGGATCGGGATCTCGTCGATGACGGAGGCGATGTGCTGGGAGGGGATCTCGCAGCCCTTGAGGTGCGGCGTGTAGCACACCTGGATCATGCCCGAGGGCTCCTTGCCGGAAAGGCCGCTGCGCGCGACGCTGACCTCGGCCCCCATGCGCTCGAGCGTGCGCGTGAAGCCGATGCGGGCCGTGTTGAGGCTGACGTTCTCGACCTGGATCGCGCTACCGGGGCGCAGCACCGCGGCGCACACGAGGAACGCGGCTGACGACGGATCGCCGGGCACGGAGACCTCGCTCGCCTGGAGCACCTGCGGCCCCTCGACCGACGACAGCAGATCCGACGCCGTGGTGGGGACGCCGAACTCGGGCAGCATGAGCTCGGTATGGTTGCGCGAGGGCGCCGGCTCGGTCACCGTGGTGGTGCCGTCGGCGAAGACGCCGGCCAGAAGCACGGCGGTCTTCAGCTGGGCCGAGGCCATGGGCGCGTCGTAGGAGATGGCGCGCAAATCGCGGGCGCCGCACACGGTGAGGGGCA
>ERZ772812.1631-NODE-1631-length-16113-cov-3.316478_pt1 | contig 16113 bp, 16 predicted proteins | sample MGYA00511343_ERZ772812 | MGnify/ENA primary metagenome ERZ772812 (study PRJEB29015, sample SAMEA2737706) | human gut metagenome | biome: human gut; feature: human-associated habitat; material: faeces | place: China | collected 2012 ...
TTGCGGTGCGTCCAATGGAAACATACCGGAGGGGTATTCCGGGCTGTGCTCTTCTCGCTGAGACAGTAACTCACTTGAGGGCGCGTCTTACCCCATTCCTAACCATTTCCTAACAATTATCTGAGTTCAACAAGAATAGAAGTGGGTTGTCCTAGGGTCAGGACTCGTTATTTTCAAAGGAACAAAAACAGGGTATGCAGAGGGCATGGAGGTGTCGCATGCGTACCCTGTTTTATCTTTCCGAAAAGCCAGTTGGAGCGTATCAAACCGTTCTTTCCCCGTTCTCACGGTGCCCCGCGTGTCGATGACAGACGCGTCGTCAGCGGCATCATATACGTCATCAAGCACGGGCTTCAGTTGAGATTTATCGGCTTTTTCAAAAGTAAGCTCAGTATTGCGGGCAATGAACTGCCAGTCTTCGAAATCGAGATGCGTAGCAAGGTCCTCCTCCCATGCACTGAGAACTGCCGGCTTGAACGTCAGTACGAGGACACGCTTCATGCCCATTTTTTTGGCAAGCTGATACGCGGCAAAAGTTTTACCGAAACGCATCTTGCAGTTCCAGAGGAATTTGGGAGTCCGCCCCTCTGCGGATACGCTTTGAAAGTAGGCGGCGGTCTTATCCACGGCGGTCTGCTGTTCCGGACGCATGCCAAAATCCAGTGTTCTGCCGGTCATGCTCCCCATACGATGCCTAGCAGACAGCACTGCGGCTTTAATGTCTTCTACGTGGCAGCGGAACCATTCCCCCCCTACGCGGGCAAATCCAGCTTTTTCAAGAAGACGATGAACATCCTTGTCCGTAAAAGCCGAGCCATCGCTCCGCATTGTGGATTCGTAAAATTCTATGCGGTAGGGCTTCAAACCTTCGGGCTGCTCTACATTGAACTGCTCCTTAATCCTTTCTTCTACCGAAGGGCGGGTAGTATACCCTACTTTGAGCAGTCCCTTGTAGGCCGGAGCAGGGTTGCTGTAGGCATAAATCCAGGGCGTAAGTTGCGGGCGTGGGGGGAAATATTGCGCCATAAGCTACGCCTCTCAATCCATAGGTTTGATCATGGATTCAATAAAGGCAATTTCTTCTTCATCCAAGCCGTATTTGGCGTAGAGTTCAGCATCCGTCCAAGGCTTGGAGAAGTCTTGAATAGGAACAAAAGCAAAGCAGCTCCGCGTAATATGTTGTGAAACTGCTACTTGCGCTATTAGAAATCGAACAAAACGTGTTTTTAGGTAACTTAGTAAATTCTGTGCTTCAATTTTATTTTCAAAACTACCTGCTAACAGGTACGTTTCCGTACAAACTGAAGCTGGTGGAAGAATTTCCATCGTTGAAAGAACTTTAAACATCCCATTTTTATCTGGCTGTCCTGCATGTTCAGCTGTTAGATAAGATATTATAACTTTCCATCTATCGATATGTTCAGTTCCGACATTAATGTTATTTCTAGATATCTTTCCAATTCCTCCATTATATCTCATTAGAATATCACCAATTTGAGTAGGTTTAGCATTTGTTGTAAGACCAAAAGGTTTTCTACTTGATATAACTGATTCCATTGATTTTAAAATTTCATGATGTACTTTTTTTATAATTCTATCTGCCATTGGATATCGTATAAATACAGGGTACTCATCTAAATTTTTTACGAGCGAAGACCACTTTCCATTAAAATAATTTTTAAAATTACAACTTCCTTTCCAGTTTCTTTCTCGTACAAAATAACAAACACCCCCTGCAACATCCACCCCTGGAAAACAATCGGAAGAATTTGTAAAATCGATAAGATGAGATATATGTCTGTCAGAAAGCATTGTAGCACGAAAGCCATCAAGTCCTTTTCCACCGGAATACCATCGTGCTGGAATAATAAAAGTTAAATATTTAGGGTTTAATTTTTTGGCTTGCTCTACAAAAAGATGATAAATAGGTCGAGCACTAGCCCCATTGCCTCCATCACTTAACTGATACGGAGGATTACCTATAATAACATCAAATTTCATATTAAATATTGCCTCTGGACTATGAGTGTGGATAAATTCATAGGCATGAGATTCCAGCGTGCTATCGCGATCGTATTCGCTTTGCGATGCTCCGCAGAATTCACAACGACCATTCTTCCACGTGTGATGTAACGTTGGGTTCAGTCGAATAAGCCCTTCTGCCGTATCAAAACGCGAAAAAGAATATTTACCGTTCGCACATTTGCTTCCGTAAAGAGATCGCCTTGAAAGAAGAGACGTAAGATTCGTAATGGCAATGCCATAAAGCTGCTTTTGGAAGATATGGTCGAGACGAGTCTGTAAGTCGGGAATTTCGTCCTTCAACCCTTCGATGAGGCGTTTGGCAATCTCGCGCAGAAACACGCCAGACTTACAGGCAGGGTCAAGGAATGTCGCTTTTGAGTCCTGCCACAATTCTTGCGGGAGCATATCAAGCATGGCATTGGCGACTTCTGGAGGAGTAAAGACTTCATCACTCGAAAGATTAGCCAGACAGCTTAAAACATCGGGGTTATGCTGAAGATCATGCATGGCACAGTCTCCAGTATTCGATGGGCTCGAATTCCTGAATGGGGGATGGAATCAGCGTGTCGAGCTCGGCGTCGTATTCCCAGCCGGGCATAAAAAGCACATTCTGCTGCTTCTGCTTTTCCGCCTCGCCTTTCATGAGCTGGTCAAGACGAAAGTCTCGGCGTTTTATCAGGTCGCCGGAAATGAACGACCACTCGGAAAAAATGATGGGAGTCCCATCGGAGCGAAGCAGCGTGAGCGCATCGCCGCACAGAATATTGCGCTCTAGAATGTACCGAACAGCCGCAAGCAACTCTCCATCGACGGGTGCGGCAAGAGTGTTGTAGTATTCTTCATTCCAAAGATTCAGAAGCCGGATACGGCACTCTTCCGCATTATCGCTCAGGATGTCCACGCCATAGAGACTGGACAGCGCCAAAACAGCGTAGCGCTCATACTCATGCCTGCTTTTGCCGTAGCGTCTTTTTACGACTTCCAGCTTGCGTCGAAGCACTTCAGCGAGAAAGTTACCATTGCCGCAGGCGGGCTCAAGAAAACGACTGTCTATACGGGAACATTCGTCAGCAACGAGATCGCACATGGCTTTGACTTCCCGTTCGGCGGTGAAGACTTCGCCATGCGCGGCCACGCGCTGTTTTGATTTAACTTGGAGAGATGTTGCCATTGCTCCACCCGTTCCCCAAAAACTGTACTTTGAGAGGACGAGGGGCGAAGGAGAATTTTATTATCCAGCGAGGTTTGACAGCGACTATTTTTTTACCTAAAGGAAGAAAAATTGATTTTCCCAAAAAGTACACCTTGTTAGACACTATTAGCGTCATTTTCCCGAAGCCGTCCAGCTTTCCGGTAAAAGGTGCTTTGAGGCATTCGGCATCTTTTGGCCGCTTCCAGCCCTGAGATTTGGCCATTGCGCCAGAGGTCGCAATTTTCCAGAAAGTTGTCCGGCAGGGGTTTGATTTTGCGTCCAAAACGCACACCGCGCCCTTTGGCTGCAGCGATACCTTCGGCCTGCCTGCTACGGATATTCTCCCGTTCGTTCTGAGCCACAAAGGAAAGCACCTGCAAAACAAGATCGGCAATAAAGGTACCGAGCAGGTTTTTGTCGCGCCGGGTGTCAAGCAGAGGCATGTCCAGAACGAGGATATCCACGCGCTTCTCTTTGGTAATTATCCGCCACTGTTCCAGAATTTCCTCATAGTTTCTGCCCAGCCGGTCAATGCTCGTAATGCAGAGCAGATCCCCGGCTCTGAGCTTTTTGAGCATGGCCTGATACTGCGGGCGCTGAAAATCCTTGCCCGACAGTTTGTCCATGAAAATGCGGTCTGACCGGATGGCCTGCCGCTCAAGGGCGATGCGCTGACGGCTTTCGTTCTGATCCGTACTGGATACGCGAATATATCCGTAAGCTCCTGCCATAATGGTTTCTCCTCTCAATGGATTCTTGTTCACAGTTCATCATCGGGTATATCAGGAGTAATGAAGCTGGAGCGTTGTTCGCGTTTCGGAGGCGGCGGGGGTGTGTCTTGCCTCTTTGCCTTTCGTCCTTCCCGTTGCCGTCTGGCTTCGGTCAGATACTTGGTCAGGGTTTGGGGTTTCACCTCAATACCCTTTTCGTGCAAGCGCTCGACAATCTCCTGTGTGTCGAAGCCGCGCTTCTTCATTCGCTCCAGCGTCGGGGCCAGAGCGAAGACGGCTTCCTTCATGGACATGGTTCGATTCCCGTCCAGCGTGACAGAAGCGGGTTTGAGTGTCGCAAACTCCTGTCTGATTTCCTTCAGCTGCGTGACGGTGATGGTCATGAAGCTTCCTCCAGTGTTTCGCCGGGGCCATGCCCCGGATTGATGATTTGTCTTTCCGGTCGAGCGGGACGGTCGCCCACGCTTCACGCAAGTGAAGCATAGTGGGCTATATCTTCGGCCTGTGCGAAGATTTCCCCCCGACGCCTCACCTCATTCTCATGCCACGGGTGGAGTGCGCCTGCCGGCGCTCCCTGTCCCGCGCTTCCTGCTCCTGCCGCTGCCGTTCCTCTTCCTGCTGACGTTGGAGCTGTTCGGCGCGCCTGCGCTCCACGAACTCGATATGCAGCGGCCGGATTTCCGGCAGAAGCAAAAACTCCCGATAGCCCGCCATGATTCTCTTCATTTTCTTCAACTGATTCTCCAGCTCCTTTTTTTCCTCATGGCTTTGTTTTCTGTGGGCCGTGTATCCCGCTTCAAGCCGCGTCAGTTTTCCGCGAAGGGTATCCACTTCCCGTTGCAGGATTTCCTTCTCCGTCTGGACAAGGTGTTTGACGGCAAGCGCCTTTTTCAGTTCTTCAATGAGGGAAGAGGCTTTTTTCAGCACGGACGGATAATTGAGAAAAGAGGCTTTCGGTAGTTCGGTCTCCTCCCGAAGCACCTTTTCCGCTTCCTCAGCCTGCCGCTCATACTCTTCAATGCTCTTTCTCAACTCTTCCTCACGCTGTTCCAATGCGTTGATAAGCTGCCGTGAATTTCGGGAAGTCTCTTCGGATTCCTGAATCAATTTTTCCAAAGCTTCCTGTTGCTGCTTGAACTCGCGGGTATCCAGATGCCTTTTCGCGGAACCGGGTGTCTGTTCCACGCCGCGTTCAATGACGAAGCCCCGGCTTTGCAGATGGGCGGGAAGCCCGGCTTGCAGTTTCCGCAGACTCTGACGGGTATAGATTTTGTTGGCGTTGAGCCTTCCGTCCGGCGTCACCGGCACATGAAGGAAGTGCATGTGCGGCGTCTTTTCATCCATGTGAACCATTGCGGAAACGACATTCTCCGCGCCCACAAATTCCGTGAGAAAGGCTTTGCTCTCCTCAAAGAAACGCCTTGTTTCCTCCGGCGTGAGAGCATCAAAAAAACGCCTTGTCCGAGGTGACGATAAGCCCGCACATGCGCACGGCGTCCTTTCTCACGGCCTTGACCAGCAGGAGATCGTCAATGCGGTTCTGAATGGCCTCGGCATAGTTCGATGAGGCGACTTCGTGCAGCTCGTAGTTCGCCGCGCTCCTGTCGTAGTCAATATCGGGGTTGCTGTGGCTCTCCCGTTCCCGCCGGTTGTGACTCTGGATGCCGCGTATGGCCTCCTTCTTGAATTTGTCCATGTGGAGTACGAGGTAGGACATGGTTTTTTCCCTTTACTCATTTTCAGTGGTGACAACGGTGACAGTGGTGACAATCGAGCAATGGCAATGCTTTTCGGCTGTCACCACTCAAATATGCAATGGTGACAGTGGTGACAGGCGTAACCCCTTGCGGCTGTAGGTTTGTCACCATTGTCACCACTGTCACCGCTCAATCAGGCAAGGCAGGAGCAGTTTCTTCATCCGGGTCATCAGGCAAACAAACAATGTAGACACGCACGCGCCCTAGACCAGGAAGCCTTTCCTGATGTTTCAGTCTGTTTTTAGAAGGAGTGCGTAACCATCCAGCTTCACGCAGAACACGCACAGCTCTTGCCTCTGCGTATCCCCTGACGACTTCGGCCCGAAAACTCTCCGGAAGTATCAGATACTCGGTCGTGCCGTTGCGAGTACGCTGAAATCCCACCCGGTTGATGCAGGTGGACATTTGCGTATCCAAATCCTGAAAGCGGCTTGCGCCGTGCCGTTCGATGAACAGCCGTACCGTGGAAAGGATGGCGGTATCCTCGGAAGCTCCGGTTCCGCCTCTTGCCGTGAGCCAGTCCCGGAAGCAGATTTCGATGCAGTTCAATACGTCCAGCTTTTCGGGAAGGATGCCCAGCCGCAGGGCCAGCATTCCGGCCATGCCGCACAGGGCGAAGCGCATGGCCACACGTCGTACCTGTCCGTCAGCGCCTTCGGGGACAAGATGCCTGACGGCATCGGCCATTGCCGGGCCGATTTCCGCCCGGACGGCGTTCAGGGTTTCGACCTTCGTCAGCTTTTGCAGAAAATCATGCCCCGCATGACCGTAATGTTCGGAAGCAAGCAACTTGATACGATTGGCCACGGCTCCGGCATCGGGAAGACCATGCAGGCTGGTGAGCATGGACGAGTCCACAGGCAGCCCCACGAAACGCACTTCCTGCCCGCCTCTGGATTTCAGACCGTTCTCGGCCAGCTTGTCGGAAAGCCCCAGTTCGCCGCTGGAGAGAAAGAGCAGACGCCAGTTCTGGGAACGGCGAATTCCGCCTTCACGGTTCGAGCGGCCTTTGCCCTGTCCGTTGGCCAGCATGTAGGCGCATTCGGCAAGAACACGTCCGTTGACCTGCCCCATTTCATCCAGAATCAGCACATTGTCGTTGTGCAGGGCGGCGATGCCTTCAAGCCCGTTGTCCGTAGCCCGCCAGCTTCGGACATGTTCATGACCGCCCCAGACGGAGGCGGCGATCTGAAGGGCCGTGGTCTTGCCGGAGGATGAGCCTCCCTCAAAACTGAAGCCGCCGCCTTCCAGACCGGCCGGGCGAAGCAAAGGCCCGGCGAAGGCCGCGCATAACGCGAAACTGAGACGGGAGTTGCCGACGCACAATTCCGCTATCTCCCGCCAGCCTTCCATCGTTCCAGATGTACGGTACAAGCCGCCATGCTGCGAGGATTGCAGCACGGTGTCTTCTTCTGTTACGCCGTAAACGGTATCGGGAAGCACGTAGACGGATTCATGCCAGCCCGTGCGCAAAACACAGCGTATCCGTCGGAGGGGCCGGACCGTGGACAGAAATGCCGCCAGCTTCGACCGGGTGGACGGATTGCCGAACCACCCGCCGGAGGCCAGTATGCTGTACCAGTCGTTTCCCTGCCGGAACAGCATTTCCACGGGCATGGCCCATGCGTGCTTGTTGCCATCCGGGTCAATCCATTCCAGCATCAGGCCCCATTCGTTGCCGTCAGCTCCCCGCGTCATGCCTTTGACCAGAAGCGGAGGACCAAGCCGGATTTCCTGACTGTCTCCGTCCGATCTGGTCTCCAGCTTGTACAGCCCGGCGCGTCTGCCTTCCTTCACCAGAAAAAAGCCTTCCGGCATGGGGCAGTCGTCATCCCGCTTTCGCGCTTCTTCCACAACGGCCCGGACAGCCTCAAGAGAACGCAGCCGGTGCAGGTCGTTGAAGTCCGTCGCCTTGCCTTCATGAACCGGGCAGACGGCCAGCTTGCCGCCCACGGCCTGAGCCGCCAGAGAGGCCATCTTCTTGCCGGGATTCCCTTGTGTCTCCGTGTCGTTATCGGCACAGAGGATGATTTCACGCTTTGCATACCTCTCTCTGGCCATGACGGCCACGGCTTTCAGATTCCCGGCGTTGAAGGCCACAAGACATGCATAACCGGTCGCCAGATGAAGACTGATCGCTGTAGCATACCCCTCGGCAATCAGCAGGGGACCGTCTTTCTTCCTGTCTTCGGTGGAAAAGGAAAAGAAGCCTCCCGCCGTGCGTCCTCCCTTGAGAAAGAACTTGTCCGTACCCTCGGCAGTTTGTTCCGGCAGGATGAATTGCAGACTTTGTATCCTGCCGGACTGGTTCAGAACAGGGATAATCAGACGCCCGTCTTTTGTCCGGCGCAATCCGATGGCCGGGACTCCCTTCCGTTGCAGGTAGGGATGGTCGTCCCCGGCGTTTCGGGAACAGTTCCAGATGCTCGCGGCCAGTTTGGCGGCGGCCTGCCAGCGGCGGTTCTGCTCGGTTTCCTTGTGCGCTTTGATGGCCCGGGTGCGTTCACGCAGGGCATCCCGTTCGGCGGCGGCCAGTTCTTTTTCTGGCTTGTATGTCCATGTAGCTTCATCGCCGGTGCGCCAGTTTTTCCACCAGATAGAGGCCGGAGTATCCAGAAACGCCTTGTACGCGCCGTCCTTGCGATGGGGCCGGTCCGCTGTGCCACAGCGGTGCAGGAGGCCGTCGGCCTGCACGACCTCGATCTCCAGCCCCGCTGCACGCAGACACTCGGCAAAACTGTGCAGAATGTCGGCGCTCATTATCGCTTCCTCAATTGAGGGGCGGAATCTCTGGTATGGACGCAGCGTGACGCAAACCAGTCTTCAAGGTCTTCTATGTCGTACATGACACGGCTGCCGAGCTTGGCGTAGCGCGGGCCAACTTTTTTACAGCGCCAGCGGGCCAGTGTGCATGTCTTCACGCCGTACATGTCGGCAACTTCTTGCGGTGATAATTTTTTGGTCGCCATCAGCATCTCCCTGTATTCAGGCTGAAGTGTATGAATCCATCCAGAAGCATCTGGAGAGAACACACCCTATGCCCAGAGGAAAACGCTGAACAGACGGGGTGTTAGCAAAGGCGAAACAAAACCTCCCTTTCTTAGGCCTAAGAAAGGGAGGTTGATAATTTTTATGTTATTTTACTATGTTATAACGGGGACAAGTTGAGGGCTGCGAACCTGAGCAGGTCAGGTTTCTTGCCTTTCAGGGATTTTGAATAGGCGCTCCGCCGTGGTTGATATACTCTTTCGGCATTGCCTTGCGAAAAATTTCTATGTAATTGCCCGGAGCGTTTTCAACCCCCAACGTCTTGCCGATTTCCTTGTATTGGCGCATAATTTCGTGTTTGGCGAGTGGGTGGGTGAATTCTCTGGTAACCTTATTCGCTAATATGACAAGAATGTGTATATGTGCTTCTATTTGTTCGATTTCGTTTTTTAATTTGCCTTCTCGTCCCGCTGTGCTGGTATATTTCTCCGTCATTTCCTTGTATTTCTTTTTCAGCTCTTCAATCTCCCTGTTGAGTTTTGCGGCATCACAGCTTGGAGCTACACTGCTTTCGCCACACCAGCGCGTCTGATTTTCCTCCACAATTGCGGAAAGTTGTGTGGCATCGCAACAATATTCGGGCGATCCGAGAGCAAAAAACTTATTGAACCCAAAGAGCATGGGAGAAAGAAAGTTGGAAACTTCACGGCAATCCACGCCGAGTTTTCCTCCCGCCGGGATTGCTTCATGACTTTTGAACACCCGGATACGATAATGGCGAAGCGCTTCCAACTGTTCATGGTTCGTGGAAGCATGCGGCATGAGCATGGCTTCACTCAGACGGATTGCGCGATCAACGTGATGTTTGCGCCATGTTCCCACATAAAGCGCACAAAAGGCGCAGATGCTCCAAACAGCGGCCCCGCCGATCACGACGCACCAGAGCAGTATCAGCGCTACTCCTGCAAGTGAAACGCCTTGCGTAATTTTAATAACGGTAAACATGGTTGTCAGCCATGCCATGAGAAAGGCAAGGCCACAGCCCAGAACAGCAATCAGCAGAAATTTGATAATCGAACCGTTGGGAACAAACTTCATGGGAGAATCTCCCATTGTCCGCCCTTGCTGGGACCGATGCGGCGCAAGATGCCCTTTTTCTTGAGCATGGTTGTTCTGTAAAGAATCGTGCGTCGGCTCACGTTTAGAACAGTAGCGAGTTCGGTTGTGGTTATGCGCGGATTGGCGGAGATGTGCTCAAGGAGCGCAAAAAGTTCTGGTGCAATTTCCGGTGCAATATCGCGCAGAGTTGCATCAGAAAGCCCTTGTTTCTGGTGCAAATTTTGTGTTTTTGATGCAAGTTCTGGTGCAAGTACCCCAGTGTTTTCCGCAGGCCGGTGGGTTCTGCGTACAATGGCCTTGAACAGCGAACTCTCCCGATCGTCTTCAAAATCAATATCCGGCCATGCCTTAAGAGCGCGCAGAATGCCGGAGCCGATGCCGTGGTAGGGCAAAAGCCCCTTGGCGGCGTAAGAAATCAGGATGGGGTTGCGGATATTGGAATTGCCGGCTTTGATATTGGCTATGGTCAGATTGTTCGGCAACGTGCCGGGGCTGATGATTTCCACGCGGTCATCAAAAATGAAAATGCGGATGGGCGCGCTGACAAGATAATCCCTGTGTACAAGGGCGTTGACCAGCAGTTCCTCAAAAACCTGTTCCGGTATTTCCGGCGTACCCGGTGAGTTGACGCCATTCTTGCCCTGTACCTTGTGCAGGTTGCGCATGACAAAAGCCAGGGCGTCCTTGAAAAGTCTGCTCAACGGACCTTCAAAATCTTCGGTGTCATCGTAGCTGTCAGCATGAACGGCAATTCCCGGAAAGCGGACGCCTTTTGCCACGAACTGCGGAAAAATCAGCTCCGGCTGTTCGGCAAAAAGCAGCACTCCGGCCAGATTGAGATTGCCATCGCCAGCGGCGAGGTTCAGATTTTGCAGCAGGCGCAGTTGTTCTGCGTGGGTATCCGGGAAGTCACTGTCATACCGCTTTTTCAAAAAATCCCGGAACAGCAGCTTGTCCAGTTTGTTAATGCCCGCCTTTGTGGGCAATTCATCGGCATGGAATTGGCTGGTATACTGAAAAAGACGGCGCAGTTCCTCTTTAGAATTGATACGTCGCTTGTCCGCCCCGGCTTTCAGCCAGATAACGCCTTTCCTGTCAAAGTAGGGTTTGTCCATTCCTGCAGGAACGGTCAGGGCGATAACCACATTTCCATTTTCAAGAAGAATGTTCTGCGTCTGCACCACAAGCGGGCTGCGGACATGCTGGCTGGCGGCGTTGCCGATCAACTGGTTCGCATCATGCAATTCTCGGGATGTTATGCCGGACAGTGTTCCATCATCCTGCACGCCGATAAAAATTACGCCGCCGTTGGCATTGGCGAAGGCGGCCATTTCCGCAGCCAGAGAATCCGCATTGTCGATTCGGGACTTGAACTGGCGTGTGCTGTCCTCGCCTGCGGCGGCCTGTTCCCTGAGCGTTTGAAGTGTGAATGCCATGCCTGCTCCTTACAATACTATCTTTTTCCTCACCATGTGTACACGATAATCGGAACAGCCGCAAAAGCTACCGTTGGCCGGAGAGAATGTCCGCCGCCGCGTTGCTGGCAGCGGCCAAGGTCTCCGGCAGGAATTGGGCATACTTCTTTTTGGTGAAATCCACATTTTTGTGTGTCAGCATTTCCGAGATCATGTCCATGCTGAATTTGCCGCTGTTGGCGAGGCTTACGGCAAAGTGATGCCGCAGCCCGTGGAAGGGCCGGAACTTGGGCGGCAGGCCCGCCGCCTTGCGGAAGCGGTCAACCGCTGTGCAGTCTTTGCGCATCTCGCCGTTTTTGCCGGGGAAAACATAGGGGCTGCCGGGAAAATGTTCGTCACGCCATGCCATTTGTTCTTGTAACAGTTCTTCCACCAGGGAACTCATGCCGATGGAGAGGGTTTTTCTGCCCTTGGGATCGCGCAAACGAATGAGCTTGAGGTCAAAGGCCACGTCCTCATCTTGCAGTTTGAACATCTCCCCGCGCCGCATACCGGTAAAAAAGGCCAGCAGGAGCATATTGCCCACATCGCGGGCTGGCCATGTGCGGGCGCAATCCAGAAAGCGGCGAGTTTCTTCCGGCGTCAGATGCTCAATAACCTCATTGTCCTTAACGGGCATTTCGATCTGAAAGGCAAGATTGGGGCAGCGGTTGGTCTTGACGCCAAAATTGATGATGCGCCGCAGAAGCTCAAGAGTATTCCAGAGAGTGGCCGGTTTGCGTTCGCTCAGGGATTTGCGCAGCTCCTCCACCATCTGGGGCGTGATTTCCGAGACGCTTCGCTTGCCGAACAGCGGTTTGAGGTGTTTGAGGTAACGGTTGCGATCCGTGGTCAACCCTTTGAGGGTCGGCCCCTTGATGTCAAAATATGCATCCGCAATTTCGGCAAAGGGCTTGTCTTTCTCCGCCTGTTCGCGGCGGAGTTCTTTGGCGGTTTTGACTTCTTCGCCATGTCTGATGGCCTTTATCCGATCAGCGCGAATTTCCGCCGCCACGTCCGGCCCGTATCCTTCGGAAATTTTGCCTACCTTTTCCCAGATGAGGCGGCGGCCGGATTTAAACGTGATGTAGAAACACAGGTCAGGCGCGCCATTATACATTTCTGACGTTTCGTACACATAAACGCCAGCCCATTTTTTTGGGTGGTATCGCCGTTTTTGGGTAGCCATGAACTGCCTTGGGTTGTGGTTCATACGCGGGAGCAGGTTTTAACCGGCAAAATTTTTCTAACCTATTTCTAACCACACCGTCAATTTCTAACCATTCAGGTCAATGCGCGGCAAAGTCTTATTTTTGATAACTTATTGAAAATAAAAATAAATCAAAGTCTATCCAGCTGTGTCTAACTCTTTCAAGTTCTGTCAAAAAGGGTTCATAACCCGAAGGTCGTAGGTTCAAATCCTGCCCCCGCAACCAGAAAGATCAAAGGCTTCCGATTTTCGTCGGAAGCCTTTTTTCGTAAGCGGGATCTTTTTCCCCACTACTGTTCCTGTCCCCAATCCCCATGTCTGTCAGGGCTCCGCGCCTCTACAAGGCTGCGCAGAAATCCCCGTACGCTCTTTGCGGAAGGCACCCGCCCTGCGCCGCTGTCCCACCCTTTTTTGCCGGTGGCGCGCTCCGGCAAGCCTTGTTACCGCAGGAAGATACCGGCCCGGACGACCGGACGGTCTCGTCACGAACGACAGCGTTGACGAAAATACCCTGCCTGCAAAAGAAGGAACCGCCGGACGATCGTCCCGCATGGCGTGCCGCTCCTTCTCTTTTGCCGCCTTCTACTCCTGGTCGAACAGGTCCTCGACACGTTGCAGGGTAATGCCCAGCTCGGAGGCCGCCGCGAACGCTTCCGATACCTTGTCGCTCGGTACGACCATAAAGACATATTCATCGCCGCCCGTATCCCACAGCAGGATCGTCAGGCCATAGCGGTCATGCAAGACGGGGCTGCAAGCGCGGAGCACCTCCTCGGGGTACGCGTCTTCATCATCGCAGGGGGGCAGGTGTTCCTTTGCCCCCGGCGGCAAGAGACAGCACAGGGAGGCGAAAACTTCTTCCGGCGCTTCCTTCCAGTCTACCCAATCCAGGCGTTTCCGGTCCCGCAGGGCCAATCGCATCAACGTAACATGCCAGCCGGTGTAGGCTTCTTCCATATCGAATTCTTCACAGAGCGCGGCGCACTGTTCCGGCGTCGTGGCGGCGGCGTGGATCTTGCCCGCCAGCGCTTCGGCATCGGCAACGCCGAGCAGGGTAAGGAACGTGAGCAAGGCCGGGTGCGATATGGGCACAGGCGCCGGTATCCTGGGCTTATTCGCATCCAGGAGCATTGCCAGCGTGCGCTCCATTTTGGCTATGACGGCGGGATCAGTGACTTCGGTATCCCGTCCCACCGTCTCATACCAGGGACAGTCCCAGCGCACATAGCGCAGTTCCACGGCATCACCGCAAAGCACCACGAAGTAATGATCAACGGCCCAGCCGGCGTTGACGACTTCCCCCATGCAGATGCTTTTGGGGATGTAGAACGTCCCTTTCTCACACGCATATTCGGAATCCGTGTCTTCCCCCATATCAATATTGCATTTGGGAAAGGCGTTGACAGCGCGCAACGTTTCTGCGGAGGGGATGGTGCGCATTCTTTTTCCCTGAAAAAATGCGAACAGGTCTGTGTTTATCATGTCACTGTGATAGGGCCTGCCGCGCAGTCCCCTGGTGGCATAATAGATGTGCATGACTCCCTCCTTGATGAACGTTGTATCCGTGAAAAATGGCGAGCCTGAAAGACAGACAGCAAAAGACTGTTACCGCATCCGGGAAACCGGCCTTTCATCCTCCGGGATGCTCCCCGCCAGGACGATGCGCTCATGGAAGTGCCACGCGCCCATGCCCGTGCTGCCGACTTCTTCCCTGCCGTCACCCTTCAGGGAAAGCCTAGCCGAGAATGCCGGTTCTATCAAAAATGTCGGGCATCCGTGGGCTGGCGGCATGTAGGGCCAGCCTGTTTTGCGGTGCCTGCCGGATATCAAAAAAGGATTTCGCTCCACTCCCTCCAGGCTCACGGCCGAAGGCCACGGGTTCAAATCCTGCCCCGCAGCCAGAAAGGAAAAGCCCTTACGATGGATGTCGTAAGGGCTTTTTTTGTACTCTCCTCTTTTCCGTCCTGCGGCAAAGCCCTGTGCTCTGCCACAGCCTTCAGGATCCCGCCCCAAGCACTACCGCAGCTTCAGCACGAAGCGCGTCCGGGTATCGCTCGCTGCGTCCTTTTTATAGTCAAGGACGGCCCCGATGGGCAAATCCTTCTCGAAACCGAAACGTTCCTTTAATTCCCTGACGCTGCGGGAAGCAATGGCGGAGAACGCCGCCCGCGTCATCTTCCGGTCAGCCGCGACGAAGACGATGTCGATGCCCTTGGCATAGGCGGAGACATCCACGGACGTGATCCCCTTGTCGGCATACCGGGCCAGCAGCTCTTCCTCAAAAGCGGTGAAACGATCACTGTCGTCCACAAACACTTCGGAATCACTGTTCTCCGTAGCGGTATCCGCCTGCGACTCCGCGGACAGGGCGATGCGGGGCAAGGCAGTGGAAAGGGCGCACGCGACCAAGAGCAGGAAAAAGAATTTCTTCATGGCACCTCCGGCCAGACAAAAGGGGAATGGGGCTACAGGATATCGCCGCGAATCGCGGCACCAAGGGCCTTGATGCGGACTGCGGGACCTCTTTGGCCTGCCCCGACCGGGCCACCGGCGCAACATGTCCCCCGTCCGCAACAAGGATCGTCACGATGCTACAAAGACAAGAAGAGGCGCTTCATATCGCACCGGGCGGCAAGGCCGTATCCTGCGACGGTGCCGGCATCCGGGGCATCTTGTGTGCGCCCGGAACCGGAGCAATGGCCTAAAACGCCTCGTACTCCCCGATGGCGCAACGGTCCTGCAACGCGGGCAGGGTGCGCTCCAGCAGCACGCCGTCGCTGTGGCGGGTGTCGTAGCCGTAGGTGACGCGGATGCCCAGGGTCACGAAGCGCACCGCGCGCTCCAGGGCCACGGGCAGGCTGTCCCCCTGGAGGAACGCCCCCACCAGCACGCTGGAGAAGGTATCGCCCGTGCCGGGATAGAAGGCCGGGATGTAGGGCGACTCCATCTTCCAGAAGCGCCCCTGCTCGCGGTCATAGGCCACGGCCGCACAATGGCCGGGACGGGTCGCCGGGGCGCTGGTGATGACCACCCTGTCCGGCCCCATGGCCGCCAGGCGTCGCAGCTGCTCCTTGAGGCCGTCGGGCGAAATATCCGGCCGGTAGGGTTCGTCCAGCAAAAAGGCCGCTTCGGTAAGGTTGGGCGTGATGACGTGGGCGTGGCCGATGAGCTGGCGCATGGCCTCCACCATCTCCGGCGTCTGGGTGGGGTCCAGGGTGCCGTTGTCGCCCAGCACGGGGTCCACCAGCGCGAAGCCGCCGGGCTTGAGGAAGTGGCCGATGCAGCGGGCCGCTATCTCCAGCTGGAGCGGATTGCCCAGAAAGCCGGAATAGACGGCGTCGAAGCTCAGGCCCATCCGCTGCCAGTGATCCAGCATGGGCCCCATCTCGGCGGTCAGGTCATGAAAGGTGAAGCCTTCCACGCCGGAGGTCTGGGAAGACAGGACCGCCGTGGGCAGGGGGCAGGTCTGGACGCCCATGCTGGCAAGGATGGGGATGACCACGGTCAGCGAGGCTCGCCCGAAACCGGAAAGGTCATGGATGGCGGCCACACGTTGCAGGGGGATCTCGTGCATGGGTACCTCAGCGGGAAGGGGAGGAACAGGAAGTCAAACTCTGCCACCGGAGGGGCCGTCTTG
>ERZ772812.1643-NODE-1643-length-15973-cov-5.420782_pt1 | contig 15973 bp, 10 predicted proteins | sample MGYA00511343_ERZ772812 | MGnify/ENA primary metagenome ERZ772812 (study PRJEB29015, sample SAMEA2737706) | human gut metagenome | biome: human gut; feature: human-associated habitat; material: faeces | place: China | collected 2012 ...
TAGAGCATTCGGCTGTTAACCGAAGGGTTGTTGGTTCGAGCCCAACTCGGGGAGTTAAGATGAAGAAGCGATACGGAAATGAGAAATCATGACTGTATCGCTTTTTTGCTGTCTGTAGCCATTAAGAAACGCCATCTAACATTTTGACGGTTTTCCATAACATTTCTTCCTGTTCATAGAAGAAAGATTTCATTATAATGAAATCAGACAGATCACGGAACATGTGCAGAGTCAGGAGTCGTGTCAAGGCGGAACTTTTTCCGATAGGCGCTTGGCGTCATGCCCTGCTTCTGGCGGAAGGCTTTGGTAAAAACTTCGGCATTCCGGTAACCACAGGAAAAAGCGACCGTTTCGATGGAGAGATCCGTATACGATAAAAGCTCGAGCGCACGCGTGATCCGGCAGGAAGAAAGATAGTCCTGCGGTGAGGTATGGAGATATTTCTGAAACAGAGTATAGAGATAACTCCGGTTGACGCAGACATATCTGGCAATATCCGAGACAAGAATTTCATTGGAATAATTATTTCGGATAAACTCAACGGCTTTTTCCACGTAAAGATTGCCGATCTCCCGTGCAGAAGGATCGGCAAGCGTGATTTCGCGGGAAAGAATTGAGAAAAACTGGTACAGACAGCCTTCCAGAAGATACTGGTCAGAGGTGTCATAGGTATTGTGCTTCTGCATCTGAAACAGGAGGGACTGCAGTTCACCGGAAAAACTGCACTGGTAGACAGGGTGCTCCTCGGAAAGACCGAGTTCCTGTACATAAGAGGCAGCTTTTTCGCCGTCAAAACCGATCCAGAGATAGGTCCAGGGATCATCCGCATCGGCTTCATAGTAGGTGCGGACATTTGGCATCAGGAAAAAGCCCTGTCCGGCGGTTAAGCGGTAAGTACGGTTTCCAATGGTAAAAGTGCCTTTTCCGGAAATAATGTAGTGGATCACATAATTGGGGCGTACAGCAGGGCCGTAGCTGTGCAGTGGCTGGCAGGCTTCGTAGCCGCAGAAGCAGAGATAAAGATCCGAAAATTTATGCTTTGGGACAGGAAGTGTCCAGGAAGTTTCCATAAGTATACCTCACAAAATGAATCATCAGAAAAGCTGGAATGTCACAAAGGATGAGATTCCGAAATATCAGTAAAATTATATCGTGTTTTGCAGGATACTGCAAGATGCCGCAGGAGGAGGAAATCATGGCAATCAAAGTAAGTGAAAATGGACGGTTATTTACCATCCAGACAAAAGACAGCAGTTACCAGATGTTCGCAGATGACAAAAATGTGCTTCTGCATCTCTACTATGGAGAAAAAATCGGTGAGGAAAATCTTTCCGGTCTGATTTTCTGTACAGATATGGGATTTGCAGGAAATCCAGAGGAAGCAGGCCCTAACCGGAAATATTCTCTTGATGCACTTCCGCAGGAAATTCCGGGAAGTGGTGTCGGTGATTTCCGTGATGATATGATTGAGATCCGCCACGCGGACGGCAGCTTTGCAGCAGATTTCCGTTTCGATTCGTACGAAATTCTGGATCATTCCTATGCCATTCCCGGAATGCCGGCGCTGTACGATACAGAGGAAGAAAAAGGTGAGACTCTTGTTATTACAATGACGGAGAAGGCTTCCGATATTGTTCTGAAACTGTTTTACGGTGTATTTGAAAAGGAAAATGTGATTACGAGAGCGGCAAGACTCGAAAATCACGGAGAAACGGCGATTGAACTGGAAAAAATGCTGTCATTCAGCATGGATCTGATGTATGAAAATTATGAGATGATCTATTTCTCGGGTCGTCATGCGATGGAGCGTACGGCGGAGCGGATTCCGGTGCAGCATGCAAAAGTCGAGATCGGAAGCACCCGTGGTACATCGAGCCATCATTACAATCCGGCTGTGATCCTCTGCGAGGAGGGTGCGGGTGAGACACACGGTTCCTGCATCGGCGCATGCCTCGTTTACAGCGGAAACTTTGTTGCGGCAGCACAGAAGGATCAGAAAAATCAGACCCGTTTTCAGATGGGTATTCATCCGACCAATTTCTGCTTCCATCTGGAAAAAGGAGAGGCGTTCGATACCCCGCAGGCAATCTTAAGCTATTCCGGAACCGGTTTTACCAAACTGTCACAGCAGTATCATGAGATCATCCGCGAGCATATCTGCCGTGGCGCATACAAGCATGCCAAACGACCGATTCTGATCAACAACTGGGAAGCAACCTATTTTAATTTCAACGAAGAAAAAATTCTGAAAATTGCAGAACAGGCGCAAAAGCTTGGCATTGAGATGCTGGTGCTTGACGATGGCTGGTTTGGAAAACGAGAGGATGATAACAGTGGTCTCGGTGACTGGTTCGTCAACGAGAAAAAGATGAACGGCTCCATGGCGCAGCTTGCAGAAAAAATTCACAAGATGGGCATGAAATTCGGTCTCTGGTTTGAGCCGGAGATGATTTCCGAGGACAGTGATCTTTACCGTGCACATCCGGATTGGGCATTTGCAATTCCTGGCCGTGTGCCGAACCACAGCAGAAATCAGCTTGTACTTGATATGACGCGTGAGGATGTGCGTGAGTATCTGCTGGAGCGTCTGACAACCATCGTTCATGATGCAAAGATTGATTATGTCAAATGGGATATGAACCGCAGCGTCTGCGATGTTTACAGCCATGTGGCAGCACAGAGCCGGAACGGAGAGATGTATCACCGCTATGTGCTCGGTGTTTACGATTTGATGGAAAGATTCCTTGCCGCATGCCCGAATCTGCTGCTCGAGGGCTGCAGCGGAGGAGGCGGACGATATGATGCCGGTATGATGTATTATTCCCCGCAGATCTGGTGCAGCGATAATACCGATGCGATCAACCGCCTGTCTATCCAGTACGGAAGCTCGTTCTTCTATCCGATCAGTACCGTTGGTTCCCACGTTTCTGTATGCCCGAACCATCAGACCGGCCGTGTGACACCGTTCCGGACAAGAGGCGATGTGGCGCTGGCAGGAAGCTTTGGATATGAGATGGATCTGAATAAGATTTCAGAGGAAGAAAAAGAGATGGTAAAAGAGCAGGTTGCTGCGATGCATGAATATTACGAGCTCACACACGAAGGCCTGTATTACCGTCTGACCGGACTGAAAAAACAGGATTTCATGGCATGGGAGTTCGTGGCAGAGGATCAGAGCCGCGCACTGCTTACGATCGTAAAGACTGACGCAGAAGGAAATATGCTTCCGGTTCACACGAAAGTGTGCGGTCTTGCAGAGGATAAGCTGTACCGCTGTAGCCTGGACCAGGAAGTTCGCCTTGGCCGTACCTGGAACCGTGCGGGGCTGACCCTGCATCAGGTGCTGGGAGAGTATGAGAGTATCCGGGTCGAATTTACAGAAGTAAAATAAAAAAGATAAGAAAAATCTTCAACTGGATTTGAGGGGGAGGGAACCTCAATCTGGTTGGAGATTTTTTTTGCATAAAGAAAATCAAAGCAGGAGGGAAGGAACGTACTCTTTACAGTGCAAAAATAGTTGTGATACAATAAGCAAAAGAAATTTTCTGACAGAAAATAAAGACGGAACTGTCAAGAAAGGAAATTGTACATGAGAAACAGAAAAAACTGTTTAGCTGTTCTTCTGATGACAACTATTGTGGTAATGGGATGTGGAAATCAGCAGGTGGAAAAGGAGAATCCATCGGCTGTCTCCGAAAGAGCACCCAGTGTCCAGGATGAGTCAGAAGATGGTGAAAAAGAGTTTCTTTCTACATACCAGAATATTATAATCACACTTCCAGAAGGCTGGAATGTAATGAGAGATGAAAAAATCCAATGCAGTTTCATATCGGAAGATGGAGAAAGTCTTGAGATATCGTATCGGGAAGGAATGGCAAAAGTGATACTTATGGATTTTCCGGAGGACGAAGAGAGCGCTGAAAATTTGCTCTATCCGAATGAAATAACAGGGGAAAACAGTATCAGCGATTTTATGGTGAAAACAGCTAACGAAGGAAAAGATAACGAGAGTTCCTTTTATCGTTTCCAGGTAAAAAATTCTCTGCAGATTCCGATTGCATTTTTCTGCGGGGTGAAAACGGAGAATGAAGGGTATCAGATCATATGGAAAAAAGGAAGCGGCAGCAACGATACACAGCAAATCGTGCCGGAAATACTGGAGTCTCTGCAGTTCCCGGACAATGAGCTGCTGACAGAAACATTTCAGACGGCCTGCCAGGAGCAGAAAAGAGCGCTGGAAGCAGAAAATAATTCGGATGGCGTGAAAAAGCAGAAGGGTAAGAAAACCGTCACCTGTATCTCACCGGTCAATGTACGTACAGAACCCAACGTCAGCACAAGCCAGGTTATCGGAGCTCTGACGACAGGGGAAGAAGTGGAAATGCTCGGAAAAGAGAACGGATGGTACAAGATTTCGTATGAGGGAAAAACGGCGTATGTGTATGAAGACTATGTGAAAGAAAAAGAAAATTAAAAAAATGATATTTTCAAAAAAGCTGCCGAAGCAAACAGAACCGGCAGCTTTTTTGAAATAATTTTGAAAAAGAAAAATCCCGGAAACCATCTGTTTCCGGGAAAATAGAGGCGTCGACCGGATTTGAACCGGTGGATACTGGTGTTGCAGACCATTGCCTTACCACTTGGCTACGACGCCATATGACTCCGACGGGAATCGAACCCGTGTTACCGCCGTGAAAGGGCGATGTCTTAACCGCTTGACCACGGAGCCGAAGTTTTTGTTTTGTCTGCCGTGATTTTTGCTCAGCGACAAGTAGTATATTATCATAAGAAAACGAGTTTGGCAAGTGTTTTTTGAAAAAAAAATCAAAAAATTTTGAGATTTGTGTTGCCGTGCATTCAGAAGGAAAAAATTTGATGTTTCGCTGTGTAAGAAAGTGATTTATCTTTGCGTAGATATAAAAAGGAAACAGAAAAATTTGCCGGGTCAGGGCATGGCCTTTCGATATTCTTCCGGTGACATACCAAAAGTCCGGCGGAAAATGCTGGCAAAATAGCTGGGGCTTTCAAATCCGGTATGCAGAGCAATTTCCAAGATAGAAAGCGAGCTGCCGGTAAGAAGATCTGCGGCTTGGGTTACGCGGTACTGGTTGATATAGGAAATAGGCGTTGTGTGAAAGTGCGTTTTGAAGAAACGACAAAAATATTGTGGATTCATATTGAGTATAGCAGCAAGATCTGAAAGACGGATTTTAGAATCATAGTTATCCTGAATATAACGTAAGAGTTTTTTACACTGATCAGATCTTTCTTTTTTACGAGTGCAGAGGGGTTCCGGATGAAGAAAAAGCTGGTATTGCGCCAGAAGTGCAAGAATCCGATACATGTCACTTTTGATCAGAAGAAACCAGCCGATGGGTTTGGTATCGTATGCATACAGGATTTCCTGGAAAAGCTCAGATAATGTCAGTACAAATGTTTTCTGTGTCTGAGAGGAGGCTTCAGCAGCAGAAAACTCTTCCAATGGAAAAGCCGGAAGAAGCAGTTGATGAGAGAGCAGCGGACGAATCCAGTCTGCTTCACAGGAATCCAGATAGGCACATGAGAGAATTTCTGGAAGAAATACAAGGGCATGGTGAACCGAAGGGGTAGTTCCAATGCTGCAGAGCTGATGCAGTTCGTGACTGTTGATGAAAAGAAAAGTACCTTCGGAAATTGTCCGGGTTTCAGTTTTCAGTGTCAGAGTGAGAGTACCTTTTTCAACCCAGATCCATTCTAATTCTTTATGCCAGTGAAAAGGAACAGAGAGCCCGCCATGCGCATAATCCTGATGATAGATATGGAGCGGAACAGGTTCGGTTCCATGCACGGTAAAATCCCGGATTCCGCCAGAAAGAACAGGGGAACAAGATTCAGGAGAAAAGAGCTCTTTTGAACGTTCTTTTTTCATAAAAGTCAAAATCCTTTCATTAAATACGAAAATCAGGTTAGAAAATATAAGATAATATCATTATACTGCTCTTATGGGAAAAAAGAAAGAGAGGACAGAAAATGAAAAGAGAGTGGTGGCATAGCTTAACCGTATATCAGATTTACACCAGAAGCTTCTGTGACAGCAACGGAGACGGCATCGGCGATTTTGGAGGGATTCTGCAGAAGCTGGACTATCTGCAGGAGCTTGGTGTTGGAGCCATCTGGCTTTCGCCTTTTAACGATTCTCCTAATTGCGACAATGGATATGATGTCAGTGACTATTATAAAGTAATGGAAGAAGCGGGCACAATGGAAGAGCTGGAAGAACTGATCGCAGCCTGTGAAAAGCGGGAAATTGTGGTCATGATGGATCTTGTTTTAAATCATAGTTCCCATCTGCACCCATGGTTCCTGGAAGCCAGAAAGGATCGAAACAGTAAATACCATGATTTTTACATCTGGAAGGAAGGAACGAAGGAGCAGCCGCCAGAAGGCGGCGGAGCATTCTTTGGAGGAAGCACCTGGGAATGGGTGCCGGAGGTTCAGGAATATTATTATCACAGTTTCAGTGTAATGCAGCCGGATCTGAACTGGAAAAATCCGTCGCTTCGGAAAGAGCTGTACCGGATGATCCAGTTCTGGATGGATAAAGGGATCCGTGGTTTCCGGCTGGATGCAATTGACAATATTGTAAAAGATGGACATGGAGGAAATGATACTCATTCGGAGCAGATTCATACATACTTAATGGAAATGAATCAGAATACGTATGGAAAATCAGAACAGATCCTGACAGTGGGGGAAACCGGAGGTGCTACGGTAGAAATGGCACAGCAGTATTCTGATCCGGAAAGCCAGGAGCTCAGTATGATTTTTCAATTTGAACTGATGGGAATCGACGGCATCCGAAGTGGAAACTGGGATCCGAAACCGTATACGCTGCCGCAACTGAAGCAGATCTTTGAAAAATGGCAGACGGGACTGGAAGAAAAAGGATGGAACAGTCTGTTCTGGGGAAACCATGATTTTCCGCGTGTCGTATCGCGCTTTGGAAATGACAGGGAACCGTATCGGGAAAAATCAGCAAAAATGTTGGCTGTCCTTCTCCATGGGATGAAAGGAACTCCTTATATTTACCAGGGGGAAGAAATCGGTATGACAAATGTGTCAGGGCTTCGGATCGAGGACTATCAGGATATCGAGTCTGTAAATTTTGCCGAAGACCGTAAAAAAGAAGGCTGGGAGGAAGAAAAAATTCGTACCTATCTTGCACGGAACAGCCGGGACCATGCGCGGACGCCAATGCAGTGGAATGCGGAAAAACACGCCGGATTTACAGCGGGAACACCGTGGATGGCGGAAAATCAGAATTACGAGGAGATCAATGTGGAAAACAGCAGAAAAAATCCGGATTCCCTCTTCTATTTCTATCAAAAACTAATTGCGCTGCGTAGGAAAAATGACACTCTTGTTTATGGGGATTTCCGTCTGATTGAGGAAGAAAATCCGGATATTTTTGCTTATGAGAGAAATCTGGGAGAGAAAAAGCTGATTGTGCTCTGCAATTTCCGGGATACCGCGGCAGAGATGAAAGCCCGATATGATTTGACAAAAGGAACGGTTCTGATTCATAATGATACAGAAAGTCTCACAAAAGAAGTGTGGAAGTTACAGCCGTATGAGGCGTATATGATTGAACTTCTGCAGTAAAAAGACAGAAATGAAAAGCAGCAGGAGAAGAAAACTGCAGGAGCAACTGGAAACAGGAGGGAGAAAATGTATCGCGTTCTTCTTGTAGAAGATGAAGAAATTGAACTGGAGACATTGCGGGATTATATTGACTGGAAAAAGAACGGGATTTCCAGAGTATTTACCGCGCGCAATGGCAGAAGGGCACTGGAGTGCCTGGAAGAAAATATGGCAGATATTGTGATTACGGATATTCAGATGCCAGGAATGAGTGGAATTGAACTGGCAGAGACGATCGTACGCCGGGGGTATCCATGCAAAATTGTTTTTCTGACAGGATATGATGATTTTTCCTATATCCATTCCGCTTTTCAGGTGAATGCCGTGGATTACCTTTTAAAGCCATTTACGATTGAAGAAGTAGAAGCATGTCTGAAAAAAGTGAGAAGTGAACTGGAGAAAAGTGAGATAGCAGACTGGTCGCGGAAAACGGCGGCGAAGCAGTTGCTGGAAATGGCTTTGCGGGAAAAACAGGAAACAGAGCTTTTACGGAAAAATTTCCGTGGTGTATTTGGAGAAGAACTGGAAGAGTGCAGGTTTGGAATCATAGCGGTTTATGGAAAAACGGAAGAAAACATCTGTAGCCAAATTCAGGAAAAATACAAGGGCATCCGTTACATCAGCAAAACGGAACGGATCAGCATTCTGCTGCTGGCGGGGTATCTGTCGGTGAAAGATACGGCATTTCAGATCTGGAATGATTTGAAAGAAGACGCACCGAGAGCCGTTGGATGGTGCAGTGGAGCATGGACAGCTGACTGCCTGTACGAAAAGGCGGAAAAACTTCGGAACTGTTGTGTTCTGGCATTTCATATGGATCCACCGGAACTTTTCTGTGCAGATGAAAAAGAAACGGAAGAGGAAAAAGCATATCATTTCCGGGAACAGAAGGAGCGGAGAGAAGAAATCTGTCGTCTGGTCAGCAACGGGAAAAAGCAGGAAACGCTGCAGACCATGAAAGATTATTTTCAACAGCTAAAGGGGCTTGCGCCGAAAACATTTGCGGGAGAAGTTTACAATCTCTATATGTATCTATGGAACCGTCTTGTTTTGAGCGATGAACTGCTGGAAAACTGGATGGAAGCAGAAAAAATTTTGAGAGAAAATGAAATTTTTGAAGCAAACAACAGTTATCAGATGCGGGAAAAGATGAAGCAGTATCTGGAACGGATGTTGGCATTTTTTGAAGAACAGAATCAAAATCCAAATTACTATGCCGTTTATCAGGTAAAAGCATATCTTCAGGAGCACTGCTCGGAAAGCGCAGATATCGAGAAGCTGGCCGCGGAGGTCGGTTTGTCTCCGAATTATCTGAGGAGCCTGTTTAAAGAGGCAACAGGAAAAACAATTTTGGAATACAATACGGAAATGCGTCTGCAGAGGGCGGCGGAACTGTTAAAGAATAAGAAAAATAAAGTACGGGAAGTGAGTCTGGCGGTTGGATATGAAAATGTTTCTTACTGTGGCGTTGTGTATCGCAATGGCGATGAGTGTCCTGATGGCAGCGGGAATGCTTGCAGGATGCGGATCAAATGGCAGTACATCATCAAGTACTGCATCCGGCAGTGCATCATCTGCATCGGGCGAGGTATCAACAGACGGAGTTACGATTTCTATCTTTGACAAAAACTCCGGAAGCAATACCTTTGATGATCCAGTTGCAAAAGCAATTGAGGAAAAAACAGGTGTCAAAATTCAGGTAGAAAATCCAACCGGAGATCCGCTGGAAAAATTGAACCTGATGCTGACCGGTCAGAATTACCCGGATATCGTCCTGATGGATCGTGGAAATGATATTGTAAACCGTTACATTGAGGCAGGCGCACTGCTTCCGTTGAATGATTTGATCGATGAGTACGGTCCGGATGTAAAAGAGATGTACGGGGAAACCTTAAACAAGAGTCGTTATACCGATGGAAAGAATTACTATCTGAATAACTGGTACGGAGAAGATCCGGATCCGGTAGCCGGTGTTCTGATGCGCTATGATTATCTGTGCGAAATCGTTGGAAAAGACCGCGCAGACAGCGATGAGCCATTTACACAGGAAGAGTATATTGACATTTGCAAGAAATTCAAAGAACTTCATCCGACCATTGACGGAAAAGAGAGTATTGCCATTACCTTTGATGCAGAATCCAAAAACTACGATGGAACATTAAAAGGAATGTATGGTCTGAAAACATATTATCAGGATGGGGACAATCTGGAACATGTTGCCAAAGCACCAAACTTCAAAGAGATGATGTCCTTTGCCAATGAACTGTATACCGAAGGCCTTCTGGACAAAGAGTGGGTTGTCAACAAGAAAAATCAGTGGACGCAGAAACTGTCTGCAGGCAACGTATTCAGTACCTTTGCTTCCTACTGGGATACCGATGCAGCAAATACAGCACTTGCTTCTTCTGTAGGAGAAGATGCAAAATTCTATTCCTATAAAATCCTTGGAAACGGAATCAGTGCAGATGAAACTACTTACTCCGGAAGAAGTACACTTGGCTGGGATGCAATCGCGATCACCAAGAATTGTAAAAATCCGGAAGCAGCCATGAAGATGATCAACTACCTTGCAAGCGAAGAAGGACAGTATCTTCTGATGTGGGGTATTGAGGGAACCAACTGGAATATGGAAGATGGAAAACACGTTCCGAACGATGATCTGATTGAAGGATTCCAGACGGATTTTGACAAAACAAAACTGGATACCGGCGTCCGCAAATGGACCTGGTTTGTAAAGAACGGAAATGGTACAGACGGAACTCCATACGATGTATCACAGTATAAAGTAAAAGAGACCCGGCAGGTGGCTATGAATCACTTTGGTGAGAACGACAGATGGGATACCGCAGAATTTGCAGGCCTTACCCCGGCAGGAAGCACTCCGGATGGCTTGAAATGGCAGAAAATCCAGGATATCTACGATCAGGAATATCCGAAGATTGTGAATGCAGACAGCCACGATGCGGCAATGGAAGAGTACGACAAGATGATTTCCGAAATGAATGACGCAGGACTGGAAGATGTAGAAAAAGTTATCACACAGAATTATCAGGAGCGTATGAAACTCTGGAATGAGTAAGCTAAAGTAAAATAAAAAAATCACACACGGAAAAGAACCGGCAGAAATCGAAATACAGATTTCTATGTCGGTTCTTTTTTATCAGAAGAAGCATTGCGATTTTCAAGGAATCTGGATATAATGAGGAAAACTGGAAAAACAGGGAAATCCAACCGCATGAGACAGGAGGCATCGTACATGGCAGCGAAAGAACAGTTAACCGCAATGGAAATGATCTGGGGATTTATGAGTGGGACGACAGGACATATGGGAAAGACGGACTTTGCGCCGCAGAAGGAAGCGTTCGGGGATTTTGCATCTCCGGAAACGTATTTTCCGCGCGTGGTGCCGGAGAGCGAGGGCATCTCATCGGAAAAGCTGACGCAGATGCTTCGTGAGCTCGCCGCTGCGCGCCATACGGACATGCATCATCTGCTGGTCCTGCGGAACGGACATGTCATCTGCGAATGCAATTTCGCCCCATACCGCAGCGGCATCTGGCATGCGACGTATTCGATGTGCAAGAGCATCACCGGCATGGCGGTCGGTTTTCTGATCAGTGAAGGAAAACTTTCCCTGGACGAGAACGTCTATGATATTTTTGAAAAACGAAACGGTCTGCTGCAGAAGATCCTGCGCCCGAATCTGACCGTGGAGCATCTTCTGACGATGAAGAGCGGCGTACAGTTCAACGAGATGGGCGTTGTTTCCGGCAACGACTGGGTGGACAGCTTCTTAAATGCGCCGGTCAAGGGAACGCCGGGCGAAGCGTTTGAGTACAACAGTATGAACACGTATCTGCTGTCTGCAATCATACAGGAGCGCACCGGCATGAAAATGGTAGATTACCTGCGGCCGCGTCTGTTTGAGCCTCTTGGCATCCGGAAAGTCTTCTGGGAGAGCTGCCCGGCAGGGATTACGAAAGGCGGCTGGGGCCTCTTCCTGTGCCCGGAGGACGCGGCCAAGCTCGGGGTGATGTACGTGAACGGCGGAAAATTCGAAGGAAAACAGATCGTCCCGGCGGAATGGGTCGCAGCGTCCACCTCCGTTCATGCGACACCGCCGGAAAAGATGGGAAAATATGGCTATGGTTACCAGGTCTGGATGGAGGAGCGGCCGGGCAGCTTTGCGTTCAATGGCATGCTGGGGCAGAACGTGCTCGGTTACCCGGATACCGGCGTGGTGATTGTGACGAATGCGGGCAGCAACGAGCTGTTCCAGACGTGTGAGATGCTCGACATTGTGCGGAAGTATTTCGGCGCGGAATTTGGTGCAGAGCTGAAATCCGGCGAGGCGGAAAGCCCGATGGCATATCAGAAGCTGGTGCAGACCTGCCGTGATCTGGAGGGCGCGAAAGAGACACCGGGAAGAATCCTGCGCGGCGGCTGGAAGCGGAGAACACCGGGGCCGCGGAACAGCGGAATACCGCGTCAGATCGATATGGCGCAGCTTCTGCACGGAAAAGAATATAAAATGGAGGACACGCATGTCGGCATGTTTCCGCTGACGCTGCAGGTCTTCCACAACAACTTTTCCGACGGCATCCGCCGCATCGGTTTCTTCTATGAAAAAGGCCGTTTCTTTGTCGAGCTGACCGAGGGAGAAAAAACACAGCGCATTGAGATCGGTCTTACGGGGTCCAAAGTTGTAGAATGGGTGGAAAACGAGGAATCGTATCTGCTCGGAACGACGGGACAGTTTGCGGAGAATGAAGACGGCGAACTGGTGCTGAAGCTTGAGTTTGCATTTCTGGAAGAGGCCGCAAGACGGAGGGTCAAAATCATTTTCCAGCGTGATTTCGAGCGGATCAGACTGGAGTGGAATGAGACGCCGGGCAAGGATCTGATTATCGAGGGCCTTGAATCCCTCGTGACGGATGTGGCGATCGCACCGCTTCTGCCGTCGCGGTTCCGCGAGCGGAGCCTTGACATGATCCATCTGCTGATGGCACAGACCATTGAGCCAATGGTAGAGGCACACCGTGTGCGGCCGGGGGAAGAAACGGGGACAGAAGAAGCGGCAGCGGAAGCTGAATCGGCCGCGGCAGTGGAAAATGCGGAAAACGCAGAAGAAACGGTGTAAAAACAGAAAAAATCAGAAGAGAAATGTGGATAAAAAAGGGAATGGAGCTGCCGGATGCGCAGTTCCATTCCCTTTTAAAAATACAGATTACAGATTCAAAGCCATATCGCCGGATTTGATCAGGTTTGCCTTGCGGAATACCTCTGAGAAGAACAAGGTGATCACAGCCGGAAGCACGAAGTGGAGCAGAATAATTTTGATGATAACGAGCTTCGGATCATCGTAAGCGATCATCGTCTGATACGTTGTGATCTGTCCGACAAGACCTGCGGAACCCATGCCGCTTCCCGTTGCATTATTCTGCATATTGGCGAGGATTGTGGAGACGGGTCCTAAAATCGCACTCGAGAAGATGACGGGCAGCCAGATCAGTGGATGACGCATGATGTTCGGCACCTGAAGCATCGAGGTTCCAAGACCCTGTGCGACAAGGCCGCCGAATTTGTTTTCCCGATAACTTGCAACCGCGAATCCGACCATGTTGCAGCAGCAGCCGATCGTTGCGGCACCGGCGGCAAGACCGGAAAGATTCAGAATGATGCCGAGTGCAGCGGAGCTGATCGGCAGTGTCAGAACCATACCCATGACGACCGAAACAACGATGCCCATGATGAACGGCCGCTGTTCCGTTGCCCAGTTGATGATGCTTCCAAGGCCTGTCATCATCTGGGAGATCGGCGGTCCGACGAGCAGTCCGACAACGGAACCGGCTCCGATGGTGATGACCGGTGTCACGATGATATCAACCTTGGTCTTGCCGGAAACCAGATGGCCGCAGGTGATGCCTGCGAAAGCTGCGATGAAAGCGCCGAGCGGTTCGCCAGGTCCTGCCAGAACGGCATTTCCGTCCACAAAGAATGTGCCGCCGGTGATCTTGCCGGCATAACCGCCGACCATGGCGGCGACGGCTGCAGAAACCGTGACAAGCGGGCTTTCCCCATATTTCACTGCCACGCCGACACCGATACCGGCACTTGTCAGGGCTGCGGCAGCTTTTCCAAGCAGATAGATCACATTTCCGGTCGAACCGCCGATCAGAAGACCGATCTGCTGAATCATCGTACCGATAATCAGGGTTGCAAAAAGACCCTGCGTCATGCCGCCGAAGCCATCAATGAAGATGTGCGAGGCGACTTTTTTGATTGTTCGCATATGGAATTCCTCCTCATGTATGTGGTGTGTTACTGTATTCACAAGTGACTTGTCAGTCGACTTTTAGTCTATCATAAGATGGGGGCGGGTGCAATCCTTTTCCGGGGGCATAAGTTGACAAAAGAAAGGGGCACGCTTATAATTGAGACAAATTCAGAGCGCTTCCAGAAAACAGCGCAGACAGTAAAAAAGTGATAAAGGAGACGCATGGGAAAACAGAAAAAGAAACAGAAAAAACGCGGCAATCCGCTTTGGACTCTGGTATTTTTAGCGGCACTTGCTGTTTTCTGCTTTTCCGGGTACAAGCTGATCGGCATTTACCTGGATTACAAGACCGGCACGGATGAATACCGGGATCTGCAGCAGTATACGACGGAAATTACAAAAACACCGGAGACACCGGCACCGACGAAAACAGAGGAGCCGCAGGCGGAATCCGAACCGGCGGAGCCTTCCGAACCGGAGCCAGAACCACTGTCGTATCCGACAGAACCGCCGCTTGCCGTCGATTTTGAATCCTTAAAAGCGATTAACCCGGATGTGAAGGGATGGCTTTATATTGAAGCTCTCGACATCAGTTACCCGGTCGTACAGGGGCCGGACAATGATACGTATCTTCATACGACGTACGAGGGAACGAGCAACTTTGCGGGTTCCATTTTCCTCGATTACCAGAATCAGGATGATTTCAGTGATGGAAACACAATCGTTTACGGTCATAATATGAAGAATCTCTCCATGTTCGGAAAGTTGAAACAGATGAAGGAGCAGGAAAAATATAGGGACAGCGTCTATTTCTGGATGCTGACGCCGGAATCAAACGATGTGTACCAGATTTTTTCTGCCTTTTATACGGAGGCAGACAGTGATGTCTACACGCTGTATTCCGGCGGGGGTGAAGCGTTTGTACAGTATCTGAATACCATGGCGGCGCGGTCAGAGATCCCGGTGGAGCAGCCGGAGATGGATGAACACAGCCATATTATTGTGCTGTCCACCTGTGCGGCGAGCGATACGACTGGACGGTTCGTCGTTCTGGGCGTGCGGCGGAACCGGTAATGATTAGTCAGAAGGAGGAATGACAGATGGAAGAGGAAAGAAAAATCGAAGAACTGCAGAGATTGATTGATACGCATGAAAATATCGTATTCTTCGGCGGCGCGGGCGTGTCCACGGAGAGCGGGATTCCGGATTTCCGGAGCGTGGATGGCCTTTATCATCAGAAGTATGACGTTCCGCCGGAGACAATTTTAAGCCACAGCTTTTTCTTAAGCCATCCGGATGAATTTTACAAATTTTATCGTGATAAGATGCTATGTGATACAGCGAAACCGAATGCTGCACATCTGAAACTTGCCGAACTTGAAAAGGCAGGTAAACTCAAAGCGGTGATCACACAGAATATTGATAACCTTCATCAGATGGCAGGCAGTCAGAAGGTACTGGAGCTTCATGGAAGTATCCACCGCAATTACTGCATGCGTTGCAAAAAGCAGTACAGTGCACGTTTTGTAAAAGAATCGAAAGGAATCCCAACCTGCGACTGCGGCGGAACTATCCGCCCGGATGTAGTTCTCTACGAAGAAGGACTGGATAATCAGATTATCCAGAAAAGTATCCGCGCCATCTCAGAAGCAGATATGCTGATCATCGGCGGTACTTCTCTTGTAGTCTACCCTGCTGCCGGATTTATCGATTATTTCCACGGCAAATATCTGGTACTCATCAACAAGGATGCAACTGCCCGTGATGTAGGCGCAACTCTGACGATCCATGAGCCGATCGGAGAAGTATTAGACCGGATCCATGTATAGCCAGAGAATCCAAAAATCCTCTGCCTGCCCTTTCTAATGAAAGAGTGACAGAGGATTTTTCATTTTAACCGTTATACGTCTTAAAAAACTGATACAGATTGTCCAGTGCCTTTGTCAGAACCGGGATCTCTTCTTCATCCAGCGTCTCAACAACAGCTTCTACCATCTTCTTATGAAAATTCGCATG
>ERZ772812.1644-NODE-1644-length-15972-cov-27.589935_pt1 | contig 15972 bp, 17 predicted proteins | sample MGYA00511343_ERZ772812 | MGnify/ENA primary metagenome ERZ772812 (study PRJEB29015, sample SAMEA2737706) | human gut metagenome | biome: human gut; feature: human-associated habitat; material: faeces | place: China | collected 2012 ...
CGGAGGCGTAGTAATTGGCAAAATCCAGATACAGATAGGCGGAGTAGAACTCCTTATTGATCTGCTCGTTGAGCAACTTCGATACGTTAGCGTTCATGATGCTTCTCCTCCATAATATTGTCTTTTTTCTGCTCCCGGCAGGCGGGGCAGATATACCGTACCCAGAGCGATGCTGGGATGCTCCCTTTTCATCTCCAGGAACACCTGCTCCGCCGAGGGATGCTGCTGCAGTTCCGTTACGGCGGCCAATATCTCCTCTGCGTATTTTGGCATACCGCCAACCCTCCAAAGGCAAGAATGAGTCTTATTATTTTGCTTTTATTATACCTATATTTTTTTCTCTGTCAACAACCACAAAGGGCTTGTGCTCCAAAAGCTGCCTCGAAGTACCTTGACAGTTTTAACTGTATCTGTTATATTTCAGTATAAACTGTATCAGTAGCAAATACAGTTTCGTTGGAGGTTGATTATGCGTCAGATATTGCTTTTCGCGGCACTTACCGCCGTGCTTGCACTGCTTCTGGTGAGCTGCGGGGGAACCAAGGGCAAGCCGGTGCCGACAGAGGAGGACGCTCCCGGCAAGGCGGCGTATCATAAGATCAGCGCTGAGGAAGCCTATGAGATGATGGCCTCGCAGGAGGTCGTGGTGGTGGATGTCCGCACCCGGGAGGAATACGACGTCGGACATATTGAAAACGCCGTTCTTGTCCCCAACGAAAGCATCGAGAGCGAAATGCCCGAGGCGCTGCCCGACAAGGAAGCCACGCTGCTGATCTACTGCCGCAGCGGCCGCCGCAGCAAGGATGCCGCCCAAAAGTTGCTGACGTTGGGGTATCAGAACGTCTATGACTTCGGCGGCGTCATCGACTGGCCCTACGAGCTTGTGAAGGAGGGGTAAGGATGGACAGCTCTTTTAATCTGGCGGTTCACGCGCTGGTCTGCCTGAGCCACAGCGGGCGTTCTCTCAGCAGCGAGGCACTGGCGGAGAACATCTGCACCAACCCCACCCGCGTTCGCCGGGTGCTGGCGGGGCTGAAAAAGGCAGGAATGGTGGAGACCCGGGAGGGCTTGGACGGCGGCTACCGCCTGACGGCAGACCCCGCAACCCTTTCTCTCCGGCAGGTGGCGGAGGCGGTGAATACCCGCTTTGTGGACTGCGCGTGGCACAGCGGCGACATTGACCGGGACTGCTCCATCTGCTCTGGCATGGCGGGCGTGATGGATGCGCTGTACCGGAGCATGAATGAGGAATGCACCGCCTATCTCTCGCACATTACGATCACGGATATTGAAACACAGCTTTTTACAGAGAAAGGGGTTTTGCAGATGGATGAAGCAGCTACGGTCTGTATAGATCGGCAGGACAGCGTCAGCTCGTACAATCTGATTTGATCATACCCACAGTCGCTTTGGCTCTTGGTATTTTCTGTTTGAACTCCAAAAGCTTTGCAGAGCTCAAGGAGCCTAATCGTACAACCAGAGCAGCGCCGCGCCGATTTTTTCAAATTATGTGACGCCGTCACAGTAAAACCGCTTGTCACGCAGTATACTATACCCAAACAAAGGAAAGGAGCTGGCAGATATGGCAGCTATAAACATGAATCAGGAGCAGTTTAAGCAGTTGATCCGGGAGGAAAAGCCTGTTTTGGTGGATTTCTGGGCGCCCTGGTGCGGCTACTGCCGGAGGATCGGCCCCGCGTATGAGAAGATCGGAGAGGAATACGCGGACAGTCTCGCCGTCGGCAAGATCAACATTGACGAGGAGCCGCGGCTGGCGGGGGCCGAGGGGATCGAGGTCATCCCAACTCTGGTGCTGTACCGAAACGGAAAGGCCGTGGATTCCGTCACCGCACCCGGCTCAAAGGCAGAGATCGACCGTTTCATTCAGGAAGCCTTGGCGAAATAACGGAGGGTTCAGATATGAACAACAATCATGTTTATGATATGCTCGTGGTGGGCGGCGGCCCAGGCGGCTACACCGCCGCCCTGTACGCGGCACGGGCGGGGCTGGACACCGTCGTGCTGGAAAAACTGTCCGCCGGTGGGCAGATGGCCCTGACCGAGCAGATCGACAACTATCCCGGCTTTGAGGGCGGGATCGACGGCTTCTCTCTGGCGGAGAAGATGCAAAAGCAGGCGGAGCGTTTTGGGGCACGCAGCGAATACGCGGAAGTTCTCCGCATGGATCTGACGGCGGTTCCCAAGCTCGTGGAGACCAGCGAGGGGATCTTCCGGGGGAAAACCGTGGTGCTGGCCACCGGTGCGGACCCCAGAACGCTGGGCGTTGCCGGAGAGGCGGAGCTGGTGGGCCGGGGCGTGGCCTACTGCGCCGCCTGCGACGGGATGTTTTACAAGGGCAAAACGGTGGTCGTGGTGGGCGGCGGAAATTCCGCCGCGGCGGACGCCCTCCTTCTCAGCCGCGTGGCGAAAAAGGTGATCCTCGTCCACCGCAGAGACGCCCTGCGGGCCACCAAGATCTATCACGAGCCGCTGGCACAGGCCGAAAACGTGGAATTCCGCTGGAACAGCACCGTTTCCGCGCTGCTTTCCGGGGACAGGCTGACCGGCGTCCGCCTGCGGGACACCGTTACCGGTGAGGAAAGCGTGGTGGACTGCGACGGCGTATTTGTCAGCGTGGGCCGACAGCCCGCCACGGCGCTGGCGGTGGGTCAACTGGCGCTGGACGGCGGCGGCTATATCGTGGCCGGAGAGACCACGGAAACCAGTATTCCCGGCGTTTACGCCGTGGGCGACGTGCGGACGAAGCCCCTCCGTCAGGTGGTCACCGCCGTGGCGGACGGCGCAGTGGCAGTCCACATGGCGGAAAAATATATCGCGGAAAACCGATAAGGGAGATAGATTGAAAAAGCCATGTTTAAGGTCAGGCCGGATACGACCGCAGTGGGGATGCCGACATATCTGCAAGGCAAACTGCCAGAGTGATGGCAGATAAGATAACCCATGTAAGATCGGGAGGTATGTTGTCTCTCCATATCCAGTCCACGCAACAGTGAGCAACTGAACACAAAACACAGCCACAGATGTACTCTGCGGCTGTGTTTTTATGCGTAGTAGCTGGCTCATGAAAGCGTTCCCAGTAGGCATCAAAAATATCCCGGTTGATAAGCACAGTACTGTCAAAGCGGTAGATAGCACCGGCGTCGCTGGCAAGTTCAAACAGTTTCTTGTGTGACAAGCTGTACACGATTTCTGCCTGTTGATACCGCAGAAATTGGCGGCGCAGTTTACGAAGCTGATCTGGTACTTCTTTCATGGGCTTGATGGGTTTGTAATCGTTTTTCATAAAAGCATCCTCCTATTTTATGACAGAAGTCGAATGCAGGGATAAAAAAAGAGCACCTCTCAGATTTCTCTAAGAAGTGCTCTAAGGTTTTATGCAAACCCCAGTTCGTATTTCTGCTGACATTCATCACGCTTCATAACGAACCGTGATTCTCCATGGATATGCTGTCAAATTGATGTCAAATCGAGGGTGACACAGCTATTCTTACATATTTCGCATTTTGCGTTTGACGTATTAACGAAATATTTTCGATAAATTACTGGTCAATGGGCTTCATCGTGGGGACTTGCACGATTCGCTCATTTGATGGTTATATCTTGATTCGTCATTGGAGCGATACTGCGATACACCGCAAATTGAAGTTTCATCTGATTATGTATTATTCTATCACGCTTTCAGCATTTGGTACAGGATTTGGTACATAAACCGCGTGATAAACCGAGATAGACGGTGTGCTTGAACGGGGAAATAGTCGTTGAAAAGAGCCGAAATGCACTCGCCTAAGAGGGTTGTGTTCAGCAATGAACGCCCCAATAAATAAACAACTCTAAAAGAGTGCTTGACCTCTGTTGTGTGCAATAAAAAAGAGAAGTCCTACGAGCAGGAATTCTCCTTTGGACTACGAGCTTCGCAAGTATCCGCAACGCGATTATGGGCACAGCTGCACACCTTTTCCGCAACCGATAAAGGCATCATTTACCGTAAAAGCATGCTGGGCGCACTACGGCACAAAGCCCCTGCCACAGTGCTGCGGCAGGGGCTTTGTGTAATATGAGGAATGCTGTGTAACTCAGCAAGGGAATGGCTTATTCGTTGTCGTCCTTGTCGGCTGGTTTGCTCCACTCTTTAAAGGACGGAACCTTCGGGTAAACTTTCAGTTGCTTTTTGATTTTTCGGACAGCAATGCTGTAGGGGTTCAAGGCACCGGACAGGTACAGCCCTGCGGCAAAGATGAAGAATACGCTGGCAATCAGCATAAACACTCGCTGCCCTACATTGGCAGCCAGCAAAAATGTGACCATTGCGCCGATCACCATCATTTCTGCGGTGGCATTGCCCTTGCGGCGCTGCTCCTTCGGTGTCAGGCGCACATCCTCCAAGGCCAGCAGCCAGTTCATCTGCTCGTCTGTGATGTTCAGCTCGGTTTTATAACGGTGCAGATTGCGGCGGGTCTCGGCATTAGCGTTCTTGTAGGTCTCACTCTTGTGGTAATCCTGTGCCGTGGGGGTCTGTTTCTTTGCCATTTGCTTATCCTTTCCGTTTTGCGGGGGCCGACAGCTGCAAAAGCACCAGCGCGGCAATCTCGCACACAATGCCGGCTACGCCGAATCCATCCATCTTCTGCCCGAACAATACCAGCCCGAACAGCGCGGCGGCCACAGGCTCAAAGGTGGCGGCAATGGACGCACGACTGGCGGAGATAGTTTTCAGCGCGGCGGTGTACAGCCACTGCGCCGCCAAAGAGCACACCAGCCCCAACCCGAGGTTGGCGGCCAGCGCACCGGGCGTTGTCAGGATATAGGCAACCCCCGGCAGCTCACCTGCGGCGGCGGTAAACACAAAGCTTGCCGCTGCACTGAAGAGGAACATGTAAAACAGATTTGTCATCGGGCTGTACTTTTTCAGCTTGGTAGCCAGCAGAATATTCTGCAGTGTGTAGCACAGCGCGGCACCAAGGCCGTAGGCCACACCGCCCGCATCCAGCGTTACGCCGCCTGCCACTCCGCTGACTAACGCACACCCCAGCAGGCTGAGCACAAGGCACAGCCCCTTGCCGGGGGTGAACTTTTCATGCAGGAACGCGATGCTGAACAGCATGACAAGGGACGGCATAAGGTAGATGAGCACGGCAGCCGTGCCCATACCCACAAGCTGGATGGAGTAGGTGTAGAGCAGACCGAACATAAACAGCCCCAGTGCACCTGCCGGGACGAACCAGACAAAATCCCGCAGGTCGATTTTCAGCGCGGCGGGAGTTTTCGCTGCAAGCCAGATGCCTGTCAGAATGGCCATCGAGGCCATACGCACGAGGGTCATTTGGGTGCCGTTGACGCCGTAGGCCGCCAGGATATTGATAAAGATGCCGTTTGCGCCCCAGCAGGCTGCTGCCATCAGCACCATCAGCACTGCCGCTGTTTCCTTTTGTTTCACAGTCCGTACTCCATTGTAATCGGATATTTTGCTTTTGTCAAAAAGCTTCCTTAACCAAGGTCCTCGCCGTTAGAGGCGGTAACCTTCTTGTACCAGTAGTAGCTGTCCTTCAGGCTGCGCTTGCCGGTGCCGTTGAACTGGTTGTCATAGTCGACATAGATGAATCCATAGCGCTTCTCGATCTCGCTGGAGGAGCAGGAGATGATGTCGATGGGGCCCCACGGATAGTAACCGCGCACATCAACGCCGTCCTTGACCGACTCGACAACCTGCTCAACATGCTTGCGCAGATAATCAATGCGATACGGGTCATGAATAGAGCCATCGGCCTCGACCTTATCGTAGGCACCAAAGCCGTTCTCGGTGATGTAGAGGGGCTTCTGGTAGCGGTCCCAGTACTCGTTCAGCGCAATGCGCAGGCCGAGGGGGTCAATGCTCCAGCCCCAGTCGCTGGCCGGAATATCGGGGTTCGGCACCTGACCCAACTCGGTGTGCAGGTACGGCTCCTCGCCGGACAGGCGGCTGTAGTAGTAGCTCAGCGATACAAAATCGACCGTGCCCTCTTTCAGAGCCTCCTCGTCGCCGGGGTAGAAGTTGATATGAATGTTGTGCTCATCGTAATAGCGCAGGGCGTAACCGGGATAGTAGCCGCGAACCATGATGTCACCGTACAGGTATTCCATCTGGTTGTGGCGCATATTCCAGTACACATCCTCGGGGCGATGGCTGATGGGATAGGTCAGGTTGGAGCAGAACATCATGCCGATCTCGTTGTCAGGGTCAATCTCATGGGCAATTTTGGTGGCCTTGGCGCAGGCGACCATCTCATTGTGGACGCCCTGATACTTGGCCTCCAGCAGGTTGTCGACCTTGTCGCTGGCAATGCCCAGATGGTTGAAGCTCTCGTGGACGATGAGGTTGATCTGGTTGACAAGGATCCACTTGTGGACCTTGCCCTTGTAGCGCTTAAACAGCACCTCGCAATACTTCACAAAGAAGTCAACGAGCTCGCGGCTGGCCCAGCCGTTGTATTTCAAGGTCAGATTCAGCGGCATCTCATAGTGGCTGACCGTGATCAGCGGCTCCATGCCGTTGGCAATGATCGTGTCGATGAGGTCATCGTAGAACTTCAGGCCCTCCTCATTGGGCGTGGCATCATCTCCATTGGGGAAGATGCGGGCCCAGTTGATGGAGGTGCGCAGGCTGTTCATGCCGGTGCCTGCCAGCAGCTTGATGTCCTCCTTGTAGGTATGGTAGAAGTCGATGCCGCGGCGTTTGGGGTAGAACTTTTCGTCCTCGTCCATAGCGCACTTGATGTATGCTGTGTCGATCTCCATGTTATAGCGCTCTTCCGGCGGGATGTCATACTGGCTGCGGTTGATGTCCGCCAAGCACCAGCCCTTGCCGCCCTCTTTCCATGCACCCTCCATCTGGTTGGCGGCCAGTGCGCCGCCCCAGAGGAAGTCTTTCGGCATACCGTTGTATTTGCTCATCTTTTCCATTTTGGATTCTCCTTGTCAGAAATCAGTCCTGCACCTTGGCCTCAAGGTCAGCAAGACGCTTTTCATAGTTTTTGGCAATCTTCAGCATACTCTTGGTCATGTTGATCTCGACCTGAATCGTCATAAGGGTATCCTGTGCGTGGGCAAACAGGACATAGTAGCCCATCTTCTCATCACCACCGCGAATGTCGCCCTGAATCATCTCGGTCTGAACATTGTGGGCCTCGGCCTGCAGCTTGTCAGCCTCTTTCAGCTCAGCCTTGGCCTCGTCCAGCTCACCCTTGGCAATGTGATCCATAGCCTTGCTGGCGTGCAGGCGGGCATCACCGGAGCTCATGATGATATCCATGGCCTTGCCCATAACATATTCGTCTTTTTCTTCTTGGGTCATACCCGTCATCGGGCTCTTTTCCTCTTCCATAAAAATGCTCCTTTGTATTCGTTATGGTTAAATCGTGTGACTTATAGGATGTTGTGTGACTGCGCCCTGATGAAAATACCGCCCGGTCGAGTAGAGCCGGCCGGACGGTACTTTTTCATAATTTCAACTTACAGATCAAGCGGCACCTGTAAGCGTTTTGCGGCTATCAGGCCTTGATGGCGGCAGTCTCTTCCTTGACCTTCTGGTCGTCATAGGCCTTCACGAACGGGAACCAGATGACGGCAGAGAGAACAAAGGTCAGGATGGCGAAGATCACGCCGGTGATGCTGCCCTGCGTAGCGATAAAGGTGCTGATGGGGTACGGGCAGTACCACAGGTCGAACTGGATGCGCGGGATGGGGGCAAACGGGATGACCTTCGTGAAGATGTAGGTCACGATGGGAAGGATGATGCCCTGAAGCCACATAGGCAGCATCAGCAGGGGGTTCCAGGCGATGGCGCCGAAGATGATGGGCTCGTTGATATTGAAGATGCCGGGCACGACGCAGGCACGGCCAAGGGCCTTCAGCTCGCTGGATTTGCAGATGAACATCATCAACAGGCAGAGGGACAGCGTGCAGCCGACACCGCCGATCCACAGATAGGTGCAGAACATGAAGGTCTCGGTAAAGATGCCCAGGTTCTGGTAGGTGGCAATGCCAGCAGCGACCAGCTCCAGGTTGGCGGTGATAACAGCCAGCTTGACAGGCTCATCAACAGGGGTAAGCACCCAAGTGGAGATACCCATGGAGTAGATGAAGCACTTCAGGAAGCAGAAGAACACGAAGCCGACAGGAGAGGTCAAAGCACTCTGCAACGGCATAAAGACGGCCTGCACAGCACCGGCAACATCGACACCGGCGACCTGAACGGTCAGCCAGCCGCCCGCGATCAGAAGCATGATGGGCAGCAGGGAGTCAAACCACTGACGAACGAAGTCGGGAATGACGGAATCCTCTTTGAAGAAAGAGAACTTAGCGAACGCACCAAAGACCAGACCAACGATAATGCCAGTGAAGATGGCAACGAACATACCGTTGGCACCGTACAGGGAGTGGCCCTGGCCCATTTCCTCCGCAGACTGCGGGTCGATGCAGATCATAAAGAGCATCATGCCCGTGAAGCCCGCGAGGATGCGCTGCTTACGGAAGCGCTTTTTCTCGCAGTAGTTAAAGGGGATCAGGAAGGAGGCCATCAGGCCGATCTTGCTCATCGTCCAGCCGAAGGGAGTCCAGAAGCTGGGCAGAGCGGGAATGTAGTCGTTCAGGATGGTGCCGACGCAGAAGATAGAGCCTGCCAGAATGAAGGGCAGCAGCTGCATCATCGAGTCCTTGATGACCACGATCCAAGTCAGGTTCGTGATCTTTTGCAGTTTCGGCGCGAAAGAATTTTCGAGCCATTTAATGAGTTTATCCATTGGTTTCCTCCTCATTTATGCTGCCAATGGTTGGCAGCACTATTTAGTGCAGGGCCGCTTCCCTGCTTGGTACCGTAGAGTATCAGGCCTCGCCGAACATGCCAAGGATCTGATCCAGCGCAGCATCGCCGTTCAGGCGTGCGTAGGCAGCCTGCTCAATGACGCCGACCTTGACATCATAACCCTCGCAGATCTCCTCCATATCGGGCAGAGTAGAGGCAAGGTGAGGTCCGATCATCAGGCAGTCGATCTCATCGACATAATCCTCAACAGTGGACTCGCTGCGTGCATTGACAGTGATGGACAGGCCGCGGGCTGCGGCAGCCTTGCGGATGTTGGCAGCCATAAAGCCGGAAGATGCGCCGGAACCGCAGACGAGCAGAACATTGTGCTTTTTCATAAGTTGTTTACCTCTTTCGTATCAAATTCCTCATATTTTTGCGGGCCTTCGTGTCATTGCCCTTTCTGTGTTTTCAGCATACTGCAATTTTTTGCACAGTGCAACCCGACTTTTGCACACCGTTGGTGCAATCTGTCAATGTGCAAAATAATTGCACACCAAACTTGTGCACTCTGCTTAAAAAAGCAGCTTTTACAGATTTTTGCAACGGGGAAAGCATACTTTTTGGCATTTTGTACGGCTTTTTGCAGACCCCCTGTGAAAATTGCTGCTTTTCTTTTGGGGCAGGGTTGGGGTATACTATGAATATAAAAGTAAGGCAGGGTGCCCCACCCTGCAATACGGCAGTTACAGCAGCGCCCCGCCCGGAGAGAAAAAGCCGATTTTCTACCACACATTCAACGAAACGAAAGGATCCACCGTTCATGGCTAGCAAGCAGAACCAGCTCGTGCAAACATTGCTGGATCAGAACCAGCAGCTCAACGCCACCCAGCTTGCCAATTTGCTGGGGGTATCGGTGCGCACGGTACATAACTATATCAATGCAGTCAATGCGCAATACCAGGATGCCATCGTCTCGACGCCGACAGGATACCGCATTGCGCCAGCTATGGCGCAGCAGATACTGCACCAAAGCCCGAACGATATTCCCCAGAACGCGCAGGATCGCTGCACCTACATTCTGAACCGCCTTGTACAGAAGGGCGGCAGCCTGAACCTGTACGACCTGTGCGATGAAATTTATATCAGCGCAACGACCTTTCACGGACTGATGGGCAAGATGCGCCGCCTGACGCGGGAGTACGACCTGAGCCTTACCGTCAGCGGGGACACTGTAACACTGATGGGCAGTGAGCGCAACAAGCGCCGCCTGCTCAGCGGACTGTTGTACCATGAATCCGCCAGTGCGTTTACAAGCACGGACTCCCTGCAGGCAGCATTTCCCAGCATTGACATTGAAAAAATACGCGCGGATGTCATGGATGTGCTGAACGAAAACCACTACTTCATCAATGACTATTCACTGCTGAATCTGCTTTTGCACATTGCCATCGCCATAAACCGTGTACAGAACGGCTGCGTTTACACGGAAGCCCCCAGTACTATGCACCCGCTGGACCCGCAGAATGAAAGGCTTGCGCAGGAGCTGACCGAGAGATTGGCCCGTAATTTCAACATCCGCTTCTCTGCAGCCGAACAATATGAAATGGCGCTGCTGCTCGTCTCCCGTACCTCGATGCTGGACTATGCAGCCATCACGCCCGACAACATTGCGGACTATATCGGCAGCGACTGCACCGACCTTGTACACCAGCTCATCAACACCGTAAAGGACTTTTATGACATCAATCTGGACGAGCCAGAGTTTTTCATCCGCTTTGCGCTGCATACCCACAATCTGTTGGTGCGCGCGCAGAACAGGAGCTTCTGCAAGAATCCGCTGGTCAGTGAGATACGCCAGAGCTGCCCGCTGATTTACGATGTGTCCGTGCAGCTTTCGGGCATCATCCGCGAAAAGACAGGCATCACGCTCGATGAGGATGAGATTGCCTACATCGCGCTGCATCTGGGCGGTGCGCTGGAAACGCAGAAGGAACTGGCAAACCGTGTGCCCGCCGTGCTGTACTGCCCCAGCTACTACAATATGGACAGCAGCCTTGCGGACCGCATCAGCCGCCGCATGCAGGGTAAAATTCTGCTTACCAATGTATTTACAAAAGAAAGCCTGCTTGACCAGCTTACCGGCAGTGCGCTGGTCATCTCCACCGTGCGGCCCCACAGGGTATTGGATATGCCGCTTGTGCTTATCTCGCCTTTTTTGACGAACTCCGACATTATGGCGCTGAACCGCAAGGTGGAGGAGATCAACACGCAGGCGCGGCGTGAAAACTTCCGCCGCAGCCTGTCGGCTATCCTGACGCCGGAGCTGTTTGAAACAGGCTCCCATTGCACCACGCGGGAGGAAGTAGTCCACCACATGTGCAGCCGCCTGCTGGCGCTGGGCTGCACGACCCCGGCGTTCGAGGCCGCCGTCATGGAACGGGAGAGCATTTCGTCCACGGCGTTCGGGCAGTTTGCGATACCCCACACGCTGAAAATGTGCAGCCCGCGCACCTGTATGGCCGTATATGTCAGCCGCACCCCCATCTGCTGGGGCGACACGGCTGTCAACCTTGTGATTATGCTGAGCTTCAACCCCAACGACCGCAAGATTTTTTACGATATTTTTGAGCCGCTGTCCATGATTCTGCTGGACAGCAACAATTTGAAGGGTGCGCTTCTGTGCAAGGATTACGCCGCCTTTATTGATTTTTTGGTGGAGCATATGGAATGATCTTGCCGCGCAGCCATCACATAGCGCGGCGTTGACCAATCGAGAAAGGAAAGAATTCGGGATGATACAGTTTCACACCTTGGTTGCCAGCGATCTGGACGGCACTCTGCTGCCGGAGGGGCAGACCGAGCTGCCTTGCGCCGTATTTGACGAGATACGCCGCCTGCATGACTGCGGGGTATTGTTCTGCGCTGCGAGCGGCCGCCCCCTTGACGCTTTGCGGGAGTTGTTTGCCCCTGTGGCGGACGAAATCGCCTATATGTCCGAAAATGCGGCCTATGTCTGCTATGGCCGCGAGCTGCTGCATACCATACCCATGCCGCGTGAGCTTTGCGCTGAGCTGGTCGCCTACCTGGGAACGCGCACAGACTGTGTATCCCGTGCCTGCACTACGACAGGCCGCTATTATTTTGTGCCAACCGCTGCCGCCCAGGCGAATCTTGACGCGGTGGGCGTTGAGTTTGGGGGCTGCCGTATCGTGAAGGATTTCAGCGAGGTAAAAGGAGATGTGACCCAGATTTCCGCCATTTCCGCAGGGGATATGAACATCCCAGCCCGGGAGATCCTGCCCCTCTGGCAAGATCGCATCGGTGCAGCCATCACGGGCGAGCACTGGCTGGATTTCACCGCAGCGGGCAAGGACAAGGGGCTGCATCTGCTGTGCGCGCATTTCGGTATCCCGCAGGAAAACACATACGCCTTCGGTGACAGCTACAACGATGCCCCCATGCTCCGTGCGGCGGCGCACCCCTATCTGATGCGCATTGCGCCTGCCGATTTAAAGGCAGAGTTTGCCACGCAGATCGATGACGTGACAAGTGTGCTGAAAACGCTGGGATACTAAATCAGACCGTCAAAAAATTGCATTCTTCCCTTATTGCGTGTGCAGGGGCGACCATCGGCCGCCCGTCAACGTACCGCAGCCTGCCCTTGTTGGTCGCCTGCCAGGGTCAATTCAAGATTCATCAAGTCAAAATCAATAGATTCACCGTCGATTTTGAAAAAATCCGGAAATGTACACAGCTTCCGAAAGCCGTATTTTTCATACAGTCTGATGGCGCGGGCATTGTCGCTGCGCACATCCAGATTCAACTGCTCGAAGCCGTTCTCCTTGGCAAAGGCAAGAACTGCTTCTGCCAGCGCAGACGCCGCGCCACAGCCCCACCACGCTTTTTTCAGACTGATGCCGAACTCTCCGCGATGGCTCATGCGCCGGGGCTTGCGGTTCAGACTTGCCGTGCCGATGATTTCACCGTTAGCTTTGGCAAGATACTGCACATTGTCCGCTGATTCGCACTGCGAACGCAGATAGGCTTGCTCCGTTTCAAGGTCGAGCGGCACTCCCTCCGCACCAAAGTTGAGATTTTCGGTTTCTCCGCCCACGATTTTCAGATAATCCAACTATGCTTAGGAATAGGAACAGAAAGTGCCGGAGCGGTAATCCTGCGAATACCGCTCCGGCATATACATTATTTACATAATCTTGATTTTTCCGTTCAGATTTGCCATTGCCTGCTGCTTCTTTTCCTTGGCATAGCTGCGCTTCCGAGCGCGCTCCACCTCCATGCGCATGGCCTCCGCCGGCAGGCCGGCGGCCTCCGCCGCGCGGGTGGTATAGACCTCCCGCTCCACCGGGTCGCCCAGTCTGGCCAGCGTCTCCGCGATCTCGGCGGCGTAGGCGATGCGATCCTTGTCTTCCTTCAGGTCGTATTTGTCCGCCACCTGCGACAGGGTGAACTCCATGCCGTTGGCGCTGCCGCTGAGCAGCTTTTCAAAGGCGTCGCGCCCCTGATACTTGATGAAGTCGTCCGCGTCCTGCTTGACGTACTGACCGTCCACCAACCGCTGGGGCAGCCGCAGCACCTTCACCTTGAACTCCGTGTTCTCCAGCAGCTCCAGCGCCCGGTCGGTGGCCATCTGACCGGCCTTGTCGTTGTCGTAGCACAGCACCAGCTCCTTGGTGAACCGGCTGAGGAGATGGATCTGCTCCTGTGTCAGCGCCGTGCCCATGCAGGCCACCGCGTTGTCAAAGCCCGCCTGATGCAGCGTCACCACGTCCAGATTGCCCTCGCACAGGATGATGTTGGGGCGCTTGGTCTTTTTGGCCAGATTCAGGCCGTAGAGCACCCGGCGCTTGCTGTAGGTGGGCGTGTCGGTGGTGTTCATGTATTTCGGCTCGGAGTTGTCGATGACCCGGCTGCCGAAGCCCACCACGTCGCCCCGCACGTCGATGACCGGCAGCATCAGCCGGTTGCGGAACTTGTCGTAGATCCGTCCTCCCCTGCCTGCCACCGCCAGTCCCGCGGCCATCAGCTCCTTTTTGGTGAAGCCCTTTTCGCTCATGGCGCGCAGCAGCGCGTCCCACTGATCCAGCGACGCGCCCATGCCGAACCGCACCGCCACGCTCCTGCGTATCTGCCGCTTGTCCAGATAGGCCTGCACCGCCGCGCCCTGGGACTGCTGCAATTGGTCGTAGAACCACCGCGCCGCCGTGCGGTTCAGCTCCAGCACCCGTCTGCGCAGACGGTCGCCGTCGTTCTGCATTTCCCCCTCCTGTGGCAGGGGCATACCGGCACGTCTGGCCAGAAACTCCACCGCCTCCGGAAAGGTGAGGTTCTCGATCTCCATGATGAAGCTGAACACACCGCCGCCCTTTTTGCAGCCGAAGCAGTGGTACATCTGCTTGTCCGGCGCCACGGAAAAGGAGGGCGTTTTCTCGCTGTGGAAGGGGCACAGGCCGAAATAGTTGGCGCCCTTGCGCTTCAGCTCCACATAGCTCGACACCACGTCCACAATGTCATTGCGCGCCGCCAGCTCATCCAAAAACGCTTCGCTGAACCGCATGAGGCGCCTCCCTTCCCCCGCCGCGCTCCGGCAGGCCGATTTTCGTACAATATACTATACCAAAAAACTTGCTGAAATCCTCTTTTTCCCCGAAAGTTTTCTTCCGCACATAGGGAGGCCTCCACAAAACCATTGTACCCCGCAGGGAAGTGTGGTACAATATCCCCAAGAAATCTACTCAAATGAGGAGGTCTTGTGATGAGATTGCTGTTCAAGGGCGGTACCGTGGTCACCGGCAAGGGCCCCCGCCGGGCCGATGTTCTGGTGGAGGGCGAGAAGATCCTCGATGTCTGCCGCGACATTCCCGCCATCGGCGCGCAGGTGGTGGACGTGACCGGGATGCTGCTGTTTCCCGGTTTCATCGATGCCCACACCCACTTCGATCTGGACGTGTGCAACACCACCACGGCGGACGACTTCGCCAGCGGCTCCCGGGCGGCGCTGCGGGGCGGCACCACCACCATCATCGACTTTGCCTGCCCCAACAAGGGCGAGACGCTGCACGACGGCCTGCGCCTGTGGCACAAGAAGGCCGACGGTAAGTGTGCCTGCGACTACGGCTTCCACATGACCATCGACGACTGGAACGAGACCATCGAGCGCGAGATCGACGATATGTACGCCGAGGGTATCTCCTCTTTCAAGATGTACATGACCTACCCGGCCATGATGATCGGTGACGAGGCCATGTACAAGGCGCTGAAAAAACTGAAGGAGAAGGGTGGCATCTGCGGCGTCCACTGCGAGAACGCCGGCGTCATCGACGCGCTGATCGCCGAAAAGAAGGCCGCCGGCGAAAACGGTGTCCACTGCCACCCGGAGACCCGGCCCGACATCATGGAGGCCGAGGCCGTGGGCCGTCTGCTCCGCATCGCCGAACAGGTAGACGTCCCCGTGGTCATCGTCCACACCACCAACATCGAGGCGCTGGACGAGATCGCCAACGCCCGCTGGCGGGGCCAGAAGGTCTTTGTGGAGACGTGCCCCCAGTATCTGGTATTGGATGACAGCGTGTATTATAACGAGGACTGGCTGCAGGCAGCCGAATACGTCTGCTCGCCTCCTATTCGGAAACCGGCTGACCGTGAGGCCCTGTGGCGGGCCATCCGCCGGGGTGAGGTGCAGACCGTGTCCACCGACCATTGCAGCTTCACTACCCAGCAGAAGCTGGCGGGCCGCGACGATTTCACCGCTATTCCCGGCGGCATCCCCGGCGTGGAGACCCGCGGCGAGCTGATCTACACCTTCGGCGTGGCCAAGAAGAAGATCGGTCTGGGCGCCATGTGCCGTGTGCTGGCAGAGAACCCCGCCAAGCTGTATGGCCTGTTCCCGCGCAAAGGCGTACTGGCCCCCGGCTCCGACGCCGACATCGTGGTGTACGACCCCAACGCCGACCACGTCATCCGCGCCGAGGATATGGTGGGCGCGGCGGGCTACAACCCCTATGAGGGCGTGGTCACCAAGGGCTCCATCCGCCAGGTGTGGCTCCGCGGCAAGCCCGCGGTGTCCTCCGGCAAGGTGCTGGCCGGGCCGGACGGCAAATACCTGCCCCGGGGCAAGTGCCAGCTGTAAGGAGACGAGGCCATGTTGGACAAGA
>ERZ772812.1645-NODE-1645-length-15970-cov-17.616777_pt1 | contig 15970 bp, 12 predicted proteins | sample MGYA00511343_ERZ772812 | MGnify/ENA primary metagenome ERZ772812 (study PRJEB29015, sample SAMEA2737706) | human gut metagenome | biome: human gut; feature: human-associated habitat; material: faeces | place: China | collected 2012 ...
GCAGGAGGCCCTTGCGGATGATATCGAGCGGGTCCATGCCGTTGAGCAGACATTCGGTTCCGTCCGGCTCGATGTATGTAATTTTGCTGCCGGCCTCCAGCTTCTGCAGGCCGGAAATGGACTCAAGCAGCTCCTTCTGGCCGGAGCCTGCGATGCCCGCGATGCCAAGGATCTCGCCGCCCATGGCGGTGAAGGTCACGTCGTCGAGCATCTTGACGCCTTCCTTGTTCTTGACGGTCAGGTGCTCGACCTTCAGGCGCTCGGTCTGGTTCTCGTTCAGCGGACGGTCAATGTTCAGGGAAACGGCCCGGCCGACCATCATGTCGGTCAGCGACTGCTGGGAAGCTGTGGCAGTGTCGGTATCGCCGATGTACTCGCCCTTGCGCAGAACGGCCACGCGGTCGGAGACGGCAAGCACCTCATGCAGCTTGTGCGTGATGATGATGATCGCCTTGCCGTCCTTTTTCATGTTGCGCATGACGGTGAAGAGCTTTTCCGTCTCCTGCGGGGTCAGAACGGCGGTCGGCTCGTCGAGGATCAGGATATCCGCGCCGCGGTAGAGCACCTTGACGATCTCGACGGTCTGCTTCTGCGAGACGGACATATCATAGACCTTTTGGTCGGGGTCGATCTCGAAGCCGTAGCGGTCGGCGATCTCGCGCACCGCCTTACGCACGGAGCTGCGGTCGAGCTTGCCCTTATCGCCCTCGAGGCCGAGAATGATGTTTTCGGCAGCGGAGAAAACGTCGACCAGCTTGAAATGCTGGTGGATCATACCGATGCCAAGGTGGAAGGAGTCCTTCGGCGAACGAATGTCCGCGCGCTCCCCGTTGACGAAGATTTCGCCCTCGTCTGGATAATAGATGCCGCCGAGCATGTTCATCAGCGTGGTTTTGCCGCTGCCGTTTTCGCCGAGCAGCGACAGGATCTCGCCCTTGCGAAGCTGGAGGTCGACCCCGTTGTTCGCAACGACAGAGCCGAAACGCTTGGTGATGTTGTGCAGCTCGATGGCATATTCAGAGCCGACAGCGCCTTCCGGCTTGTTGTTTTGGACAGTATTCAAGGCTGTCATCCTTTCCAATCTGAGTCTAAAAATCAGTGCCGGTTGCTCAGGCAGTCAGATCATCCTGCCTGAAAGCGAAAATTGGTGAGGGAGCCGCTTGCGCAGCTCCCTCTGTGATGCAATCGATCAGTCCGGCACCGGCGCCGTCGATCCCTATGTATGAGCGGGAGCAGGAGTCCGGCCGCCGGAGCGGCGCGGTTGGCTCAAGTTGCTTCGGTCAGAAATCAGTTCGATGCGTTCAGCTCGGTGATGCCGTCGATTCTCAGAATGAACGACGGAGCGGACTGGAAGTAGGACTCGTGATAGTAGCCGTCGATGATGGCCTCGTCGGTGTCGTTGACCCAGTCGCCGTCGGAGTCGGTCGCGAACGCGCTGGTCACCTTCTCGCCCTTAACGGTGAAGGTGGAGGTGTCGAACACGTGCAGCTTGCCTTCCTTGAGCTGAGCAATAACCTCGTCGACCTTCTCCTGCGTGCCGGGGGCAACATTCGGGCCGAGCTTGGTCAGAGCCACTGCGTCCTCGTTGAAGCCCTCTGCCCAGTTGGTCTCGATCTTCTCGCCCTTCATATGAGCGCCGATCGCATAGGTGTAGTAAACGCCCCACTCGTTGGTCGGGGAGACCAGAGCGGCATTCGGAGCGGCGGTCAGCATGTCGATGTTATAGCCGACGGAGTAGACCGTGGTGCCCGCGTTGAACGCAGCCTCGCAGGCGGAGGGAGCGCCGGTGGAGTCGGCGTGCTGGCCGATGATGACGCAGCCGTCGCCGATCAGCTGCTCTGCCGCGGCCTTCTCGGCGGTGATGTCAAACCAGGAGCTGGTATAGAGAACGTCCATCGTAACATCGGGGCAGACGGACTGGATGCCGAGGAAGAACGCGGTGTAGCCGGAGATGACCTCTGCATAAGCATAGGCACCGACGTAGCCGACCTTGACCTTGCCGTCCTTCATGTTCTTGTCGGTGAGCTTGCCCTCTTCCTTGAGCTGGTTGATCTTCAGACCGGCAACGACGCCGGCAACATAGCGGGCTTCATAGATCTTCGTGAATGCGTTGTGGAAATTCGACAGGTTGGACTTCTTCGCGGTGTCGCCGGTCATGGAGACGATATCCACGTTGGGATTCTGCTCAGCCGCGGTCTTTGCATAGTCCTGATGGCCATAGGAGTTCGTGAAGACGAGCGTGCAGCCCTGGTCGATGCAGTCCTCAATTGCGGTCTTGCAGGTTTCGTCTTCGGGAATCGCATACTTCCAGACGACGTTGTCCGTTTCGGACAGGCCGAGGTTCTTGCAGGCTTCTTTAATGCCGTTGATGTGCGCAAGGGTATAGCCTTCGTTTTCGTCGCCGATGAGCACGACGCCGACTTTGACGTCCTTCTTGTCGCCATCTCCCGCCGGGGTGTCGGTATTGCCGCCGCAGCCGGCAAACAGACAGGCGATCATCGCAAGTGCCAGGATCATTGCCAAGATCTTTTTCATTTTCGTTCCTCCTAATTCAATTTTGTTGTTGTATCGTGCGGATAACTCGTCCGTACAACAACATAATACACAAAAATTTCAAAATAAACAATCCCTTTTTGGAAAAAAAGCATGTCGAAAATAATTTTTGTCAGTATCTCATAAATTTTTAGGTTCAAAAATGAACAATGTGACGAAATTCTTTTTGTTCGGCCATTGCGAACAGTTTCAATTTTATAATTCCTTACGTGTTTGTTTGACCGTAGCATTTAAGCTTCGCTTTATAATACACTTTAGCGATCCGCGTACAGCATCTTGACGGCGTCCCCGACGCAGGGTATAATCAAGACGAGCCCACCCGAAATTCCGCGAAGGAGGCGACCTCCATGTGCACGAAGACACTCCCCTTCCGGCTGATGGCCCTGCTCGTACTTGCAGGCTTTTACGCCGTTTATTTCATCAAAATGCTGCGCCAGCGGCGGCGCGGCATCCGCACGAACCAGATCGGCCGCCGCAGAGAAAAGACGCTGCACCGCGTCGAGCTGCTGATGAAATGCGCCACCTACGCCGTCGTTCCGGCTCAGCTGCTCTCCGTTGCGCTCGACTGGAGCCTGCTCCCGTGCGGTCTGCGCCTCGCGGGCTTCGCGGTCGGCCTGCTCGGCGACGGCATTTTCCTCGCCGCCGTGCTCTGCATGAAGGACAGCTGGCGCGCCGGGATTCCGGAAAACGACCGGACAAGCATCGTGACCACCGGAATTTACGCCGTCAGCCGGAATCCCGCGTTTTTGGGCTTCGATCTGATGTATCTCGGCGTGCTGCTGCTTTTCTGCAATCCCCTGACGGCCGCGCTCAGCATTTTCGCGGCGGTCATGCTGCATCTGCAAATTTTGCAGGAGGAGCGCTATCTCCCCACGGTCTTCGGCGCGGAATACGCCGCCTATCGCCGCCGCGTGCGCCGGTATTTTGGGCGCAGACGCGGCTGACGCGGGGGCATTTCTGTATTTATACTAAAAAATCGTCTGGAGTGGTATCTTAACCCCGATGAACCACGCCGAAAGGAGCATTTCCATGAAAATCGGATTCGACAACGAAAAATATCTGACGCTGCAGGCCGAACAGATCCGCAGGCGCCGCGCGCAATTCGGCGACAAGCTCTATCTGGAGTTCGGCGGCAAGCTGTTCGACGATTACCACGCCGCGCGCGTCCTGCCCGGCTTTCAGCCGGACAGCAAGCTGCGGATGCTCTCGACGCTCAGGGACGAGGTCGAGCTGGTCATCGCCATCCGCGCGGCCGACATCGAAACGAGCAAGCTGCGCGGCGACCTCGGCATCAGCTACGGCGACGAGGTGCTGCGCCTGACGGACGTGTTCCGCGAGCTGGGCTTTTATGTCGGCTCGGTGGTCGTCACGCAGTATGCCGGGCAGCCCGCCGCCGACGCCTTTCTCGCGCGGCTGACGGCGCTGGGCGTGAAATGCTATCGCCACTACCCCATTGCCGGCTATCCTTCGAACCCGGCGCACATCGTCTCCGAGGCCGGTCTGGGGCGCAACGATTATATCGAGACGAGCCGTCCCATCGTGGTCGTCACCGCGCCCGGCCCGGGCAGCGGCAAAATGGCCACCTGCCTGAGCCAGCTCTATCACGAGCACCGGCGCGGCATTCGCGCGGGCTACGCCAAATACGAGACCTTCCCGATCTGGAACCTGCCGCTCAAGCACCCCGTCAATCTGGCCTATGAGGCCGCGACGGCCGATCTGGCCGACGTGAATATGATCGACCCCTTCCATCTGGAAGCCTATGGCCGGACGACCGTCAATTATAACCGCGACGTTGAGATTTTCCCGGTGCTCAACGCCATGTTTGAGCGCATTCAGGGCAGCTCGCCCTATCGCTCCCCGACGGACATGGGCGTGAACATGGCGGGCTTCGCCATTTCGGACGACACGGTCTGTCAGGAGGCCTCGCGCATGGAGATCCTCCGGCGCTATTACGCCGGTCTGGTCGACCGCGCGAAGGGCAAATGCGGCGACGAGGTCGTGCGCAAGCTGGAGCTGGTCATGCAGCAGGCGCAGGTGACGCCCGCGCTCTGCCCGGCCGTGCAGGCCGCGCTCGACAGGGCCGCCGCGACCGGCGCGCCCGCCGGGGCAATGCAGCTGCCGGACGGCCGTCTGGTCACGGGCAAGACCAGCTCTCTGCTCGGCCCGTCGGCCGCTATGCTGCTCAACGCCGTGAAGCTTCTGGCCGGGATTGACGACGGGCTGAATCTGCTGCCGCCGTCGATCATCGCGCCGATCAGCGACATGAAAACCAAACATCTGGGGCACCGCAATCCCCGGCTGCATTCCGACGAGGTGCTCATTGCGCTGTCGATCTCAGCCGTCACGAATCCGCTGGCTGAGCGCGTGCTGGCGCAGCTCGACGCCCTGCGCGGGAGCGAGGCGCATTTTTCCGTCATTCTCTCCGAGGAGGACGCGAACCTGTATCGCCGTCTCGGCATCCATGTGAGCAGCGAGCCGAAATACGAGATCCCGCGGCTCTATCATAAATAACGCGCGCTCATAAACGGCAGCGCCCCGCACCGGCATGACCGCGCAGGAAAATTTGCTCTTCGAGCAAGTGAAATATGCTGATGCATGTGAAATGCGGGCTAATGCCCGCGTGAAATGGCGCTTCTCAAGAAGCGCCATGGCGGTGTCCCTGCGGGACAGATTAAAATTTCTGGATTTTGTCGTTTTCTATCCCCGTACTTTGCCACGGGATGCCATACCTTCAACTTTAAGATTGCCACGGCCGCGATGCGGCCTCGCAATGACACGAAAATGGTAGGTTTTTACGAAAACCTACCATTTTTGCAACCGATATATTTGAATTTGCCTCGGATGGACACCGCAACGGTGTTTCCTTCGAGGTATCATTTTACGCGGATGCAAGTCCGCATTTCGCGTGTGTCAGCACATTTCGCTCGAAGCGCAAATTTCCCTGCAAAACCGGCGCTCAGTACATCGAAGCGTAGAACAGCAGCGAGAGCAGGATGCACAGCGCGACGCCGACGAGCGCAAGGATACCGGTCACGCGGCCGGCCGTGGCTGTCCCGCCGCCCTTATAGACGTTCGGCTCGAGACGGACGCTGCGGCGCGCCTTCACGCCGAAAACAATGGCCAGCACGCCGAGAACGGTCGCGATCACACCGGCGCAGATCGCAAAGAAGCCGCACACATTATAGGCCAGCTCCGCCGCGCGAAGCAGCTCCTTGCCGGTCACTCTGCGGTTCATGACCGAGAGGTCAAACGTGCCCTGCTCGAGCGCCAGCGGGATCGCCCAGAACGTCACGGTGAACGTAAACGTCGTAAAATTCACAAGCATAGCGAGGATACCGAGGATCAGCGAGGCAATGCTGCCGCGCGCGTTCTTCTTCTCGGCGGCGGGCTGCGCCGTCATATACGGGCTGTTCACCGGCTGCGCCCCGTAGGGGTTGTTCACCGGCTGCGCCCCGTAGGGGTCGTTTGCCGGACGCGCCCCGTAGGGGTCGTTCACCGGCTGCGTGCCGTAGGGACGGCTGTAATAATAGGGCGACTCCACCTGCTGGTACCCCTGCTCCCGCTGCGGCTGCTGCGCAGGCTGCTCCGAGATCGGCTGCTGCGCAGGCTGCTCCGGGATCGGCTGCTGCACGGGCTGCTCCGGGATCGGCTGCTGCGCGGGCTGCTCCGGAGCGGCCTGCTGCGGCTGCTCGAGCGGCGCGCCGCAGTTCGTGCAGAACTTGCTGCCCTCCGGATTTTCTGCGTTGCATTTCGGACAGATCATATGATTTTCTCCTTTTTTATACAAATTTCTGTGTCAGAACGTCGACCATGCCGCGCGTGGTCAGGCGCAGCGCCGGGATCACGGGAAGCGACATGAACGACAGCGTCATAAAGGGGTCGACGCCTCGGTTGACGCCCAGCGCAAAGGCCGCCTCCTTCGCCCGCTCAAGCGCGTCGTTGACTGCCGTCAGCGGCGCCTCGCTCATCAGCCCGGCGATCTCCAGCACGACCTCGCCGCGCACCGCGCCGTCCTCCGCAACGACGATGCCGCCGCGATTTTCCACCACGCGGTTGACCGCCGCCGCAAGATCGGCGTCGTTCGTGCCGACGGCAATGATGTTATGCGAATCGTGCGAGATCGACGTGGCGACCGCGCCGCGCTTGAGCCCATAGCCCTGCAAATAGCCCAGCCCGATGTGGCCGGTGCCCTTGTGGCGCTCGACCACGGCGATTTTCAGAATATCGCGCTCCGGATCCACGCCCTCGGCGTAGCCGTTGTCGGTCGAGACGATCTCCCCGGGCACCATGCCGATCACGGCGCGGCGCCCCGCGCCCGCGAAGTCCTCCGGACGCAGCCGTCTCACGCGGAAGGTATCGTGCGCCTCGGCGCTCAGCTCCCCCGACGGCTCCGAGGCCGCGAAAGCGCAGAGCGTGCCGTTTTCATAGGTCACGCGGCCGTCCTTGAGCACCGTCTGCACCTCGAAATGCTCGAACGAATCGATGATCGCAAGGTCGGCCCGGTAGCCCGGCGCGACCGCGCCATGCTCCGTCAGGCCGAAGTATTCCGCCGGATTCCGCGTCGCAGCCGTGACCGCCGTGATCGGGTCGACGCCGCGCGCAATCGCTTTTTTGATGATATAGTCGATGTGCCCCAGCTTCAGCAGGTCGACGGGGTGCTTGTCGTCCGTGCAGAGCATACAGCGCTCCGCGCCCGGCTGCTTGAGCAGGTCGACCAGCGCCTCGAGGTTCTTCGCCGCCGTGCCGTCGCGGATCATGATGTACTGCCCGGCGCGCAGCTTCTCGCGCGCGTCGTCGATGGCAAAGCACTCGTGGTCGGAACGGACGCCCGCCGCCGCATAGGCCTGTAAATCGCCGCCGGAAAGCCCCGGCGCGTGGCCGTCGATGCGCTTGCCGTGCAGCCGCGCGGCCGCGAGCTTGGCAAGAACCGCCTCATCCGCGGCGCAGACGCCGACATAGTTCATCATTTCCGCCAGTCCAAGCACGCGCGGATGCGCATAGAAGCGGTCGATGGCAAACCAGTCCAGCTCCGCCCCGGCCTCGTCGAGCGGCGTCGACGGGACGCAGCTCGGAAGCATAAAGAACACGTCGATCGGCAGGCGCTCGGTCGCCTCGAGCATATATTCGATGCCGTCCGTGCCCATGACGTTGGTGATCTCGTGCGGATCGGTAACGATCGCGGTCGTTCCGTGCGGCACGACCGCCCGCGCGAATTCCCGCGGCACGGAGAGGGACGATTCGATGTGGATGTGCGCGTCCAGAAATCCCGGGCAGACGATCCTCCCGGAGACGTCCAGTTCTTTTTCGCCGTCGTATTTCCCGATGCCCGCGATTTTGCCGCAGGCGATTGCGATGTCGCCCGTGCAGAGCTCATGTGTGAACACATTGACATAGCGCGCGTTTTTGAGCACCAGCTCGGCGCGTCTGCGCCCGGCCGCCGTTTCGACCAGACGGCGCTCCTCGTCGGTTTTTTGCCGGAGTGCAGCGTAGTTCAGTTCCCGCTTTCCAGCCATGGCTTTCGGCCCCTTTCCGTATTTTTATGGATATGTTTAGTATACCATAAATTTGCACGGTTTTCCAGCGCCAAAGTAACCAAAAAATCCGCCGCGTTTTTGGTTGCTCTACGCGGGCGAACGTGATATAATAGACCCCGCTGACCGGGCGGCCGCGCCCGGCGTCCGGAGGAAATCATGAAAACACTGTTACACATCTGCTGCGCGCCCTGCGCCAATCAATGCATCGACGCGCTGCGTCAGGAGGGCGTCGAGCTGACGGGCTTCTGGTACAACCCGAATATCCACCCCTTCACGGAATACCGCGCACGGCGCAACTGCGTGCGCGAATATGCCGCAGCGGTCAGTCTGCCGCTGCTCGAGCGCGACGAATACGCCCTGCGCCCCTTCGTCCGCGCCGTTGCGGACGATCTGGCCAATCGCTGCGTGAAATGCTACGAGTTCCGTCTGTTTGCCGCTGCCGAGGCCGCCGCCGCGGGCGGCTTTGACAGCTTCACCTCCTCGCTCTTCATCAGCCCCTATCAGCAGCACGAGCTGATGCGCGAGGTTGCCGAACGCGCCGCCGACGCGTTCCATGTCCGGTTTCTCTACCGCGACTTCCGGCCGCTCTTCCGCGCCGGGCAGGAGCGCGCCCGCGAGCTGGGGCTTTATATGCAGAAATACTGCGGCTGCGTCTTCTCCGAGGAGGAGCGCTACCTCAAGCCAAGCAAGCGGATCCCGTGAGCACGGCAAGGCTGCGCAGCGAAATTTGGCCTTTGGCCGGGTGAAAGATACTGCGCACGGGAAATGCGGGCCTGCGTCCGCGTGCAATGGCGCTTCGGGAGAAGCGCCATTGCGGTGTCGCTGCGGAACAGATTCAAACACTCCGATTTAGAAACTGGCAGGTTTTTTCATAAAACCTGCCAGTTTTCTGTCATTGCGAGGAGGGCGCATTTTTGCGCCCGACGCGGCAATCTTTAACGATGCGATTTGTCATTCCGAAACGAAATATGGTTGCGCGAAACGAAACAGAACCTTGGAATAAAGAGAGAGAAAGCGGAATGAAGCGACGAATCTCATGTTTTTTGTGATAGGGCTTCCGTCTTGTTTCCCACTCCCGTGCTTCGTTCCGGGATGCCATGCCTTTGACTTTAAGATTGCCGCGGCCGCGTTGCGGCCTCGCAATGACACAAATTTGGAGCGTTTTTATTTGGAAAACGAACGTTTTTTGTTTTATGCGGTCGTTTTTTGCGCGGTATTGCTCCGCATCGTTTTTCAAACGTTTTGTTCCGAAAATCGTTCCGTTTTCCCGCAAAACCTTTTGGAGCCACCGGCACTGCCGGTGGTTTTCTTGCTTAAAAAGAGAAACGCAGCAGGCTTTTCGCAAAGCCTGCTGCGTTTTGTTATTATTTTAAATGTATTGCACAAAAACCGAGCCGAAGCTGCAATCGATGTTCAGGAGCAGCGTTCCGTCCGGGTTTTTCGCCGACTCGCCCTTGGTCTCGAAGCTGCCGAAGCTGCAATTCTTCTGCTGCACATCGACGCGATAGCGCTCCGGGACGAGCAGCGTCAGCGAGCCGAAATTGTTTTCGAGGTCAAGCCGGCAGCCGGGAGCGATGCAGCCGCAGGCGGAGAAATCGACCGTAAAATCGCCGAAGCTGCTGTCGATGCTGCCGCCCTTCAGCTCCGGGGTGACGACGGCCGCACGGTAGCTGCCGAAGGACAGGTCGCAGCGCAGCATTCCGTCATAGCAGCTGTATTCGCGGTGCATCTCCTTGCCCTTGTGCTTCAGGAGCGCGCGGTATTTGCGGTTCTTTTTGATATAATGATCGCAGAGCATACTGACGCCCCAGAGCACAAGGCAGACCGGAATGATGATCTTCCAGCCGATGCGGGGCAGCGGCAGCGCATGATACGCGTTGACAAAAAAGATCAGGCCGATCACGGTCGCGGCCGTTCCGAAAACGGAAAACTGCTCGCAAAGGCTCGAAATGCCGACATAGATCAAAAAGGTCGTCCAGAGCACCGTCCACCAGGACGGCGGGTTCGGCAGCAGCATGTTGACCAGCAGCAGCGCGCCGAACACGATGACATAGATTGCGAACAGCAGGCCGTGTTTTTTCCCCTTGCCGAGTGAGACGTTGAACTCGACGCCCTTGTCCTTGCCGATCGGCTCGGCCTCGTGCACCGGCTCGTTCTTGCCGAGCAGCTCGTCGACCGTGATGCCGAACAGCGCGGCCAGCTCCGGCAGGATGGAAATATCCGGGCAGGACAGGTTGTTCTCCCACTTGCTGACCGCCTGCGCGCTGACGCCGATGCGCTCGGCAAGCTGCTCCTGTGTCATGCCGAGGCGCTTGCGGTGGTACTTGATGCGTTCCCCGATGGTCGTTTGATTCATATCGGAAGCCTCCTTTTCATTTGCCCTCATTATCGCTGTGCGGGCCGTAAAAGTCTATCATCGGTCGGTTAATTCCCGTTTTTCGCGCTCAACCGACGGTTGAATCGCCCGGATTCGGCGGTTGAAGGTCAAGCTCCCCGTTCTTCAGACAAAGAAGAACGGATTCGGGATCTCGTCGCGCCCCCAAAGGGACGTGGCCGTGCGCCACATGGCGCGGGCGTGGATGCGGTCATGCCAGAGGAAGCGGCGGATGACCTTGCGCATCGTCCAGAGCTCGCCGTCCGGCGCGGTGTAGACGCGGTCGGACAGGAAGTCCGGCATCGCCTCCAGCTCGGAGAGCACCTGAAGCCGGTTGAGGTACAGGTCGGGCACGTTCTCCAGCACGATGCCGACGGCGGCGGCGTAGTAGGCCGTGACGTCGTTGATGTGGCGGTACATCTCGCGCGGTGTGCGCGGCACTGGGCCGTAAAAACTCGTGCGCGGCGCGCGGTCGGAAATATCCGGGTTCGGGATGCCGCCGAACAGCTTCTGGATGCCGCGTGCCGACTTGAGCATCAGTGCCTTGCCGTGCTCATATTCCGGCTCGGACAGGGCGCGGCGCTCGCTGTCGAAGAGGACGTCGCTGTCGGCGTCGCAGATTTGCAGCTCCGAGCGCTTGCGCTGCACAACGACGATCTCCGGCTCGTCGAAGCGCGGAACCGGCTCGCCACTCCAGCGCAGAAAGCTGCGGATCTCGCCGCCGAATTTCGCCAACGCCATCGCCTCGGACGCCCCGCGCACGAACGCGCCGGGGTAATTCGCGGCATAGAACAGATACCCACCGTCATTATATTCGCAAACCGCCTCGATTTTCATAAAGAAACCTCCGTTGCTTCCGAAATTACCGCATCGGCACGGCAGTCATGCGGCTGCGCCGGCACCGACGGGAGCAGTTGAAAATCATAGCAAAGCGCAAGGGTCGGATGCAGCGGCTCCCGCTGCAAAAACCGGTCGTAAAACCCGCCGCCATAGCCAAGCCGCGCGCCGTCGGCGCCAAAGGCCAGCCCCGGAAGCAGCACGAGCGCCGTCGGATCGTCGACGGGCGGCGACCCGAGCGGCTCGGGCGCGCCGAAGGCGTCCGGCACGAGCGGCGTGTCCGCCGTCAGAAGGCGGAAGCGCAGCCGCTCCCCCTCCACGCACGGCGCGGCGACACGCTTGCCGTCGGCCAATGCGCGGCGCAGAATGGGTGCGGTGCGCACCTCCTGATTGCAGCTCAGATAGAGATAGACCGTGCGCGCCTGCCGGTAGAGCGGATGCCGGAAGAGCCGTTCGGCCAGCCTGTCCGAGGCCGTCTCGATCTGCTCGGGCGTCAGGGCGCGCTTTTTCTGCCGGATCAGCCGGCGCAACTCCGTTTTTTCCATGGTTCTACCCTCATTCTATCGAATCCTGCAAGCGATGTCAAGGCGCAGCTCGCAGAAAAAGTCGAATCGACCGGCATGGGCGCGCGGCGGCGCGTGGAAGCCGGTCGATTTTTCGAGAATCTCTGATTCATACGGATTCTCAGGTGTTCTCGCCGAGATTCTGCGTGCGGTAAAGCTTGGCGTAAAGGCCGTTTCGCGCCAGCAGCTCGTCGTGCGTGCCCTCCTCGACGATTTTCCCGTCAGCGACGGCGATGATGCGTCCGGCACTGCGGATGGTCGAGAGCCTGTGGGCAATGATGAGCGTGGTGCGGCCCTCGGCCAGCGCGTCGAGCGCGGACTGGATCCTCGACTCGGTCACGCTGTCGAGCGCGCTCGTCGCCTCGTCGAGGATCAGCACCGGCGGATTTTTCAGGAAGATCCGCGCGATGGATACGCGCTGCTTCTGCCCGCCGGAGAGCATCGAGCCGCGCTCGCCGACGTTCGTGTCGAAGCCGTCGGGCATAGCCATGATGTCGTCATAAATTTCAGCCTTTTTCGCGGCCGCCTCGATCTCGGCCTGCGTCGCGTCGGGCTTGCCGTAGCGGATGTTGTTGCCGATCGTGTCGGCAAAGAGGAAGACCTCCTGCTGCACGACGCCGACGGCGCGGTGCAGCGACTCCTGCGTGACCGCGCGGACATCCTGCCCGTCGATCCGGATTGCGCCCTCGCTGACGTCATAAAAGCGCGGGATCAGCTTGCAAAGCGTGCTCTTGCCGCCGCCGGACGGGCCGACGATCGCGACCGTCTCGCCGGGCCTGACGTGCAGCGAGACGTTGTCGAGCACCTCGTCGCCGCCGTAGGCGAAGCTAACGCCGTCAACATCGATCGCGCCGCGCACGTTCTTCAGCTCCTTGGCGTCGGGCGCGTCCCTGAGCTGCGGCTCGGTGCGCATCAGCTCGGTGAAGCGCTCAAGACCGGCAAAGCCCGTCGAGAACATCTCGGCAAAGTTGATGAGCTTGCGCACGGGGCTGATGAAGGTCGAGATATAGAGGCTGAAGGTCAGCAGGTCGACCATTTCCATCCGCCCCTGCATGATGAGCCAGCCGCCGAAGGCCACGACCGCCACGGACAGCAGCGGCAGGAAGAATTCCAGCGAGCCGTTGAAGATGCCCATCTGATGATAAAACTCGCGCTTGGAAACCTTGTAGCGCTCGTTGGCGTTGTCGAATTTTCCGAATTCGACGTCCTCGTTGGCGAAGGCCTTGGCCGTGCGGATGCCGGAGAGGGACGACTCGATCTCGGCGTTGATGACGGCCGTGCGCTGCTTGACGCCCTTGGACGCCGCGCGCATCTTTTTGCGCCGCAGGATCAGCACGACGATCAGAATCGGCAGAATCGCCAGCACGACCACGGCCAACCGCCACTCGATCGAGAACATGACCACGAGCGCGCCGACGATCGTCAGCATCGAGATCAGCAGATCCTCCGGGCCGTGGTGCGCAAGCTCTGTGATCTCAAAGAGGTCGCTCGTCAGGCGGCTCATGAGCTGGCCGGTGCGGTTGCGGTCATAAAAATCATAGCCCAGCGTCTGCATATGGCGGAACAGGTCGCGCCGGATGTCGGCCTCGACGCGGATGCCGAAGGTGTGGCCCCAGTAGGTGATGACGTAATAAAGCCCGGCGCGCAGCAGATAGGCCACGGCCAAGATCCCCATGATCGTGAAGAACAGGCCGTAGGCGTTCTGCGGCAGCAGGCTCTTCATCGCGCCGCGCGAGACGATCGGGAAGGCCAGATCGACCGCCGCGACGACCACGGCGCAAAGCATATCCAGCAGGAACAGCCGACGGTGCGGCTTGAAATAGGAGATGAAAATGCGAAGCAGGCTATGCTTCCGGTAAAACTCTGTGTTCATTGCTTTGATCCTTTACGATATTGTGTATCCAATAGCCCCGTTTGATTAAAATCAGGCCGACGACGCCCTTGCCCAGCTCCACCGCGCGGCAGACGGCGTAGAGCCAGACGATGTCGATGCCGGTCGTGAGCCGGAGCAGATAGGCCAGCGGCGTGGTGAAGACGAGGCCGTAAAAGCTGTCGAAGAACATCGTCACGAGCGTCTTGCCGCCGGAGCGGATCGTGAAATAGCAGGCGTTGGCGAGGCAGTCGAAGGGCATGGTGCAGGCCGCGACGAGCAGCAGCTTCGCCGCCAGCGACCGCACGCCGTCGGAGACCTCGTAGATCTGCGGGATCGCGCCTGAGAGCGCCGCCAGGATCGCCGCGATCACGACCGTCGTGGAGACGGCAAAGAAGATCAGCTTGCGGTCGGCGTCCTTGGCCTCTTCAATGCGGTCGGCGCCCAGGAGCTGGCCGATGATGATGGCGATGGAATTGCCCATAGAGAAGAAGGCGCAGAAGAAGAGGTTGGAGACGGTAGTCGAAATATTGACAGCGGAGACGACCTCAAGCCCGCGCATGGAATAGCACTGGCTGAGCACCGTCATGCCGCTTGACCACAAAAGCTCGTTCACGAGCAGGGGCAGCCCCATGACGACGATCTGGCGCAGCAGCGTCTCCGGGATGCGCCAAGTGGTATAGGCGTGATCCACGAAGGGGTTAGTGTCCCTGTGCCGGTGCGTCCAGATAATTATAATGGCGCACTCGACAAAGCGGGAAATGACCGTCGCGATGGCCGCGCCGACGACACCCATGACCGGCGCACCGAGCTTGCCGAAGATGAGGATATAGTTGCCGACGAGGTTCACAAGCACCGCGATGATACCGGCCTTCATGGGCACCAGCGTCTCTCCGCTCTCCTTGAGGGTGCTTGCATACACCTGCTGGAGCGCAAAGGGCGGGATCTGGATAAGCATGACGGCGAGATAATCCTTGCCGTAATTGAGCGTCGCGGCCATGTCAAGCTGCTCCTCGCCCTCGTGGATGAACTGCATGATGAGCTGTTCTCCGAAGAGCAGGAACACAACAATGAACGCAGCAGACGTGAACGCCGCTATGTAGAGCTTTGCGCGGAAAGTATCGGCAACACCCTTGCTGTCGTTCTTCCCGTAGTACTGCGCGGTGAATATGCCCGCGCCGGCGAGCCCGCCGAATATACAGAGGTTAAAAACAAAAATAAGCTGGTTGACTATCGCCACGCCGGACATCGGCTCCGTGCCGACCTGACCTACCATGATGTTATCAAGCAGGCTTACAAAGTTTGTTATAACGTTCTGCACCAATATCGGCAGCATGATGGCAAAGAGCTTTCTGTAAAAGGCCTTACTGCCGATAAACCTGTTGAGCTTCAAATTATCCTCTCCGTTCCCCGAGTCAGTATAAAATCCGCATCCGGTTTCCCGGATGCGGGTTTCATGTTTCCTTATTTGAGTTCCTTTTTCTTTTCTTCAAGCTTGGACTCGAACTTCTTTATCATGTCCGCGTCAATGTCCGGACGCCTGAGCAGAGCGTCAAAGAGCATTTCAAGCCTCTCCTGATCACCGCCGGAAAGAACATTCTCCGCATAGAAGTCCACACCGGTGATGTTCGGCTCATAGAGCCTGCCGTAAGATTTGCCGCTTCTTGCAAAGCCGCCCTCAATGATGGCGCCCTTTTCAAGAAGCCTGTTGAGGAGAATGTGGATCGAATTGTCCTTCCACTTCTTGTCAACGGACAGATCGAGGATCTCTCCTCTTGTCAGGGGACGCTTCGCATCCCAGATGACATTCATGATTTCAAGTTCGCTTTTTGTAAGTTCCATTTTGCACATCCTTTTTTTCTGTTGTTTACGTCTTCTGTCATTCCTTTATCAATATCACTCTTCTTTACGTAACTGATTTTAAGACCCATAAAATATTCTGTCAAGTCGAATGATGTGAAAAATTTTGTTATATTCTGCTCATTCGGGCATTGTTAACAGTTCTGTCACATTTTCTCCGACCACAGACACGCCCGCGGCCTTGAGAAGCTCTGCCGCGCATCCGTCGCCTTTGACAAGTTTTCCCGAAAAACTGCCGTCATAAATAAGCCCGCTGCCGCATGAGGGGCTATGCTCTTTCATAAGCGCTGTGGTACAGCCATAGCGTCTGGCAAGTGTGAGCGCAGCCTCCGCGCCCTTTTTAAATTGTGCAGTAACGTCCGCACCGCGGCAGCTCACG
>ERZ772812.1647-NODE-1647-length-15960-cov-17.842565_pt1 | contig 15960 bp, 14 predicted proteins | sample MGYA00511343_ERZ772812 | MGnify/ENA primary metagenome ERZ772812 (study PRJEB29015, sample SAMEA2737706) | human gut metagenome | biome: human gut; feature: human-associated habitat; material: faeces | place: China | collected 2012 ...
CTGTCTGTGGCCGCGGATGGACTTGGAGTCCTTCTTCGGGCGATACTTGAAGACGGTGATCTTCTTGGACTTGCCGTTCTTCAGGACCTTCGCCTCGACGGAAGCGCCTGCCACGACGGGAGCACCGAACTTGGAATTCTCGCCGTCCACGACTGCCAGCACCTGATCGAAGGTTACGGTTGCGTCAGCCTCGGCGCCGAGCTTCTCGACATAGATGATGTCGCCTTCCTTGACGCTGTACTGCTTGCCACCGGTAACGATAACTGCCTGCATTCTGTTTGCACCTACCTTTTTTGTAGTCTCGCTCTGGAGGTGTGAGCACGCTCAGCTTGAAAACCTCTTCAATGCGGCTTTCCTATTTTATCATTCATAATTCGTTTTGTCAAATACTATTTGCTATTTTTTTCGGTTTTTGCTATAATATTTTTGAAGAATCGACCTATTTTGAACTGCGAGGCTGCCATGAAACGACTTTTCTGCCTGCTTCTGCTCCTGCCGCTGCTTTTGACCGGCTGCAGCGGGGCGTCCGAGCCTGTCTCGGAGGATTTTTTTGCAATGGATACGCTGATGCGCGCCCGCATATGGGGCACGCGGGATGATCTCACCGCCGCCGTGCAGGAGGTCAACCGGCTCGACGCCGCCCTCTCCGTCACGGGCAGCGGCACGCTCGCGGCGCTCAATCAGAACGGCTCGGCCGTCTGCTCCGACGAGCTGATCGCGCTGCTGAGCGAATGCATACGCCTCAGCCGCGAGACGGACGGCTGCTTTGACCCGACGGTCTGCGCCCTCGTGGAGGCATGGGGCTTTCCCGACGGACAGCAGCGCGTGCCGGATGAAAAGACCCTGCGCGCGGCGCTGCAAACCGTCGGCACGGCGCATGTTCAGATGGAAGCGCAAACCGTGACGCTCGACGGCGGCACGCAGCTCGACCTTGGCGGCGCAGCCAAGGGCTACGCCGCGCAGCGGTGCGCCGAGCTGCTGGAGGCGCGCGGTGTCTCCTGCGCCCTGCTGCAATTCGGCGGGAATGTGCAGACCCTCGGCAAGAAGCCCGATGGCTCAGACTGGACGGTCGGCATCGCAGACCCCGACGAGCCGACGCGGGCGCTGGCGCTGCTGCGCTTCTCCGGCTCGATGGCTGTCGTGACCTCGGGGAGCTACCAGCGCTATTTCGAGCAGGACGGCGTGCGCTATCATCACATTCTCGACCCCAAGACCGGCTATCCGGCGCAGAGCGGCCTGCGCTCCGTGACCGTCCTCTGCGGCGACGGTCTGACTGCCGACTGCTATTCCACGGCGCTCTTCGTCATGGGGCTGGAGCGCGCGACGGAATTCTGGCGCAGAAACGGCGGCTTTGAGGCCGTATTCATGCTGGAGGACGGCACGGTCTATGCAACAAAGGGCGTGGCCGTCCTGCTGAGCGGCTGTGAATTTCAGGTGATCGAACCATGAAAACGAAGCATTGGAGTCTGCTGTTTCTTGCGCTGGCGCTGCTGTGCGGCATTGCGGCGCTGGCCTTGGCGCAATATGCCCCCGAGGCGGATTCGATCGAGATCTGCTCCGACGGCAAACCGGTCAGGACCGTTCCCCTGTCCGTGGACGGTGAGTATCGCATCGAATCCGAATACGGCTGGAACGTCGTGACCGTGCGCGGCGGCAAGGCATCCGTGACCGCCGCCTCCTGCCCGACGCAGGACTGCGTGCGGCACGGTGCGGCGAGCTCCGGAGCGCCGATCGTCTGTCTGCCGAACCGCCTGACGGTCACGTTCTGCTCTGAGCCGGAATACGACGCGCTGCTGCAATGATTTTGAACCATCCATGAATTTTTTGCGTGTACTGGGATTCCGCGCCTCTTGAGCTTGCAATTTTCGACCGTTTGTGCTAAAATACAAGGTATCTGTCTATCAAAAGATAGGAGGTTATCCATGTATTTTGCAAAAATTCGCCGAATGGTCGCCTTTTTGCTCGTGCTTGCCGCCCTGTGCGCCATGCTTCCGGCCGTTTCCGCAGAGAATTCGTCCGACATTCAGGATGAGATCGACCGCCTGAAGGAGGAGGCCGACCGCATTGAGCAGCAGCAGAAGGAAATTGAGAATCAGATCGACGAAAACGACGCGCAGACGCTCTCGTTTGCCGAAGAGAAAATGCGGATCGACAACGATCTCGAGCTTGCACGGCAGGAGGTTGAAAATCTGGAGGCGCAGATTCACCAGTACAATCTTCTCGTCGCCGAAAAGCAGGCCGAGCTGGACGAGCTGACCGAAAAGCAAAACACGCTGATGCAGAAGTTCCGTCTGCGTATGCGCTCCTTACAAGAGCGCGGCAACATCAGCTATTGGCAGGTGCTGTTTCACTCCGCCAGCTTTGAGGATATGCTGATGCGCAAGACCATGGTCGAGGAGATCGCTGCCAGTGACCAGCGGATGCTCGGACAGATCCGGGAAAACGCCGAGCAGGTGCTTCTGGCGAAGGAATCCCTCACGGAGCAGAAGGCCATGCTCGAGGAAAAGAAGGTCGAGCAGGCTGCCGCGCAGGAGGCGCTGGAGCAGAAGCGCGCCGAATCCGATCAGGCCATTTCCGAGCTGATCGCCAGCCGACAGGATCTGGTCGAGGAGCAGGAGCGCATTCAGGACGACATGGACGCGCTCGAAAAGGAGATCGCCGCGCGTGAGGAGGAGCTGAACCGCCAACAGCAGCAGAATAACTACGTTCCGGTCGTAACGGAGGCCGGGTTCCTTTTCCCGGTGTCTCTCAACGGCTATCAGTGCATGACCTCTCCTTACGGCTACCGCGTGCACCCGATCTCCGGCGTGACGCGTCTGCACAACGGCGTCGATCTCGCCGCCGTAACGGGCACGCCGATCTTCGCCAGCAAGTCCGGCGTGGTCACGACAGCCTGCATCGGCTGGGGCAACGGCTACGGCAACCATGTTGTCATCAACCACGGCGACGGCTTCTCCACCCTTTATGCTCACCAGTCCGCCCTCAACGTCTACGAGGGGCAGATCGTTTCGCAGGGCGACGTGATCGGCTATGTCGGCTCAACCGGCAACTCCACCGGTCCGCACCTGCACTTCACCGTGTTCAAAAACGGCGAGACGATCAATCCGATGTCCTGCATTTCCCTGCCCTGACCGTTATCTCGGCGAAATATTTGAAGCGATCTCACAAAGCGCCGCCGCAGCCTCACCGCTGCCGTGCGGCGCTTTTGCAATATCCGTCAGCGTCACCATGCCGACGAGCTTGCCGCCGTCCGCGACCGGCAGACGGCGCACCTGCTCCCGCGCCATCAGGCCGGCCGCCGTCTCGAGCGAGACGGAGCTGTCCACGCTGATGACGCGGCGCGTCATGATCTCGGCCACCTTGACCTGCGAGGCGTCCTCGTTGGCTGCAACGCAGCGCAGCACGATATCCCGATCGGTCACGACGCCGCGCAGACGTCCCTCCTTCGAGCAGACCGGCAGAACGCCGACGTTATGCCGCGCCAGCAGACGCGCGGCGACGGCCGCGCTCTCCTCAGGCGCGATGCGGACGAGATCCTTCGTCATGTAATCCTTGACCTGCATAAAAAATACCTCCCATAGATTGGATATGGGAAGTATTTCCGTATTACGCGCGGTTCATACCGCCAATTGCACCGGAATCGGAATCGGCGCGCGGCCGATGCGCTCCCAGGCGAACAGCGGGATGAGCTCCTGCGCGGAGATCGGGCGCGGCGCCTCAAGCAGCCCCGCCGCGTGCGCCAGAATGCCGATGAGCCGCTCGGGCGTGAGGCATTCGCGCAGATGCGCCATGTCCAGATCGCGCTCGCGCTTGCTCAGCCGCCGGCCGTCCGGGGCGACCAGCAGCGGCACATGGCAATACTGCGGCGCGGTATAGCCCAGCTCCCGCAGCAGCCAGATCTGGCGCGGCGTTGAGCTGAGCAGGTCGCAGCCGCGCACCACCTCGGTCACGCCGGACGCGCCATCGTCGCAGACCACGGCGAGCTGATAGGCATAGACGCCGTCGGAGCGCCGCAGGATAAAATCGCCGCAGTCGCGCGGCAGAGACTGCTCCACATGGCCGAACACGCCGTCGTCAAAGCCGACCGTCTCATCCGGGACACGCACGCGCCAAGCGGGTCTGCGCGTCCTGACAGCGCGCTCGGCGGGCGTCAGATCGCGGCAGGTTCCGGCGTAGACGCGTTGGCCGTCCGAGCCGTGCGGCGCGGAGGCGTCGAGCAGCTCGCTGCGCGTGCAGTAGCACGGATAGGTCGGCAGGCGCGAGAATGCCTCGGCATAGGCTGCATCGCGTGTGCTCTGGCGCGGCGATTCGGCGTCCCATGTCAGGCCGAGCCACCTCAGATCGTCATAAATGGCGTCGATGAACTCCGGCTTGGAGCGCGCGGGGTCAAGATCCTCAATGCGCAGCAGCAGACGGCCGCCCTTGCTCCGGACAGAGAGCCACGCGAGCAGCGCCGTGAAGACGTTCCCGAGGTGCATCCGGCCGGACGGACTTGGCGCAAAGCGCCCGACCGCGCACTCAGTTGACGATGTGCAGGTCGTCATAGCTGATCCACCGGTCATAGGGGCAATAGCGGTCGTTGAGCATCCAGATATAATCGTCGTTCACCACGATGTTCACATAAATATCGTCCAGATAATACGGAACCGTCTCCATCTGCATGTTCGACGTGCCGCAGAGCGCCATGCTCTCGGCCAGCCAGAGCAGATTTCGCGCGGAAAGATCCGTCGTGCAATGCTTTTCCACGACGAACAGCGCGCGCAGCAGCCGCAGGACGTTTTTCGGCTTCGCCCACTGCTCGATCGCCGCCTGAATGAATGCGCGCTGGACGTTCACGCGGTCGAGGTCGGCCATTGTGTAGCCATAGCGATAGCGCACCAGTCCCATCGCCTGTTCGCCGTCTAGCGTCTGCTCTCCGGCGTTCAGCGCGATGTGCAGATCCTGCGCCGGATCGTCGTAAAACATATCCTGCGGGACGTTGAATTTCACGCCGCCGAACAGATCGACCAGATCGATGAAGCAGGACAGGTCGATCATCACATAGCCGTCCGGGCGGAAGCCGACGCAGTCGGTCACATAGCCCATCAGCGCCTCAATGCCGTCTTCCCCGCCGCCGTTGGCGCTGTAAGCGCCGTTGATCTTATGCGGCCAGTAGCTCGAATCGACCCGCGTGTCGCGCGGAATGCTCATCAGGTGGATCGCGCGGGATGCGCGGTCGATATTGAGCAGCATAATGGTGTCGGTGTTGTCGGCGGCCTTGTCCGTGCCGACGAGCAAAATGGTTGTGTTGTCCTTCTTGCGCGCCCAGTCGCAGGCGGCGTCCTTCGGCTGCTTCGGAAAAAGGAAAAGAAAGGCCGTGAGCGCAAGCACCAAAACCAAAAGCACGGCCAGAAGGCTCTTGAAAAACCGCTTCACCGGGCTGCGGCGTTTTTTTCCGCCGGTTTTCGGCACGGTCTCGGACTGACGCGGCTGCTCCCGCCTCTCGCGGGGCGGCGCGGCGGGTCTGCGGCCCTGCTGCGGGTCGCGTGGGTCATTCTCAGGATAATAGCCATAGTCATACGCGCGGCGGCGCGGCTGTTCCCGACGCCCCGGTTCAGCCTGACGGGGCTGCTCCTGCCAAGCCTCCTGCTGCGTACCGTCCGCCGTATAGTCCGGCTCATAGCCGTCCTCATAGAGCTTGTCGGCAAAGCCGCGCTCATAGGGATCGTCCTCCGGCTGCTGCGGGTCGGAGAAGGATTTCCACCCATCCTGCGGTCTATAATTCTGGTTCATAGGCTCACCACCACCCATTTTTTCTTACATTATAGCACGCAAACGGAAAAATGCAAGGCGTTTCCCGTCCGGCGCATTGACAGAACGGTCGAATTTTGCTAGAATAGTGCTTGGCGTTATCTCATACAAGAATTACGCTTGAAGGGCAGGAGTCGTCATGCAGCTCAAGAAACAAAAATCCTATAACGCGCGATTTTTCTGCCTCGGCGCAGTGTTGCTTGCCGCAGTGCTGTTCTCAATCGTCTCCGGCCGCTTTCATCTGAGCCTTACCGAACTGGCGCACCTCATTGCCGGGCGCGGCGACGTGCCGAAGGGCGCGCAGCAGGTCTTTTTTGAGATCCGTCTGCCGCGCGTCGGCGCGGCGATGCTGGTCGGCGCGGCACTCTCCGTCGCGGGCATCTGCTATCAGGGCATGTTCCGCAATCCGCTCGTCTCGCCCGACATCCTCGGCGCCTCGACCGGCGCGGGCTTCGGCGCGGCGCTTGCCATCCTGCTCGGCGCAGGCTATTTCGGCATCTCGGCCTCCTCGTTCTGCTTCGGTCTGGCGGCGGTCTTCGTGGCCTATCTCATCAGCCGCGTCAGCCGCACAAACCCGACAACGGCCATGATTCTGGCCGGCATGATGATCTCCTCGCTGTTTTCCGCCGGGACGTCCTTCATCAAGCTCGTCGCCGACACCGATCAAAAGCTCCCGGCGATCACCTATTGGCTGCTCGGCAGTCTCACGTCGATCAAGCAGCGCGACCTGCTGTTTTTGTCGATTCCCTTCGCGGTCGGGATGCTGCCGCTGCTGCTTCTGCGCTGGCGGCTGAACCTGCTCACAGTCGGCGAGGACGAGGCGCGCGCCATGGGTGTGAACACCACGCTGCTGCGCCTGATCGTCGTGATCTGCGCGACGCTGCTCACGGCCGCCAGCGTCTCCGTCTCGGGCATGATCGGCTGGGTCGGCCTGATTATTCCGCATATCTGCCGGATGCTGTTCGGCTATGATTACCGCCGCCTCATTCCGGCGTCGGCCATGCTCGGCGCGGCGTTTTTGCTGGTCGTGGATGACGCCGCGCGCCTCGTCACGACCAACGAGATCCCGCTCGGCATCCTCACCGCCTTCATCGGCGCGCCGCTGTTTCTCTATCTGATCCTGAGCGGAGGTGGCAGACATGCAGATTGAGCTGGAAAACGTCTCGTTCTCCTATGGCGTCGTTCCGACGCTGCATGACGTCAGCTTCTCCGTCCGGCAGGGTGCGCTCGTGGCCGTGCTTGGCCCGAACGGCGCGGGCAAAAGCACCCTTTTTCGCTGCATTCTGCGCTTGCTGAAGCCGTCTGCGGGGACGATACGCCTCTGCGGCGAGGACACGGCGGCGATCGACCGGCGCAGGCTGGCCAAGCTGGCCGCTTATATTCCGCAGTCGAGCACGCCGGTGTTCAACTATACCGTTGAGGATGCGGTGCTCATGGGCACGACGGGTGCGCTCTCGGCGCTGCAGGCGCCCTCCCGAACGGAACGCGAGCGCTGCGCCCGCGCGTTGGAGCAGCTCGGCATATCGGACCTGGCGCAGCGCGGCATCGCGCAGCTCTCCGGCGGTGAGCGCCAGCTCGCGCTGATCGCGCGGGCACTGGTGCAGGACGCGCGCGTACTGATTATGGACGAGCCAACGGCAAATCTCGACTACGGCAACCAGCGCCGCGTGATGCAGCAGGTGCGCGCGCTGGCCGACAGCGGTTATACGGTCCTGCTCTCGACGCATAACCCGGAGCACGCGCTGCACTATGCCACACAGGTCTTGGCGCTTCAGAACGGCCGCGTGATCGCCGACGGCGCGACCGCCGACACCCTCACACCGGAGCTGCTTGCGCGGCTCTACGGCATCCGCGCCGAGGTGCGGCGCATCGACGGCCATACGGTTCTGATCCCGTTGGATTAATGAAAAACGCCTCTCCAAGATCGGAGAGGCGTTTTTCTGTTTAACGATTCAAAAAGCGCATCAGAATGGCCGCTACCTGCGCGCGCGTCGCGTCGCCCTGCGGGTCGAGCAGGTCGACCGAGCCGTTCGACGTGCCGTTGATGAGCCTCGCGCCGTTTGCCCAGGAGAGCGCCGTTGTCGCATAGCTGCTGACGGCGGCCACATCCGGGAAGGCAGAAAGCTCGCCGCGCTCGCGCGTATCCAAGCCCTTGTAGCGCGCGTAGCGATAGAGGATCACCGCGATCTGCTCACGCGTCACGTTGGAATCCGGCTCAAAGCGTGTGGCAGAGACGCCGTTGACCACCTTGCATTCCGCTGCCCAGAGCACGGCCTTGTCATACCAGCTCCCGCGCTCCACATCGGAGAATCGGCTCTGCTCGGACGGATCCGGCTGCCCCTCGACGCGCCAGAGCACCGTGACCAGCATGGCGCGGGTCATGGAGCCGTCCGGCTCGAAGCTCGTCGGGCTGACGCCCTTGAACAGGCCGTGCGTCACGGCGTAGTCAATCCCGGCGTGCGCCCAGTTGCCGACCGATGGCATATCCGCAAAGCTTGCGCCGGGGCAGGTCGCAGCGGTCACCTCTCCCGTGCGCAAAACTGCGCCGCAATCCGTGCAGACAAGATCGCCGCTGTAACCCGGTGTGCCGCAGACAGCCTGCCGGACGTTCACCAGCTCGGTGTGTGCGTGCACGCAGACCGTCTCGCCGTAGATCGACGAAAATTCGGGATATTTTCCGTTTTTCAGTACGAAGCAGCGGTCAGCATTGAGCTGATTCAAGAAATCCTCCGAGGCAAAGCCTGCCGCACTTTGGCCGGAAACGCCGGGGATCTCGCTTGCTTCGCCCAAGATCCATACATTTTTGCAGCTGTTCGTGGAGCGGCGCGTATATTTGCCGATCGCGCCGTCGGCCGTTCCGCTCTGCGCCGCGACCGCAGCATAGGAGAAGCAGGTTTCGAGCGTGCAGAAGTCGCCGTGGCCGAGCAGGCCGCCGGTCCCGGCTGCGGAATAGGAATGGGTGTTGGAAACGTCGCCGACGCTGTAGCAATCGGTCAGCCTCGAGGCGTTCTGCGTCTTGGCCACGCCCGCAACGCCGCCCATGTACCAGCAAGCGCCGGAAACCGGGCCGTAGTTGGCGCAGCGGAGCAGCGCGCCGCCGATGCGGCCGACCACGCCGCCCGCGCCGATGCTGGCGCCGTCTGCTCCGACGGCGGCATAGTTCAGGCAGTCCGTCAGGCTGCTGTTCGCGTTCTGCACAACGCCGACCACTCCGCCGACGCCGTCCGTCCCGTTCACCGTGCCGCGATTTGTGCAGCTCAGCAGGCTGCTGCCCGCGTCCAGCACGGCGGCAATGCCGCCCGCATTCACATTGGTCGAGCGGATCTCGGCGTGGTTGTCGCAGCGCTCCACAACGGTGTCGGAGGCCGACGCAACGATCCCGGCGGCGCTGCCGTTTGCCTCGACCGTGCCGTAAACGCTGACATTCCGGATCGTCGCGGACTTCGCCGCAACGAAAAGCGCTGCGCCGCTGCCCGACGAGACGGCCGTCATCTGCGTGATCTGGTGGCCGTCGCCATCAAACGTGCCGGAAAACGGGTTCTGATTCGTGCCGATACCGTCCCACCAGCGGACGCTGTGGTTAAAGGTCTTGTCGTCGTTCACAAGGGAAATGTCTGCGCCGAGCTTCACGGTCTTCCCGGTGAATCGGTTGCCCTCGCGGACGAGCTTTGCCAAGCCCGCAAGCTGCCGCGCCGTGGTCAGCGTGAACTCCGTGCGCCCGTCGCTGTACCAATCGGTCTCGGCTAGCTGTGTCCAGACCTTGTGCGTCGTATACGGCTCGACGCGCAGGCTCAGCGGCGCGGCCGTGATCTGCGAACCGACCGTAAAGCTGCCGGTGTCAGTCGCCTTTTCGCCGCTGCCGTCCTGATAAGCGAAGAAATAGCGGAAGCCGCCGCTGTAAACGTAGTTCTGATCGTCCGGCGCCGCGTCGGCGTCCAGCTTGGCCTTCACGGTCAGCACGTCGCCCTCATAGAGCGCGTCGCCGTCCTGCACCGGCGCGTTTTCGACCGGAACGAGCGCGCCGTTTTGCAGCGCCGTGCCGGTTTTGGTCACGGTCAGCTCGCAGGCCGGATGCTGCTCGATATAGAGCGCGCCCGCCTGAAGCGCCTCGAAGCGTCCACTCAGAACGCTCTCGCCCGTGACGGTCGCATAGCGGCCGCTCAGCTCCTTTCCGCTGAGCGTATAGCTGCGGAGCGTCCAGCCGGTTTCGGGCGCGTTGGAGAGCTTCAAAACCGTTCCGGCTGGAACGCTTCCCGTCCGGTCGGCCGAAATTGCGCCGCCCTCCGGCTTCTCCACGCGGACGGAGGCGTCCGGCCGCTGCGCTCCGGCCTCCCAGGCCAGACGCGGATAGCCGCCCGCCGTGCCGACATAGGCCTCACCGTTGCGGTTGAGCGCGTCGACAAAGTCCTGCGTCTGCATCGTGGCCGAGCTTCGGCGCTCAACGAAAACCCGAATGCTCTGCGCCGTGCCGACGTACCAGCCGTTCGAGGCCGGGTCGTCGTCGCAGCCGTCGAGATAGTAGCAGTCCGAAACGGTGTAGCTGCCGCTGTCATGTCCGCCGATGCCGCGCCCGCGCACGTTGCCGGAGGAATCGATCCTGCCGACGTTATAGCAGTTGAAAACATCCAGACCGCCGTTGCTGCCGACGATGCCGCCGGCCGGACAGGCGTAGGACGTGGAGATCACGCCGGTGTTATAGCAGTTCACGATCGCTCCCGTGCTCCAGCCCGTTCCGACAATGCCGCCGATGCCCTTGGAGTCCGTGTTGCGAACGGTCGCATGGTTCGCGCAGTTTTCCAGATAGACGCCGGTCGGGATCTTGCCCGTGCGGCCGACGATACCGCCGACCATGCGGCGGCCGTAAACATCGCCGCTGACGGAGAGATTGCGCACGGCCGGAGCGGCCTTTGGCGCAGCCTCGTCCTGATAAAGCTCGCCGAGGTAGCCGACGAGTCCGACCGCCTGCGAATAAGCATAGCCCTTCGCCGCGTAGCGGTCGCAGTGCAGATTCGTGATGTGATGTCCCTGCCCGTCAAGCGTGCCGTTGAAGAAGGCCTCGATCACATAGTCGCTGTTGGCTGCGTCCATGGGATATTTGCCGCCGATCGGCGTCCAGTTGCATTCGCCGCCCATATCGAGATCGGCCGTCAGATAGACCGTTTTGTCCGAAAAATCATGATTCTGGTCGCCGACATAGACCGTGCCGTATAGGTTGCCGCCGCCCGCGCCGATCAGCAGAAAATCGTCCACGCGGGTGCTGACGAGCTGGCTGCGGTCGCCGCGGATGCGGTAATCGGGCGTGTCTGCGTCCACGCGGCCGTTGACGAGCGCCGCCAGACCGGCAAGCTGCGCCGGTGTGCTGATATAAAATTCGGTCTGCTCTGCGTCGTACCAGGAAAGATCCACCGCGCCGTCCCAGACGGTCGTGGAGAAATACTCCGGCACGAGCGTATACGCCGTGCCGGGGTCTGCAAACGAATAGGCATAGCCGTCGGCCGTCTCGCGCACCTCGGCAAAGCCGTAGCTGCCGTCGGCAAAGACATAGCGCACGCTCGCAAGCTCATAGCCCGCGCGCCGCTCCAGCTTGCCCGTGACCTGCCCGGCCGCCGACGCGCCGAGACAAACGGCCTGCGCCAGCAGCGCAAGCAGGATCAGAATGCTCCAAAAACGTTTCACTGTCCGCCCTCCGTTCCGTTCGAGGGAAGCTCTGATTAAATCGCAAGAGCGGTCAGCGAGGGATTTTGTTTCCAAATTGAGGTTTGGAAATCGCAGGAATACTTTGTGTATTTCAAGATTTTCAAACCAATAAGTTGGGGCAAAAGGCCCGCTGAGCGCCGCGGCTGATTTATTCAGAGGTTCCCGAGTTTTCAATGATGTAGTATTTTCCGGTTGCCGCGTCATAGTAGACCTCGCCGAGCTTCTCCAGCTCGCCGCTCTCCGACGGCTGCTCCGTCTCCTTCAGATCGTCGTCCGTGAAGCTCGGCGCGTTGTCGCGGTTGATCTGCGTCTGCGAGGTCGGCTCGCTCGCCTGCCCTGCATCCGTCCCAGAGCCGATGTCCACGTTCCAATGGACGATCAGCGCCAGCATCATGCCGACGGCCAGAACCAGCATCGCGTCGGACAGGTTGGAGATGTAGTTCATCGGATTGACGCCCTCGTCCTCGAAGCGGCGGCGATTTCTCTGCCTTCTCATGCTGCCGCCTCGCGCTCGCAGAGGCAGTCCGCCAGCGTCTCCAGATCGGACATATACGCGCCGTACCAGCGCTTGCGGACGGTCGAAACGACCATGCAGACCGCCGCCGCGATCAGGCCGACGATCGTCGTGTCGAACGCGGTCAGGAGCGAGACGGACAGCGTGTAGGTGTCGCCCTGCCCCAAAGCGATGATGCCGGGGCCGAGCGGGATGAGCGTGCCAAGCAGGCCGAACATCGGCGCGAGCTTCGCGGCAAGATCGGTCAGCTTGATGAGCCGGTCATAGTGCGCCTGCTCATGCTCGAGCAGATTGTCCGCCAGAGAGCGGCGCAGCTCGGCCGTCAACTCCGGATGCGCGGCCAGCTCGGCCAAAAGCGCCCTCTGCCGACGGTTCAGGCGGCTGCGCTCCAAGGTCTTCGAGACGTCGTCCGTTGTGCGGAGCGTCTCAAGCAGAACCGGCAGCGTGAACGTCATATGGCGGTGCTCTGTAAAATACTCGACCAGCAGCCAGCCGACGGTGAACACCGCGAAGGCCAGCAGCAGCACCAGCAGCAGCACGACCGGCAGCTCCATGGCCGACGCGACCGCGCGCAGAATCTCGTGAAATGCAGAACTCATGCCTTACCTCTTTCTTTTCGTGGATATTGTTTTTGATAATAAGCGCAGGCCGCCGCGCCGCCCGCAGCGGCGGTCAGGATCGCGCCGAGCGCAACCAGCAGCAGCGTCAGACGGTCGTCCCGCTCCTCGATCGCAGGTGCGACCGTCGGCGCGTGTGCCGCCGCGCCGCCGCCCTCCGCGTCAGGCTGCGCTGCCTGTTCGCCCTTTTGCATCAGCTGCCGCGCAACGGAATCGTCCAGCGCGTACATACGCACCATCTGCTCGGGCAGCGGGACGGGCGCGGTGTCGGCCGGATTCAAGCCGTCCGGAACGCCAAGCTCGGTCGGCGGCTCGGTGGTTGCCTCGGTCGCCTCGGTCGGAGCGGTCGTCGGAGCGGGCGTTGTCGGGGTCGGGATCGAACCGTTCCCGTTGCCGCTGCCGTTCCCGTTGCTCTGATCGTTGCCGCTGCCGTTCCCTTGACCATTGCCGTTGTCGGGCTGCGTCGGCGTGTCCGGCAAGACCGGCAGCGTGGGCTGCGGGTCAGGCTCGGTCGGCGTCGGCGTCGGATCGTGCGTCGTGATCGTCGGGCTGCTCGTCACGGGCGCTCCGCCAAGCCCGATCGACAGACTCGCCGCCCCTTCCTTATGCACCTCATAGGTCACCGTGACCGTCGCAAGATCGACATATTCGCTGCTCGGCTTGACGGTCACGCTCTTGATCTCCAAAACGGAGGAATCCGACGAGGAGATGTTCAGCAGCTGCGCGAGCGCCTCGCGCAGGGTGCCGTTGCTGAGCGACAGATCGAACTGGATCGTATGCGACCCGATCGTCCCGTCCAGCTCCGGAAGCTCCGGCACGGGCGGAGTGCCGTTGAGCGTGACGAACAGGGTGTGCGTGTATTTCGCGCTCTGGTTCGTCCGCACCTCCGTCGGGTACGCCTGCCCGAACAGTAGCCGGAAGCGGTTGCCCGTCCCCATGCTCTCGTAGTTCGGCGCGGTGTGCTCCGTGCCCAGCTCGTAGGTTGCCCAGCTGTCCTCGAGCGCCAGCATCGGCGCGACCTCCCAGCAGTCGTTCCACGCCGAATCGGCGTTGTATTCCACGACCTCACCTGTGTCGTTACAGACCGGCTCGATGTGAGACGAAAGATCGTTGAAATAATAGCGCGGCGTCTCGAAGAGCTCGGCGTTGGTGAACGAGGTGAAATAGCCGATCTCCTGATCCTTCGTATAGAACTGGATCGACTGAATATCCTGTATGTTGATGTTCACATAGTCCATCAGGTCGCTGATGGAAAAGCCGCGCGCAGAATCGATCACCGTGCGGTAAACGCCGTCCGTCCCGCTGCGGAAGAAGGAATACGCGTTCTCGACAATCGGCAGATTCTGCGAAAGCTCCGACCAATGGTACGTGCCGACCTCCGCATATTGCTCCGTTTCCATGCCGAAGTAGCCGACCCTGACCGTGAGCGTGTCGGTCACCTGCCCGGCCGCGAGACCCGGCGCGGCAAGGCTCAGAAGCAGCAGAAGCGCCGTCAGGAGCGCGGGAACGCGGCGCCTCATGGCGTCGCCTCCCCGCGATAGGTCGAATGCGCCATCAGCGTGCGCGCCTCGTCCTCGGACAGCTCGTAATGCCAGAACAGGCTGTAAAATTCCTGCGCCACGGCGATCATATCATAGTCATAAAGCTCCGGATAGAGCAGATTGCCCAGCCACCAGACACCGAGCACGCGGTTGACCGACGGCGGTGAGGACATCCAGTCATAGGGCAGGTTCGGGATCTCATAATAATCGCCGCTCCGAACCGCCGTCAGCCCGGACCACTCGCCGTCCTGCAGCGTCTCATACGGCCCGCCGGCCGAGAGAATGATGACCTGCGGGTCGTAGACATAGACCTGCTCGAGGTTCACCGTTGTGCCGCCGTTGCGGTTGCTGATCTCGCCGGACTCGATCGCGTTGACCGCGCCGACCAGCTCAATCACGTCGGCCTGCACCGACCCGGCCGCATTGCAGGCAAGGCCCGTCGAGCCGGTTCCGAACATTACGGTTTTGCGCTCCGATTCCGAAAGCTTTGCCGAATTTTCCTCTGCCATATTGAGCGTCCGTTCGACGAATTCCGCGAGCCTTTCGCCCTGCTCCTCCCGGTTCAGGAGCTTGCCGAGCGTGCGGTAGGCCTGCGGCATGGTCTCGATCGTCGCCTCGATGAAGACCGTCGGGATGCCGGTCTGCTTCTGAATGCCGTTCATGTCGTCGACGACGCTCTCCTTCGCGTCGCCAAGGTCAATGATGATCTGCGGCTGCGCGTCGATCAGCGATTCCAGATTGAGGTTTGCCTTGCTGCCGTAAAACTGGCCGAAGGTGGGAAGATACCACATATTCTCCGGGAAATACGGCATCTGCGCCGTGCTTGGGCTGCTGGCAAGGCCGACCATCAGCTCCGGCGCGATCGTCATGAGGATCATCTGCGCCGTCGAGCCGCTGGCAGCGACGCGCGTGATCTCCTGCGGGAGCGTGACGTCCCGCCCGGCGCTGTCTGTGAATTGCTGCGTCGCGACGCCCTTCAGGGGGTCATAATCCGCACCGCAGGCCGCAAGCGACAGGCACAGCGCAATACATATTAAAGTAGAAAGAAACCGTTTCATAAGCGCCTCCTAAGTTCGTGATACACAAATGAGAATAACCGTTTTGAAAAAAGAAACGAACATCATCCGTTCACTCTGCTCTTATCATACAACGGCGGCGCAAAAAAAGCAAGCCCCACGGCCTTTTTTCGCGGTTATCAGCCCGCATTTTTGTTCGATATTGCCGAATTTTTCCCAGTCGTCTTGACATTTCGTTTATCTTTCCGTAAAACAACGTCAAGGGAAGCCTAATTTTTTTCATTACCGTTGTTCTAAATTGAAAACAACGGTGGAAGGGAGAACGTATTATGCGCCTGAAAACAACGCTTTGCCGGCTGCTGGTGCTGCTGCTGTGTCTGTCGATGATGACAGGACTTTCCTGCCTGTCTTCGCCGCTCCGGCCGAGGGCGAGCCCGCCGAGTCGGTCGTTCTGACCGTTCTGGAGCAGCACGAGGGCGAAGCAGCCACAACCGTCAAGACCTACACCATATCTGACCTGAAGGATTTGGCAGAGAGCAAGGTCGTCGGTTATCAGCACTGGAAAAACGGCAGCGAGAAGATCATCGCTTCGGATCTCTATACGACCGTCGACAGTCTGCTGGCTGACGCCGGGGTCAGCTTTGGCTCTGGCGATGCTGTCACGGCAGCCGATCCTACGGATTTCACCTCGACGCTCACCTATGAGGACAGCAATATTTACAAGTATTAGGGAACCTCTGATTAAATCGCAAGAGTGGTCAGCGAGGGATTTTGTTTCCAAATTG
>ERZ772812.1662-NODE-1662-length-15839-cov-3.074633_pt1 | contig 15839 bp, 8 predicted proteins | sample MGYA00511343_ERZ772812 | MGnify/ENA primary metagenome ERZ772812 (study PRJEB29015, sample SAMEA2737706) | human gut metagenome | biome: human gut; feature: human-associated habitat; material: faeces | place: China | collected 2012 ...
CTGTCCAGACGGAACTTTGCGGGTCGGACGGATCGTCCGAGAGAGGTTTGCCCGTAAAACCGTCCTGCACCAAGGCAGTCAGTTCGCGGTTTTGGTAGAACCGGAGCCTTTCCCCCGCCGTGTCGTGGCAGTCGGCAACAGCCACGAGCCCCCCGGCAATCACGTTGAGCGAGACGACCGAGCGGCATTCGGCATCGGAAGCCATCGTATTCAGGCGGATGAAATCACCGTCGAGCATCACGCGGCCACGGCCCGAGATGCGGGAGAAATAGACGAGGCCGTCGAACGGATTCATCCACTGCATCCACATCGGATAGTGCACGCCCCGTTCCTGCGCAGAGAAACGCTCCCAGCCTCCGGATTCCGTATCGACGCTGACGCGGATCGAGTGCGCATAGTTACGTTCGACGGCGGCATCGCCGTAAGCGTGGTTCATGGCTACCGAAAGGAAGATGCCGTGCTTATCGCACTGCTCACGCATCCACCGCAGGGCAGTTTCGTACATCCAGTCCGGACGGTCGGGACCCACGCCTTCGGGGCGGAAGCGGTCTTTGCCGTCCTCGTAAAACGAGAGGAAGTCGACGCGCAGGAAGACGGCGCCCATCTCGGCATAGTGGTCGACATAACCCCGCACCCACTCTTCGGCACCCTCCCGGTCCAGTTGCACCCAATTGTATTGGTGGCCGTTGCGGTACTCGTTCAGATCGACGATGTTGGCGACGGGAATATCCGTTCCCTTGATCTTGAGGCTGGATTGGGCCACCTCGCGGGGAACCCACAGCGGATTGCCGTAGATACCCAGTAGCAGTCCTTTCGAGCGACAGTAATCGGCCCAGTAGGCATAGTCGTGCTGCCAGTTGATCGAGGCCCGAGAGATATAGCCGTACTCGTTGCAGACACGCAGGTCGTGCTCGGTCATCCAGCCGTCGGTCGAGACCAGCGTATAGCCGTAGCTCTTCAGATTGGCGGCCACCCAGTCGATGTTCGCCTGCCACTCGTCCTCGGGCATGTAGCTGTTTTTCTCGTAGTTGTACTCGTAGGGGCTCCAATACATCGGGGCCTTGTGGCGCTGTTCGGGATAGACGGGCTTATAAAGACCGCAATCCACATAGGCGCTGTCGGCGACGCTGTAGAGTTTCCAGTGGACCGAGGTGTTCATCGTCAGCCGTACCTTCAGCCGCACGGAAGCCGCCTCACGGACGTTGCATTCATCGACGACGATCCGGTTCAGCTCCTCGTGGGTCAGGACACAGGCCCGCTCACCCCGGGCGAAGCTCTTCGACCAGCTTCCGGCACCGGCCGGAGCATCGCCGTCGATTCCGATGTCGAGCGTATAGCGGGTCGACCCGTCGTCGGCGCCCCCGCTCCAAGCGATCTCCAGCGCCTGACGCGCAGCGTTCTGCTGGGAGAGCTGCACGGCATCGGCCGACACCGTGAGGTAGAAATCCGAGAGGGGCCCGGCATCCTGTCGCGTATCGTCGCTTTCGCACGACGAGGCGCACAGCGACCCCAACAGGCTTATTGCATATAAATATCCGATCATTTTCATAACAATTTATTTTATTCGTCAGCTTGTTCGAGCGTAAAGACCACCTGCATGGCGTGTATGTCCACGCGTATCGTATAACGGCCGGGCGTGGCGATGAGCCATTTGTTCTCATCCTGCTTGTAATGCATACCGCATACCTCGCCCGACACGACCTGCGTGTCCGGGTTGAGCGCCGTCAAACGCGGTATTTTGTTCCAGTCCGTCTCGGCGATGTCGCACATGATGTTGAGATCTCCAGCCTTCAAATGTCCTGTCCAATGTAAAATAGCGGCCGCCGGTTTCCGGGAGGAGCGTCGACTCGCTGTAATCGAATCCCCAGCCTTGCGGTGCAGCGCCTCCGATCAGTCCGAGCGACGGATAGGCGGTATCCTCAGCATCGCTCCGCACCAGATGGAACGTGACGGTCTGGGCCTGCATATCGACGGAAACTTCGTAATTGCCGGGCGTGAGGATATTCCACTTGTTGTCTTCGGCGGGTGTGCAGGCGAAAGGCTTGGTTTCGGCCTCCGGGGAGACCGGGTCGCTCGCGACGGTCGCAAGCAGTTGATAATCGCCCCATTCATGACCCGGAGCCTGATTGCAGACGAATTTCAGCTCGCCGCGGTTCAGGTGTCCCGACCATTTCCACGTCGTGCCCTCGGCCACGAGCGGGGTCATGTTCCCGGCGTCCCAGCCGTTGGGCGCGGCATCGCCGACCATGTGCATCGCCGTACAGTTCTCCAGCAGGCTCCGCTTGAGGGTGAAGACGACCGTACCCACCCCGGTATCGACCGATATGGCCCAAGTTCCCGGAACGCCGATCTTCCACATGAAATCGCCGCGGTTCGGCTCCGACACGGCCGCCAGCACCAGTTCCTCGCTGACGCCCGAGACCACGGGTTTGTCCCGCTCCGAAGCGATATACTGGTCGGTCTCCCATGTGCCGTCGGGATCGCACGCAAAGCGCAGCGTACCGACTTTCAATTCGCCCTCCCATGTAAAGACACGTCCGCTGCGCGTCAGCGGCGTCGCCTGCGTGATCTGCCAGTCGCCGGGCGTCGCGGGACCTACCATCGCAAGGGCCGAATAGAAGCGTTTGTCGAGCGTGAAGAGGATCGTCCGCTGCTCGGTATCGACGGTGACGGTATATTCACCCGCCTGCGTGATCTTCCACATATACTCCTCCCGGGCGGGATCGGAAGCCCGCGTGAGGATCATGGCCTCGCTGCGTCCCGGTGTGATCTCCTTGTCGGCCGCAGAAGCGATGAACTGATCGACACCGAGCGTTCCGTCGGGATTGCACAGCACGCGCAGCGTCCCGGCCTCCAGCGTCCCCTGCCATGTGAACTCCGGGCTGTCGGCCCCGGAACGGGTCATGGCCGCAGCCTGCGCGGGGTCCGTGCCGCCGGGAGTCGCGCTGCCGAAGAGCGCGAGCGAAGCGAAGACCGGCGTTGCACCGTAGGGCGTCACGTCGATATAGGAAACGGCCGAGATCGCCTGCTGGTCTTCGCCGACATAAGCGGCGACACGCGCTTCGAGCGTGATACGGCGGGCGGGTTCCTGCCCCCAAGTCTCCGTAAGCAGCGTATTGAGCGCATCCACCGTATATATTTTCTCCATGCCGGCGACATCGGTGGTCTCCACGGCCGTCGCGTCGCCCGAAATCCCGAGCGAGAAGCGGTAGGTAGCCTCCGCGGCATAGTCGTTCGCATCGCTCCACACGAATGCCACGGCCGTTTCAGCGGCCTGCGCCTCGTCGAGAACAAGGGTTTGCGGATCGACCGACAACATCAGCGGCAACAGCGTCGCATAAGTGGTCACCCGTACCGGCACGACCGCCGAAAGGTTGACCGATTCGGTGCCGGAGACGGCCGTGACACGGGCCGTAACGGTCACCGTCTCACCGGCAGCGGCTCCCCACTCGCCGACGATCAGTTCCTGCAGTTCGGCCCCGGTGAACGAATGGCTGTTCGAGGCTATTCCCCCGACCTTATGCGTTTTGGCAACGGGAGCATCCTTAAGCGTAAGTTCAAGCGTATAGACCGTTTTGGCGGCATAGCGGCTCGCGTCGTTCCATGTAAAGGCAAGGACTGTCTGCGCGGCATTCTCACGGGTGACAGTCACCTCGTCCTGCCCGGGCGAGAGCGCGATGGGACGGATGTCCGCACCGCCGACCTCCTTGTCGTCACTGCACCCCGACAAGAGGAGCAGGCCCGACAGGAGGATGAATATATTTTTCATACGGTTCATTTTCAGAAGGTTTAAGGGTTATCGTTTTTCAAAACTGATGGTCAGTGCGTCGATGTCGAGTACGATGCGGTAGTTTCCGGCCTGAGTGATGCGCCATTTGTAGTCCACGCCGCCGGGCTGTACGAGCTGTACACCCGTCATCGTCAGATCGGTACAATCCTCGACGATGGGCATGAAGAAGGGGGCGTCCCAACTGGCCTTTCCGGCTGGAAATTTTATCTCTCCGGCCACCAGAGGGCCTTCGTAGACGAACTGCGCGGTGCCCTCGACCCAGGTCAGCGGAGTAGCTTTCTCAATGGTCCAGTCGCCCGGGGTGGCACCTCCGACCATATAGACGGACTCGTATTCCGGGTAGTAGATCAGCGTATGGGTCAGGCGCTTGGTGTTCACGATCATCCGGTAGGTGGCCGTGCGGTCGATCCGGAAGCGTGTGCCCTCGTCGTCGGTACAGAGTTCCATCGCGGCGGCGTCCGCCCCGCGGAAGAAGGCCGGAAGCAGGCTCGCGCGCTGCCGCGGCAGGACATATTCACCGGCGCGAAAACGGCCCTTGTAGCTGTACTGGCGCGAGAGTATCTCCTCGGTCATGGCCACGGCCTTCGCAGGTTCCCATCCCAGCGCGGCACCGCCGATCTCGACGGCATCGCCCAGCAGGTAGAGCGGCGTGGAGGGCAGTTCGTAGGTCTGCACATCGAAAGCCGTCGTGGCAACCTCGGGCATGAGGAACTTGTCGGCCGTGAGGCGGGCGATCACCTTGCCTTCAAGCCGGGCGGATTCGCCCGGGGTGATGCCCCACTGCTCGAGGCAGAGGTCATTGAGTTCCTCGACCGTGAAACTACGTTCAAAGACATCCGGCCCCAGCACTTCGAGTTCGGTCGCCGTGGCGAAATTGTTGTCGGCGATATCCATCTTGAAGCAATACTCCACCGAAACGGCGCTGCCGTAGGTATAGCCCCGGTTCCATGTGAATGTCACGGCCGTCTGGGCGTTATTTTCGGGTTCGAGCACGATCTCCTGCACGGAAGCGTCGATGCGGAGCTCCTCGCCGCCGACCGGAGCATAGGGACTCTTGTCCTCGTCGCATCCGGCAAATGCGAGGAGAGAAGCCAGTATCCAGATAAATTGCTGTTTTTTCATCGTCTGCGGGTTATTCCTGAGTTGACCAATAGGGATTCTGCACGAGGTTGGGATTCTTGTCCATCTCCCAGCTCGGCACGGGCATGAAGTAGAACGCCTTGCGGTAGACGTGCTTGTAGTCGAGCAGTGTGCGGCGGAAATAGCCGTCGCGGGTCGTGGCATTGATGTTCATGCCGTAGACCGGTTCGTTGAGTACGTTCTCGGCCTCTTTCCAGCGGCGCAGGTCGTTGTAACGGACGCCCTCGACGCAGAGTTCGACACGGCGCTCCATGCGGATCAGCTTACGCATGGCAGTCTGGTCCGAAGCGTCGACCGCGATCTGGTCGGGGCCGGGTCCATAGGTCGGGATGCCGGCCCGTTCGCGGATCTTGTTCAGGTAGACAAGGATATCCGCATTACCCGGATCGCACTCGTTCAGCGCCTCGGCGTAATTGAGGTAAGCCTCGCCCAGCCGATAGAGGATTCCCGGACGATAGATGTAATTGTCGTTCAGCTCATTGTGATCGGGATGCACCTTTTTGCGCAACAGGTAGCCCGCCTGCGGGGAGTTGTATCCCCCACCGTCCATGTCGGGATTGTGGAACTCCGTGCGGCGGTTCGACTCGCGGAACCACGCGTCGTTATAAAGCACCGTGACATAGAAGCGTGCCTCGCGGTTGCAGTACATATTATAGGTGCCCGCGGTGGTGACTTCGCCGGGGGTTTCCGTGGGGCTTCCCTCGATCCACCCCGTGTTGCGACGGTCGGACGCGGTCGAATAGCCCGTGTCGGAATAACCCGAAGCGGAGTTGCCGATAGGCAGGCCGTTTTTCATGAAGAATGCGTCAACCAGCGACTGGCTTACGCCCAAGCCACCGTTACCGCCGCTGCCGCGCGGAGTAGCATGCTTTTCGTAGTCCCAGATGTTACATCCTCCGGGGCGTGCGAAAAGAATCTCCTTGTTGCCGTCGGTCCAGCGGGTAAACATCATGTTCTGGTACGACAGGAAGGGGTCGATCTTGCCGTCGGCCGTGAGTTCGGTGTAGAGCTTGTAACCGTTGCCTTCGGCCAGGTCGATCAGCTCCTTGCAGGCCTCGGCAGCCTTCGTCCACTTCGAGGGGTCGCGCTGCGTGCTGAATAGCGCCTCGCCCTTCTTGTTCACATGCCCGGCATAGTCCGGATTGCCGTTTACGAGGTCGCTGGCCGCAAAGAGCAGCATCCGGGCCCGCACGGCGTGGCACATGACCGACGTGGCACGGCCGAACTTATTATTGTTGGTATAGTAGGCCGGCAGTCCCTTGGCCGCCTCGATCAGTTCCTTGTCGATCCAGTCGACGACCGTGTCGAACGGCGTCTGACCGATCAGCAGCTCTTCGTTGCTCGCCCCGGCGTCGACCAGCCCCGGCGAGAACGGAATCGGACCGTAGGTCTCGATCAGCAGCCAGTAATAATAGGCAATCAAGAACCGGGCCTCGTTCTTCATCAGGGCCACCTCCGAGGCAGTCACACCGTCCTGCGGCAGGGGTTTCACATGGTCAATGAAGATATAGGCCGAACGGATGTACTTGGGCAGTTCCGACCAGTAGTACATCTTCCACTCGGTGGCGGGCGACCAGTTGCCGGCCACCATGTGGAGCACCGTCCAGTCGAAGGTCGTCCAAGCCGTGGGCAGCGTCATGTCATCGCCCAGCGTGTCGTAACCGGCCTTGTTCATATAGTCCCAATAGGGATCGGCGATGCCTGCGTAGACGCCAGCCAGCCAGTCTTCGGTGCGGGTCTTGTCGTTGAAGACCATTTCGAGCGTCAGCTCGTCCTCGGGAACCTGATCGAGGTAGGAACACGATGCGGACAGCGACAAGCCGGCCAGCGCGAGGATCAGGTATATGCGTATTTTCATGGCAGAACGGTTTTAGAAGGTTACGGAAGCTCCCAGCGAGTAGCTGCGCATCGTCGGATAGATCAGTCCGTCGTTGGCTCCGACCTCGGGGTCCCAAAGTTTGAAATTCGAAAAGCAGAAGAGGTTGTTGCCGCTCACGAAGAACCGGCACTTCTTGTAGGTGTAGCCGATCTCGATGGTCTTCACGCGCAGGAAGCCCATGTTCTTCTTCCACCAGGTCGAGGGCTGCCGGTTATTGAGGCTCGAACCGTAGGAGAAACGCGGGTAGAAGACATCCTGACGCGGGCTGTCGGGGCTCCAGCTGTCGGCATAATTGGTCAGGATATTGCCCAGCACGCCCGAGCCGCTGCCGGGGATGAAGACATCGCTGCCGACGATGCGCCACGCGTTGGCCGTACCCTGCAGGAAAACACTGACGTCGAGGTTTTTCCAGCGGGCGCTGGCGCCGAATCCGTAGACGATCTCCGGAGTCTCGGTGCCGCCGATGGGCCCCATGTCCTGATCGTCGATCACCCCGTCGCCGTTCATGTCCTTATAGCGGATGTCGCCCGGACGGACCGAACTGTAAGACTGTGTGGGAAGCCCCTCACGCAGGATGCCCTGCTCCGCGTCGGCGAAATCGGCCTCGGTGAAAAGCCCGAGGGCCGTCAGGCCATAGAGCGTCGAGACCGACTGCCCGGTGTAGGAGCGGTAGGTGCCGACGACGGTCGAGGCCTCGTCCTTCTCGATGATCTTGTTGCGGGCGAAGGTGAACGTACCCTTGAGCGAGAGGAACCAGTCACGGCCGAACTGTTTGTTGAACTCCAGCGCCAGATCGACGCCCCGGTTCTCGACGATACCGTAGTTGGCCCACGGAGCGTCGATGAAACCCGCCGAGCCGGGGATGTTGGTGCGCTGCATGAAGATGTTGCTGCGGCGTTCGAAGAAATAATCCGCCTGCAGGTTCAGGGCGTTCCAGAGTCCCAGCTCCAGTCCGACGTCGAATTTCGCGGACTCCTCCCATGTGAGGTTGGCGACACCCTGATGTCCCTCCCAGCGGCCCGTATGGGAGACGTTGCCTTGGGTCGTGTGACCGCCGCTGCCGTCCGTACCCCACGAATAGCCGTTATTGGTCCCCAGCGTGGTGATGTAGGCGAAGCGCAGTCCGTTGATGCGGTCGTTGCCGACGATGCCGTAGGAGCCGCGCAGCTTGAGCTTCGACAGCACGTCGCGCACGGGTTTCATGAAATGCTCCTCGGAAATCAGCCAGCCGACGGCCACCGAAGGGAAGAAGCCGAAACGGTGGTCGCGGGCGAAATTCTCGGAGCCGTTGTAGCCGAAGTTGAACTCGGCGACATAGCGGCGGTCGTAAGAATAGGAGAAACGCCCGGCGAAGCCCTGATTGCGATAAGGCAGTTTCTCGCCGGTGTCGTAACTGCGCTGGTTGTAGAGCAGCATAGCGTCGACGTAGTGTTTGCCGAACTCGCGCGAATAGCTGACGGCGCCCTCGAGGTAAGTCGTCTGCTCGCCGAACTCGCCCGACGAAGCGTGATCGAGGAACTCCTGCCCATAGCTGGCGATGTTCATGATCAGGTTGCCGTCGTCGTCGCGCCCCGTAGCCGGGTTGTAATAGTCGGGGGTCTTACCGCGCCGCACGAGGCTGGCGTTCGAACTGTCGAAAGCGAAGGTCACGCGGGCCCGCAGTCCGGGCGTAATGAACTTCAGGTTCTGCTCGAGCGACGCCTGACTCTCGATTTTGGAGTTGGAAAGACGCTGGTAGCCGGTCTGGGTAGCCAGCGCCCAAGGGTTCTGGTTGCCGTCCTTGCGGGCGACCTTCCCGTTGGAATAGATGGTCGGATGGACGAACGGCGGCGTGTTGAAGGCCACGTTGAAGAGGTCCTCAATGTCGTGGTTGACCTTGTTCTGCCGCTGTAGGTAGCCTCCGATGTTGATCTTCAGCAGTGTGGTTTTCGTGATGTCCACATCGACGTTCGAGCGGACGTTATAACGCGTCAGCCGCGTCGAACCATCCCACGACTGGCTCTTGTCGCGTTCCATGATACCCCGTTCGTTATAGACCGAGGTCGTGACGTTGTAACGCAGCACGGGTGAACCGCCGTTGACATTGACGTTCACGCGCTGGTTCCAGGCATGTTTCTTCGTAATGGCGTCGATCCAGTCGACATCGGGATAGAGGTCCGTGTCGTAGCGGGACTTCGTGAGGCCGATCTGCTTTTGGGAGAACGGCAGCGTGATACGGCTGTCCGACGCGATGGCGTTCATGACCTCCATATAAGTCGCCGCATCGACGAACTCAGGGAGTTTCGTCGGCTCGCTCATGGCAACCTCGTAACGCAGCGAGACTTTCGGAGGCCCCACCTCGCCGCGCTTGGTGTTGATAAGGATCACGCCATTGGCTCCCCGCACGCCGTAGACGGCGCTCGCGGCGGCATCCTTGAGGATCGAGAACGACTCGATCTCGGCCGGGTCCATGTCGTTGAGCGAACGCTCGACGCCGTCGACCAGCACCAGCGGCGAAGCGCCTCCGGCGAAAGTGCTGATGCCGCGAATCCAGAAATCCGAATTATCCTTGCCCGGCTCGCCCGTGCGCTGCACGGCGATCACGCCCGAGAGCTGTCCCGCGAGGTTGTTGCTCAGCGAGCGGTTGGTGCCGATCTGCAGGTCCTTCGGGGCAAGGCTCTCGACAGCCCCCACGACGCTCAGTTTCTTCTGCGTGCCGTAGCCCACGACGACCACTTCGTCGAGTTCGGAAACCTGCTCTTCGAGGATGACGTGGAGGTTGATCCGGCTGCCGACCACGATCTCCTGCGTCTGGTAGCCGACAAAACCGAAGCTCAAGACGCTTTTCTTGTCGGGAACATCGATGAAGAAACGGCCTTCGGCATCGGTCGTAACGCCCTGCGAGGTGCCTTTGAGCAGGACTGTAACGCCGACCATGGGCTCTTTTTCCTTATTAACGACCAGGCCGTTAATCGGGATCGTTGCCGCCGAAGCCGCCGCCGCGAGAAACAGGGCGAGGACAGACAGCATCGTGCGTAAACAATAAGGTAGAGTTTTTCGCATACTCCGGTTGGTTTAGGTTGTGTTTGATTAGCCGGCGACAGGCGAACCCGCCGCTTGAAGACAAATTTATACGGCCTTGAGGCTTCCTGCAAGAGCAGGGAGCTAAAAAGTAGTGGTTTTTTCAAACCATATAACTGATAAACAGATAGATAACCAGAAACAACCGATTCATATCGGTAGCACCTCCGGTAGCGGGAAAAACCGGCCTTCGCTTATTTCAGCTCGTCGGTACCGATCTCCTCGGCGATGCCGATGCGGGTCACGAAATGCTCGAAGCGGCTGCGGTCCACGCAGGCCTTGTTGCGGGCCGAAGTCCGGTTGTTGTAGACCGTCGAGAGCGAACAATGGAGGAACTGTGCGATTTGCACGCTGTCGGTGATCCCCAGCCGGATAAGCGCATAAATGCGCAGTTCGGTGGTGAGGACGTCGGGAGCCTTCAGCACGATGCGCTCGGAGGGCTTCAGCAACTTGTTGTATTCCTCCACGAACGAAGGAAAGAGTTTCAGAAAGGTGATGTCGAAATTGTTGTAGAACAGCTCGAGGTTCTCGCGGGCGAACGCCGCCGGGTCCAGCGCCTTGCGCAGGGCATCGCGGTTGTTGCCGTCGAGCAGGCGTGAGATGCGCTTGAGGCGCGAGTCCATCTGGTCGATATAGCTCAGGCAGAAATCCATATACCGCACGATATAGGTTTGCTTGATGAGATTCGACTCGCTCAAGTGGCTGTTCAGCTCTTTGAGCTCATTGTTCAGGGCCGCCAGCCGGAGACCCACACGGCGGTTGTTCCGGTAGAGCTTATTAATATAGGTCAGTGCCGCGATGAGCAACAGTACCAGCAATGCCAAAAACGAAAGGCTGATATAGAGGTTGCGCTGCTGGCGGTTGCGTCGAATCTGGTAATCGTTGTCGATAATCGGCAGCAGTTGCGACACCTTGATCAGCCGTTTCTGCGAATTGCAGTAGTTGGCGTCTTCGAGGGCCACTTTCAAGTAGCGGTAGGCCCGGTTGATCTCGCCGTCGGCATAGAGCATCTGCGCCAGCCGGTGAAGTGAAATGTACTCCTTGATGCCGGTCTCCAGATCGATGATGGCCGAGCGGACATAGAAGCGTTCCGCCTCTTCGCGCGTCCCGCCGCCATGAATGCAGGTTTCGGCCAGCAGGTAGTAATAGATGGCCTCTTCACGCATATTGGTTTTCATGCGTTCGGCATTTGTCTCCAGCCATTCGCGGGCTTCGGCATGACGGTTCTCGAGGTTCAGCAGGTTGGCTTTCGTATAGTAGTAACTGCTGCCGTCCTCGTCGGGCGACTGCGATCCGAGCAACGCCGTATAGGCATCGTGCAGAAGTTCGTAGTGGTGCCGTTTGAGTTCGGGATTGTCGATCGACTGGTAGACGTTCTCGTAAAGCAGGCTGTAGATATTGTGGTAATAACTACGCAGGAACGGAGTGAAACGGCGGGTCGACATGGCGTTGAGTATCTCGAACGCATCCTGATTCAGTCCGGCAATAGCATAGATCTGCGCGAGATTGAGGTCCGTTTCGAGTATCTTCAGACTGTCGCCGCTCCTGAGCGCCAGCTCCTTTTTCAGCAGGGCGTAATGGATGGCCGTGTCGACCTGATACGAAAGATACTCGTTGAACAGCCGCCCGTAATCGCAGAAACGTTCCTCGGAGGAAAGGTTCCCGTGGGCGAGCCGATATTTGATCTCCTCGAACTGCCCTTCGCGCCGCGCCGCATAGACCTCCCGGTTGGCAATGACCCGGTCGAGCTCTCGGAGTTGTTTTCCGAGATTTTCGGCCGGCTGCGTTCCGGCCGGAAGGGCCGCAGGCAGCAAGAGCGTCAGAGAAAGCAGCAAACGAATTTTCATGATCGATTTTAAAGGGACCCCACCGGAATCCCGAGTAAAAATAGACATAAATTCCCGGATATGCAAAATCACGGCGCCCCGGTTGCAGGATTGCAAAAAAAAGACGGGGCAGCGATCCGAAAACCGCTGCCTCGTCAGGATGGAGTTCCAAACTTAGTCTGCACAAAAAGTTAAGCACTTTTTGCATTTGGTTTCCAGAACTCGTCGATAGTCATATTATCCAACGCTTTGTGGCGTCTGATTTTATTATACCAGATTTCTATATACTCGAAGATTTCGAGTTCGATCTGATCGGGGGGGGGCATTCTATTTCCGTATATCAGTTCGCATTTAAGGCTTTTGAAGAAGCTCTCAGCCACGGCGTTATCCCAGCAGTTTCCACGGCGGGGCATACCCTGCACTACATTCTTATCCAGAGTATTACGAAACTCTTCACAGGCGTATTGTACGCCCGGGTCGGAGTGTAAGATCCTCCCATAAGTAGTGCGACGGTGACGTACGGCCATCTGATAAGCCCTGACCGCCGTGCCCTTGGCCGTGAGATTATTACTCATGCTCCAACCGACGACCTTTCTGTCATAGAGGGCGATTACGGAAGTTAAATATCTAAAACCATGTGTAATACTTTGCCCGGCGCATCAGGGTTGAACTGGCGATCCATGTGGTTGGCGCAGATCCGAAGCGTGTACTCCGGATAAGATAGGATACGTTCCGGTACTTGCGCGATAGCTTACTGCGTAAATTCATCCGTTTCATATACTTGCTGACCGTATTTACAGAGATCTGATAACCCTCGGCCCGGATGTCCGCCGCAATCCTCGGAGCACCATAGCGCCCGTATGCCTTCGCGTAGATCACCTGTATCAGCCTTTCATGGTCGTCACGTTTAGCCTCTCGTCGTCCGTAAATACCCTGTAATATGATCGGGGACTTATGCGCAGGCCGCGAGCCATCATCCCAACAGTGTAACGTCCCCGGTTGCTGTCTATGAACGCGTACATTACCTGTCTATTTTTGAGAAACCGGCGATCGTTTTTTTTAATATCTAAAGCTCTAACTCCGTGTTACGCAACTTTTTCTCCGACTCCTCGACCCGCTTGCCTTCGTCGCTCAGACGCTCCACTCCGTGACCCTGAAAGCTCGCTTCGCCGTGATCCTTATACTCCCGGCGCCACTTATAAATACGCTCCGTTGAGACCCCCAACTCAACTGCCAAGGCCTTGATGTTATCCCGTTCGTAACTCAATTTTACCGCCCGTTCCTTGAACGATCGATCATACTATCTGTGTGTTCCCATTTTTCAAAGTTAAGATTAGTTAAACAATCTTAACTTTTTGTGCGGGCTAAGTTAGGAACTCCAAAGAGTTCTCGCATAAAAACGCAACCAAAGACATATTGAAAATGTTGTTTAATCCGGGCAAAATTATATTCTTTTAGACCCTATTCCGGACAACAACTTTTTACCATTTTTGCTCAATAACTTTAGGGGGGGGGCAACTTCCTCCGTTTTTAGGGGTCAATTTAACCGTTTTTTCCAACAAATATCTGAAACTGCTGCTTCCAATTTTATGCCTGATCCCGTGGGCCCTGCAGGCCGCTTCGTTCCGATTTATCCGCGTGAGCCGGCTCGAATCGTTCTCCAACAGTTCAGTCTTCTCGGTCTATCAGGACGGATTGGGAGCCATATGGCTCAATACCAACTACGGGCTTTACCGCTATAACGGTACGTCGCTCGACTTTCAACAAGAGCCAATGCCGATGCGCCCCATCTGCGGCAATGGCAACGACCGGATCTACGTCTATTCCTATGATGCCATCCTCTGTTATGATATCCACACAAACCATCCCCGACGACTCCATGCTCCGGAGATCGATTTTCTGAACTGCGCCCTATACGCCGAGCAGGAGCAGTTGTGGATCGGATCGGAAAACCGCATCTACGAATGCCGCGGCGACTCGCTCCGCATGCGCCACAGCCTGCCGCATCCCCATACATCCATTACCGCCCTCTGCCGTTCGCAAACAGGTACTCTGCTGGCTGCTCTACACCGTTTACTCTCGTATGCTGCTGGCCGAACGGCTGAAGCAGAAAGAAACCGAGAATCTGGAGCGCATGCGCTTTTTCATCAATATCTCACACGAACTCCGCACGCCGCTGACACTTATCATCGGACAGCTCGAACTCTTCTTCCGCAATCACGGAAACTCCGCCAGCGGAATCGAGAACATCGAAAATACCTACCGGAATGCCCAAAGCATGCAACAGATTGTCTCTGACCTGCTCGATTTCGAGAAACAGAATCAGGGATATACGAACATCGCGGTTTCGGAAACGGACCTCGGCGCATTTATCGCCGATATTCGGGATTCGTTCGCTCAATATGCCAACTACCGCAACATTCGCCTGAAACTGCATCTCCCTGCTGAGACGGTGACCGCGAGCATCGATAAAAAACAGATGCAGCGCGTCTTTTCGAACCTGCTCATCAACGCCTTCAAATACACGCCCGACGGCGGACGCATCGACATCAGCATCCGCATCAGACATCGCCGCCGGGAGGATAATACCGTAACAATCGCCTTCGCTGACACGGGCTGCGGTATCTCAGAGAAGACCCTGCCACATATTTTCGACCCCTTCTATCAGGATGTCTCCAACTCTTCGCACGACCGCCATAATCACGGCACAGGAATCGGCTTGGCGCTGAGTAGAGGTATCGTTGAACTGCACCACGGAACCCTGACGGCACAAAACAACCGGAACGGCGGTGCACTTTTCACCATCACTCTTCCATTGGGCAGAAAATGGTATGCCGACGATGACAAGGTGACGTCTGCCGAACAGACCCAACCGGAATGCACCCCTGTACTACTGTCACGCCGGGCTTCCGACACTCTCCCCAGTACCGATTCAGCACCGGGAAAAGGCTATAAAATGTTGATCGTCGAAGATGATGCCGAACTGCGGGCCTTGCTACATTCCATTTTCAAACATGGCTACAAGATCAGCGAAGCCTCAGACGGCGCCGAAGGATACAGCATGGCAAAAAAACTACAGCCCGATATTATCATCAATGATGTGGTGATGCCAGTAATGGACGGACTGAGCCTCTGCGGTAAACTGCGTCAGGACCTCGAAACCTGCCATATTCCGATCATTCTGCTGACGGCCCAACCTTCGACTGACCATAACCTCGAAAGCATCAACAGGGGAGCCGACGACTACATCTCCAAGCCATTCAACATCAGCCAGCTCGAAGCTCGTTGCCGCAACCTACTGGAAAACAGACAACGGCTGCGCCGGAAGTACAGCAGTTCGATCGTAGGTCCCGACGCCGTAACCACCAACGACAAGGATGCCAACTTCCTAGCCGCAGCAACCGATGCGATCGAGCGGAATCTTTACAAGGAGAACATCAGTGTCCAAATGCTATGCCGTGAACTAAACGTCAGCAAAACAATCCTGACTCAGAAAATTAAAGGAATTACGGGATACAGCCCGGGGGAATTTATTGAGATGATCCGATTCAAGAAAGCAGCGATGCTACTCTGCGACAAAGGACGGCTGATTTCAGAAGTTTCCTACGAATTAGGATTCAGCTCGCCCAAATATTTCACAATCCGTTTTAAAAAACAATTCGGCCAGACGCCGACGCAGTTTCAGGCGGAACATACCCAAACGCCCGAATAGACGCCAGCTTTATGCCTTAGTTAACGGATAATTTCAAAAGGAATCACGAATCTCCCATCATTATCTGAAATTACAACAACCCATTACAATAAAATAATTACCATTATATTATTTTAAGCCGTACCAATCTTCACCTTTGTTTTTCGAGAGGTATTTCCGAACTGAAAATCCGAGATAGAATCCACCGTCCTCTTTTAGAAAATAAAAGCACCCAATAACTTTAGTTGTATACATTGTAATCATCTATACCGGAAACTTACATAGAAACCTCACTAATACCCCTTAATATCCCTACAACAGATCAAATTCACACGAAATAGAGGGCTAACCATGTCAAACATTCTCAACTTAACACAACAATCTGGTTTGTCAAGCTATATTGGTCAAACCTGATTTACTCTCTCTAGTAAAGCTATTTTAGCACAATGTCAA
>ERZ772812.1667-NODE-1667-length-15819-cov-3.423750_pt1 | contig 15819 bp, 7 predicted proteins | sample MGYA00511343_ERZ772812 | MGnify/ENA primary metagenome ERZ772812 (study PRJEB29015, sample SAMEA2737706) | human gut metagenome | biome: human gut; feature: human-associated habitat; material: faeces | place: China | collected 2012 ...
TCTTCGCACGCCCGAGGTCGATGGGCAGCACCCCGCCCTCGTTTTTCAGCAGCACAAGGCTTTCCTCGGCGGCGCGGCGGGCAAGCGCATGATGGGCTGCCGCATCAAACTCACGCGGGGCAGCGTCCAGCGCAGCCTTGGTATCAAACACCAGCGGCAGCAACTCCGACAAGCGGGCGTCAATGTCGGATTCAGAGATTTTCCCGCTTTCCACCGCCGCCAGCAGTTCGCGCACACTGTCCCCGCCGGGCGCGGGCATTTCCAGCGTGGAGCCGTTTTTCACACCCAGCGCGTGGTCGTTGCTTCCGCCCCAGTCGGTGATGACCGCGCCATCAAAGCCCCACTCACCGCGCAAGATCTCCATGAGCAGGTGCTTATTCTCGTTGGCATAGGTACCGTTCACAAGATTGTAGGACGACATAATGCTGCGGGGATGCCCCTCTTTGACGGCAATTTCAAACCCGGTCAGGTAAATTTCCCGCAGGGTGCGCTCGTCCACGATGGAATCCGAAGCCATACGCCGCGTTTCCTGACTGTTGACGGCAAAGTGCTTCGGGCAGGCAGCTACGCCCTTGGACTGGATGCCGCGAATATATCCCGCCGCCAGCTTGCCCGCGAGATACGGGTCCTCGGAGAAATACTCAAAGCTGCGCCCGCACAGCGGGTTGCGCTTCATGTTAAGCCCCGGTCCCAACACCACCGACACTTCCTGCGCAGCGGCTTCCTCGCCCAAGGCTGCGCCGATTTCCTCGCCCAGCGCGGCATCCCAGCTGTTCGCAACAGCCGACGCCGTGGGGAAACAGGTAGCGGGCACGCTGGGATTCAGCCCCAAGTGGTCGCTCTCCCCCGCCTGCTTGCGCAAGCCGTGGGGACCGTCCGACAGCCAGATCTGCGGGATGCCGTGTTTGGGCATACCCCGCGTTTTGAAGGTTTCCGCGCCGGAAAGCAGGGCGCATTTTTCTTCCAAGGTCAATTCTTTCAGCAAAAGTTCTGTATTTTGCATATATTTTCCCTTCTCATAAGAAAAGCCGCATCCAACGCCTGCAAGCAGACATCAGACGCGGCTTTTATTCAGCAAGTACCGTTAGGTTTTATCAGGGACAATGGACGCTTACTCTGCCGCCAGCGTGACCACAGCCTCGTTGATGGAGTAGGTGTTGCTGTAGCCCCAGCCAGAAACGATTTCGTCGTGGGCGGGGATGGTCAGCTGCTTGCTGCCGTCCTCACCCTCGGTGATGGGCACCGTCAGGGCATCGCTGCCGTTCAGGGTCATGGTAAGGGCATCGTCCTGCACATCCACCAGCGTGCCGGTGATGGAGGCAGAGCCGTCGGCGGCAGTCAGCGTGCAGACCTTGTGGGAGTAATCCACCAGCAGCACGGCATCCGTTGCGGTGGGCGTTTCGCCCTGCACCAGCTCATAGCTGCCCGTGTACTGCTCGGTGACAAGATCCTCGACCTGCACTTCAAACGTAGCAGTTGCACCCAGGAAGGAGGCCGTCACGGTCTTGGTGCCTGTGGTGTCGCTGTCGTAACCGGTGAAGGTCAAGCGACCGCCCCAGATGGACTCCTCCGCACCGTTGGCGCGGGTAGCCGTCACAACCAGCTCGCCGGGGTTGAAGATGTCGCCCGTGTAGAAGGTGCGCAGGTTGGAGGCATCGATCGTCAGGCTCTTGGCAGGGGCATAGGGCTGACCGTAGATGTTGATGTTGCGGGTAAACGCACCGCCCATAACGCCATAGCTCAGGCTGGCTTCCATGCTGTATACGCCGTGGTCGGTGTCAAAGACGAAGATATCCGCATCTGCGCCGCCATCCACATCGGTGGGGCGCACGGTGCCGTCGGCGTCCTGATTGCCCAGCAGATGAATGACGAAGTTCTTCTCGCCGTTTTCATCGTAGTTGTACCAGTAGCCGTAAACATGGGAGATAGAGTCGCCGCCCACGGAGGTGCTGGGACCGCTGAAGGAACCCCACATCGAACCGTCGGTGTAGCAGTACATATCAAGACACGCCGGATCCACGATGGTGCTGAAGCCCTCGGTGTACTGACCCTCGAAGAAGTAGGCGACTTCTCCGTTCGGCTCCTTGGCTTCCCAGGTTTCCTGCGGGATGGCAACAAGGTCATCCAGCGTCTTGGAGGTGAACTCGTTGTCGTTGTAGTTCATAACGGGACCATCGGCAGAGGTCTGCGCCGCATCGGGGGCAACCTCCGCATCGCCGTTCGAAGGCAGGCTGCTGCTCTGCAGGGAGAAACCGCCCACGCAGACCGCAGCGACCACAACCACCGCACCGGCGGCAGCAAACTGTTTTCCGGTGGCTTTTGCCTCACCGGTTTTCGTCTGCTTGCAGAAGCAGGCGATCACGCTGAGCAGGCAGGCAATGAACGTGCCGACCATATAAAACACGCACAGGCCGGCGTTGCCGCCCGCAAAGGTGACATGGTTGATGACGTCGGCAAAGACGAAATACAACTGCACAACGACAAGATACAGGGCAATGTTATAAATGACCGCCTGAATCAGCGCGCTGAACGGAACGGAAACAAAGAAGAAAACGAGCGAAGCGGCAGCACCGACCAGCAGCACCACGCCGGCCATCGTGCCGGAGTGACCCAGAGGGGCGGCCGTGGCCTGTGTGAACAGGAATACAATGCCGGTGATCAGCGCGACCAGCGCTGCGGCAAGGCAGAACCAGCTGCCCAGCCCTTTATTTTTCAAGCCTTTATTCATCGGGTTCCACCTCCATCAATTCTTTTTGGCGGCACGATTCTTCCGCTTTTCCTCGGAGAAAACGTCCGTGTAGGTGTGCAGCACATACATCACGACAGCGGCAACGGCCAGTGCGCAGAACACAGCATCGAGAGCGCGCAGGGTCGTCTGCCACCACGGGGCTGCGTCGGAAACGACAACGTCCTCCGCGCCGGAGCCGCCCATAGAGGACTGCAGCATGATGTAGTACAGATAATGGTTGGAGTCAATGACCTTCTGCAGCAGGTCGCCGTCATCGGTGCTGGTGATCAGCTTCTCGATTTCGTTCGGGCGGGCGGTATCCAGGCAGAAGATGTTGTTGCCTGCCATCAGCATTTCGGGGGCGGAGGAATACTCGGACGCGGTCAGCGCATCGTCGATGATGTAGCCGCCGTAGTTCCACTCGTCGCGCAGGATGTGCTGAATGCCCTGGTTGGCGGCAGCGTACATAACGCCGATACGGTTGTAAGCGGTCATAACGCCGAGAGAATCGCCCTCAGCCAGAGAACCCTCAAAGGCGCGCATATAGATCTCGCGGATGGACTGCTCGTTCGCAAAGGTGGAAATGCCCTGACGACCGGCTTCCTGCTCGTTCAGGAAGAAGTGCTTGACCGTGCCGATCAGACCCTTGTTGCGCATACCGTGGGAAACGGCCTTGGCAGCATAGTAGCTGAGAACGCCGTCCTCGGAGAAATACTCCGAGGTACGACCGGAGTAGGGAGAGCGCAGGGTGTCCGCGCCGGGCGCGTAGGCGATGGGGATGGACGCATACAGCGCATCCTCGCCGTACATCTCGCCAAAGCGGGTCTGCACATCGTGGTTCCAGGTTGCGCCGACGATAGGCAGCGTAGCCCAGCCGGTGCAGTTGCGGCGGTCGCCGTACTTAAACTGACCGTTCATGCCCTCGGGACCATCGACGATGGTGCAGCCGGGCTTGTTGACAGCCTTGACAGCCTTGATGCCCTTGGAGTCGCCCATGTTGATGAGCAGATCGCTCAGCGTCAGCTGAGAAAGGAAGTCGTTCCACTTCGGGTCGTCGAAGGCGACGCCGATCATATCGCTGAAGTTGATCTTCTCATCCAGCTCCACGCCGAGGTTGAAGTCGGAAACGCTCTTGGCATCGGCTGCCTTGACGTAGGTCTGCATATTCAGACCGTTGTACAGCTTATCGTTGACCGTCAGGGTCTCCAGCGTGGTGGGGTAGGTCGTATCCCACGCGCTGCGGGACAGGTAGGTGATTTTTTCGTCGTCGTTCGCCCAGTAGTTCACATCAGCGTCGTCGAAGGTATTCGTGACTTCCACATCGCTGTTGTAACGGGAGTTGCGGTACTTTTGGGTATCGACCTCGGTGTTGGGGGCGGTCCAGGTGGCCACGGCGGCGGTGTTGCCGGTGACGACATTGCCGTCCTGATCGATCAGCTTGCCCGCAACGGCGTCACCGCACTTGGCGGCCAGCACATTGTTCAGTGCCTCGTGTGCGCCGTTGCCGACGGCGAAGTAGTAATCGCCCGCATCGAGGATGTAGCCCTTTGCGCCGTTGGCGTCATAGGACGCGAGGAAGTAGCCGGGCACATCGACCGTGACAGTCTCGGATGCACCTGCGGCCACGTCGATTTTGTCATAGCCCAGCAGCTGGATCGAGGACTTTTCGACGTTGTTCTGCTTGTCGTAGTCGGTGTAGGGGGTCTGTGCGTACAACTCCACCGTAGCCTTGCCGTCCCTGTCGCCGGTATTGCTCACCGTGACGGTCGCCGTGAAGGTGTCGGTGTCGCTGTTGTAGTCCAGTTTGTCAAGGCTGTACTCATAGTTCGTGTAGGACAGACCGTAGCCGAAGGGGAAGCAGACCTCCTCGGCGTAGTTCCAGCCGTCGGTCGAGGCTTTGGTGCCAACCGTGGAATCGGCGTTGCCCTGACCGAGGATGGTGTCCTCGTAGCGGGTCTCGTAGTAGCGGTAGCCGACGTAGATGCCTTCGTTATAGCTGACAAAGCTGTCGCCTGCCGCGCGGGGCGTTTTGCTGCCGTAGTTGTAGGCGTGCAGACCGAAGTTTTCGGCGCTGGGCGCGGACAGGGAGTTGGCGGCAAAGGTGGCGGTGGTGTGACCGGAGGGGTTGACCTCACCGGTCACAACGCGGATGGCGCCGGGCATACCGTAGAAGCCGGGGTTGCCGACCCACAGCACGGCGTCAACATTGTACTCGTCCAGCCAGTCCATCTCCATCGCAAAGACGGAGTTCAGCAGGACGACGGTTTTCTTGAATTTGCCGGAGTCCTTGATTTTCTGGAAGATTGCCTTCTCGTTGTCGTCCAGCTCCAGCATACGCTTGCCCTCGTCGTTGACCATCGCAAGGTCGTTGCCCTCGGTGGCAAAGCGGGACAGCGTAACAAACGCGACATCGCCATAGGACGCAAACGAGTCGGTGACGCTGCCGGTGAACAGCGCCGGGTCATATTCGCCCACGCTGGAAACGCTTCTTTCTTTCGGCGCGGCGGCGGAAGCGTAGGCGTCCAGCACGGTTTGGTTCACGTTGAAGCCGGCATCCTGCAGGGCGTCAACGGGGGTTTTCTGGTAATCCGGGTTCGTGGAGGAACCGCCTGCGGTGCTGCGGAACACCGGGTCGATGCTGCCGCGGCCAAAGACCGTGACGTTGCGCTCAGACTCGGAAAGCGGCAGGGCATTGTTGCGGTTGTAGAGCAGCACGCTGCCCTCTTCTTCTTCCTGCTCACAGAACTGATAAGCGGCTTCGATGTACTTTTCGTAGCTTGCGTCAGACAGGCTGCCGTCAGCGGAGAACTCCGTGCCGCCGTAAGATGCGCCAGCGCCTTCGATGCCGAGTGCATGGTTGACTTCGCCTTCCTGCTGGAACGCAATAGTCGTTCCGGTCAGGACAAGGTTGGCCACCAGCACAGCCGCGCCGGACAAGCCCAGCCAACGGCGGGACTTGCTTGAGGTTTCCTTTTGTGCCATAGGTTTTTCTCCTTCCTAAACTGTCACAGATGAATGATACGATGCGCTTGCTGCCAAGGGCTGTGCACTTCCCTTTTGCAGAAGCCTTTCGTATCTTTTTCACAAAGCTATCATAAAGGGAAGCATTGACCGGGTCAATGCAGTTGGCGTAAATGTCAAAAAACACGGCACAAATTACAAGGCAATACCGCATAATTCTAAGTGCCGATACGGCGAGCGAGGTGCGGCAGCTGCTAAGCCAAAAGCGCAGGCAATACTTTGTGTATTGGCGAGCATTTTGGCAACGCAGATGCTGTGCCGAAGCCACCGGAGCAGTGCTTAAGCCGTCAGGCGGGAATTGTGCGGCTTCCGCAGGCAGTCAGGAAAACAGCAATCCCCAAAACATAGCACAAGAGGGTTGCGGCTCTTATAATTTTTTGTTTCATTTGTTTTCTTTCTCATTTCTCTGAACTTTGCAAATGCCATAGCATTTACACCTGCATGACTTCGTTAAGCCTTGTGACAGAACAGCCCTTGCTTTCATAATACGCAAGCATCTCCGGCAGCTTCCCTTTATCGTAGCTGGTGATGCAGTCCGACAGCACATGAACGGTGTAGCCGCTTTTCGCCATGTTGTAGCAGGTGGATTTGATGCAGGCTGAGGCATCCGCTCCAACAACATAAAAATCTGTAATGCTATGCTCCTAAATAAAAGCGGCAAATGCCTCGCTGGTCAGGGCGTTGCTCCAACGGTGTACCGGCAATTTGCGCAATATCCGCAAAACTCAAAACCAGCGTTTCTTCATTACGCCCTTGTATGTATGCCCAAAGCGCATCATATTTGCTCATGTGTCCGTTTCCCTTATCGGTTTCTGAAATTCAATGCTGCCACGAAACAGCCGAATGCGCCCTTTACGCTTCAGCATATTCGCTTGGTGTCTTCCCATAAAATTCTTTGAACTTCCGCGAGAAGAAGTAGGGGTCATCAAAACCTACGGCGGCAGCTACTTCCTTGACATAGGCCTGCTTATTACTGCGGATCATCTCACCGGCGCGTTTCATGCGCACCTCGTTGATGTACTGGAACAGACCGGTGCCGGTCTCTTTGGAGAACAGGCGGCTTAGATATTCCCGGTTCAGCCCTACATAGTCGGCGATGCTGTCCAGCGTCAGCTTGTCCATATAATGCGCGTTTACATAGATGATGACGGCCTGCACCTCTTTTTTGAATTTGCTCAAGGCAATTTTGCTAAGTCCCATGCGCTCCTGCAGAATCAAGCAGAGCAGTTGTTCAAGAGCCTCTGCGGTGGGGGCTTTTTCTATTTCCTTAAAGGTTTGCTCCAGTGTCTCCTGCGGAATCATATTCTCGCCGGGACGCTCCAACAACAGATGGCAGGCTTCACGGACGCGCTGCGGCGGCATACAGAGTGCCGCACAATTCTGGAAGAAAGTATGAACAGCAATCTGCATCTGTAATTCATCGGCATTTTGCACTGCTGCTGCGGTGGCCTTGGACAGTTCTGCCTGAGAGACATGGAAGGGTTGGGCGGTAGCTGTGTGTGCCGTTGCCTTTATGGGAGCACTGCACCCCACATAAAAGGCGAGCGCCTTAGAATCCTCACACAGCTGGTAGCCCTGGCGGAGTTCAGCCAGTGAAATGGGCCTGTCGTGGTAGATGATGACTGGCGCATCCAGAAAATATGTTGTGACCTGCCGTTGCAAACGGGCAAGTTTCTTATCCAGAGTACGCCCGGAGGCTACAAGGCTTTCATTGCTGATCAGCCCACAGATTTCATCCTCATGGGTGTGCAGGAATACTTTGCCGCTGATTTCATCGAAAACCTCGGTAATTAAGTCGGTCACAGCATCCAGCGCGGGCATAGGATGAGTTTTTGCGGGAATTAAGGTGACGGTAAACAGCCGGATAGGAAAGGACAGCGGTTCCGGCAGCATGGAAAACGGATTAGAAGCAGGGGAGGGTTCAGCAGTGGACGTTACCCATTGGGCGCAGTGAATCAGGGCATTCTCCTTTTTCTGCGCTTCAATGGCAAAGGATCGGTGGTCCTCCTCCGTCTGGCGCTGCTGCTGGACACGAAGCAAATCGGCCATCTTTTCCAGATGCTCACCGATGCTTTCCCCGTTCATATTGATTTTCAGAAAGTAGTCATAAGCGCCGTCCGTCAGAGCCGCGCGCACGGAATCGAAATCGGAATAGTTGCTCAATACCAGAATCGGGCCGGTAAAGCTGCGCTTTTTCAGTTCATGAATGAGCGCAAGCCCATCCATGCCTGGCATTTTCAAGTCCGTGATAACCGCATCAATGTGCTGTGTCTCTACAATGTGCAGCGCTTCCTGCCCATTACTGGCTGTTGCCGCCAGCAGGAATCCGTTCTTGCCCCACTCCACGGCGGACTGAAAAGCAACCTTAATCAGTGGCTCGTCGTCTACAAGCAATAAATTATACATTGTGTTACCTCAACGAATGGCTTCATTTGGAATACGGAGAATACATTGTGTGCCGATGCCGGGGGCACTTTCAATCGTAAGGCCGTATTCATTTCCGTAGTGCAGACGCATACGTTCATCTACGTTGCTTAATCCGATGCCGGAGAAGCGCTCAGAATTTTTCTCCTTGATGGCACTGGGGTCAAAACCGCAGCCGGTATCGGAGATATGAATGGTAAGCAGATTCTCGCTCACGGTGGCACGGACGGTGATGGTGACGAAATCGTCTTCGTCCGCCGTGCCGTGCAGGATGGAGTTCTCTACAAGCGGCTGCAAAATAAAGCGTGGTACTGTCCAGTATCCGGCAGCATCTTCAATTTGGTATTCCATCTCAAAGCGCCCTGCGTAGCGCAGCTGCTGGATGTCGCAGTAGTTCTTCAGGTTGCGCAGCTCATCATCAAACGGAATCAATTCATCCTTTTTAATAAGGGTGCTTTGCAGCAGGGAAGAGAGAGCATCAATGCCGTGGCTGACCGGGGTGACATGATTGAGTGTGGCAATCCACTTTAAGGTGTTCAGGGTATTGAACAGGAAGTGCGGGTTGATTTGATATTGCAGGGCTTGCAATTCCAGTTCGCGCATTTTGCGCTGGTCGTCACTCCAGCGCTGCGCCAGCAGACCAATTTCGTTGACCATGTTGTCGATGGTGCGCGCCAGAAATCCGAGCTCGTCGGGGCTGGTATCATTGATTTTCAGCCCGATTTCCTCATCGCTTTTCGCATTGCAGGCGGCAACCATATTATCAATGGGGTGCATGACGCTGCGATAGACGAGCAGTGTCAGGAACAAGCTGACAACAACCAGCACTGCGGCCAGCGCGATGAGCATCATATTGATGGTTCTTGTGCCGTTGGTAATATATGCCTGCGGAATCGTGGCCGCAAGATATACATTATAGGTCGTGTTGTATTTGAAAATCGTCAGCGTATCTACGCCGTTCAGCTCACATAAAAAGTTGTTTTCACCCGCCTGCCGATGCGCCGTGATCTGCTGAAAAATCGGGTCATCGGCCAAATCTTCTCCCAGCAGTTCCGCGTTCTGAGAAGATACCACATTGCCGGCGGCATCAATCAGCAGGAAGTTGGACCCCTCGCCAAAGGAAACATCGGTAAATATGTAGCGACTTAACTGGGATTCGTCAATGTACAGCATGATATACCCCAGCGGCGTGCTGGTGTGGTGCATATCATAGATTTTACGGCCAATGACAATTTTATCGTTGGCTCGGTAAGTGTGGATGTATTGCAGACTATCCTGTGGAGAAGCGGCTTCAATATTATCCAACAATTCATTAAAACGCTGAGGTGTAATATCGTCATAGCCCAAATCGTAGAGGACTGTGCGGTCATTGGAAACGACGCGGATGTTTTTAAGGTGTGTGCTCTGAAAAGGAATTGTGACGATCATTTCACCAATACCGTTCACAATATCACTCGTAAGGGGGTGCCCATTATTGACAGATGCGACACCATTCTGTACAGTATCAGATACGGAGATGGAACCTATGTAGTCGCTATAAATGCCAAGCTGGGTAGACATATTATTATTGAGTAGTTCGATAGATTGTAAGGCAGCCTGTTTGACCTTTTCGTTCATGGATTGGGTGTATGCATGGTAAGAAAAAATACCAATCGTGATGACGGGAACAAGAGAAATAATCAAAAATGTCACAAACAGACGTGTGCGAAGTTTGATTCGCCGCAACACATTGGGGGAAAACTCACGCGTTTTTTGTGCATTTGGTGACATATATAGGCCTCCGTTTGTGCAAAGTGACTACAATCTATCCATACATTACCTGAATTATAAGGGCAACGACAGAAAAAGTCAATAAAATCCATCTTTAAGTAAAGGGAATACATTTATCAAATCCGGCTTGCTCGATATAATAAGAGTGCAATCAGGGAACGGCAGATGAGCCGCATCCCAAACAAAGAAGGAATAATTTTTAGGAGGAAAACCATGAAAAAAGCAATCAGCATGATGCTTGCCACTGCAATGGCAGCTACCTGTCTGGCAGGCTGCGGCAGCGCAGCATCTTCCAGCGCAGCAGCATCCAGTGAGGCCGCTTCTTCCGAAGCAACGTCCGCCGCTACCAGCGAAGCCTCTACCGGGGAAAAGACTTTTGAAAACACAGAACTGAACATCGCAGTGTTCGAAGGCGGTTACGGTTCTGACTACTGGGATGAAATCACCAAGCGCTTTGAGGCCGCTTATCCCGGCGTCACTGTCAATATGCAGATCAGCCCGAAGATCGGCGACATCATCCGCCCGCAGATTGTGGCAGGCAATGTTCCCGACTTCATCTCGATGAACGACAACGACTCCACCGGCCTGATTTCCTCCATGGTCAAGGAGCATGCACTGATGGATTTGTCCGATGTCTTTGAGGAGGGCGGCATTGATGATGACACCCCGCTGAAGGATCAGGTTATCGATGGCCTGCTGGATTCCGCCAAGTGCTCTCCTTACGGCGACGGCAAGATCTACATTGCCCCGTTTGATGCCAGCCCGATGGGTCTGGTTTACAACAAGACCCTGTTCGAAGAGAACGGCTGGGAAACGCCTGTGACCTGGGATGACTTCTTTGAGCTGGGCGACAAGGCCAAGGAAAAGGGTATCGCGCTGTTTACCTATCAGGGCATCTACCCCGGCTACCTTGAGAGCATGCTGTGGCCCGCACTGGCTTCTGCCACCGGCATCGACAACATGAAGGCAATCGCCTCCTACACGCCCGGCTCCCTCAGCTCTGATGAGGCCCTCAAGGTCTTCCAGAACATGGCAAAGATCGGCAGCGATGGCTACCTGATGGATGGCACTGTTGCTCTGAACCATACCCAGAGCCAGACTGACATGATGATGAACAAGGCTCTGTTCATCCCCAACGGCAACTGGATGGAAGGCGAAATGGCCGATGCTCCCCGTGCTGACGGCTTTGAGTTTGGTCTGACCTGCGCACCCGTTCTGGATGACGGCGAGACCCGCTATGTTATGAGTTCCGTTGAGCAGTTTGAGATTCCTGCCAACGCCAAGAACCCCGAACTGGCAAAAGAGTTCCTGCGTTTCCTGTACACTGAGGAGTCCGTTAAGCTGTTCGCTGAAAAGGCCAACGGCATCTACGCTCTGAAGAAGGCTAACGAGATGGTCAAGGGCATCGTTACCGATGGTGTCTACAACATGAACGACATCTATCAGGAAGGCACTTTCATGGTCTTCGGTTGGGATGCAATGCCCGACACCAGCAAGGTTGTTATCGCTGATTCCGTCTTCAATGTTGCCAGTGACGTTATGAATGGTGACATGACTGCCGAGCAGTGGCGTGACGGCATCGAGGCTGCTTTCGAGGAGATTGCTGCTTCCAAGTAAGCTGAATTGCTGAATTTCCACGGACCAAAATAGAATCGACCCTGCCGAGTAAACGCCATGCGAACTTGGCAGGGTTCTTTTTAAGGGGGAAACTTGTTTGAAAAACCGCCAAAATCGCCAAAAAAAGGCGCAGCCGCTTCCCGTACTGTTTATCTGCATCAGCGTTCTGCCTGCCGTGATCCTAACTCTTATGTTCACGATCTGGCCTACGGTGCAGGCATTATATCTTTCTTTTACCAATGCGACCTCTCTGGGGCTTAACAACAAATTTGTGGGACTGGATAACTATATCTATATGTTCCACGACAAATCTTTCATTCAAGCACTTATAAACACAGCAAAGCTGATGGCGGTTGTTCCCGTTATCACAATTTTCTGTAGTCTGGTGCTGGCATTCGTTTTGAACCAGTGCAAGCTGAAAGAAATGGTCTTGTATCGCACGCTTTTCTATTTCCCGAACATCGTTTCTCTGACCGTTGTAGGTATTATATGGAGTTTTGTGTTCCACCCGAATGTGGGCATCGTCAATAAGATTCTCGGTGCTGTCGGGCTGGAGAGCTTGCAGCGTTCCTGGCTGGGCGACAGCAAGACTGCACTTTGGTGCATCGCGTTCACGCTGCTGTGGCAGGCTGCCGGTTACTACATGGTCATGCACATCGCGGCTATGGACGGCATTTCGCCGGAAATCTACGAGTCCGCAACGCTGGACGGTGCCAGCGCATGGCGCAAACTCGTCAGTATTACGATGCCTCTGATGAAAGATATTATCGGCATCACCTTTGTTCTGGCACTTTCCGGCACCATCAACCTGAGCTTCGTGCTTTCGCAGGTCATGACCGGCGGCGGTCCTAACGGTGCATCCAGCGTTCTGCTGCAATATATGTACACGCAGGGCTTTGTCAACGGCAACTTTGGCTATGCCATGGCCATCACGGTCTTTACGCTCGCCATCTCCGTAGCGCTGTCCATGCTGTCCCGCAAATTGACCGATGCTTCCGAAGGAGGTCAGTAATATGACGCAAAATGAAAAAAGCAAAATCAGAGCAAAGGTCATCAAGTGGGTGACGCGCCTGTTCCTGATTTTGGTTGCCATTATCATGCTGTACCCTCTGGCGTGGAACGTCGTTTCTTCGTTCAAAACCAGTACAGAGTTTCTGACGGACCCCTTTGCATGGCCGCAGGGACTTGCATGGGATAACTACGTCCGCGCTTATGAAAAATCTAACCTTGCTGCCAACATCGGCAACTCGATTTATGTCGTGCTGGAAACGCTGGTCATTATTGTGGTCTGCGTTGTGCCGTGTTCCTACTGCCTTGTGCGGTATAAGTTCCCCGGTGCGAAGTTGATTTTGAACATCTACATGGCGGCCATCTTCATTCAGGCCACTTATATTATGATTCCGCTGTTCTTGCAGATGAACAAGCTGAACCTGCTCAACAGCCTGACGGCGCTGGGTGTACTGTATGCAACGATGCAGTTCCCGTTTGCTATCTTCCTGCTGACCGGCTTCCTGCGCAGTATCCCGCGTGATTATGAGGAGGCAGCCATGATCGACGGCTGCGGCCCGTTCCGTATTTTGACGAGCATTATCATTCCCATGTGCAAGCCCGGTATCGTGACGGTCTGCATGATCTCCGCTATGGCAGCATGGAACGAGTACCCGGTGGCTCTCGTTATGGTTACCGATCCGACTAAGGCTACGCTGCCTGTCGGCCTTGCCAACCTGTATGAGATCCAGCGCTACGCTACCGACTGGGGCGCGCTGTTCGCAGCTCTCGTGCTGGCACTGATTCCCACTGTCATCCTCTTCATCGTCGGCCAGAAGCAGCTCGTGCAGGGCTTGAGCGTTGGCGGCGTTAAGGGCTAAATAAAATCAAATAGGTTAGGAGAACCGATATGCTGCCCCCAAAACATTGCAACATCAATTTAACCGGCCCAATACCCCGCTGGGATGAAGCAATTCCACTGGGAAACGGCATACTCGGTTCTCTTTTTTGGGGACCGATGGAGCGCCTGCGCATTTCCGTGGACATTGCCGGACTGTGGCTGCGTCGCCGCCCGGAGGAAGAACTCGATAAAGAATTTACCTATGCAAAACTGGTAGAGCTTGCACGGAAAGGCGATGTGGCAGAAACACGCCGTATCTTTGATACGCCCTATGCCCGCCCGACACCTACAAAAATCCCCGCGGGACACTTGTTCTTGGATGGACTGCCGCAAGGCAGCTATCAGGCAAGCCTTGATTTGGGTACAGCGGTGGCATCCTTTTCGCAAAACGGTACAACCATTCTGCGCGCCTTCCTTTGTATGGGGCGGCCTGTTGGGGTACTGATGCTGCCAGAAGCATATCGGAATGTTACTCTCGCGGTGGAGCGCCCTTCTTTCGGCAATGGCACACAGGCAGCCGAAGCAGGCAACAGCGTGTCCCCCGGTAGCTTGCAGCAGCTCGCCCTGCCGGATATTATCCCCGAAACAGAAGATGGCATGATTGGCTTTTCCCAAAAGGTCGATGACAGAACTGCCTATACGCTGCTCTGCAAAAAATGCGGAACAACGCTGTATTATACTGCCGTGCAGGCAGAAAACATAGAAAAAGCAAGCCGACTGGCGAAGCTGGAACTATGTGCAGCAGAAGATATGGGCGCCGAGAAGTTGCTGCAACAGCATAAACGCTGGTGGCAGCAATACTGGGGCAAAAGCAGTTTGCAGCTGCCGGATGAAACACTCGAACAGCTTTGGTACCGCGCCAATTACTTTTTGGCAGCGGGTTCCGAGCCGGGCAATGCCCCGATGCCGCTGCAAGGGGTATGGTGCGCGGATGACGACCGGCTCCCACCGTGGAAAGGTGATTACCACAACGACCTCAACACCCAATTCACCTACTGCCACTATCTGACTGCCAACCACCCGGAGCAGGGAAAGGTGTTTCTTGATTATCTCTGGTCGCTGCGCCCGCAGGCGGCAAAGTTTGCCCGTGCATTTTACGGCACAGCAGGGGAGTGCCTGCCCAGTGTCATGGATATTGACGGCGGTGCACTCGGCGGCTGGCCAATGTATTCTCTGTCACCGACCAATCAAATCTGGCTCTGCCAGATGTTTTATGAATACTACCGCCTGACGGGGGACAAAGAGTTTCTGCGCACCCGTGTGGAGCCTTACTTTACCGCCACGGCAGCCTGCATGGAAGAACTTCTCCAAGAAGGCCCGGACGGAAAGCTGGTTTTACCGGTCTCGTCCTCACCGGAAATTCACGATGATGAGGCAGCCTCATGGCTGACTCCTAACAGCAACTATGATTTGGCGCTGCTGCACTATCTGTTCCACACGCTGGTACAGATCGAGTACCAGCTTGGCAACCCCCGCAGCTATTGGCGTGCACTAGAGGCTAAACTTGCTCCGTTGAGTGTAGATACAGAAACAGGGCTGATGCTTTCGCCCGATGAAACCTTGCAGGAAACGCACCGCCATTTTTCCCACGCTATGGCAATCGAGCCGCTGTGTATGCTGCGTTATGAAAATCCGCAGGATCGAAGCGTAATAGATGCAACAGTAGATCACCTTGTACACCTCGGTAGTGGGCAGTGGGTAGGGTTTTCCTTCGGTTGGATGGCACTTTTGCAGATTGCCCGCAACAATGGAAATGGTGCTTTGTATGAGCTGCATCGCTTCGCGGAGTATTTCTTGAGCCCGAACGGATTTCATTTGAACGGCGACTACAAAAACAGCGGCGTTTGTGATTTCCACTATCGCCCCTTTACGCTGGAAGCGGATTTTCTGGCGGCACACGCAGTACAGAAAATGCTGTTGCGTTCCGAAAAGAATCATATCGAGGTTTTACCGGCGTGCCCGCAGGGCTGGAAAAATGAACCTGTTGCATTTCAGAATTTGCGGGCAGAAAATGGTCTGCTGATTTCTTATCAGCGGACAGCAGACGGCAAGCACAGCCTTACCGTAAAAGCAACACAGGACGGAAGCTGGTATCTTTGCAACACGCATTGCTGGGTCACCTTGCAGGCCGGACAAGCTCAATCTTACCAATGGACGGAGGAAAACAAGAAATGAATACCAAAGGTCGTGTAACGATTCCCACCGATATGGACGCAGTACCCGAAACCCTTGACCTGCTCAAGCGCTGGGGCGCGGATGCCATCCGCGACTGCGACGGCACCGAATTCCCGCAGGAGCTGAAGGACACCGGAGCCAAGATCTACGCCACCTACTACACAACCCGCAAGGACAACGCTTGGGCTAAGGCAAA
>ERZ772812.1683-NODE-1683-length-15719-cov-5.811096_pt1 | contig 15719 bp, 11 predicted proteins | sample MGYA00511343_ERZ772812 | MGnify/ENA primary metagenome ERZ772812 (study PRJEB29015, sample SAMEA2737706) | human gut metagenome | biome: human gut; feature: human-associated habitat; material: faeces | place: China | collected 2012 ...
AACTGACAGATGATAAGGTGACTGAACATACGGCTTATGTGGGTATGCAGGATTATATATTGAACGGGGGCAGTGAACTTTCGTCTACCGAAGCGGAACTTTATTTCAAGACGGAAAAGCCATCCGGAATCTATTCATTGCAGGAATTATTAGAGAAGGAGATAAGAGAGAAATATCCGTTGGCTGTGGTTACTTTCTCACCTCCCGAAACAATCTTTGAAAAATTGTTTGTGACAGGAGAAGCGGATGTGGTAGCGGAACTCCATACGGCGAATAAGTCGCAGGCACCGGATGCGGAGCATTTGCAGCGGTTGGAAAAGGAAATTACGCGGGTGGCGGGTAATGTTCCGACGGGCATCGCTTTCCGGAATCAGATGAATCTGATAATCAATAAAGAAAAACTGTTGTTGTATAACGTATCATATGATGAATTGACGCGGGTGCTCCGCACGGCTTTCAAAGAAAACAAGGTTTCCGTTTTACGCTCTTATCAGCAATATCTGCCTATCAGTATTGCCGGAGAGGAAAAGAGTGTAAATAGTGTATTAAGTGAAACTTTGGTGCGGACGATGGCGGATGGTAACGGAGAGGTGAATCATATTCCTTTGAATAATCTGGTGACGGTAGTGCCCGCCGAAGATTTGAAGAGTATTACGGCGGGAAAGAACGGAGAATATATTCCTTTAAGTTTTTATGATGTGAAGGATGCACCGGAACTGATGCGGAATGTAAAAGAGGTGGTTAGTGAGGAAAAGGAATGGGAAGTGGATTTCTCGGGTAGTTTCTTTTCGAATGAAAAAATGATGGGGGAATTGACAGTGATTCTTTTTGTTTCTTTGTTGCTGATGTATTTTATCCTTTGCGCGCAATTCGAGAGTTTCCTGCAACCGCTGATTGTCTTGATGGAAATTCCTATTGATACGGCTTTTGCTTTGCTGGCATTATGGGTTTTCGGTCACACGTTGAATTTGATGTCTGCCATAGGCATTATCGTGACTTGTGGTATTGTGGTGAATGACTCTATTTTAAAAATGGATGCCATCAATGAATTACGGAAAGCGGGGATGCCTTTGGTGGAAGCCATTCATACAGCGGGCAGGCGCAGGTTGAGAGCGATTATCATGACTTCGCTGACAACTGTCTTTGCAATGGTTCCGTTGCTGTTTACCTCGGATATGGGGTCGGAGATGCAGAAGCCTTTGTCTATTGCCATGATTGGCTCTATGGTGGTGGGAACTTTGGTCAGCTTGTTTATCATTCCTTTAATATATTGGTTTATTTATAGAAAACATGACAAAAATGAAGTACATTAGCATATGGATGGTGGGGTGTATGCTGTTGTCTCTCGGAGCAAAGGCGCAGCAGGTGGTGAAGCTGGATTTGCAACGCACGATAGAGATTGCGAATGATAGTTCCTTGTCCGCTTTCAGATATCAGAATCTTTATTTGTCGGGATATTGGGAATATCGTACTTACAAGGCGAACCGTTTGCCGAGTCTTACGCTGGATCTGACTCCGGCTAAATATTATCGCTATATCACCCAGCGTTATGATTCGAATGAGGATATGGATGTGTATCGTGAACAACAGATGTTCAGCGCATCGGGTGGATTGAGTATCAAACAGAATCTGGACTGGACGGGCGGTACTTTCTATATTGATTCGGAACTGGACTTTATGCGTAATTTCGGTGACTCAAAGTCTACACAGTATTCCAGTATCCCTGTGCGTGTGGGATATCAACAGAGCCTGTTGGGATATAATGCTTTTCGTTGGGACCGGAAAATAGAGCCGTTGAAGTATGAAAAGGTGAAGAAGCAATTCATTTATAACACGGAAATGGTTTCAGAAGAAGCGGTGACTTATTTCTTTGCGTTGGCTATGGCACAGGCGGATTACCGCTTGGCGGAGGAGAATGTGGCGTCCAGTGATACCCTTTATAGCATCGGACTCCAGCGTCATAAGATAGCAGCCATATCACGTGCCGATTTGCTGACATTGCAGCTGGACAAAGTGAATGCGCATAATACGTTGCAGAATGCGCAGATTGCTTTGAAACGCGCTATGTTTTCATTGGCTTCCTTTCTGAACCTGGATAAGAATACTGTGATTGAATTGGATATACCGGGACGTCCCACAGGAAAGATGATTCCCGTAGATGATGCGTTGATGCGGGCCAAAGAGAATAATCCTACTTTCCTGGAACAACGGCAGAATGTGCTGGAAGCGGAACAGAATGTGGACAAGACAAAGAAAGAATCCCGTTTCAATGCCAGCTTTAATGCCAGTGTGGGCTTTAACCAGGTGGCGGATAAACTGGGAGATGCTTACAGGCATCCTTTGCAACAGGACTTGGTTTCTGTCAGTGTTTCTATTCCTTTGATTGACTGGGGGGTGAGAAAGGGTAAATATAATATGGCGAGAAATAATCTGAATGTGGTGAGGATTGCCGCCCGTCAGGAAGAACTGAGTGTGGAGGAAGAGGTGATTATGACGGTGAATGATTTTAATATTCAGCAGAGTTTGATTGCGAGTGCGGAGGAGGCTTTGGATCTTGCCGTAATGGCATACGAGCAGACACGCCAACGTTTTATCATCGGAAAGGCGGATGTGAATAGTCTTACTCTTTCGTTGAACCGCCAGCAGGAGGCGCAGAAAAATTATATTTCGGCTTTGCAGAATTATTGGTTGAATTATTATAAGATACGTAAACTGACGCTGCACGATTTTGAGTCCGGTTTTTCCCTTGCGGACAAGTTTGATTTTAATACAGGAATTTATCGATGAGTAATCCGCGTAACCTCTCCTCGTTTACCTTGATAGTGACATTTGTCTGCCTGTCACTGATAGGGGTGGTATTAGTACCGCTGTTGCCGGTTAAGCTGGCGCCGTCGCGTTCCTTGCCCGGTCTGACTGTTTCTTTCAGTATGCCCGGCAATTCGTCACGGGTTATTGAGGCGGAGGTTACCAGTAAACTGGAGGCGATGATGGCCAGAGTAAAGGGAATCAGGAAGGTGAACTCTACTTCGGATAACGGCAGCGGCTCAATTTCTTTGGAACTGGACAAGCATGCGGATATTGACGTTACCCGCTTTGAAGTGTCTACCATCATCAGACAGACCTGGCCTCAGCTGCCCGAGGGGGTGAGTTATCCTCAAATCAGTACGCGACGTTCGGATGATAAGGCATCCAGACCTTTTATTACTTATACACTGAATGCGCCTGCCAATCCTATTTTGATTCAGCAGTATGCGGAAGAGAATATCAAGCCGGTATTGGGACAGTTGAAGGGGATTTATAAAGTGGAACTGAATGGAGCTACACCTATGGAGTGGCAGTTGGAGTATGACAGTGACCAGCTTTCGCGTTTGGGAATCACACTGCAGGCTGTGCAACGGGCCATTAACCGCCATTATGAAAAAGAGTTTCTGGGGATCTGTTCTATTGAAAAAGGTGCGGAGGGCAGAGAGTGGATCAGACTGGTACGTACATCTACTGAAAAAGAAATGGAATTTGAACCGGGAGCCATTCAACTGCAAGCCGAAGATGGAACGATGGTTACGCTGGATAAACTGATAAAGGTAAGGCATGTGGAAGAACGACCGCAAAGTTATTACCGGATAAACGGGCTGAATTCTGTCTACCTGTATATCACAGCCGAGGAAACTGCCAATCAATTAAATTTAAGTGGGGAAGTGAAGCACCTTATGGGTGAGTTGCAACAGAAGATGCCTCCGGGCTATGAGGTACATATCAGTTATGACGCTACGGAATATATTCAGAAAGAATTGGATAAGATTTATTTCCGTACCGGACTGACCGTATTGATTTTATTGCTGTTTGTAGCGTTGATAACACGAAATCTGCGTTATCTGTTCCTGATTGTGACCAGTCTGGCGGTTAATATATCTGTTGCCGTCATTCTTTATTATGCATTTGGTCTGGAAATGCAGCTTTATTCATTGGCGGGTATTACCATCTCATTGAATTTGGTGATAGATAATACGATAGTGATGACAGACCATATTCTGCATCGCCGCAATCTGAAGGCGTTTGTTTCTGTACTGGCGGCCACGCTGACTACTATCGGGGCATTGGTTATTATTTTCTTTCTGGATGAGAAGATACGTCTGAACTTGCAGGATTTTGCAGCGGTGGTCATTATCAATCTGGCAGTATCTTTGTTTGTTGCATTATTCTTTGTTCCGTCCATGATTGATAAAATAGGTTTGGAAAAGAAAAAGAGAAGAAAAAGAAGACGTTTTCTGCTCAGACCCACTTTTATGAAACGGTTGACTGTCTATTTTACCCGTTTCTATCAAGGGGTGATTTATTATTTATGCCGTTTCAGGGTGATAGCTTGCCTATTATTGCTGCTGGGGTTCGGTCTGCCTGTATTTATGCTGCCCGAGAAGATGGAAGGAGAAGGTAAATGGGTGGAATATTATAATAAGGTATTTGATAATCCTACCTTCAAGGATAAGGTAAAGCCGGTAATCAACAAGGCTTTAGGTGGCAGCCTCCGTCTTTTTGCGGAAAAAGTATACGAGGGAAGTTATTTCAATCGTGATGAAGGTGAAGTGGTGCTTTCCGTTTATGCTACGTTGCCTAATGGCAGTACATTGGAGCAGATGAATGTGCTGATTAAGAGGATGGAAACTTATCTGAGCGATTTCAAGGAAATCAGGCAGTTTCAGACGTATATCTATAATGCGCGTCAGGCTAATATCCAGATTTATTTTACAAAAGAAAATCAGCGGAGCGGATTCCCGTATACTTTGAAAGCTAATATAATCAGTAAGGCACTGACTTTGGGAGGTGGTAGCTGGAGTGTATATGGTTTGCAGGATCAGGGCTTCAGTAACGATGTGCGTGAGAGTGCGGGAAGTTTCCGTGTGAAACTGTATGGATATAATTATGACGAACTTTCTTATTGGACAGAACAGCTGAAAGAGAAGTTGTTATTACACCGTCGTATTAAAGAGGTTACGGTAAATTCGGAGTTCTCTTGGTGGAAAGATGATTATAGCGAGTTCTATCTGGATTTGGACAGGTTGAGGATGGCGAAAGAGCATATTACAGCCACGCAGCTGTTCGCCGCTTTGCGCCCTGTTTTCGGAAGGGATATTTATTGTGGTAACGTGTTGTTTGACAGTCAGACGGAGCAATTGAAACTTTCATCGGTTCAGGGACAACGATATGATGTATGGGGATTGGTCAATATACCCTTTTTTATTGATGGCCGTTCTTATAAACTGGCTGATTTCGCTACTGTCCGGAAGGGACAGTCACCTCAGAAAGTCGCTAAAGAAAACCAGCAATACCGGCTTTGTCTGCAATATGAATATATCGGTTCTTCCGAACAAGGAAAAAAACTGTTGAAGAAAGACTTGGAAGAATTTAATAAGATATTGCCTATGGGATATACAGCCGAAAATGAGCAGGATTACTGGTCATGGAATAAGAAAGATAACAAGCAATACGCATTGCTGTTGATTGTAATCGCCATTATTTTCTTTACGACGGCTATTTTGTTTAATTCCTTGAAACAGCCTTTGGCTATCATTTTTGTTATTCCGATATCCTATATCGGCGTATTCCTTACGTTTTATCTTTTCGGACTGAATTTTGATCAGGGGGGATTTGCTTCTTTTGTATTACTTTGCGGTATTACAGTAAATGCCAGTATTTATATTCTAAATGAATATAATGCGATAAGAAAAAGGTATCCTCTGTTATTACCGGTACGTGCCTTCACCAAGGCATGGAATTCGAAAATTCTGCCTATCTTTCTGACGGTCGTTTCTACTATTCTGGGATTTATTCCTTTTATGGTGGGAGATGGAAAAGAGGCTTTCTGGTTCCCTTTGGCAGCAGGTACTATAGGCGGGTTAGTTATGTCTATACTTGGAATATTTTTGTTTTTGCCTATATTCTCATTGAAGAAACAAAAAAGATAATAAAGGTTTTACTTTTCTTTTTCAATAGAAGTGTTTACTTTTGTTGTTACAAAAAAACGTTGAATAAATATTATCTAATACTCGCTAATCATGTTGACTCAAATTATTAACGGCAAGATTTTTACTCCGCAAGGTTGGCTGGACGAAGGCTCTGTACTGATACGGGATAATAAAATATTGGAAGTGACTAACTGTGACCTGGCACTGATCGGTGCAAAATTGATTGATGCTAAAGGGATGTATATTGTACCCGGATATGTGTGTATGCATGCTCATGGCGGTGGTGGTCACGATTTTAATGAATGTACGGAAGAGGCGTTCCGCGCAGCTATAAAAGCGCATCAGAAGCATGGGGCGACCAGTATTTTCCCAACTTTGTCTTCTTCTCCTTTTTCAGAAATCCGTAAGGCGGTAACTGTGTGCGAAACCTTGATGAACGAGAAGGACAGTCCTGTGTTGGGGTTGCATGTAGAAGGCCCTTATCTGAATCCGAAAAGAGCAGGTGAGCAGTTTGCCGGGAAATTGAAGAATCCTGATAAAGAGGAATATACTTCTTTATTGGAAAGTACTGACTGCATCAAGCGTTGGGACGCTTCACCTGAACTTCCGGGCGCGTTGGAATTTGCCCGCTATTTGAAATCAAAAGGTATATTAGTGGCTGTGTCACATACAGAATCGGAATACGAGGGGATAAAAGCTGCGTTTGAAGCTGGGTTTACTCATACTGCCCATTTCTATAACGGTATGCCGGGATTCCATAAATGTCGTGAATATAAATACGAAGGGACAGTGGAAAGTGTTTATCTGACAGACGGAATGACCATTGAATTGATTGCCGACGGTATCCATTTACCTGCTACTATTCTTCGGTTGGCTTATAAGTTGAAGGGAGTGGAAAAAACTTGTTTGGTTACGGATGCTTTGGCATATGCCGCCGCTGATGGAATGGAAATAACAGATCCTAATGTGATTATAGAAGATGGTGTATGCAAAATGGCTGATCATTCTTCATTGGCAGGTAGCATAGCAACCATGGATGTATTGGTACGGACAATGGTAAAAGCTGGTATTCCGCTGGCCGATGCCGTGCGGATGGCTTCTGAAACTCCGGCACGGATTATGGGAGTGGATGACCGGAAGGGGGCATTGCAGAAAGATATGGATGCCGATGTGTTGATTTTGGATAGAGAACTGAATATCCGGGCGGCTTGGGCTATGGGCAGGCTGGTGGAGGATACGAATACTTTGTTTTAAAATAGAAGATAAAGGGAGAATTAGTATCCTTATTGTGTGGACAAGATGCCTTGACTGTTTCGGAAAACAATCAAGGTATCTTTTTTTCGGGTTTAACTCGTCATTATCAAGAGGATTTGCTACATTTGCAACTTGTTAAAATGAGAACCAAATAATAAAAAACGATATGAACGGAGATTTTAGAGAGGATTTGAAGAGAGCCTGTGAAGTGATGCAGAAGGGAGGAGTGATTCTTTATCCTACTGATACTATTTGGGGAATAGGTTGTGATGCAACTAATCCGGAGGCGGTGAAACGAGTTTATGATATAAAGAAGCGTGCTGACAGTAAGGCGATGCTTGTATTGGTGGACAGTACGGTAAAAGTAAATTTTTATGTTAGTGATGTACCTGCGGTAGCTTGGGATTTGATTGAGTTTACCACAAAACCATTGACTATTATTTATGATGGGGCACGTAATCTGGCTGAGAATTTGCTGGCTGAGGACGGCAGTGTAGGTATTCGTGTTACGGCTGAGGAATTCTCCAAACAACTTTGTTTCCGGTTTCGTAAAGCTATTGTGTCGACTTCTGCCAATATCAGCGGTCAGCCTTCACCTGCCAACTTCAGTGAAATCAGTGAAGAAGTAAAACAAGCTGTAGACTATATTGTGGAGTATAGACAAGATGAAGTGGGGCATCCCAAACCATCCAGCATTATCAAACTGGGTAAAGGGGGAGAAGTGAAGATTATTAGAGAGTAAAAAAAGGAATGGACGCAATTATAGACGAAAATAAGAAAAGTTGGTTACAGCGCTTTATCTTATGGCGCGAAAAGAAGATAAAAGAGAAACACTTTATTCTTATATTAAGTTTTCTTGCTGGTATTTTTACGGCATTGGCCGCATGGTTTCTGAAGTTTCTAGTAGAATGGATCAAGGAATTTCTGACTGAAAATTTTGATTCTACAGGAGTCAACTGGTTGTATTTGGTGTATCCGGTTTTTGGTATTTTTCTTACCGGATTGTTCATTCGTTATATTGTGAAAGATGACATCAGTCATGGGGTGACGAAAATATTATATGCCATATCCCGTCGCCAAAGCCGCATCAAGCGGCATAATACATGGTCGTCTGTGATAGCCAGTGCCATTACTATCGGTTTTGGTGGTTCCGTAGGTGCAGAGGCTCCGATTGTGCTGACCGGATCGGCTATCGGTTCTAATTTGGGAAGTGTATTCAAGATGGAGCATAAGACCCTGATGCTGTTGGTGGGGTGTGGTGCGGCAGGTGCTGTGGCCGGTATTTTTAAGGCTCCTATTGCAGGCTTGGTTTTTACTTTGGAAGTCTTGATGATTGATCTGACGATGGCATCATTGTTGCCTCTTCTTGTTTCCTGTGTCACGGCAGCTACTGTTTCTTATATTCTTACCGGTCCCGATGCCATGTTCAAGTTCCATATGGATGAACCGTTTCTGATGGAGCGCATTCCTTCGGCAATTCTGTTAGGCATTGCGTGCGGATTGGTTTCTTTGTATTTTACGCGGGCTATGAATTCTGTGGAGAATATATTTCGTCGATATAGTAATCCGTATATCAAGCTGGCTATAGGCGGTGCAATGCTGAGCATATTGATTTTCTTGTTTCCTCCATTGTATGGTGAAGGATATGATACTATTAATTTATTGCTGAATGGCGTAACCAATCATGACTGGAATACAGTAATGAATAACTCTATCTTTTATGGGTTCGATAATTTGTTACTCGTTTATTTGGCCATGATTGTACTTTTCAAAGTCTTTGCTTCCAGTGCAACGAATGGCGGTGGTGGTTGCGGGGGAATTTTTGCTCCCAGTTTGTTCTTGGGGTGTATCACCGGGTTTATCTTCGCTCATTTCTGTAATGAACTGCATGTAGGTCCTTATATCCCGGAGAAAAATTTTGCCTTGTTGGGAATGGCGGGATTGATGTCGGGAGTAATGCATGCTCCGCTGACTGGTATTTTTCTGATTGCAGAACTGACTGGCGGGTATGATTTGTTCCTTCCGCTGATGATGGTATCTGTCAGCTCTTATCTTACCATTATGATATTCGAGCCGCATAGTATTTATTCTATGCGTTTGGCTAAGAAAGGTGAATTGATAACGCATCATAAAGACAAGGCCGTATTGACTCTGATGAATATTGACAGTGTGGTTGAAACTGATTTTGAGAAAGTGCGTCCTGATATGGATTTAGGTGAAATGGTTAAAGTCATTTCGCAGGCTAAACGCAATTTGTTTCCGGTAGTGGATGTCAATGGAGAACTTTTGGGCATTGTGGTATTGGATGATATCCGTAATATTATGTTCCGTCAGGAATTATACCATCGTTTCAAGGTGGAAAAATTTATGATTTCTCCTCCGGCACGGATCAATGTTACTGATTCAATGGAAGAAGTGATGAAGAAGTTTGATGATACAAAGGCCTGGAACCTGCCTGTGATTAATGAAGAGGGAAAATACAAAGGGTTTGTTTCCAAGTCCAAAATATTTAATTCGTACCGGCAGGTGTTGGTTGATTTCTCTGAAGATTAAATAATGTAAGTATATGGAAAAGAAAGATTTGCGGATCGTATATATGGGTACTCCCGATTTTGCGGTGGAGAGCCTGAAAAGATTGGTTGAAGGAGGCTATAATGTAGTAGGTGTGATAACTATGCCCGACAAACCGATGGGACGACATGGCAGTGTGCTGCAACCTAGTCCGGTGAAAGAATATGCTGTTTCTCAAGGTCTGAGGATACTTCAGCCGGAGAAATTGAAGGATGAGGCTTTTATAGAGGAACTCCGGTCTTTACAAGCCGATTTACAAATTGTAGTTGCTTTCCGTATGCTTCCCGAAATAGTATGGAATATGCCGCGTTTGGGCACATTTAACTTGCATGCATCTTTATTACCTCAATATAGAGGAGCTGCTCCTATAAATTGGGCGGTGATAAACGGAGATACGGAAACTGGTATTACGACTTTTTTCTTGAAACATGAGATAGATACCGGTGAGATTATCCAACAGGTGCGCGTTCCTATTGCTGATACGGATAATGTGGAAATAGTACATGATAAGCTGATGTATTTGGGGGGAGATTTGGTTTTGGAAACCGTGGATGCTATTTTGAATGGAAGTGTGAAACCTGTTCCTCAGGAAAGTTTGATCCGGCAGGAAACGGAGTTGCGTCCGGCACCGAAAATATTTAAAGAGACTTGCCGTATAGACTGGAATAAAGGTGTGAAGCAGATTTATGACTTTATTCGCGGGCTGTCTCCTTATCCGGCTGCATGGACCGAACTGTGTGTGGCTGATGGAACACGTCAGGTTTTAAAAATATATGAAACGGAGAAAGTTTTTGCTTCACATGAGATGAATATAGGCGATATCCGTACGGATATGAAGACCTATTTTCAGGTGGCTGTAAAAGATGGTTTTATTAATGTGCTTACTTTGCAGCTGGCAGGAAAGAAACGTATGAATGTGGCTGATTTTTTGAGAGGCTACAGAACTTCGGATAATAATAAGGTGGAATAAATGATAAAGGCTGTATCGAAAGATTTTCGGATACAGCCTTTTCGTTACAATAAGACAGACAAGGAGTTGTTAAGAATCATTTAATTTTTGTGTTGGATATACCTTTCTGTATGAACGGAAAGTTTGTAGATTTACTTTTATTATAACTTACTGTAACGGTTTCTTCGCCATTGTTAATGGTATTCATTTTTATTTTAAATCCTTGTAGCTTACCCTCTTTATATCCGGGAACATCCAATAAAGGGAAGGATACATAACCGGAACTCGGATATTCCTGTCTGTCACCTTCGGCATTGTGGCGTAATTCTACGGCCATATATCCGTTTGCGTCAGGAATAGTTCCTTCTGTGGCTACAAGGCTGATCCGATGTTTGATATTAGAGTTGAAACCTAATATTTGGAACATAAGGGTCAGGTGTGTCTTACCCATAATGGGAGTGATGAGGTTGATTCCATCATGTCCGTAAATATCTTCCTCATTTTCTTTTAATGTATCCATTCGTTTGGTTAAAATCTTCTGCAAGTAATCTATAGAAATAAAAGGTCCTTTCTTACTTGCATCTCCGGTCGGATTGTCTGCATTTATATAGGTATAAAAAATACGTTGCCCCGGATTATTTGTTTCAAAACGTGTTAATTTATCGGGATTCACTACGTATGCTACTCCATCATTATCGCTTTCTATCATTGCTTCACCGGGTATTTCGCTGGGGGTCACTACGGTTGCTAAAGCAGCGTTAAAAGGCATTCCTGCCTGCATGTCGTAGATGTCATCATCATAGTCATCCAGGCAAGATTGTATAAATGGAATCAGCATTACCATAATTATAACAATAACTGTCGCTTTATATTTTCTCATATTCTCTGTTTCTAGAATTGTTTCTATGGCTTAAATGCGAAGATAGTAAGTTTACTGCTTGTAAAAATGTTAAATCTGCTTAAGCAAAAATTTTATTCTTCCGGATGCAGTATTTTTGCAGTCTTATCATTTATCCAATAAAGAAGTGTCACAAACAATGAATGAAACAGAATTGGTGGAACGTTGCGGCAAGGGTGATAACCTTGCACGCAAGCAATTGTATGAGCGTTATGCCGGGCAATTGATGGCCGTTTGTGTTCGTTATACAGGTGATAGGGAAGTGGCACAGGATGTCTTACATGATGGATTTTTGAATATATTTCGTTTGCAGCGTGTACGACAAATTCCGCAAGCGTCTTATTTTCCCCGTCATCGACGTACGCGGCGACGTGGTCGCCTTCGGCGGGCGCATCGTGGATAAAAACGACCCGGGCGCAAAATATATGAACTCGCCCGAGACCATCATTTACAGCAAGCGCCGCGTGCTCTACGGGCTGAACCTCGCCAAGAAGAGCAAGCGGGAGAACATCATCCTTGTCGAGGGCAACATCGACGTGGTGATGCTCCATCAGGCGGGCTTCGACAACGCCTGCGCCTCGATGGGCACGGCGCTCACGACCGAGCAGATCCGCCTGCTCTCGCGCTACACGAAGGAGCTCATTCTCTGCTACGACAACGACAACGCCGGACGCATCGCCACGCAGAAGGCGCTGGAGCTGCTCAACGACACCGATTTTTCCGTGCGCGTGCTCGAGCTTCCCAACCGCATCGTGGACGGGCAGCCGGTCAAGCAGGACGCGGACGACTTTATCAAGAATCAGGGGCCCGACGCCTTCGAGCGGCTGCTCAGCGGCAGCGAAACGGGCATGGACTTCCGCATGGCGCGGCTTGCGGCGGGCTTTGACCTCACGAGCGACCAGGGCCGCATCGACTACGCCGCCGCAGCGGCAGACCTCCTTGCGGAACTGCCGAACGCGGTGGAGCGTGAAATTTACACCACCCGCGCCGCGGCGTCCGCAGGCATCTCGCCCGACGCCCTCAAGCTGGAAGTGCAGCGCAGCATCAAGCGCCGCGGCTACCGCCAGCGGCGGGAGCAGGAAAAGCGCGACCTCAACGTCGCCGCGCAGGTCCAGCCGAAGGAGCGCGCCATCCGCTACGACAATCTCCGCTCCGCCATGGCGGAGGAGGGCGTGCTGCGGCTCCTCTGCACGGACGACAGCGTGTTCGGCGATGCGCCGCCGCTGCGGGAGGAGGAATTTTCCTCTCCCCTGCTCGGACGCCTTTTCGCGCGGCTGTGGCAGCAGCGGCAGGAGTCGGGCCGCATTTCTCTCCCCCTCCTCGCCGAGAGCTTTACGCCCGACGAGGTCAGCCACCTCTCCACCATCGTGCAGAAGCCGGAGTCGCTGAAAAACGCGCCGCAGGCCCTGCGCGACTACATCCGCATCATTCAGGAAGAATACCAAAAGCGCAGCGGCGCGGGGCTCGATCCCCTTGCCGCCGCCACCGAAAAATACAAAGCCCAACTGGGTCACGGAGGAAAGCAACATGGATAAGGAACTCACCATTCAGGATCTCGAAGCGCAGGCCGACGCCCTGCTCGCCGCAGCCGACGAGATGGAGGAGCTGCTGCCCGCGGACACGGGCAAGAGCAAGCGCAAGAAGGCCGAGGACGAGGCCCCCGAGAAGAAGGCCCCGCCGCTGGACGAAAAGGTCCTCGCCGGACTGCCCGCCGCCGAGCAGCTGCAAAAGAGTGAAAAGCTCCGCGACCTCTTTGCCAAGGGCAAGCAGAAGGGTAAGCTCGACTCCGATGAGATCACCGAGGTCCTCGACGAGCTCGACCTCGACGACGACGGACGCGAGCGCGTCTACAACTCGCTCGACGCTCTCGGCGTCGACTACATCAGCGGCGTCATCGAGCCGGACGATCTGGACGAGCCGCCGCTGGAGGCCATCGCCGAGATCGAGGAGGAGGAGCTGGTCGACCCCAATGATCTGGTGGACAGCTTCTCCATCGACGATCCGGTGCGTATGTACCTCAAGGAGATCGGCAAGGTGCCCCTGCTCTCCGCCGACGAGGAGATCGCGCTCGCGACCAGGATGAACGCAAAGAACGACGCCGAGGCGCGCATCAAGGCCGCCGAGGAGTCCGGCGAGACCATTCCCGAGGAGGAAATGGCCGCGCTCAAAAAGACAATCAAGGACGGTGAAAAGGCCAAGCAGAAGCTCGCCGAGGCGAACCTGCGTCTGGTCGTCTCCATCGCCAAGCGCTACGTCGGGCGCGGAATGCTCTTCCTTGACCTCATTCAAGAGGGCAATTTAGGTCTCATCAAGGCGGTCGAGAAGTTCGACTACACCAAGGGCTACAAGTTCTCCACCTACGCGACGTGGTGGATCCGTCAGGCCATCACCCGCGCCATCGCCGACCAGGCGCGCACCATCCGCATCCCCGTCCACATGGTCGAGACCATCAACAAGGTCATCCGCGTCTCCCGCCAGCTGCTCCAGTCCCTCGGTCACGACCCCTCGCCGGAGGAGATCTCCGCCGAGATGGGGATGCCCGTGGACAAGGTGCGCGAGATTTTGAAGATCGCGCAGGAGCCCGTCTCCCTCGAAACGCCCATCGGCGAGGAGGAGGACAGCCATCTCGGCGACTTCATCCCCGATGAGGGCGCGAGCGAGCCGAGCGAGGCCGCGTCGTTCACGCTGCTGCAGGAGCAGCTTGTGGACGTGCTCTCCACCCTCACCCCGCGCGAGGAGAAGGTCCTCAAGCTCCGCTTCGGCATCGAGGACGGCCGTCCCCGCACGCTCGAGGAGGTCGGCAAGGAGTTCAACGTCACGCGCGAACGCATCCGCCAGATCGAGGCCAAGGCGCTGCGCAAGCTGCGCCATCCCAGCCGCAGCAAGAAGCTCAAGGACTTCCTGAATTAAGAAACCGAATCAAACAGCGAAAAAATACCGTCGGGGAGCGATCCCCGACGGTATTTTCTTTCCCCTGCCCGCGTGCTCCGCGGGCTTTATCCGACCGATCCGCCGATGGCAAGACGCAGCAGAACGGCCGCAGTCAGCATAAGGACCGGCAGCTTGCGCCGAAGCCTTTTGCGCGCGCTGTCCATTGCCGCTTCCCTACTTCGCCAGCGCCCTGCCGAGCTCGCGGCAGGCCTCGAGCGCCGCGTCGTCGGGCGCGTCGCAGCAGGTGACGCTCTCGCACACGAGGTTCAGCCCCGCGTCGCCGCAGTCCTTCTCCCAGCTGCGCATCCACTCGCCGTCGCCCCAGCCGTAGGAGCCGAACAGCGCCGCACGCTTGCCGCCGAGGCTGCGCTTGCACGCGTCGAACATCGGCTGGAATTCCATTTCCTCCAGCACCTCGCTGCCCATGGCAGGGCAGCCGAAGGCGATGGCGTCGTAGGCGTTCAGATCACCGGGCTGTACCTTGTCGGGCGTGAGCAGCACAGCCTCCGCGCCTGCGGCGGTCATGCCCTCGGCCACAGCCTTCGCCATGGCCTCCGTATTGCCCGTACCGCTCCAGTAAACAACAGCAGTTTTCATATTCGTATGTTCCTTTCGATGATGATATAGTATCAAACTGCGACGGCAAGCTGCTCGAGCTTCGAGCCGGTCTGCCAGAGTGCGCAGTAGATCTCCGTGCATTTCTTGAATTTCGCGAACAGGGCCTGCGCCTTGGCCTCGTCGCCGTAGACCTTCCAGAGCCCCGCGCACTTGAAGCCGTTCGCGCGGTGATCGATGAAGCCCTTGACGTCCTCGGGCGGATAGCTGAGGAACAGTCCGACCTCGTGCGGGAACTCTCCGCTCTCGCGGAAGCGGCGGATGAGCTGCGCCACGCAGCGCGCGCAGCTCTCATTGGCGTAGCCCGCCTGGCGCAGCAGCTCGGACGCCAGCGCGTCCTGCAGGTCGCGCCGCAGCTCGGCGGGACGGTAGAGGTAAAGGAGCGCCTGCCCCTCCAGAAAGCGGATCGGCAGCAGGCACAGGCCCTTCGGCACCAGCAGCCGGTTTAGCCGCCGGATGTCGGCCAGCAGGTCCTCGCGGTCCTCGCAGGGGCAGGGAAACAGGCTCCCCGTCTTGATGCCTGCGAGCGTCGGCGCGCCCT